>Ga0209749_1000181_pt1 | contig 103160 bp, 84 predicted proteins | sample EPASupsiteSAE347_FD_187267 | JGI IMG/M metagenome (GOLD analysis project Ga0209749, IMG submission 187267) | Bioremediated contaminated groundwater from EPA Superfund site, New Mexico - Sample SAE3-47 (SPAdes) (version 2) | ecosystem: Environmental > Aquatic > Deep subsurface > Groundwater >... | reverse complement strand
CTCCCAAGTTTATGGGCAATATAAATTTCTGATATCTTCTCACATGTGCAGAGTTCATCGTCTGGTGTTGGATGCTCCGGTCTGAGTTTATAGTATGGATCATTCATATTCATTTTTGGCATAACGAAAAAATCACCCGGAGCGTAGCGATCGGCTGTATTGATTTTGTTATCTATTTATAAATAAGTAATTCAGCAAAATACCCGCTATTGCTTTCATGTAAAAAATGCTTGTTTGACTGATATGCCGCCATAGGTACTGTAATTATCCAGGCACTCAAACATAGAAAGCCGTATAACGTATGCAGCATGGCTTTTCCTATCGCATCTCCGCGGTTGTTTAATATTCGATAACCCATAATATAATGACCAATTGATTGGCGTCCTTTGGAACTAAAAAATGAATAATAAAACAATATCCAAATCATGCCTATAAGGGCGCCAAAGATTATAATCATAGAATCATGTTCTCGAGTGAACGCACGTTCAAAGTACCACGAATACTTACCGGTGTAGAAAGCCTCAATTGCAAGTATAGGGATTGCCATTATTGGCGAAACGATTGCAATAGAAATTAGAAAATCAATAAAAAAAGAAAGGCTCCGTCTCCATATTGGCACCTTAGAAATATATTTAACTGGGTTATTTTTGCTTCGGAAACAAAAAGCAATTACTGCCAATAAAAGACCACCAATGACAGCCATTGGACTTGATGACCCATAAACGAATAAGTTTGAACCATTTTGTTGAAAGCTCATACCTATTCTGCCTGTCATAAAACACATAGCACTTAGTATTATTGCGCAAATGATAAATAATTGAAGTCGTGTAACAGATAAATATTTCATTATGCTTTTCCTTAAGATAACGAAGAAATCACCCGGAGCGTAGAGATCGGGTGTATTGATTTTGTTATCTTTTTAATAATTTATTTCTTCAACCTGCGTATCAAGAATTTGTTTCATTAAGATAAATGAAAATTTGATACCTTCTTTCTCGCTCAGAATATCTTTTAAAAATATCTTTGTATCTCTATCGTAGTGCGTGGGGAAATTGATACTCAAATAGGTCATTTTCTTTTTTCTGGCTTCCCAAAATCTGTATTTTACAACCCCTTTTCCTTTATATTTTTCGAAAAATTTATCAATCGTCTGTCCTTCCGAATACCAATTGATTATTGATTTGTTTACCCATACATCATCCCAAGAATCAAAGAATGGAAAATGATTTATTATGTTTCGTATTATCTTGAAAAGTTCACCCCCAATTTCTGCTTCCATAGGAGGCCGAGCTTTTTTGATGTGTTCAATGACCCATCTTATTGGTTCATAATTTAATAATTCAGAATAAACGCTGAAGCCATCTTTTGTTTTAGAAAATCTGTGCCAACTATCTTTTTCCCAAAATGAGTCATCCATTATTTCTTCAAAAATGTCATAGAAACGATTGTAAGCAAGTTTTAAAAATTCTATTTCAGATTTATTCGGTCTTATTTCTTGTTCCATATTTTCTTAGATAACGGAGCGGCGCTGATCGGTGGCGCGGGTTGCTGGGACGCGAAGCGTCACATGCGAACCGTGACAACCGTTCGAGCGCCTTGTTCGGCGCCCCTATGCCCCTCTCTCTTTTTTATTTATTTTCTTTTATCTTTTTCTCTGCTCTGCGCCGATAACAGGCGCGCTGAACGCTAGAGCAGCGCCGCTCCGTTCGGCTGAAACAGTCTTTTGCTTTTCGTTTCAGCCGAACAATTAATCTACCGACCCGGTTTTTTCCGATTTTTCGTTATCTTTATACTCTCTTTAAAAATAAACCGAAAGTAAAAATATGTTTAAAATCAAGCAAGATAAAATTCAGGCACTCGGCATTTTATGGTAATAAAGACCAAAAGCCGGGCCGGTATATTATGGAAAATTGTCCAGTGTAAAGAAAACAATCCATGAAGATCAAAAGCGTAATCGTGTCATCTTTTGAGGAGCCGGAACCACTTCTTTATTAAAGAAAAATCCCCGCTGGTTCAAGCGTCCTGCGCTTGAACCGAAATATTTAGGAGCAACCATAATGGTTGATCCAGTCTGGCAGTGATATGACAATTGCCGGACGCTGGATTTGCATGAAGCCTGGCATCAACCCGCTGAACCATCATTACTTACATGGCTTCACGTATTCGGCGCGGGCCTTTTTCACGCGGTCAAGAATGAATTTTATATCTTTCCGGTCCAGCAGGCCGTGCTTTTTCGCAATGAGGTCCCTGATGGGGGGTAAAAAGTTTTTACGGTCGGACTGTTCCAGGGCTTTGCCGTAATCCGAATTGTAAAATTGCTGCATTTTGATGTCCAAAGCATCCACGCGCAGCATGTAATCAATGAACAAAGAATAAAGTTTGTCGGCGTCTGCGCTGTTCAGAGCAAGGTTGCAGAGAATGAAGCTGCTTTCGATGATCGCCCCATAGCCCTGGTCCAGCAACTGTTGCATGATCTTCGGATCCGCGTCTGCCTTTTTCAAGTTGGCTTCAAACTGTTTTGACCAGCTGGCTCTGAATTTTTCAATATTTTGAGGATCTTTCAGATCGGCCAGGAGCGCTTTTATTTCCTCGGCGGCACTAATGTTGGGGTTGATGTAATCGGATGCCTTTAAGCGTCCCGATATCTCGGAATTGAGGAATTTCATGGTATTGACGAATTCCTTCTTACGGCCGAAAACCAGCGCATAATTGATGTCAAAGCCGTGCATGCCGGCCAGCACCCGCAGCTGCGTTTCGTCTTTACAGGCATAACTGCCCTTAACGGGCAGCGTCAGGCTTTCCTGATAGGACAGCCGGGCATCTTTTAACGGGCTTGCATAGTAATAGGATGATCCCGTATCTTTTTTACTCTGCGCCTTTTTCCCCTCGATGAAAGACCGGAAGCTTTTTCCCTCGGCGGATGAAGCTCTGGCCTTGTCCACGGTCTTCTGCTTGCCGCCTTCCCGGGTCTCCGCCTGTACAGCGCATACAAAAAAGGGAATGATGATTAACAACATAATCGTCAGCGATGTTCTTCTTTTCATGACTTTTCTCCTCTGTCAGTGGAATGATCTCTTCCGGTTCAGCAGCCTCGGCAGCAGGCGCGCCTTCAGCGTCAGGAACAGCAGGATAGCCATTCCCCCCAGTACCAGCAGATTGAAGCTCAGCGTTTCCACGCGCCACGATCCAATCCGTTTAGACACCGCCAGAAATGGCGCTCCGCCCAGTTTCGATTCCGGTTCCTGGAAGATCGGAGCCGCGACACGCACCAGCCGGTTGCCGGAAAGACGCACGGCTTCCAGGTTTTTCACGTTCATGACCAGCTCGGCAATATCTTCGTTGTAATAGGTGCTCTTAAATTTCTGCGCGCCTGGAATGCCCATGGACTCGTGCAGCCGTTTTTCCACGGCGCGTTTGTTCGCGACCGCCTGCGAGTGCAGATCCTGATAATAGTCTTCCATCCGTTGCAGATAGTCCTTTACCCGCTGACAGGCATCCAGGGTATAGGCCCGCGGTTCTAACAGGGTAGCCGAAAGGCCCGACCTGATTCCGGTCTGTTCTTCGAGAATCTTTAATTCCGTAACCAGCACCGCCAGTTTGCGCCGGGACTGAGCGGCATGATCCGGTTCTTCGGATTCAAGCAGGGGATAATCGGCCAGGGATCGCATCTCCGGAATATGGACCTGGATCATATAATCGCTGTTTACGGCCTGACGCTCGTCCCGGAAGAAGAAGCGCATATAGCGGTTTTGGGAATACTGTTCGACCACCAGCGCTTCATACCCCCAGCGTGAAGGCATGATGTTGGCGATTGCGGGCACATTCCGGGTGCCGGCCTCACGGTTCATCAGTTCATCAAAGGGTACCGAGGCCCCGCCGAGCATGATCTGAGGCACCAGCAGGATGGGGATGATGATATAGATATTGACGGCGGAACGCACCCCGGCTGATATATTCAGTCCCAGCACGCAGGAAACCAGGGCGCAGAAAAAGAGCACCATCCACGATACGCCATTCATGTCCGGTATCTGTAAAATGGCGTTCCCCAGCCAGACGAACAGGGCCGTCTGCAGGGCCGCCACCAGCGCCAGATAGAAGGTCTTGGCCGAGATATATGCCGTCCAGCTCAAATGAAGCAACCGTTCGCGATTCAGCACTTTCCGGTCGCGGTTGATTTCCTCCGCGCTGATGCTCATGCCCATGAAGATGGCCACCACGACACTGATAAAGAAAAAATTGCTCAGGTTCCTGTTTTCCATGAACACGTATTGCAGCCCCCACGAGCCCCGGCAGATCAAGGCGGCAATGCATGCCAGAAGCGGCGGTTCCAGCAGGTTGATGAAGAGATATTGCCGGTTCTGGACATGGCTCTTGAGTGTGCGCAGGAAAAAGATCCAAAACTGACCGGCTGGACCCGGTCGCCACAGGCGGCGTTCCATACCTGGCGACGTCATGGACGGAGAAGCAGGCGTCTGAAGAAGCTCGTGCTGGTCCTGGCGGGCAAGGTAACGCCTTTGCCATTCTTCCGGCGCAATCCGGCGTTCACGCGTGAAGCGGCCGTTTTCATCCACGGCCCGGGCCTGGATAATTTCAAAAAGCTGTTCGGGATTGACATTGCCGCAGCGGGGGCAGGCGTATTCTTCCATGCCGGCCTGCTGGGCCTCGGTCCGGAAATAGACGATGGCATCCAGCGGATTGCCTGTGAAGATCGGCCTTCCGCCTTTGTCCAGCACCCACAGGGCGTCAAACATCCGGAAGATGCGGGAAGAGGGCTGGTGAATAACGACGATCACCAGTTTACCCTTGGCGGCCTGAGCTTTGAGCAGCGCCATGACGTTTTCCGAATCAGCGGAGGAGAGGCCCGAGGTTGGCTCGTCAACCAGGAGAATGGAGGGTTCCCGCAGCAATTCCAGGGCGATATTCAGCCGTTTGCGCTCGCCGCCGCTGATGGTCTTTTCCAGGGGGGAACCGACCAGCAAGTCCCGGGTAGGCAGTTGCTGCAGTTCATCCAGAAGCGCTTCCACCCGGGTGTCACGAGTCTTTTTGTCGAGATTGGCCAGGCAAAGCGCGGCGTTGAAAGCAAGGTTGTCGAATACCGAGAGCTGTTCAAAAAGCAGGTCGTCCTGCGGAACATAGCCGATCACACCTTCCAGGCGAGCGGCATCCCGGTAAAGGTCCAGCCCGTTGATGCTTATCCGGCCGCGATCAGGGGGAAGTTGTCCGGTGAGAATGCTCAATAGCGTGGATTTGCCCGCGCCGCTTTGTCCCATAATCCCCACCAGCCTGCCGCCCGACTCGCGGAAGCTGAAGTCATGCAGGCCGATATCGCTTCCCGGATAGCGGAAATCCAGATGGTCCGCGCACAGACAGAGCGCCTCCCCGGCGGCGGTCTGAAAGGCCGCGTTGATCTCTTCATAATAAACACAGCCTCCATACCTGTCCCGTAAAATACAGCCGGGCTGCAACAGGTGTGGTGTGCCGGAAGGCAGCATCATGGAATCGGCGGATATTCTGTCTTGTTCGGTCACCATCAGAAAATACGCATTCACTTCCTGAAGATGATAAACGATAAAGGCGGCGCAAAAATCAGGCCGGAAAAGCCTTCGGCATGTCCCTTGTGCTTCGCCGCTGTGCGGGTTGACCAGCAGAAAACCGGCGGAAAGGAGAGAGCCGTCCATGCTGGATGAGGTCAGTAAACATAGATCGCTCACGACTTCCGGTGTGATATGGAGTTCCGCCGCGACGACATCACCCAACTCGGCATGACGACAGGCTCCCATGCTCTCCAGTTCAAGATAGCGGATGAGAAACACATATTGATCAAAACGCGGCAGCAGTCGCTTCAAATTTGCGGTTATTTCCCCGGCCTGCGCCAGTTTCGTCTGTTGATCACCGGATTGATGAATGTCCAGCGCCTCCTCAAACAGTTTGATGTAATCATCAGCATGGCTAATGCGCAGATAGTCCCGAAGATAACGATTGATAATCGCAAATGCGTCGGACCGTCCCGATGACTCGATCAGGGAAGTCTGGATGGCAAATAAATTCAGAATGGCATTGAGCAGAATTTCATTCATCGTGATCATCCACGTCATGTTGTGGTGAAAACCGGAATCTTGCGCGGTTTTGATGAATTTGCGCGCAAGAAATAAACAATGGATAAGAACATCCTTGTTGCCAGACAAGATATAGGGAACTCAGTCTTTTGTGTCAAGGGAATTTGGGGCATTGGGTTGATATTGACGGAAAGAACTGATAAAGAAAAAATCCATCGTGATTTGTTCGCGGTCATGGATCATTCCGGCAGGCGCCATGATCCATGAAATTTGCAGGCAATCCGGACACTATTCATTTCAGGAGGCAGGGTGTGGCAAAGACATATCAGGAAAAGATTGTTTCCGCCGGGCAGGCGATAGGTTCCATCTCGCGCGGCAAAAGGGTTTTTATCGGTTCATACTGCGGCGAACCGCAGCATCTCGTCAATACGCTTATTGATCATACAAACAATTTCTCCGATGTGGAAGTGGTCCGCTTTCTCAACCTGGAAGGATCGCTCATGGGGCTGGTTGCGGATGAAACGCAGGGACGCTGCTATCATGTACGCTCCATCTATCAGGGATCGGGCATGATCAAGGGCCTGACGGCTTCCCGGCGTTTTCTCACCCCGATGAATCTTTATACCGTGCCCTCTTTGTTTCTTAAACGCCACATTCCCATTCACTACGCCCTGATTCAGACCGCGCCTCCCGATGCATTCGGCTGGCTCAATCTGGGCATCTCCGTCGATATTACGCTGGCCGCCGCCCAGGCGGCGGACGTCGTCATCGTCCAGGTCAATCCGAAAATGCCCGTGGTTCCCGGTTACGGGATGATTCATGTGGATGACGTTGATTATATTGTCGAGCATGAGGAAGAGATTTTGTCGGTCTATCCGACGCCGAAAATCAAAAGCACGGAACGGATCGCCAAGCTTTTGTCCAGCCTGATTGAAGACGGTTCGACCCTGCACATCAGCCCCGGTTTTTCACCGGAACTCATTTCCGCGGCGCTGGGCGACAAGAAAGATCTCGGCATCCACTCGCTGATGATTCTGGATGTGATGAAGGATCTGGCCCAAAAGGGCGTCATTACCAACCGGAAAAAAGGATTTAACGAGGGCAAGATGGTGGCCAGCGGCGCCATCGGCTCGGAGGATCTTTATCATTATCTGAACGGGAATCCCGCCATTGAATTCCGGCCGTGCGATTATGTGAGCAATCCGGTCATGATTGCCCGGCACAACAAGATGACGGCCATCAATCGCGTGACGTCGATTGATCTCAAGGGTCAGGTGGCGGCCGACGGCTCGGCGCAAAACCATTTTGCCGATGTGGCCGGCCTGGTCGATTTCAGCCGCGGGGCGGCGATGGCGCAGGGCGGAAAATCGATTGTCGTTGTTCCTTCCGCAAGTGAAGACGGGCTCTCGAGCAACATCGTTCTGGAACAGGCCGCGGGAACCGTGGCCATCCCGGCTGCCGATGTCACTTACGTGGTTACGGAATACGGCGCCGTCAACCTGTTCGGCAAGAATGTCCAGGAACGGGCCATGGCCATGATCAGCGTTGCTCATCCTGATTTTCGCGAGCAGCTTTTTGAACAGGCCCGACGGGAGGGATTGATCGGCCAGGAACGCAAGCTTTATGAATCCCAGTTTGGCACCTATCCGGCCTGGCTGGAAGAAGTGCTGACCATCGCCGGTCAGAAGGTCACGCTGCGTCCCGTCAAAACAGTTGATGACCGTCTGATTCAGGATCATTTTTACGAAATGGAAGAAAAGGACGTTGCCAAGCGTTTTTTCGGACGGAAACACCACTTTTACTGGGATGAAATGAAAGACATGTTCATCGTCGATTACATCCGGAATTGCTCTATTGTTGCCTATCTGGGTGAAGAGGGGTATGGCAGGATCATCGGCATCGGCGGATATTTTCTGGAGGGAAGCGGCGCCGGCGAGGTGGCCTATTCCGTGGCCAAGGACTGGCAGGGGAAGGGAATCGCCGTGAGGCTGCAGCAAAAAGTTGTTGACGCCGCGCTGGCCAACGGCCTCACGGGGCTGGATGCCCTGGTGCTGAAAGAAAACTTTTCCATGCTGGCCCTGTTTAAGAAGCTGCCCTATCAGGTCCGCACTTCGTATGAGGATGGCATTTTAACCCTGAAATGCCGGTTTGATGAACCGGCGTAACGATTTCAGCAGGGAAAGAAAAAATCAATATCCCGCCTGACTGAGTCAAGCCAGGTTCTGCGCTCAGTCTCGCTGCTGGTCACCATCACATTGAACATCCGGCGGTGAAAGCCGGCAATGCCGCAAAGGCCGAAGATGCAGTTCTTCCAGATGGTCTCCAGCGGGTCGGTAAAGACATCCTTTTCCCGTTGGGACTCCGTATTGGACGTGTTGAAAACCAGCGCCGTCCGCGCTTTCAGCAAGCCGCGGGGAACGCCTTCTCCTGAATCGCCTTCCAGAAATTCATAGGCGACGCCGGGACGGATTACCCGATCCACCCAGCCTTTTAGAATCGCCGGCGGCTGTCCCCACCAGTTGGGATGCACAATGACAATGCCGTCCGCCACGGCGATCTCGTCGCAATGCCGTTTGATGTCGGACGGCAACTTTGCGTTTCGGTCTATTTCTTGCTGTTGTAACAGCGGATCGAATTTTTCCCGGTAAAGATCATGAAAGAAAACGTCGTGACCGTTGGCCCGGACTTTCTCCAATACTGTTTGCGCAATGGCATGGTTGAAACTTTCGGGATCAGGATGCGCGAGAATAATGGATATTTGCATATTGATCTTCCTTTTTCGTGTCTTCCGCCGACGGAGGTGTCACGCAGTGACGGAGGTGGTGCAGGGACTACCAAACCTTATCGGCCCGCAGGCTCTCTATTTATCATCGATTTCCCCGATCAGCAACGGCGATTCCGCCCTGTGCAATGTCCGGTTCGTTTCAATTTTCTTCCGGCTGACATTTGCATAGCAGTATGTACAGAGGTGACCGCAGGTATTGTATTCGCCGATATCGACACTGGCGGCACACCCGCAGAGTTCCCGCTGATATTTATCTTTTGCCATAGTCAGTTTCCTGCCGGTCAAGTCTGAAATCAGACGGGCATCGATGCAACTGCCATGCTCGATACCCGAATCGGCCAGATCGATCTTCTCCGCACAGGTTTCCGCTTTCATGCCGAAACTTGCTGCAATCCGTGCGAACGATTCAGCCAGCGTGCGCATCTCCGATTCTTCGGGGGGCCTCACGGAATGATCCGCCATCCTGCCCCGGATGTGACGATATATGTCCAGAAAACTGATCATGCACTTCTCGGTGTGTCCCGACAGTTGCATTGCCAGATTATGGAAACGGTCGATGTGATAGTCAATGTTTATGTTTGCCGACAACAAAATCGGATCATAGCGCCAGACAATTCGTTTCTTTCCGATTTTGTCGGACAGCCTGATAAACGTATCGGCAAGATCAGCCTTCGGCGGCAGATGCGGTTCAATGTCTTTGCCGTAGGGCGTCAGCGTAAATTGAAAGTAATAATGGTAGTCTTTGAGCAGATGCAGACGCTCCAGCATGGGCGACGGGTCTTTTGTCCAGAACACGATGCAGTCCACATCCGGAAGAACAAGCGAAACCTTCCGGACCTGCCGGGCATTCATCGGATTGCGTACCAGAACATAACCCTCGCGCAGCCGGTTGAAAAACCAGTCGCTGTAAAAAGCGGGAATATCCGAACGCCTGCTGCAACTGATAATCATCGTGTTTTTCCCAAATCAGCATTGCTTCGATATTGATTGAGGCATCAGGATGGTGCTAGTCTTCATAAGGTCCGAGGAAGCGCTCTCCGTTAAAATGGATCAGATGAGTTGGTGACTCGGCAACCCAAACCTCCGTTTCCCAGGAGATGTCATGCAAATATTTCAGCATGGCGTGTCGATCCATAAAGGCTGTCACAAATACCAGACCTGCGGACGATCCGGCGAATAATTTTTTCAATTCCTGCCGCCGCTTCGGGTTAACCGGCCCGTGGCTGGTCACCGCTTCGATCAGCACCAACCAGTTTTTCTTCACGTGATGCACAACAACATCGGGCATCCTGCTGTATTCTTTTGTCCTGACACCAAGAGAAGCCAGCTTTTCAGCATCGTAATAAGCCCATTCCAAGTGTGTATCTCCCACATAGATCAGGTTGCCACCGGGTGTGTACAGAGCGCAAAAATCTTTGATGACTTTTTTTATAAGAACAGTCGGCCGACGCGGAGACAGCCTGATTTTCTGCCCTTCGGCAATATGCACGGGTACTCTCTGCATAACGCGTTCAGTTTCGCATCTTTCTTTCTGTATTTTAGCCGTCATTTTTTTGAATCCGCAAAAATTTGTTTGAAAATAAATCAACCTAAAACAGCCACCAGTTTCGCGATAACTTTTACGTCTTTTGCTTTCTCTTCGTCAAATATAAACGACTCATATCCCGGTGCTGTTGTATAGGGTTTAAGAGTAATAGATGTATGCTGCCAAGAGCCATCTGGACGTTCCTTTTTCGTACTCGTATAAACTTTAACCGTATAATGCTGTCCACCTGAATCTATATCCGTAATATCTCTATGTTGCACTAGGACAGCATCACCTTGGCGCGTTCCTTCAGGATTCAACATAAAAAGACACCATGCACCATTGGGTATTCTGCGATTCATTGACTCACCAACAACCTGCGCTACAAAAAGGCCACGCCGAGGGCGGAAGGCATCAGGGAGTTCCACCCAGTTTACATCTGACAAGTCCTCACTCCCCTGCCCATTTAACCATTCTGTTACCTGTTGTTCCTCACTAAACTGGCCAGCTGCGGCCTTGAGATCATAGAGGGGGACGCAGTTGACAAATGGTTTCGCCTCACTTTGCTGCAAACGCCTGAACGGAAGATTAACTGCCTCATCAAGTGATGCGGTGATTTCAGAGCTGGATGATAACTGTTTCTGGATTGCGGGCAGATCCATACGGCTCTTAAAAAATCGTTCAGTGTCCTTGTCCATAAAGTATACATAACAGCCCTTCATACCGCGTGAAAACAGGACACGGTAAGTATTTTTTACCAGCTCAATGAATTTATCCTGAGCTCTTCTAACAGGACTATCATATGAATTTTCCCGATGACCAATCCATTTTTGGTCATCAAGGTTATAAGTCAAATCCGTACCGACAATTACACCTACGTAATCAAATTCAAATCCTTGTGCTGTATATATACAACCGATTTGATTTATTCCATTAGGATCATAAGCCCACAAAGGGGCTTTCGGTATCCCCATGGCAAGTCTTCGCGCATCTGGTTTTGCATTCCACGGTCTTTGATAGGTGTCAATTTGCACATCGGCCATTAGATTGCCTTGATTATCGGGATTAGACCACGGCCAACAAAAGCCTGCCGTCAAACGTGCAGTGAAACCATTAACAGCTTTTTCTCTGATGGCGGTATCGAGCGCTTCCGGGGACTGAAAAATTTGAAACTCAAATGATTCATCTCCTTCCCATATTATATTCGCCGTCCTCTCTATATCCAAGGTGTTATTGATCCAGTTCACAAATCCATCCGAACCGGCGCACCTGAATTGGGCCTCAAGTTCATATTCGAAGATACGGCAGTTGTTTTTCTTCGCATGCTCCGTGATAAAACTAGATGAACCGATTTCGTCTGGCCGCACCACCTGTTTATCATCGATGAAGAATACACTTACATTGGAAGCGTCAAGCAACTCTTGAATCTGTGTTTTATTACTCTGCTGTACTCTAGGCGTAAACCTGCTGTTGCTTGTTTTGCGGATGCGGTGTGCTTCATCACAAATCAAGACATCAATCTCATTTGATTGTGCCTGTGCATAGCTATTGAAATATTTGAATTGAGCTGATCCCCGAATACCAATAACCTTCCGAAGAGTTTCAGTAAATGCCTTTGATCCGGTCGCGTAATGCGCATTAAGACTTTTTGATAATAAGTCACTCATTAAATTGATGGCAATAACTGACTTTCCTGTCCCAGGGCCACCTTTAACGATAATGACAGTTTTTTTGCGATCGTGGAATCCTTCTTTAGCGCAAGCTAATACTTTATTATAAACAATATATTGTTCATCAAGAAGGATGTACTCTTTTCGCCCTTGAATTACGTTACTCACATGCTGCATCAGCTTTTTACTTGGGCGGTATTTACTTTCTTCGATCTTTCGCAGAACCGATTGACCAGCCCCACCATCTAACCCGCTGATGAGAAAATCTTTAATGAGCGGGACGTCATCTGCCATAAAGGTTGGAAATTGCTTGAGCAGAGTTTTAAACGAATCATCGAGAAGTGGATCGCCTTCTTCGGCGTAATAGTTGTGAAGGTAAGCACAGGATTTTAGTTGCACAGGCGCTGGGCCTTCATGAAAAGCGGTGTGATTGTCTGCAAGATAGTGGTGATATTGTCCAACCTGTGCGGAAGGATGCAAAATATCTTTTTCGCCTCCACCGATCCAAGTGGAAACCAAATTCTCACCATTACTCCTTCCGCATTTATCCCACTGTTTTAATTCAATAATAACAGCATTGTCACGCGCATAGCTATCTTTGCCACAAATAAGGCAGTCCAGCCTTCTTGATGTAAGAGGGAGTTGAAATTCTAGTATTACACCATGATCACTTAAATTCGATTCCTGAAATACACCAGAGACTGCACGAAGAGAATTGCGCCAGGAATTTACCTCGTTGGGTGAAGGTTTATACCGGTAATGTTTAATAAATGCATCAGAAAGTTTGCCAGCAATCTGATTATGGACGGCATCACGAATGAAATCCTGAGACATTCCGGAATATAATCGCATTTCAAAGCTCCGTATATTTTTTAGCTGACCCCTTAGCTTTTTCCACCGGGTATTTATCCGCATTTTTTATCAGTTTATCATTGGCCGCTGCAATTGGATCAATGCCAAGCTGATCTGCAAGGCGTGCTAAATAAATTTGAGTGTCTGCAATTTCTTCTTTAACATTTTCCAGTGTCTTTTGATCAAGATTGCGGCTTTGTTCTTCGGTTAGCCATTGAAAGTGCTCCATGATCTCTGCTGTTTCAACGGCAAGAGCCATGGAAAGGTTTTTAGGCGAATGAAATTGTTCCCAGTCGCGTTCTTTGGCAAACAAGCTGAGTTTTTTCATGAGCTCTTGCATTTAGTCTCCTGATTTAATGAATACTTGCTTTGTGTGCTTCTAGCGCCATTTCATAGGCCTCCGCAAAATCGAGACCGCAGTTTACGGATGGATCGTAGAGTTTAAACCCCACATACATCAGACACAGCAGATGCAGGCCTGAAAAAGTCTCGTCCGGGTATGCCTTGATTGTATAAGTTTTGCCCGGTGTGGTGTGGTCGATGCCATTCATCCCGAGGAGACTGATCTCGGAGATAACGGGAAAGATGCTGTCACGGGATTGGCCTTCGAAGCGACGAAGGGCATCGAGACAAAACGTGTAAGCTTCGGGCTTATCGGTTTTCAGTGGCTCTGATAAAGCAGGTTCAGCGGATTCCTGATTTACGTTGGGACAGGTTGTATCGGTTTGCCAGTCGTACCATGGCCTGATTTTGAGAATACGCGCAAATTCATCAACTACGTCGTATTCATCCCCCGGAGTATGCCTGGCCATGCTTGTTTTCCAGATGTCAAAGAGGTTTTGGCCATGGGGAAAATATTCGGACTTGCGATAGGCAACTGCATAATCGGTCAGGCCTGAAAAAAGATCATCAATAAAAAGCGCATAAGCACAATTAAGTGTTACGCTGGCACGAAATATGATGGGGGGGGTGAGCTGTTTAATCTCTTGATTGGTGAAGGTTTGCAAGGCCTCTAAATGCATTTGGTGGAGCGAGGCAAATTGAGAGTGACGGAGTTCCGGATACTTATTATAAATATTAGTTTCCACCACCATGTCGAGAGGACAGTTGAATATTTGATTACTTAAGCCGGAAGTGAGTTTGAGAATAGTGTTGGTGATGCTGTCTTCAGCATATCCCTGTCGCTGTAGTTTAGCAATGTGATCAGCTACAGACCCAATAGCATATTCCCGTGTCCTTGCGGTTGTAGTAAAGAATTTATTGCGTGCTATCTGGCGCGCTTCGTGTTCTAAAACGATATGCTCCAGTTCGTGGGCTACAAGATGAGGGGTCATCGCTTCAGATCGCATCCGGTAGCGTATTCGATGTTCATCGCGGTTATGCTTCCATGCCATCTGAGATACGGCGGAAATATATTCGAGAGAGTTGTCTTCTTCAATTTTGATTGGATGACCAGTTGCCCTCTCCAGTTTTGTTTTCCGCATTATCATTCCATGCATCAGTGCCCCGCTTTCCTTGCGGGCAAGCTCTGTGCAGATCTCCAGATACAGACCGCGCGCATTTTTATAAACAGGCGCACTGCGTATGTCTTCCGATGATGGTTGTTTAAAAAGCTGCTCCAGTGTTTCCAGAGCTTTTTCGGGAAGATTTGTAACGCGGTACAGGAGTGCCAATCCAAAATAGGTATTCGGATAGCCGGCATCAATCTTCAACGCTTTTTCAAAAAGCGCCCTTGCCTGGTCGATATTTCCCATCTCCATGCTCAAGGCGGCAAAGTTATTGATCAGAATGTTATCATCAGGATTAATGGATAAGCCTTTTTCGTAATAGAAAGCTGCTACTTCGAAAGCCCTTTCATGCTTCGTCGCGATATTACCCAAAAGCACGAAAGACCAGACATTGGTCGGGTCAATCTTGATACATTGCTGCAATAGCTCCTTTGCCAATGGAATGTTGCCGGTCTCAAGATGGGCCATCGCCAGATTGCGGCGTGCATCGACATGCTGGGGAATGGTTTCGATAACTTTGCTAAAATATTTAATCGCCTTCTGGTAAGAGCCTTGTTGCGCCTCTCTAACTCCCTTCTGGAAAATCTTCAGGGCTTCGCTGATTTTGTCGGCGCGTTGTTCCTGAAGGCCGATTGTGGCAATCCCGTCCTGAATGGAAACTTCAATAGCCGGTGACAGAAACCCATAAGATTGCTTAATCAAATCGGCGGCATCCTGTTCCGAAAGAGTGGAAAGATCAACAGGCTTTGCAGGATCAAGGATTATGTGTTTTAAGGGAATTATAATGGTAATCATGAAAAGGGAATATGTCCTCTCTGTGGTTTTCTATATACTTCAATAAACGTTCAGCATGAAAAATATTAATCCCAGCCAAGGTTAACCATTTTCAAGATCCTTATACAAATCTTTCACAGGATCTTTTTTAACTGCGCCCTTTTTAAGATTGAATGAGGACACCTTTGCCCGTCTTGCTTTAGAGATGTGCCGAATAGTTGCTTTCATAATTCAGTTGTCCTACTTTGTCAGCAGCTTCTCCAGCGCCGGGAATACTTTCCCTAGATTTTCCGGCTGAGTTCCGCCGGCCTGGGCCATGTCGGGGCGGCCGCCGCCTTTTCCGCCGACAATCGGGGCCAGTTCCTTGATGATGTTCCCGGCATGGAATTTCGAGGCGAGGTCTTTGGTGACCATGCACAGGAGCAATGCTTTATCATCGGCCTTGGCGCCCAGAAGGATAACGCCGGATACCAGTTTGTCGCGCAGCTTGTCGCCGAAGTCGCGCATTGTTTTGGCGTCGGAAATAGCCACTTCCGCGGCCAGCACTTTTACGCCGTTGATTTCCTTTGCCTGACTCATCAAGTCGCCGGAATCCTTCGCGGCAAGTTTTCCCTTAAGAGCTTCGATTTCTCTTTCCAGATCCCGGACGCTTTTGAGCAATTTTTCGGTGCGGTCATAAACTTCCAGTGCGCCGGCCTTGAACAAACCCGCCGTGCGTTTTAATTCCGATTCAACGCCCTGCATGTGCGCAAGGGCTTCCCGGCCGGTGACGGCTTCGATTCTGCGGACACCTGCGGCGATGGCTGATTCGTGAACCACTTTGATCAAACCGATGTCGCCGGTGCGAGCAACATGTGTTCCGCCGCACAGTTCCATACTCATCTGCCCCATTTTTACGATGCGAACCGTTGCACCGTATTTTTCATCAAACACTGCCGTTGCGCCCGTTTTCAGCGCGTCTTCCAGAGCGCAGACTTCCGTCTGCACTTCCAGGTTCCGGCGAATGATGTCGTTAGCAATATCTTCCACGCGCTGAAGTTCTTCATCGCTGATCTTGGAAAAATGGGTGAAGTCAAACCGCAGCCGCTCGGCGTTGACCAGCGAGCCGGATTGTTTGATATGATCGCCCAGCACCGCTTTGAGCGCAGCCTGCAAAATGTGCGTGCCCGAATGGTTGGCGGCAATGGCTTTTCTTCTGTCCTGATCGACAGCCAGCTTTGCCTTCGCACCGATCCTGATTTCGCCCTTCCGGACGACGCCTTTATGGACAATGAATTTATCGATGGGTTTTTTCGTATCTTCCACGGTAAAATTGAAATCGGCGCCTTCCAGATATCCTGTGTCGCCCGCCTGTCCGCCGGATTCGCCGTAAAACGGTGTGGCATCCAGAATAAGCTCGGCCTTCTGTCCTTCACGGGCAACTTCCGCGGGCACACCGTCAACAAAAATAGCTGTAATTTTTGCTTCGTCTCTGGTTATGCCGTCGTAGCCGCAAAACTCGCTCACAATCCCGGAACTCGATACTTTCAGGTAACATTCGGCCACCGCTTCTTCGCCGCTGCCTTTCCACGCGCCACGCGCTCTTTCACGCTGCTGCTCCATCTCGGCTTCAAATCCCTCTTGATCCAGCGTCAGGCCATCGCGTTTGACGATATCCGCCGTTAAATCCGTGGGGAAACCGAAGGTGTCATAGAGCTTGAAGATCAGCGCGCCGGGCAGGACGGATTTGCCCGCATTTTTCAGTGCGGCTGTTTCTTCCTGAAGGATGCGCAGCCCGGCGTCGAGCGTTTCCATAAAACGCTGCTCCTCATTGAGGATGACTTTGGTAATGAAAGATGATTTCTCCACCAGATCGGGGTAGATGCCCTTCATCATATCGATAACAACCTGGGCGCTTTCATTCAAAAACGGTTTGTTGATGCCGAGCATTTTTCCGTGACGCGCGGCGCGGCGCAGGATTCTTCTCAGCACATAACCGCGTCCATCGTTTGCGGGCATAATGCCGTCGCCGATTAAAAAGGTGACGGCGCGGCTGTGATCGGCAATGACCCGGATGGAAATGTCGTTATCGGCGTTTTGGCCATAGGTCTTGCCGGATATTTTTTCCACAAAACGGATGATCGGTGTAAACAAGTCCGTATCGTAATTGCTTTTAACACCCTGGATGACGGCGGTAAGGCGCTCCAACCCCATGCCGGTATCAATGCTGGGTTTGGCCAGCGGCGTTAATTTACCGGTCTCGTCGCGGTCGAATTGCGTGAAGACGTTGTTCCAGATTTCCAGATGGCGGTCGCAGTCGCAATAGACATCGCATGTAGGAAGGCCGCAGCCCGTGCCTTCGCCCTGGTCGTAAAGAATTTCGGAACAGGGGCCGCAGGGGCCGGTTTCGCCCATCATCCAGAAATTGCTTTTTTCTCCCATGCGGACGATGCGGTCTTTGGGCACCTTCATCTTTTCATGCCAGATTTTGAATGCTTCATCATCGTTTTCAAAGATGGTTATCCAAAGCTTATCCTTGGGCAGTTTAGCGACGTCCATGAGGTATTCCCACGCCCAGGAAATGGCGTCTTCCTTGAAGTAATCGCCGAAGGAAAAATTGCCCAGCATCTCGAAAAAGGTGTGATGGCGGGCGGTGACGCCGACATTTTCCAGGTCGTTGTGCTTGCCCCCGGCGCGCGCGCATTTCTGGCAGGTGACAGCCCGCGTGTAGCCGCGGTTTTCCAACCCCAGAAACGCGTTTTTAAACTGCACCATCCCCGCGTTGGTGAAAAGCAGCGTGGGATCATCCTTGGGAATCAGCGATGAACTCGTAACCCGTGTATGCCCTTTGCTTTCAAAAAATTTTATAAAACTTTCCCGTATCGCGTCACCCGTCTTCACCATCTGTTTCTTCCTCCGCTCGCTTTCCCAGTTTATTTAAAATCAGGCCCGGCGGGAAACCACGTCCCATCAGGCTTTGGAATATTCTCTGCTTTTCTTTTACATCAAACGCAGCCGGTTTCTTTTTGACCGCTCTTTTTTTCATCAAAATGGCGATCGCTTCTTCTTCCGAAAGCTCATGACGCGCCGACGCGATGGCATCGTCAATCAACCGGGCCTCCACGCCTTTTTCCTGCAAGCTGGCGATAATTTTCCTATTGCCCCAGAGTTTATTGATTGCCAGATTGCGCGCCCATTGAACCGCAAAAGAAGCGTCATTGAGATACTTCAAATCGTGAAGTTTTTCCAGTGCTTCTTTAATAACAACTGCGGGAAAACCTTTTTCCCGCAGCTTTTTTTCCAGCTCACGCTCCGAATGTGGCCGCAAAGACAAAAGCCGGTATGATTTTTGAAGGGCAGCCGCCAGATCCAGGACTTTCACATTATTCTTCCTGGTCTTTCACGACGATGCCCAGCTTGTCGCGGACATCGCTTTCTATTTGCGCCATGACATCCGGATTTTCTTTCAGGAAAACGCGGGAATTATCGCGTCCCTGTCCTATTCTGTCGCCTTTGTAGGAATACCAGGCGCCGCTCTTTTCAATAATGCCGTTTGTCGCCGCCAGATCGAGGACATCGCCTTCGCGTGAAATACCTTCGCCGAAGATGATATCGAATTCCGCTTCCCGGAAGGGCGGGGCCATCTTGTTTTTGACGACTTTCACTTTGGTTCTGAAGCCGATGACATCCTGGCCGTTTTTGATGGAGGTCATCTTGCGGATATCGAGCCGCTGCGATGAATAGAATTTCAGCGCGTTGCCGCCGGTGGTGGTTTCCGGGTTGCCGAAGAAGACGCCGATTTTCATGCGCAGCTGATTGATGAAGATCACGGTGGTTTTCGATTTGCTGATCGAGCCGGTAAGTTTGCGCAGGGCCTGCGACATGAGCCTGGCCTGCAAGCCCATCTGGGCGTCGCCCATTTCGCCTTCGAGTTCCGCCTTGGGCACCAGCGCCGCCACGGAATCGACAACCAGAACATCCAGCGCGCCGCTCCTCACCAGCGTTTCCGCGATTTCCAGGGCCTGCTCGCCCGTGTCCGGCTGGGAGATCAGGAGCTCGTCGGTGTTGACGCCGATATTTTTGGCATAAGTGACATCCAGGGCGTGCTCGGCGTCAATGTAAGCCGCAATGCCGCCTTTCTTCTGGGCTTCCGCGACAACGTGCAGCGCCAGCGTGGTTTTTCCGCCGGATTCCGGCCCGTAGATTTCGATCACCCGGCCCCGCGGAACGCCAAATGTTCCCAGTGCAATGTCGAGACTCAGCGACCCGGTGGATATTGCCGGCACATCGGCCACACGCTCCGAACTGCCCAGTTTCATGATCGATCCCTTGCCGAACTGTCTTTCAATCTGCGTAATCGCCAAATCCACCGCTTTCGTTCTGTCCATATCTGCACACATAAAATGACCTCCTTCACCCCGTAATATTTTATACAATTTATTGTCTCTTGCTTCTATCTTTCCACTTCTGAAATATTTTGAAAACACATTATCTTTACCGTCATTTCCGCTTGTACCCTTCAGGGCACGCAGGCGGAAATCCAGTTTTTATTTATTGTTGATAGTCATTCTTCCATTAACCTCCTGCTTAGTTCGGAGATGCTATGCTTATTTCTGGATTCCCGCCTCCGCGGGAATGACGACTATAAATTTCATCCACCCAAAGCAAATTCCGCCAGCCTGGTATAAACCGCTCCCTGCGGCGTCAGTTGGCTTTGAAACAGAATCAATTCCTTACTTGTGAATTCCCCGGCGGCAAAGGCGACGTGTTTTTTCATGGCCTCGTCCAAGCCTGTCAGGCCGTGTGAATCTTTAATCCGGCCCAACGTCAGATGCGCCCGGAAAGGCCTGTCTTCCGCGGGAAAACCGATGCCTGCGAAATCATCATCCAGTTGTTTCTGAAGGGCGGCAAGCTTTGCCGCATCTTCCGAAATGCCGCACCAGAGAACCCGCGGCTTACGGGTATCCGGAAAAACGTCCAGCTTCTCAATTTTCAGGCTCAAAGACCATCCCGCAACAACCCGTGTTTTCACGGCTTCACTAATCTTACTGACATCGTCCATGGAGATATCGCCGAAAAATTTCAATGTGAGATGCTGCCCCTGCGTCCTTGTCCAGCTGATCCGGCCTCCGATCTCCCGTTTTAGTTTTTCCTGCAGGCGGACGATGGCTTGCAGAACCTCTTCCGATGGTTCAATCGCCAGAAAGGCGCGGATGTTTTTTTCGGGAGTCATAAACTATTGCTTCTCCTGCAAATAGTTTTTCAGCATCATGAGCGCCGTCTCGGAAGATATGAGTTTGTTTCGTTTGCGGTCCCAGCGGAATGCATAATGACGGCAAACGGTCTGATTCGCGTCGGCCAGCGCCACATAAACCGTGCCGACAGGTTTTTCTTTGCTGCCCCCGGTCGGTCCCGCGATGCCGGTGGAAGACAACCCCAACGAGGTTCCGGCAAGCTTGCGAACTCCCTCGGCCATCAGGCGCGCCGTTTCTTCGCTGACGGCGCCGTGCTTTTCAATAATTCCCGCCGGCACCCCCAGCAGACTGATTTTGGCTTCGTTGCTGTATGTGACCAGACCGCGTTCAAAATACACGGAACTGCCTGAAACATCGGTGAGGCGATTGGCGATGAGTCCGCCCGTGCAGGATTCCGCCACGGCAATGGTCAATTTCTTTTCCGTGAGCACCGCCGCGATAATTTCTTCCAGCGTCTGTTCACCGTAGGAAAAGATGCAATCGGACAGGCGCGCCGTCACTTCATCCTGCGCTTTTTGCAGATTCTTTTGCGCTTCTTCCCGCGAGTCGGAACGCGCAATCAGCACCAGATGATTTTCGGGGAAGACGGGATAAAAACCGACGCTGACTCCCAGGGCGTTAAAATTAAAGTCTGCCAGTCTTTCATCCACCGCTCCCTCGCCTATCCCGAATGTTTTGATGGTCTGTTTGATCGTATGTCCGACAGGTTGCGGAAAATATCGGTGCAAGACGGGAATGATGCCTTCGGGCAAGATCCGGCGGGTTTCCGATGGTACGCCGGGAATGACAAAAACCAGCTTGTCTTGAACCGGCAGCACGAATCCGGCGGCGGTGCCGACGGGATTGGGAATCACTTCCGCGCCCTGCGGAAACAGTGCCTGCTTGGCGTTATTCTCCACCCATCGTAAATTGTATTTTGTGAATTTGTCTTTGATGCCCTGCAAAACAGCTTCATCGGAGTACAGGGGCAGGTCAAACGCCTGAGCAATTGCGGCGGTGGTAATATCGTCGGCCGTCGGCCCCAGGCCGCCGGTGCAGATGACCGCGTCGGTAAAGGTCAGCAGATAATGCAGGCGGCTTTTGATGGCGGCGAAATCATCGCCGACGGACATCATAATCTCCACCGGCCAACCCTGTAAATTTATCTCCCGCGCGATAAACGATGAATTCGTATCGGCCGTGCGCCCGTTCATCAATTCATTCCCGATCGTCAGAATCCCAATTTTCATAATATCCCTGTCAGCGTCAGTAAAAACAAAATGAATCCGCCATAGACTCCGGCGCCCAGATCATCGACAACAACACCCCAACCCCCGGGTAATTTCTGCAAGCGATCTAAAGGAAACGGCTTCCAGATGTCAAAAATCCGAAAGAGAACAAAGGCCAGACACAGATGCAAGCCGGTAATCGCCACGGGCAGCATCGTCACCTGAAGGCCCGCGATTTCATCAATGACAATCCGCTGGTCGTCTGTCTTTCCGTAAAGAGTTTCCGCCTGCCCGGCAACATAAATTGAGACGGCTGATATTGCAATCACGAAAAGAAGGCGAAAAGGCCAGGCCAGCGGGTAGCACAAAAAACAAATCAAAACGCCGACAAACGTGCCCGCCGTTCCCGGCGCTACAGGTGACAGACCCGCGCCGAAACCGGTTGCCAGTATTTTGATGATTTGATCTTTTTGAGCGGTTGTCACAGGAATCCTTTAATATATAGTATAGAACGATTGTTCTATACTATATGCTTTTGGATGATGTCAAGTAATCTTAATGGATGTCCGGTTTAAAAATCTGGCAGGGCTGCCAAAATTATGCTGTGTTGCTGTTAAGTTGCCTGATTTTCTATTCTTTCTTTTTCAATTTCGTCTTCTTCATATCATCCAGGACCGTCCTTAATTCTTCCGCCTGTTTGATGACGATGGTGGCGTCATCTGAAGTCCCTGACGACCCGGTATGATCAGCCAAACGTCCTGCTTGTTTAAGCGGTCTTACCTCCCAGGCATCACCCGAAGATTCAATAAGCCAGTTGTTGAGGTCAAAAATGATATCAATGACATCGGGGATGGCCAGAATATCCGTGGCAATGGTTTCGATTTCATGCGCGGAAAAATCCCTGTCCGCCTTGGTCAGATCACCGCTGAGATAGACCGTTTTACCCAGAAAGGAGTAGTCGATTCTAGTCAGATCGCCGTCATGACGGGTTATAACCATCCTCACCTTCCGGTTGACTTCGTATCGGGAGGGCTGTTCGTTGTGATGCATATTTCACCCTGATTATTGTAGCTTGATATAACTCATAATTACCCCTTGTTGTCAAGGGTAAACCGGCTAATGCTTGTGATGATGCTGATGGCTGTTTCCCCTTATGCGGCATAAAAGCTCCCCGTCATTGCAGCCGCTGCTTTCAAACTGCAGGGTCGGATGATCAATGTTGAATTCGCCGGAAAGACACTTCCGGACCCTCATGGCAATTTCATCCACCCGGCTCAGCATTTGATCGGGAACGGTAATATGCACGGCCAGGGCGATGCTTTCACTGGACGGATTCCAGACGTGCAGATCGTGAATCTCTTTAATGCCTTCAATGGCTTTCAACGCTTTTTGAATCTCTTCCAAATCGATTTCCGGCGGCGTTGCATTCATGAGGATGAGGACGCTGTCTTTGATCAACCCCCAGCCGCTATAGAGAATCATGGCGACAATCAACCAGGAAAACAGCGGATCAAGCCAGTACCAGGGTTTAAACAGCCATAAAATCCCCAGAAAGGCCACACCCAGAGATGTTGCGGCATCGGACAGCATATGCAAAAAAGCGCTTTTCATGTTCAGATTGACTTTCGAACCGGCATGCAGCAGCAAAGCGGAGAGGATGTTTCCCGCAAATCCGAGCAATGCAATCCAGATGACCAGTTGTCCGGTGATGGGCTGCGGATTCCGGAATCGCTGCCAGGCCTCTATGGCGATGTAGAAAGCCGCGCCGTATAAAAGAACAACACTGATGAGTGTGGCAAATATTTCCACCCGTTTGAAACCGAAGGTATGCTTCAATGTCGGTCCGCGTTTTCCAATAATCAACGCGGCGTAATTGATCACCAGCGAAATAAAGTCGCTTAAATTATGCAATGCATCGCTGATCAATGCCATGCTGCCCGACAGGATGCCGCCGTAGATCTGCGCCGCCGGAATGAGCAGATTCATGGCCATGGAAGCCAGCAAACGTCTGCCCCAGGATTTTTCAGTGTGGTGATGATGCGCATGTGCCGACAAAATAAAGCTCCTTAGGCGCTCAACCCGCCTGGTTTTCCATACCGCCGTCCAGAATGACCAGCGCCGTGTCAATCGCGTCATGGCTGCCGAACAGGATGATCTGATCCGCCGCCGCGAAAACAAATTCGCTGGGCGGATTGGTAATGGTCTGGTTGCTGCGAATGATGTTGATGATCAGGGCGCCCGATCGCGCTTTGAGATTGATGTCCCGAATGCTTTTGCCGGCGATGGGGTTTTTGGCCGTAACATAGAAAGTTTCAATCGTGCCCTGCGCCAGGATCTGGCTGATCTGATCAAAGGCTTCCTGCGTATAGCGTATTTCACGGAAAACGCCATAGGATTTATTGCGGATAATATTGCCCTGGGCCAGAATAATGCTGTTGGGAATGTGAAACATCTTGAGAACACGGCTGAAGATTTGAATGGAGGTTTCAAATTCTTCGGGGATGATGTCGTCGGCGCCCAGCGCCAGCAGGTCTTCAATATCAGCCAGATATTTTGTCCGGACAATCACGTGCAGTTTGGGATTGATCGCCTTGGCATTGGACAGGCAGCTTTTCGCCAGAAAACGGTCGGAAATGGCGATCACCATCACGCGGGCCGCCGCCACATTGGCGCGCCGCAGGATTTCCACATTGGACGCGTCTCCCCAGATCGTGTTTTGATCCCCTTTGCGTTTTGATTTTTTAATCTTCCGGAAATTCAGATCGATAATGGCGTACTGAATCGCCGTGTCCTTGAGCACCTTCACCAGATTTCTGCCGTTGAGTCCCATGCCGCAGATAATCACATGATTGGACACGGGCACGGGTTGATCGGAATGGGCGCTTTCTCTTGTTAAATTCAGATTGCTCTTGCGCGTTAATCCATAATAAACCAGTGAAACCAGCAGAGGGGTGGCAATAAATGTCAGAACGGACGCGCCAATGAAGGTCTGATAGATATCATTGGAAATGATGTTGTTTTTAAAGCCCTGCGAGGCCAGCACAAAAGAAAATTCGCCGATTTGCGACAGCAGGACGCCGGAAAGCAGCGCGACGCGCAGAGAGTATTTGAGCAGCCAGACCAGGCCGAAGACAATGGCGAACTTGATCAGAATAATGGCCAGAGAGGTTGAAAGAATATAGCTTGGATTCGCCCGCAGAAAATCCAGATTGAGGATCATGCCGAAAGAAACGAAAAACACGGACAGGAAAACATCCCGAAACGGGGTAATGTCGCTGATGATCTGATGCGTGAAATCCGTATCGGACAAAGCCAGCCCCGCCAAAAACGCGCCGATCGCCAGCGACAGTCCCAGCGATTCCGTAATCCAGGCAATGCCCATGGTGATCACCACCGAGGCAATCACCAGCACGTCGCGCATGTTCATATTGACGAGCTGTTCCAGCACAAGGGGAACGGCATAGCGCACCGCCGCCAGAATGACGACAATAATCAGGATGGATTTGACCAGTTTCCAGATGATGATCAGGGGGTCGGGGCCGCTGCTTCCCGCAAGAAACGGGATTAAAAGCATCATCGGCACGACCATGATATCCTGAAACAGAATGACGCCGATGGAAATTCTTCCCTGCGGCGAATCTTCGTCTTTGCGGTCTTTCAGGATTTTTAATATCAAAGCCGAAGAACTGTGGGCCAGAACAAACCCGATAAAAATAGACTGGCTGACGCTCAACTGCATGGCCAGCCCGACCATCACCCCCACGATGAATGTACACAGAATCTGCAAACCGCCCGTCAGAAGAATTTCGGATAAATATTTCCGAAAGCGGGACAATCGAATTTCGATGCCGATGGTGAACAGCAGAAAAGCGACGCCGATTTCAGCCATAAGCTGAATTCCGGCCGTATCATCGATCAGCTTCAGGCCAAACGGACCGATAATAATGCCGGTGATCAGAAATCCGATGATGGACGGCAGTTTGATTTTATTAAAGATAAAGATTACCGGAATGGAGAAACCGAGAATAATCAGCAATTGGTGAAAGAATTTCAGTCCGTCCATGGGCGTTCCTGTAAATACGGGTTATTCCCGACGATGAACGGATGTGATCCGCCTGCCTTCGGGAATTCAAGCACTTTCCGCTTATATTTACCATTGATGGTTAAAATTTTCCAAGAAAATAAGGGAACATCATAGGGTGTCCCCTTTGACCCTTTGATTCTTTTTAGAAAAAAAATTCTTCAGGTTTTTTATAACCATTGAAAACAGCTTCAACCAGTGCCCATTGGTCTATACAGCCGGAACCACCATCGGCTATGTTGTTAACATTGGTTATTATGGCAACCGTTATACCCTTTACTTTTTCATATACCAACAATGATTTATATCCCGGCGCACCTCCGCCATGTGAGTAAGTGCCACCCACCGTGCCGTCAATATATATGAAATCATGATAGTTAATACCGTAGCCGTATGCTCCGTCAGAAGTCGCTGAATTTTTCAGTGTATCTCTCACCGATGCTGTTATGGCAGTTCCATTCGGGTCATAAAGCGCATAGCCCCATTTTGCCAGATTCTCGGCTGTTGCGATGATACCACCCGCAGCCCATGTGGATTTTCCAATGCCCAAATACATATCGTATGGTGGAGGACCGGGCATAAGATCATGCGCAAGAATGCTGAGGTCCACAAATCCCCAGGTCTGACCCAGTATAGCTGTATCATCATAGGGATGGGCAATGTCTGCCGGAGGGAAAACATCTTGTGGTGCAAGTATTGCGGCAATCTGCAGCTTGTGAAAAAAAGTATTTGCCAGAAGCGTATTCAGCGGCGCGCCTCCCTTCTCCTGTGCTATCATCCCCAGAAGCACATAGTTCGTATTAGAATAATTAAAAGCGCCTGGAGCGACCAGGGGCTGGTTAACAATGTTTTCTAGAATATCAACCGGCTTCCATGCTGTATTGTCCGGATCACCAAAAGGTATCATGCCGGCAATATTTGATGCGTAGTCAAGCATCCCTGAAGTATGGGTCAGCAACTGCTCGACGGTTGCTGTTTTATTGATGAGCGCCTGTTGACCTGCTGACAGGGAAAGGTAATCGGCATTGTTGCCTAACAAGCTGTCAACCGTGTCAGTGAGTGAATAGAGTCTGTGTTCTATCTGTGTCAGCACCAGTGCGGAAACAAATGTTTTTGTGATGCTGTAAGCAAATGTGGGCGTGTTCGTGGTCATTGGGGCGCCGGTTGCTGCGTCGATTGAAGAGTCTGCCCCGCCGTCTGCAAAACCTTTTGCATAGGTCCACATTTTATAGCCATCTTTATAAACGGCGACGGAAATGCCACGCTTATGGGTTGCATTGGCAAATGCAGTGTCAACCGCATTGGTAAAAGCTGCTTTCGTCTCCTCTGAAAATTCCGGAACGACGGGCGTGGATTTGCCGCAACCGGTAAAACCCGATGCAAGCAGAAGCAGAAACGACAGCGCTAATAAAAATGAGACACCTTTCTTTCGTGTTAAAACAAGTCTTCTCATGAACCATTCTCCCTTTGGCTATGATGACAATGAAATTGCTTTTGATGAAACAATATTATAATATTTTACACTATTATACTATAATTTAAATATTTGAGGTTCATGGATGTCCCCTTTTGCCGATTAATTTTGATTGACAAAATTCCCGTGAAAAATTATCATGCAGGAAAATTCGTTATTTAATAGTGTTATGGATATGAGAAACCGTACAGAAATAATAATTATCAACATTATAATTCGCTTCCCCACAGGAGGCCTGGCCGTGGAATAGCTGCATGGTTCCATAAGCAAATTCCCATCCGCTGCCAGGAAAACCCGGCAGCGGATTTTTTTTGAAAGAGAGGATTTATGACAAAAAACCAGATTTTGATTTACGATACGACGCTGCGCGACGGCACGCAGGGAGAACAGGTCACCTTTTCCGCCGAGGACAAACTGCGCATCGCCCGGCGGCTGGACGATGTTCGCTTCCATTATATTGAAGGCGGATGGCCCGGATCCAATCCCAAGGACATGCGCTTTTTTGAAATGGCGAAAACGGTGACGTTTAAACATGCAAAATTGACGGCCTTCAGTTCCACCCGCAAACCGCATATCCGTCCCGAAGCCTGTCCGAATCTCAAAGCGCTGATCAAGGCCGAAACGCCGGCCGTGGCCATCTTCGGCAAGGCCTGGGATCTGCATGTCGTCGATATTCTGAAAATTGATCCGGATGAAAATTTGTCCATGATCCGCGAATCGATCGCCTACTTAAAGTCCAAAGGCAAGGAAGTGCTTTTCGACGCGGAGCATTTTTTCGACGGCTATAAACATAATGCCCGTTATGCAAGTCGGGTCGTGAAAACGGCTTTGGACGCAGGGGCGGACAGGATTATCTTCTGCGATACGAACGGCGGAACCATGCCCCATGAAATTACTGAAATCCTCAGGAAAGTTTCGTCCGTTGTCCCGCTGAGTCTTTGCGGCATTCACGTGCACAACGACTGCAATCTGGCCGTGGCCAATTCCGTTGCGGCTGTCCGCGAAGGCGTGAAAATGGTTCAAGGCACGATCAACGGTTACGGCGAACGGTGCGGAAACGCGGATTTGATTTCCGTGATCGGCAATCTGCAAATCAAAATGAAAATGCATTGCCTGCCGCCGGAATCGATTCGTCAGCTCACCAATCTTTCCCTGTACATCAGCGACGTGGCCAATATTCCGCCGTCGATGTCGCGGCCTTTTGTGGGCCGTAGCGCTTTTGCCCATAAAGGCGGCATGCATGTCAACGCCGTGACGAAAAATTCAGTCGCTTACGAGCATATGTCTCCCGATCTGGTTGGCAACAGCAGGCGCGTGCTGGTTTCCGACATGTCCGGCAAAAGCAATATCGCGTATAAGGCCAAAGTGCTGGGAATTGATCTGGCCAGGAAGAACGCTTTTGGTAAAGTTGTCCACCAGGTGAAGCTGATGGAAGACAAAGGCTATCAGTTTGACGCCGCCGACGGCTCTTTGTCCGTCTTGATGAAAAAAGCCATCGGTGAGTTTGTCGAACCGTTTAATCTGGAGTGTTTCAGCGTGGTCACATCCCGCACCCTGGAAAATCCCTGCCTGTCCCAGGCCACCATTAAAATATCCGTGGGCGGCGAGGAGGAACTGACAGCCGCCGAAGGCAATGGTCCGGTGAATGCGCTCGACCATGCCCTGCGCAAAGCGCTGACCAAATTCTACCCGCAAATCAGGGAAATGCATCTGGTGGATTTTAAAGTGCGCACGCTGGAAGGTTCGGAGGGTACGGCGGCGAACGTCCGCGTTTTACTGGATTCGACGGACGGCTCGGAAGTCTGGAGCACCACCGGCGTTTCCGAAAATATTATTGAAGCCAGCTGGCAGGCGCTGATCGACAGCATCGAATACAAACTGAGCAAAGACAAGAAGAAGAGTTCAAACAATTGACATGCATGCTTCCCGGATGTAAGCAGATTGGATACTCCATGGACATGCTTTGTTTCAACATGTCTATTGATTGAGGCAAATAAAAAACAAAAGGAACAAAATGCAAGAACTGAACATCGGCGGCCTGAGGGCAAGAGTGCCTGTTATTCAAGGCGGAATGGCTGTCGGAATTTCAAGAAGCAGACTGGCTGCCGCCGTGGCGAATGCCGGGGGCATCGGCGTGATCGCTACAGCAGGGGCCGGGTACCTGCAAGATGACGTGTATTCTAATTATATTGAAGCAAACAACAGAATAATTGTTGAAGAGATCAGAAAAGCCAAATCCCTCAGTAAGGGTGTTATCGGTGTAAATATCATGGTGGCGCTTTCCAATTATGCATCGCTCGTAAAAATTGCCATTGAAGAGGGTATCGATGTCATTTTTGCCGGCGCCGGATTGCCCCTGAATCTTCCCTCATTCCTGCCCGAAGGGAATACCCGCACAAAACTTGTGCCTATTGTTTCTTCCGGTAAAGCCTTAACGATCATTGCACGCCGCTGGATGAACAAGTATCACTGCATTCCGGATGCCGTTGTGGTGGAAGGTCCTCTGGCCGGCGGACATCTGGGTTTCAGAAAAGACAATTTATTAAATGAAGAGTATTCTTTAGAAAACCTTGTTCCCGATGTTTTATCACACGCCAAAACCCTGGAAGATCAATATGGCAAGCCTGTTCCGGTCATTCCCGCCGGCGGTATTTATACAGGCGCGGACATTTTTAAATTTATGAAAATGGGCGCTTCCGGTGTGCAAATGGCGACCCGCTTTGTTGCCACCCATGAATGTGATGCCTCCGATGAAATGAAAAGCGCATACATCAAAGCCAAAAAAGAAGATATCATCATCATCGAAAGCCCCGTGGGAATGCCCGGGAGAGCCATTCGCAATCAATTTCTCGACGATGTGGCCAGCGGCCATAAAAAACCTTTCAAATGCCCTTTCCATTGCATTATCACTTGTAATTTCAAAACAGCCCCCTACTGCATTGCCAAGGCATTATGCAATGCTACGGAAGGCAATCTTTCAGAAGGCTTTGCCTTTGCCGGACAAAATGTCTGGCGGGTTGATAAAATTGTTCATGTGAGCGACCTGATCCGGTCGCTGGAAAATGAATATAATGAAGCAGAAAAGATTTCATGGCATTAATCTGGCTCAATAATATTTCCGTGAGTTTCGGCGGACCGATGCTGCTGGACGGCACAACGCTCCAGATTGACGCCGGTGAGCGCATCGGCCTTCTGGGACGGAACGGTTCTGGCAAATCCACCCTGATGAGGCTGTTGCACGGTAATCTTCCGCCGGACAGCGGTGAATTGATCCGCGATAAAAATGTGCGGGTTTCCTTGATGCCGCAGGATATCGAGGATTTGCCGGGCACAATTTATGACGTAGTCGCCTCCGGCAATCAAACCCACCTGGATTTGCTGCACGCTTATCATGATCTGACCTTGCAAATGACTCACAGCGATGATCCAAGCCTGCTGAACAAAATAGAACAGGTTCAACACCGGTTGGAAGCGGCGGGCGCGTGGCAGTGTCATCAAAAGATTGAAGCCGTCATTTCGCGTGTCGGACTGGATGAAAACGCCGATTTCCGATTGTTATCCGCGGGACTGAAACGCCGGGTGCTGCTGGCCCGCGCGCTGGCGGCCGATCCGGACATCCTGCTGCTGGATGAGCCCACCAACCATCTGGATATTGCCTCCATCATCTGGCTGGAGGAGTTTCTAAAAAACTTCGACAAAACCATTCTGTTTGTTACGCACGACCGGACCTTTCTGCAGAAAATCGCCACGCGCATTGTGGAAATAGATCGCGGCAAACTGTTTTCTTTTTCCTGCAATTACGCGACATACCTCGAAAGACGGCAGGCCATGCAGGAAGCCGAAGAAAAGCAGTGGCAGACCTTTGACAAGAAACTCGCCAGGGAAGAAATCTGGGTCCGGCAGGGCATCAAGGCAAGGCGCACCCGCAACGAAGGCCGCGTACGAGCGCTTTTGGCGCTGCGTGACGAGCGCGCACAGAGGCGCGAACGCGAAGGAAACGTCCGTCTTGCCGTTTCGGAAGCTGAACAAAGCGGCAAACTGGTGGCCGAAGCCCAAAAGATCAGCTTTGCCTGGGGCGACAGGAAAATCATCCATTCTTTTTCCACCAGAATTTTACGCGGCGACCGTATCGGCGTCATCGGCCCCAACGGTTCCGGCAAGACCACGCTGCTCAAAGTATTGCTGGGCGAACTGCCCGTCTCCGGAGGAAAAATCCGGCTGGGATCGGGGATAGCGATTGCCTATTTCGATCAACTGCGGGCGCAGTTTGACGACAGCAAATCCATCAGAGACAACATTGCCGACGGCAACGATACCATTTTCATCAACGGCGCGGCCCGCCATGTCGTCGGCTATCTGCAGGATTTTCTGTTTCCGCCCGCGCAGATCCTTGCGCCAGTTGCGTCTCTCTCCGGCGGTGAGAGAAACCGTCTCTTGCTGGCCAAACTTTTTTGCGTGTCTTCCAACGTTCTGGTGCTGGACGAGCCCACCAATGATCTTGACGCGGAAACCCTGGAACTCTTGGAGGACCGCCTTCTGGAATACAAGGGCACGATATTGCTGGTCAGCCACGACCGGACGTTTCTCAACAACGTCGTCACCTCCACCATTGTTCTGGAAGGGGAAGGACAACTGCAGGAATATGTGGGAGGTTATGACGACTGGCTCAGGCAGCGCGCTCAGGTAAAGGAGGCGTCGAAAGCTGCGCCCAAAGAGGCAAAGACGAAAAAAGAAAAGCAGCCGAAAGAAAAAAGCAAACTGTCTTTCAGAGAAACTCGCGAACTAGAAGAGTTGCCCCTGAAAATCGAGAAGATGGAAAAAGAGAAAACGGAGCTTGTGGAATTACTGAATTCCGCGGATTTGTATAAAACAAACAACCCCGCCCGCGTGCTGGATGTGAATACAAGGCTTACGCAGCTGGATGCTGATTTGGAAATTGCCTACAGTCGCTGGGACGAGTTGGAAGAGCTGGCGGAAAAGTTTGCCACTTAAAAGATATATAAAATGAAATTCGGCTGGTTCAATCGTCCTTCGATTGAACCAAAATATTTTGGAGCAATCAAAATGATTGCTCCAGCGTAAGAGTCATTCAATCCGACCGGGAATATCCTATGCGATAAATTCATAGGCAGTGGCCTGACGGCTTAATTCTATGTTGGGCATAAAAAGTATTACCGCACTTTATTTACTTGATAAACTTAAAACACTGAAGTATATTACGCATACAAAAAGAGGGTGGCGTGCCGATTAATTTAATCCCTTTAAAAGAAATGGGAGGTTTAAGTTATGCGTATGAACCAGATCGATATAGATCAAGAGGTGTTGGATTATCTTAAAAGTCAAGCGGAACCATTCATTGACACACCTAATGATGTTTTACGTAAACTATTGCTTGGAAAAACCAGTAATGAAAAACTTGTTCAAGTTAAACCAAGAGAGGGCTTAAGTCACAATCCTCCTCCAGTACCTGCCGGGACACCTAAGGCGCTTGAACATATTTTACACGTTGTCTATTTGACTAAGTATTCAGGCATTCCACGATCTAAAGCTACAAAAAATGTGGCAAAAATACACGGCGGAATAGCTCCGCAAACAGTTTTAGATAAGTATTGCAGACAATTGAACCTTAAGGCATCTGAATTTGATAGACTCATTGCAGAACCTGGGCTTAGTGCTCTTAAGAAAAAACTATCTGCCAAATTTAGCGGTCATCGTGAGGTTATCGATAGCTATCTTAATCAACTTGAGTAGCGGGTGGGGTTACAAAAAATCCCTTTTGTGAGGTAAAAAAATGAATCAAAAATGTTTTTTATGCGGCAATGCAGTGGCTAAAATTATTGAACGGCCCAATGGCTACGACGGCAATCATGTGAACTGTCCAGAATGTATTCATTATAAAATTTCCAGAAATGCCGTGAATGAGATTATGAACGGGCATCAAGTCCCAACCTCTCTTTCAGATAAGGTTCGCTCCCATTTCGAAAAGACCGGTGAATCTTATGAAGTTAATACGGTTACTTTAAGAACAGAAAGAATGAATTTACTGTGAAGACACCAATCGATTTAGAAAAAGATTGGGATCTTGAAAAATCAGTTTTTTATCTGAGACCTGTAGCACCTTCGAAGACTTGAGGTGGTAATCCTTACGTCAATTATAAAACGAATACCATTGACTTGTAGGTGTAATAGACAATCATGCATTATCTGGAAACTTAATATGAATCTAAAATATTTAGGAGCAATCAAAATGATTGCTCCATCAGAAAAACACTTCGTCGGTTAAGACTTGGCCGCCCCATAGCTGTCAGGCTGGTGATTGATTATTAAGTTATTTTATGCTACTGGCCATAACACAAACGAGGTAAATGTATGCCCACAGCAATAATCAAGGAAGAAGCCCACAAAATGATCGACCAGATGCCCGCAGGCGCCACATGGGACGATTTGATGCATGAAATCTACGTGCGTGAGGTGATCGAGCTGGGGTTGGCTGATAGTGAAGCCGGTCGCACAAAAGATGTGAAAGAAATCCGGGCAAAGTATGGCCTGCCGGAATGAAAGTTCACTGGACAAATGCGGCGGAAGGACATCTCGATGCCATCTTCAACCATATTGCACAGAATTCCCCCGAGTATGCCAAGCGCATGATTGATCGCATTACCCGGCGATCCCAACAGATTGCCGAATACCCCCTCTCAGGCCACAGAGTTTATGAATACGATTTCAATCAGGTACGCGAAGTGATTGAAGGACCCTACCGCATTATTTATCACATTAAATCAGACCAAGTTGATGTACTGGCAGTTATCCATGGCGCCATGAATATATTGGATTCCTCGGAAGAAGCTGATGATTGAGCCGCGCCTATCAATCCCAATGTCACTCTCTTTGCTGGTTCAATCGTCCTTCGATTGAACCAAAATATTTCGGAGCAATCAAAATGATTGCTCCAGCGTAAAAAAATAAAATGAATCTGAAAAATATGCATTTCCCCCGTCAGTTGGAAGCGGCAGGCCTCGCGGAAGAAATCCGCGAGGCTCTTGACGTGCGGAAAATCAGGCTCCGACCGGAGGGCGAAATGGAAGTCCCCGTGCTGAGCATCAGTCCATCCCTCACCAATGCGATCAGGAAGGCCGGTATGCAAAGACGAATCCGCTTCGGATTTGATGATATTGCTGAAAAGCTGGCATCGGAAAAAAAAGGCATCGACCACGTTAGTCGGCAGATGAACACTCAACAGAAAGATCGCATCTCCCGTCTGCTGTTGTTTTCCAATGACGGGGCGGAGCGTCTCTGTCGCCACATCGAGCAAATTCTAACCGGGCACTCCGGCCGAATCCTGGGCTGTCAGCTGGACATCGACGGCGAAACGCTGGGCCGGTTGCTCACCGGCGGAAGCGTCGGCATTAAGGTAATTCTGGTGGAACACAAGGACGCAGTGTCCGATATTTTAAGGGCACTTATTAAAAACGACCAATAAAGTGACGGTTTCGTAAAAAGCCCAACTCCCTTTCGTCATAACTTTGCAGGTCACGCGTTCCCGTGGAGACGGGAATCCTGTTATAACAGTCATACATACCGGTCATTCCGGCGGAGGCCGGAATCCAGCATCATTCTTACTGGACCCCGGCCTTCGCCGGGGTGACGACCTAACTGGGGCATTGGCGAGAACGACGGAATGTAGATACATATTGATCTTATTAACATTTTAAAATCTCCCCCAACCCCTCATTTACCCTGAAGGGCACACGTACCAAAGAGGGGAGCTTTCGTGCTTAAGTCAATCACATTGATTTGTAAGTTGCATAATTGACGCCTTTTGAGTATAAACGCACGTCTGCTTATTCCAGGCAGATCAAAATATCGGGAATATTAAGGTAAATCATGGCGGATAGAATTGAAGTCGGGTTCAAAGAAGGCATTCGGGATGCGTTGGGTGAAAAAACCAGAAAGCGCATTGTCGATAATCTGGCGCTGGCCGTCGCAAAAGTTTCGACCATCGAAGTCTATACCATTGCCGGGGGGCTGTCGGCATCGGAACTGAAAAAAGCCGCCGCCGGGCCGCTCTCCGATCCGGTCATTCAGGAATTTGCCGTCAACCGGCCGCTGGCCAAAAATTTTGACTGGCTTATCGAAGTCGGCTTTCGTCCGGGCGTCACCGACAATGTCGGCAAAACGGCGCGTGAAGCCGTCACCCTTTTGCTGGGCGATCAAATCGGCGAACGGAAAATTACCATTTATACCTCCCGCCAGTATCTCATCAGCGGAAACATCGTCCGAGCGGACGCGGAAAAAATCGCCGCCGGGCTTCTGGCAAACGATCTGATCGAACGCCATCAGGTCATCGCCGCAAGCGATTTTGATTTTAAGCGCGGCCTGCCCGCCTTTGTTCCGCAGGTGCTGGGCAAAGACGAACCGCAAGTGGAACAAATCAATCTGGCGAAAGTGGATGCACAGGGTCTTTTGAAAATCAGCCAGGAAAAACTCCTGGCCCTGAACCTGGAAGAGATGCAGAAGATTCAGGCTTATTATCAGAATCCCGCCGTCATCAAGGCCCGCAGGAAATTCGGTCTGGATGAAAACACAACCGATGTGGAACTGGAATGCCTGGGACAAACCTGGTCGGAACACTGCAAACACAAGATATTCAACAGCCAAATTGATTATACCGACGGACGCAATCGCCTGAAGATTGATTCGCTTTTCAAAACCTATATCAAGGGCTCGACCACCAAAATCCGCAAGGCCAAAGGCAGGAAAGATTTCTGCCTGTCCGTTTTTGTGGACAACGCCGGTGTCATCAAATTCAACGATGATTACAACCTGGTCTTCAAGGTGGAGACGCACAATTCGCCTTCCGCGCTGGATCCCTACGGCGGCGCGTTGACCGGCATTGTCGGCGTCAACCGCGACCCGTTCGGAACGGGCATCGGCGCAAAATTGATTTTCAACACGGATGTATTTTGTTTTGCATCCCCCTTTCATAAGAAGAAGCTGCCGCCCCGCATTCTGCATCCCCGCCGTATTTACGAAGGGGTGCGCGAAGGCGTGGAGCATGGCGGCAACAAAAGCGGCATCCCGACGGTCAACGGCAGTCTGGTCTTTGACGAACGCTATTTGGGAAAGCCTCTGGTTTACTGCGGCACCGCCGGCATCATGCCCGCGAAGCTTAACGGCAAACCCACTCACGGGAAGGAAATCAAGCCCGGCGATGTCATCATCATGACGGGCGGCCGGATCGGGAAGGACGGCATTCACGGCGCAACGTTTTCTTCCGAAGAACTGCACGAAGGTTCTCCGGTGACCGCCGTGCAGATCGGCGACCCGATCACGCAGAAGAAAATGACGGATTTTCTGCTTGTGGCCAGAAACCGCGGCCTTTACCGGGCCATCACGGACAACGGTGCGGGCGGTCTGTCTTCATCCGTGGGCGAAATGGCAACCTATTCCGGCGGCTGCGATATTGATTTGTCTCTTGCGCCCCTGAAATACGCGGGCCTTCAACCCTGGGAAATTCTGGTCTCGGAAGCGCAGGAGCGCATGTCGCTGGCGGTCGATCCGAAAAAAGTGAAACCGTTTATGGAACTGGCCCGCAGGATGGGCGTGGAAGCCACGGTCATGGGCACATTCACCAAATCCGGAATATTTCATGCCCGCTTTGGCGAAAAAACCGTAGCGTACCTGGATATGGATTTTCTGCATGACGGCGTCCCGCAGCTGAAACTTGCGGCCAAGTGGATCGCGCCGAAAAACACCGAACCGGCCTTTGCCGAGCCGGCTGATTACCGCAGCGCTTTTGTCCGGCTGCTCTCCCGTTTGAACATCTGTTCCAAGGAAGCGGTTGTCAGGCAGTACGATCATGAAGTGCAGGGCGGCAGCGTCATCAAACCCATGGTGGGCTTGAAAAACGACGGTCCGTCGGACGCGGGAATTGTCCGGCCAATCCTTTCTTCCATGGAAGGCGTGGTGGTGGCGCACGGCATCTGCCCGCGCTACAGCGATATTGACGCCTATCACATGACCGCCTGCGCCATCGACGAAGCCATCCGCAATGCCGTGGCCGTCGGCGCGGATCTGGATCATCTGGCAGGGCTGGATAACTTCTGCTGGTGCGATCCGGTCCAATCCGCCAAGACACCGGACGGCGAATACAAGCTTGCGCAACTGGTGCGCGCCAATATGGCCATTGATGATTACACCACCGCCTATGGCATACCCTGCATATCCGGCAAGGACAGCATGAAAAACGACTATTCCATCGGCAAGACCAAAATATCCGTGCCACCCACGCTGCTTTACTCGGTGATCGGCAAGATCAGCGATGTGCGCAAGGCGGTGACGATGGACGCCAAGCGACCGCAAGATCTGGTTTATATTATCGGTGAAACACAAGACGAACTGGGCGGCTCCGAATGGTTTGCCGAGCACGGTGCCGTCGGCAACAAAGTCCCGCAGGTGGATGCGAAAGCCGCCATGAAAAAATACCGCGCCCTCCACAAAGCCATTCAGGCCGGGCTTATCGCCTCATGCCACGATTGTTCCGACGGCGGCCTGGGCGTTGCGCTTGCCGAAACAGCGTTTGCCGGAGGCTTTGGCATGCATATCGATTTAAAGGATGTTCCTTACAGCGGGAAAAACCGAAACGACTATATTTTATTTTCCGAGACAGCCAGCCGCTTTGTGGTCACCATTCATCCAAAGGATCAGGCCCGGTTTGAAAAGATCATGGCCGGAAATGTCTTTGCGGAAATCGGTTTTGTGTCGGGCGACGGGCTGTTTGAAGTAACGGGCGTGAACGGAAAATCGATTCTGAAGGAAAAAATAAACAAACTCAAAGCAGCCTGGCAAAAGCCGCTGAATTTTTAGACAGGATTGAAGACATGACGAGTAAAGCGAAAGCGATTGTTCTGACCGGCAACGGCACCAACTGTGAAATGGAAATGGCGCACGCCTGCAAACTGGCCTCGGCGGATAAAGTCGATATCGTGCACATCAGTGAATTGCTCTTCGGCGAAAAGCGTCTGTCGGACTACAACTTTTTGAATCTGCCGGGCGGCTTTCTGGACGGCGACGATCTGGGTTCGGCCAAAGCCGGCGCCAACCGCTTTCTGCATGCGCCCATTGCGGACGCCAATGAAATGCTCATTGAAGAACTGCTCAAATTCATCAACGCCGGCGGCCTGGTGCTGGGCGTCTGCAACGGCTTTCAGCTGATGGTCAAGCTGGGATTACTGCCTGCGCTGGCGGGCAATTTCACAAAACAGAGCACGACGCTGACGTTTAATGATTCCGGGAGGTTTGAAGATCGCTGGGTTTATCTGAAAGCCAACGCGCAAAGCCCCTGTGTATTTACGCAAGGAATCGAAACGGCTTATTATCCCGTGCGTCACGGCGAAGGAAAGTTTGTGCCGCAGGATGAAACCGTTCTCAAAGCAATTGAAAAGAAGAATCTGGTCGCGTTTCAATATTGCGATGCAAACGGTTCCGTCACGATGGACTATCCCGCCAACCCCAACGGATCGATCAATGCCATTGCCGGCCTCTGCAATGAAACGGGCCGTCTCTTCGGCCTGATGCCGCATCCCGAAGCCTTCCTGCACCGCACCAACCACCCCCGCTGGACGCGCGAAGTCCTCCCGGAAGAAGGAGAAGGCCTGGCGATCTTTAAAAACGCCGTCGCCTTCATCCGCAGCAACGCATTTTAATAAAGTCGTAAAGAAGCCAGCCATCGTCATGCCGGTGAAAACCGGCCTCCAGAAATCACCTCTGCTCCGTCTTTATTTCTTGATTTATTAATTTAACTATATTAAATTAACGGCACTAAATTAATGTTAATACGGGATTGTTTTGAACACCTTAATTTATCAAATTGAAAAGGGGGGTGGCTCATGAAAAAAGTGTTTTTTGCTGTAGTATTAATTTGGACTCTTATGGCTTCATCGTCGCTTGTTTTTGCGGGAGGTTCAACGGGGTCATTTACGACACTGACGTATAATGTCGGCGGATTGCTGGAGGGCTTTTCCAGTTCCCATCCGGCAACTTACACCCCGGTCATCAGCTGCCTGATCCGGGATTACGATATCGTCCAGGTGCAGGAAGATTTCAACTATCATGCAGCCCTGTACGATACATGCGACAACCATCTATACCGATCAAGCACCAGCGGCGGCATGGGCATCGGATCCGGGCTGAACCAACTAAGCAATTTCCCTTACATGGACTGGGCAAGAATCACCTGGACGAAACGCAGCGGCTCAGACGCACTGACCCCGAAAGGTTTCACGCTGGCGCGCACCCGCATAGCCGAAGGGGTGTATATCGATTTTTACAACCTGCACGCGCAATCCGAGACGACGGATACGGCCCTTGCAAACAGCAGAGCCGATGTGCTTCAGCTTCTGAATTATATTAAGACAAATTCAGCGGGTAATGCCGTAATCATCATGGGTGACTGGAATTTAAGGTACACAAGAACAACCCAGAATATCCGGGAGCTTCTGAACATCGGTTTTACCGACGTATGGATTCAACTGATGCGCAACAACTATGTCCCTGATTTCAGTGACACCGCTCTTATGTCATGTGAGATCCCCGCCAGCGCCAACTGCGAAGTCGTGGATAAGGTCCTGTACAGAAACAGCAAATACATAACGCTGAGACCGACCGAATATTCATTTGAAAATAAGAAATTCGTTTACACGGACGGGAGCGACCTTTCCGACCACTGGCCGCTGAAAGTAAGTTGGAATTATGAAACCGCCTCCAATCTTCTGATGAGCGATCAGTTCGGCGGAAACGGCGGCACCGCTTACAATGATGTTGCCACGCTTCCTGCAAACCCCGTGGTATCAACGGTTGCGATCCGCACAGGCTCGCGTGTTGACAGCATCGGCGTAACCCTTTCATCCGGAAAATCCTTAACGCACGGCGGCGCGGGAGGCACACTGAAGAAACTGGCACTGGCTTCCGACGAGTATCTGACTTCCGTCACTTTAAGTTCAGGCGCGTATAATGGAGGCACCAGGATTTTCTACGTCAAATTCACCACGAATAAAGGCAGAACACTGGCCGGCGGCGCTGCAACAAGCAACAGCGTTACCTACACCGCGCCCAGCGGCTGGCAGATAGCGGGCTTCCACGGACGTTCGGCAAGCGCGGTCGATAAGATCGGCGTCATTTACACGCCGCGCTAAGCTTAACCGCCACAGGATACTATAAAGGCCTGACTACCGCTGGAATCGTAGTCAGGCCTTTTCATTATTACAAAGACTCTTCGTTTCAGCGTCTTTTGTCAAATATCCGGTATGGTGTTTACCCGGAGACCGGGTTTTTTCCGTCTCGAATGATGAAAATAATTGACTCATTCCGGTGATGTGATATAGCGGGTTCGCCGAAAATAAAAAATCAGATGATAAAATACAATGGAATAAAGGGGAACGATTTATCGGGAAACTGTTCCTCAAATTTAAGGATGTTTTATCAAATAAAAAAAGAGAGAAAGATATGACAACACCGATACAGCAAAAAATCAGGGATAAGAAAAGGACCGCCCGGCAGATTGCGGATATGGTCAAATCAGGAGACTGGATCAATCATGGAACCGTCGGCGGCGATTCCACCGTCTGCACCGAAGCGGTCGCGGAAAGGCTGGGCGGCGGCCCGGGCCAGCTCAAAGATATTGAATTCTGGCTGCATGGGAACTTTTATCCTCATCCGGAATTACAGCAGATCGATCCGGGCCAGCAGTATCACTGCGTCCATGAGCATTTCTTTTTTCCCTGGAACCGCAAGGCCAGAGAGGACAACGGCGTGACCAGTTGGACGCCCTGGGGCTGGGCGGGCGGCATCTGGGCCCATCATTACCGGTTTGCGAACGGCGACCGGCAAAAACGCGGCATGGACTGGTGGTTTAATGCGGCAACCGCGCCCGATCATCACGGCTATTTCAATATGTCCTACGGGACCAACAGCAGTCAAATCTTTCGCCAGACGGCAAAAAAAATCGTCTTTGAAGTCCGGGCCGATTATCCCTGGGCGGAAGGCGGGCGTTTTCATACCATCCACATTGACGATATTGATTACTGGGTAGAGGTGGATTGTGAAAAATACAAATGGCCGCAAATGAATGAAAAGGCCATTGTCCCGAAGCCGGTGGAGCAGGAAATTGCCCGGCACATCATGACGATCATGCGCGACCGCGACGTGGTGCAACTGGGGATCGGTTCCCTGCCTTCCGCATGCGTGGCCGCCATGGCCGACGCGGGATTCAAGGATCTGGGCATCCATACCGAAATGCTCAATTACGGACTCATCAAAATGATCGAATCCGGACAGGTGACGAATGCCTATAAGAATCTGGACTGCGGAAAAAGCGTCTGGACGTTTGCTTTTCCCGTCGATGTGAAGTGGTATTATGAGACCGTGCACCGCAACCAGGCGCTGGCCGCTTACGATATTGATTATACGAACAACCTGGATATCCTGCGCCGGATCGACAACATGGTGGCCATCAACAATACCGTGTCCATCGATTTGCTGGGACAGATGTCCTGCTCCTTCTATGATAAACGGCCGATTTCCGGCACGGGCGGATTTTTCCAGTTTATCATTTTTGCCGCGCAGGCTAAAGGCGGCCGCGGCGTTGCGGCCATGACGTCGCACAGCAAGCACAATACCTCGCGGATTGTTCCCTTCCTGCCCCCCGGGACGGTGGTCGATGTGCCGGCGCAGTTTGCCCAGTACGTCTGCACGGAATACGGCATCGTGAACCTGCGGGGCCTCAACGGTTATGAACGGGCCGCGGCGCTGATTTCGATTGCCCATCCGGACGACAGGGCGTGGCTCACAAAAGAAGCCCGGGAAAACGGTTTGATCCCGCCGAAATTCCCCGCTGACTTCCTGCCCGGAGAAGGCGGCAACCGTCGCTATCCGTCTTATGAAGAGAGGCGTAATTACAAGATGCCCATGGGCAGCGCCATCTGGGGATCCGATTGGGATCCCGTCCAGTCGGGCAAATAACATTCCGTGTGAGACGCAGAAGCAAGGGGCGGTGGATTCCCGCCGCAAGAATAAACTGTGGCGGGAATCCAGTTTATCTGGAGTGACGCACCGGGTTATCAATGGAACCCGACCGCGCCTCATCGAAAATCTCGTTGATAACCCGGATATAATGATCCGGGTGGTGCGTTTTGTTGATCCTCTTCCGGACCTTTTCCCCGTTTTCAAAAAAACCGGCCATGTAGGTCCAGATTTCCTTCATCTTGTTGGTGATGTGCGCGGGGCCGGACAGGATGGCTGAATATTCGGCAAATAAATGATCATGGAAAGCCTTCATGATGTTGACTTTCTCCAAATAAGGTTTCCCCGTATGAAATTTGATTTGTTCCGCAAGGAACGGATTGCCGATCAGGCCCCGGCCGATCATCCATCGATCGACGGATCCGAACCGCTCCGAGAGGCTCTCCAGTTTTCCCAGCGAATCGATGTCCCCGTTATAGACCACCCTGTGTTTCGAAAGATGAAGGCACTGCCCGAACATATCAAGGTCAACGTCGCCTTCGTACATTTGCACGCCCGTCCGGGGATGGATGATCAACTCCTCCAGCGGGTAACGGTTGAAAATGGAGATGAGTTCCAGCGCATCGTCAGGGTATTTCAATCCGATCCGAAGCTTGATGGATAATTCCGGTTTCAAACCGGGCATCGCTTTTTCCAGAAAAGATTCGACCCTGTCCGGATAACAAAGCATCCCCGCCCCCCTGCCCTTTTTCACCACCATGGGGAACGGGCAGCCGAGGTTCCAGTTGACCGTGCCGTACCCCATGTCATGGAGCCTGTTGGCGATCATGGTGAAGTCATCCGGTTGAGAGCCCATGATCTGCGGTATGGTGGGAATTCCGGTGTTCCGATCCGGGTAAAATTCGCGCAGAAGATTATTCTCCGGTTTCATTTTCTTCGATGAAGAGATGAACGGCGCAATCGCCCGATCAACCCCCTGAAAATAAACAGGGAACAGGTTGCGATAAATTCTGTCCGTCAGCCCCTGGAGCGGCGCGAGGCAGATCATGGGCAAGCGGCTTCTTTTCGGGTTGTTTTTTATTGGACCTTCTCCTGATCTTTTACGCAATCTTATAACCCTTATACCACGGATGGACAAGACTGAATACGGCAAAAGACGCAGGACGGCCTCCGGCATTTTCCGGCCCGTCAGCCCCGGATGCCATAATAATGGCTTGATTAATTATCATTTAGTAATATACATGTGATTATTATTGTATTGGTTTTAAAATGGTTATATAGACCCTGCGGGATAAAGGAGATTTTTGTTTAAGAACAACAGGTGCAATCATGGAACGGGAAAAGCAAACTCAAATACCGGATCAACATCAAAAAAACAAAGCATTTTCTATCTGCCCCAAATGTAACACGCCAAATCGCTTCATAGCCAAATTCTGCAAAGAATGCGGACGATTCATCATCAAAAAAGCGTCCGGAGACGAACCATCAAAAAGCGAGACCTTCCTTGCCGATAAGGATCAGACGGGAATTGCCGTTTCAGATATTCCGGATGCCGGCCTGAAACAAAAATCTTCGAAAAAAGTTATTCCGCCGCCGGAAAAGCCGGTGAATCTTGATGAAGTTAAAAAAGAGAGCAAGCCTGACAGCAAAGAGGACCCTCTTGCAAAAAGCGCAAAGGAGACCGTTTCCAAACAGTTCCAGGAGGAAAAAGAGGGTTCACTGGAGACGGATCTTGAACAACTATATAAACTCATCGATCTTGCGAGTGTAAAGCAGGAGGTTGTTCAACTTGTCAATTACCTCAAGTATGTCAAAGTGAGAAACAAAGGGGACCTATCTCCTTCGCAATTAACTCTCCATTATATTTTCACAGGAAATCCCGGCACAGGCAAAACGACGGTAGCCCGCATCATTGCCAGTATTTTAAAGCATATGGGAGTATTGTCAAAAGGGCATCTCGTCAAAAAAGACCGCGACGGACTTGTGGGCCAATCTTTCAGTGAAACGGTGCGGAAAACGACTGCCGCGATTGACGAAGCTATGGGTGGAGTTCTTTTCATTGATCAAGCATGCGCCCTGATGCCGGAAGGAGCGGACAATGATTCCGGCAAAAAGGCGGTGGATATCCTTTCGAAGCGACTGGAGGAGGACAAAGGCAAATTTATTGTTATTGCCTCGGACAATAAAAATAAAATGGACCGATTGATCGACGATCCTGTTGTCGCGGCCAGATTTCGAAAGACCGTTGTATTTGAGGATTATACACCCGATAAACTGTTTGCCATTTTTGAAAGCATGATGAAATCAAAAAAAATGACCGTGACGCCGCAGTTTACGAAAAAACTCAAACAACACCTCGACGATATCTACGCAAAACGCGATAATAATTTTGCCAATGGACAAACCGTCAGGGATCTTTTTGAAGCAGCCCTGCGGAAGCAATCCAGCCGCATAGCCGAAGAACCGGCCATCGAAGATGACGATCGGATTCTGAATACTCTTGAAGCGGAGGACCTGCCATGATTTGTCCTTCCAAAACATGCAAATATGAAATAGACGACGATTCAAAATTCTGCGATCAATGCGGTTCAGAAATTCTCATTTGTCCAAAATGCGGCCGTTACGGAGTGGATAAGTTCTGCGAGCAAGACGGGCAGAAACTGGAATCATTGAAGAAAAAGATACAAAGAAAAGCGGAAACTCAGCCCGTTCAGGATACGAAGCAAAAACCTGTCGTTCAAGACGAAGCATCGAAATCGGATATTCATGAAGAGCAACCATCGGATCGCTTGAAACTGGTGCATTCAAGCGGTAAAGAACTGATAATCAGCCATGGTGATTTGCTCGGGAAAAAAGAAGGGGCACACAAAACATTTTTATCCGGATTCAAATATATTTCAGGAAAACACGCCATATTTTCAAATCAAAACAAACAATGGTTTATCAAAGATCTTAATTCATCCAATAAAACAAAAATTAACGGCAAGGCTATCGCAGCGGACAAGGATCAACCGGTAAAGGCCGGAGATAAGATTACCCTCGCCGATCAGGAATTTTCGATACCATCAAAATGAAACGTTCAAGCCATTGCAAGAAAAGAGCGCCGATTGTGCCGTGCGGCTAATCATCTCGTGGCGTTCCCGGAATATCCAAAAGATATAAAATCAATCGTGGCCGCTATTGACGGTCAGCCACACCCTTATTCCACCTCTGTATGTTTTCCGTCATGATACAAAAAACAGAGGAAAAGAATCTCCCCCGGGGGATTAATGACAACTGCAGGAACCGCAACCATCGCCTTCGGGCAGGCTGGATGTCAACTTAAAACCCGCGCCCTGAGGTGTTGTAATAAAATCAATGTTTATCGGTTTGACCTGGTTTAAAAGGTCTTTTTCAATGACAAAGGTTGTGCCGCCGGCCTGAATGACTTCGTCCGCTTCATTTTGGGCCTCATCCAGAGCCATCCCCAGAGAGGGACCGGAACATCCCATGTTTATGAACACTCGAATGGACGCATCCGCTTTTTTGTCTTTCAGAAAATCCTTGATGATTTCCGAGGCCTTGTCTGTAACTGTCAGCATTTATGATCCTCCTTTTTGATCTCAAATCCACACGTTTTTTTCATGCAGCAAGACTTATTTGGTTTTCGGGTGTATGTCCAATTCATAAAAGTAATAAATTGAATCGCTGTATTACTGACAGGCATAGTTGCCGGGAAGCACCTTTATTTCAGTAGGTGAATGAAGAAGAATGCGAAGGTCGCCACAAAGCCCAAGGCATGCAGCGGGTATATCCATCGCATCAGGCCTAATCATCAATGAGCCTTCCCGCTTTTTATCGCGGGAAGGCTTTGCTCCTTTATGCCAGCTTTTCAATCCGTACTGCGCAGGCTTTGAATTCCGGTGTCTTGGTCACCGTGTCACCTACGTTGTTGGTCAGCCAGTTGCAATTGCCTTCCCGATAATGGAACGTCATCCAGACCATGCCTGTGGGAACCACATCAGTCACCCGGGCAGGAACCGTTACTTTGCCGCGTCTGGATGCAACAACTATCATTTCGCCATCGTCGATTCCCTTTTCTCTTGCGTCCTCAATGGAGATATCGGCGGTTTCCCGGCTGTAAATGGCATCCATCCCGCTTCGTCCGGTCTGCGTTCGTGTATGATATTGAGAAAGCCTTCTGCCGGTGCTCAAAACCAGCGGGTATTCTTTGTCCGCGACTTCCATCGGGGGAGTCCACTCAATACCTTTGAGATTACCCATACCGCAGGTAAATTTCCCGTCTTTATGAACGATCGGCGTGCCGGGATGCGTTTCGCTGGGACATGGCCATTGCAATCCATCCTTTTCAATCCGGTCAAATGTAATTCCTTTGAACATCGGACACAACACGGCTAATTCTTTGTCACAAATATCCCGACCACTATTTGACGGCCAATCATGCCCCATCTTTCGGGCGAGTTCCTTGAATATCCACCAATTGGGTTTGGCAATCCCCGGCGGGGTTTTGATCGTCCTCACCATGCTCACGCGCCGCTCCAGGCTGGTGAATGTTCCTTCGTCTTCACACCAGGCCGCGGAAGGCAGAACTACGTGGGCAAATTTGGTTGTTTCGTTCGGGAAAATATCCTGAACCACTAAAAAGTCGGCGGAAGCCAGGCACTTCTCGGCATGGGTGATATTCGGTTCGGCATTGGCCAGATTTTCCCCGAACACCCACAAGGCGCGTATTTTTTTGGTGATCAATCCGTCCATCATGTCCGGAATCATCAACCCCGGCTTATCAGGAAGACTGTCAACACCCCATGCTTTCGAGAATTTTTCTCTGTTTGCGGGCACGGTTACACTTTGATAGCCCGCGAAAACGACCGGCAATGCGCCCATGTCGCAAGCGCCCTGCACGTTGTTTTGACCACGCAAAGGGTTCACGCCGCCAAATTCAACACCCATGTTGCCCAGCAGCATTTGTAGATTGGCGCAGCTCATGACGTTATTCGTCCCGCAGGAATGCTCCGTAATGCCCAATGTATAAATAAGCATCGACGGCCTGGTGGCAGCCATTTCATGAGCGATCTGGATGATTGTTTCCGCAGGCACACCGGAAATTTCGGCGGCTTTTTCTGGCGGATAGTTCATGACCGATTTTTTGAGCTCGTCAAATCCCACGCAGCATTCAGAAACAAATTTCTTGTCGTATAGATTTTCATTGATCAGGACATTCATGATGCCATTTAAAAAGGCAACATCGGAACCGACTTTGATCTGGGCAAATATATCGGACATCCTCGCCAGTTCATGACGCCTGGGATCGGCCACGATGAGTTTCGCGCCTTTCATCTTAGCCTGCTTGACATAATAGGAGGCCACGGGATGGGCTTCCGTCATGTTGGTCCCGATGCAAAGGAACATTTTGGCGTCTTTATATTCACTGATGGAATTGGTGCCGGCGCCCGACCCGAAAGATGCGGCAAGACCGGCGACGGTGGGCGCGTGGCAGACGCGGGCACAGTGGTCGATATTGTTGGTTTGAAAGACAGCCCGAAACAGCTTCTGCATGTTGTAGGAATCTTCGTTGATACTGCGCGCGCAGCTGATGCCGGCCACGGCATCCGGTCCGGATTCTTTTATGATTTCCTTGAATCTTTTTGCGACAAGATCAAGGGCTTCGTCCCAGGAGGCTTCACGGAACTCACCATTATCCTGGCGGATCAGCGGCGTTTTGAGCCTTTCCTCGGAGTAAATAAAGTCATAGGCGAAGCGGCCCTTAACACACAGTCGGCCATAATTGGGCGCACCGTCTTCTACACCGGTAATTTTGACGATCTGCTCGCCATGGAGATGAAGGTCTTGCTGGCAGCCGACGCCACAGTAGGGACAAGTCGTGCGGACATGTTTAATTTCCCAAGCGCGCCCCTGGCCTTTAGCTTTCTTTTCCGAAAGCGCGCCTGTCGGGCAGACCTGCACACAGTGGCCGCAAAAGACGCATTCACTATCATTATAGGGATTGTCGCCGCCGGTGACGATCTTGCTTTCCGAGCCGCGATAACCATGGGAGATGGCCCGGTTCACCGTCAATTCATTGCAGGCCTGAACGCACCGCCCGCAAAGAATGCAGCGGCTGAAATCACGGACGATAAAAGAATTATCGTCTTCGATGGGATAAATATCTTTTTCCTCTTTCTCTTTAAATTGCAGACTTGTAATTTTATAAAAGTAAGACAAGTCCTGCAAGCGGCAATCGCCGTTGGCCTGACAAGTCAAACAGTTATGACGGCCCGCGGAAAGCAGTAACTCGACATTGAGTTTCCTGGCCCGATGCACCGCATCGCTTTCGGTGATCACTTCCATGCCCGGCGAAACCGGCGTGGAGCAGGCGGCCATCAGCGATCTAGCTCCCTTGACTTCCACACAGCAGACCCGGCAGGCCCCGGTGGGTGACGCCCCTTTCAGATAGCACAGTGTGGGTATGGCAATTCCGGCGTTTTGCGCCGCTTCCAGAATCATTTGCCCCGGCGTAAATCCGGTCTCTTTCCCGTTCAAAATAAATGTATCGCTCATGTTCGTTTCTCCTTTAATTATCTCAGTGCATTCCAGGCACAAATCGTCATGGGTTCGTAGCCTTTGTCCTGCATGATCATATCCAGATGAACCAGGCTGATGGCGGAAATATCCAGATCGCGGGCATGCAAACGGCCTGCGCGGTAAAGCGTTACCAGATATTTTTTGCACTTGTCGCAGACAAAGGCGGATTCCTGCGTTTTGTTTTCCACGTAAAAATAATCCATCTCCTTTGAGGCTTCCTTTTCACAGTAGGGGCAGACCACGCGCGTAAAGCGCCAATCCTGGCCGCAGGAACTGCAATGTAAAAAACGTTTGCCGCCTTCTTCTTCAATCAGGGCTATCGATGGAAACTCGCCGCAAATCGGGCAATAGCCTTTTTCCCAGGCAAATTCTCTCAGCGCTTCGGTGGCTTCTTTGGCCCGTCGTTCTAATAGGACACACGCCACCAGACTCAATAAAAAAGATGCGTTGGATGGGGATATCTTCAGATTATTTTCCCAACCGGCCATCGCTTTGTCTTCTTCACCCGGATGCGCCTCAAAGTAATCCGCAAGCCGGAGTTTGCCTTTTGCAATCAGGTCGGACAGACGATCCATTTCTCCTGATAGTTTCGGCATACCAACTTTAACGGCTTCCGCAAGCGATAAAGCGATTTCTTTTAAAGGGTCGTCCGGTGAAAACAAAGTGATTTGCTGAATGACGGAAACACCGGCCCGAAGTTTTTCCTTATCAATGGCTGAATAATTCAGTTTGGAAAGCGTGATGGAATCCGTTAGCTGTCTTTGCTTTGCAATAACCGGCCCGAAAGCTTTTAATAATTCACTGGAGTGGGGGTTCTGTTCAATGGCGCGATCAATAATCTGATCCATGACGGATGTTTCGGTGTTGCTGGACATTGTACGGCACCTTTCTTTAGAACGAGGGGTTGCAACCACCCATTCGGGTGGCAAGCCCCCTTGTTCTAAGCAGAAAGCGGCGTACACCGTCTGGATGAACGCCGCTCTCGCCAATGTGTTTAACTAAATACCATCACTACGCGTGATGCCCGTGGGCGTCGTCTTTCTTTTCCTCGCCATAGACCACCAGTTTGCCTTCATGCTCCATCTCTTTAACCCACTTCGGATGCAGCATCGTCAAAACCGATTTGTCCATCCAGCCGGTGATCATCGCATCCACCGAACCGGGATTGCCAATCGTCCCCAGATAGAGGTGGATGAAGAAAAACGCGAAGATCGCCACAAAGCCCAAAGCATGCAGCGGGTACATCCAGCGAACCAATCCTGTCGGCAGGGCTGTGGGAAACCACATGACCAGGCCGGTTAAGATCATGATCACGCCGAAGATCGCCACCACCAAGAAAAACGCCTTCTGGCCGGGGTTGTATTTACCTGTCTCCGGAACTTTATCCACATGCCACAGGTAACCGCCTGCCGCCAGGCACCAGTCCAGATCTTCCGGGAAGACAAAAACACCGGCTTCCTTCCACCACATTCTAATGACTAAAATGAGTGAAACGGCAAAGACCAAACCGGTAAAGTTATGAACCAGCTTCAGGTTCTTCAAGCCGCCCACCAGGGCACCCAAAAAGTTAAAGGTCTGGAACATCATCCCCAGTCCCGTGACACACAAAAGCAGGCAGGAAATGGCCAGCATCCAGTGCAATATTCTTTCATAACTGTCTGTTACTTGTACGTATCCTTTTTGCATGGTTATTCTCCTCCCTTCTTTTCTTCTGCGCCCGTTCCTTCATTGGGCGTTTTCGGCCCGTGAATCATGTAATGGAAGAATGCTCCACCCAGCACGCCGCCTGCGGCAAGCAAGCTCAAAGGTTTGAGCAGATCTTTCCAGACGATGACGGAAAGCGGCACTTTCGGATTCACCGGCAGTTCGTCGTAAACTTCCGGCTTAAATTGCAGAACGTAAATCACGTGCGTACCATCCACAAACTTGTCGCCGTAAACATTGGCGTCGCCGCCCAATTGCTTCACTCTGGCATACGCTTTTTTGATCATCGCATCCTTGTCGCCGATGGACAGTGCGCCGGTGATGCAGGACTTTACGCAGGACGGTGGATGACTCTGCGAAATACGGTTATAACAAAGGTCACATTTGTAAACCTTGTCGGTCTTGGCGTCGTGGCGTGGAACGTCAAACGGGCAGGCCGCCACGCATTCCTTGCAGCCGATGCATTTGTCGCGAGAAATGCCGACGGTGTTCATCGGCGTATGATACAGAGCGCCGCTGGGGCAGACTTTCACGCAGGCGGCATCCGTGCAGTGCATGCAGCCGTCCTTGCGGAAGATCCACTGAAATTTGCCGGTGGCCTTATCCACATGCTCCTGGAAACGGATCAGCGTCCAGGTGTTCCACTGCAAGTCAGGGGGATTCTGGTAGGTGCCGACCTGTTTAGTTCGCAGTCCCGGCATTTCATTCCACTGCTTGCAGGCCACCTGGCAGCCCCGGCAGGCGGTGCACAAGGTGGTGTCGATCAATTTTACAAGTTCAGGTTTAGTGCTCATCGTCTATTCCCTCCTACAACTTTTCTACGTTGACCATGAACGCCTTATACTCGGGGCAGAAGGTGTTCGCGCAGCCAACGGTTGGGGTTAAAAAGTTCGTGGTGTCATCCTTGGTATCCTTGGGAAAAAGCCAGCCGTAATTGAAAGGCATCCCGACCTGATGGACCGTTTTTCCTTCAATCGTAAAAGGTTTGAGGCGCTGGGTCACCATGGCCACGGCCGTGACTGCCCCGCGAACCGAACGGACTTTCACGCGTTCGCCGTTTTTAATGCTTTTTTCCTTGGCCAAGACATCGCTCATTTCTATATATTGTTCCGGCTGCGCTTCCAGAAGCCACGACTGCCAGCGGGTGAGCGCCCCGGAACACCAGTGCTCCGTGCAGGAATACGTTGTAATGACATATGGAAATTTTTCGCTCGCTCTTTCTATTTTGTCCATATCACTACCAAAGATCTCGATGGCCGGATTGATGAGCTGACCGGACATCGGATTTTTGGTGAGCGGCCCTTCCAGCGGTTCGTAATGCTCGGGGAAGGGACCGTCGGCCATACCTTGACCGAAGATGGCGCCCAGTCCGTCTCTTTGCATGATGAAAGGATATTTTCCTCCTTTTTCCGCCTGTGGCGGCCAGGGACCATCCGGCACATCGCCTACCCATTTATCGCCTTTCCATTCCAGAATATTGCGTTTGGGATCGTAGGGTTTCCCCTTCAGATCAACGGAGCAACGATTGTAGAGGATACGACGGCCAACCGGCCAGGCATAAGACCAGTTGGGAAAGAGGCCCAGGCCTGTCGGATCTTCCTTCCCCCGGGACTTCATCTTGTTGATGCCGTCCGCCGTGTAGCTGCCGGAGATGCACCAGTTGCCGCATGCCGTCTTGCCGTCGGCCTGGAGATTGCCGAAACCCGGCACCAATTGACCTTTCTTGAATTCGGTTTTTGTGCCTTTGGCTTTGTCTTCGATGACGGTGTCTTCCAGAAAGACACCGTTAATCCGCTGAGCCGTCTTTGTCGCGCTGAAATGACCGTCTTTATCCAGATAGTCCCAGTAGAGATTCAGGATAGGTTCGGGATGAACACCGCCTTCCTTGGCATACAGGTCTTTGACCGCCTGCATGATTTTGATTTCAATTTCGCCCACGGGAATGCACTGGTCCGGTCCGTCGCAGGCTTTTTCCTTCCATTGCACCCAGCGGCCGGAATTGGAAATACTGCCTTCCTTCTCCATGGAAGCGGATGCGGGCAGGAGGAACACCTCTGTCTTGATATTTTTAGTGTCGACGCCGGGCGCCCGCCAGAACTGGTAGGTTTCGTTGTCGAAAATATTTTCACCGATGAGCCAGTCGAGCTTTTCGAGCCCTTTGCGCACCTTGCCGGCATTGGGTGAACTGACGGCGTTATCCGCGCCAATGCAGAAGAATCCCTTGATCTTACCCTCATACATCTTATCGAACATGTGCATGGTGGAGTAGTGCTTCCCGTCGTCGAGCTTGGGCAGCCAGGAATAGCAGAAATCGTTTTCTTTCGTGGCCGCTTTGTCAAACCAGGATTTCAGCAGACTCACCATGAACTTCGGATAATTCGAGTAGTAATTGGCCGACATCGGATCTTTGGATACCGGCGTATATTTTGTTAAATATTCCTCCAGCGTATCTTGTGACGCGGAAGGCGTCTTCAGGTAGCCGGGAAGAATGTGGTAAAGGATGGCATGGTCGGTGGAGCCCTGAACATTGGGTTCGCCGCGCATGGCATTGATGCCGCCACCCGCGATGCCGATATTGCCTAAAAGCATCTGGACGATTGTCATGGCGCGAATGTTTTCCACGCCGACGGTATGTTGCGTCCAGCCCAGAGCGTAGCATTCCGTCCCCGCCTTGTCCGGAACGCCGGTGGCGCTGTAAGCCTCATACACCTTGAGCAGGTTTTCCTTGGAGACGCCGGTGATGCTGGAGACTTTATCGAGCGTGTAGCGGGAATAATGCATCCTCATTAATTGGAACACCGAGCGGGGATGTGTAAGCGACATATCCCGTTTGGGAATTCCACCGGCATCGTATTCATAGGCCCATGTATCCTTGTTGTATTTGCGTTTTTTAGCATCGTAGCCGGAGAATAACCCATCTTTGAAAGAGTAGTCTCCACTAACAATAAAGGAAGCATGGGTATAGTTGAGGACGTAATCTTTAAAGTATTTTTTCTCGTCGATAATGTATTTAATCATGCCGCCTAAGAAAGCGATGTCCGTTCCGGATCGCAGCGGCACATGGAAATCGCAGCACGCGGATGTGCGGGTGTAACGGGGATCGACGTGAATAACCTTAGCGCCTTTTTCCTTGGCTCTGGTAACCCACCGAAAGGCCATCGGGTGGTTCTCCGCCATATTGCTCCCCATGATGAGAATGACATCGGCATTCTTCATATCGATGTAATGGTTCGTCATGGAGCCTCGGCCAAACGACTCGGCCAATGCCCCGACGGACGGGCTGTGGCAAACCCGGGCCTGGTGATCCATATAGACAACGCCCAGCGTGCGCGCCACGGTGGTGATCAGCCAGCATTCTTCGTTGTCCACATTGGAACTGCCATAGTGACCGATCGCTTCGCAGCGGTTAACCAGCTCGCCCTTGGCATTGCGTTTGATAAAGTTTTTGTCGCGGGTATCCTTAATGAGGCGCGCCATGCGGGGCAAGGCCCATTCCCAATCCTTTTCCTCCCATTTATCACCGCCCGGCGCGCGGTATAAAACCTTGCGCAGGCGGTGTTCGTTGGCTTCCGTCATCTGAAAGAAACCCGATCCCTTGGCGCACAGCGCTCCCTCGTTAATGGGGTGATCGGAATCTCCTTCAATGTTGATGATCTTGTTCGTCGCTTTATCCGTGCTGCAGATGAGGCCGCAGCCGCAGGAACAATAACAACAAATCGTTGTTGACTGTTTAGCGATCTTGATCCGGTTCATCTTGTTTAGTTCGTCCGCGTAAGCCCTGGCCGGACTGAGATTGAATCCCAGCGTGGATAGAGCAACCCCGCCTCCGACAGCTCCGGACACCTTCAAAAACCCTCTTCGACTGATGTTCATGAACTTCTTCTCCTTTCCTTAAGAAAATAATAAAATTTCTTATTTGCTAAAGACGCGGCCTCGCGCAGTCGCGATTCCGGACACAATAAAACGATGCCCCCGGCGGCAGCCGATGCTGTGTATTCAGCATAAAACTTTTAAAACGGGTTTGGATTGAAACAACCAAACTTGGGTTTCCTTTCCGTGCACTGCCGCTCTTCCGCGGCAGGACAGGCCGGAACCTAGTCGGTCTGCGGGAGGGAAGAAACGGAGAAACGATCTGTCGGGAACTTTACAAGCTCCCTAGAGACGGCTCATAAACAATGACTTATGCAAAATGTGAACATCATTCCTCTTCCTTTATGCTACTTTGCCGGGACTGACTAAACATTGAATCGACTTAAAAACAGTTTTCGCAATGTTTGAAAAAGCCTTCCCCGATGCCTTTGTCATTCTTTCCTATATCAAACGTGGCATACATTGACCGAAAGTCACATAAAAGTCAATATGTTATGTAAAACATAAGCATTATATCTCTTCTGCCCGTGCCGACCATTTTGTACGCTGGTAATATTTCACGAAGATGCCCGATTCTAATCAATATCCGCCACATTTGATATAAGTCATAATTGACAGAATTGACAAGACGGCAGGCTTGCTCTATGTAATTGCGCTATTGATGTATTACGTTTAACATATGAGGAATGTTTTATATGATGATTCCTCCAGTAAAATGAAGTTGTGACAACACGATCAATAAAAGGAAAGGCAATGACCGTATTTTTTAAACATCGCCGCACATGAGTCGTCTTTGCGGAACTTGTAAGGTTCCCTAAAGACCGATCCGCCGTATCCATCTCCGCACAGGCCAACCGGGTTTTCTAGCGCGCCCCTGCCGGATGTTGCCGGCGGCGCTCATGAGAAAACCGGGCTTGGTGATCAAAATACCAATCCGCTTTGAAAAATGAAATCAGCATTTGCAAGCCATGCATACTTTCGTGTTTGCCTGAAATGCTGACTTGAAGATTTCGTGAAAACCGAATTCATGCTCTCCGATCCATTCCTTCTAAAGAGCAATCCAGGAAGAACGGCGGGTGCAGCTGGAAACGGCTGTGCCTTCCTTGATTGGAAAGGATGGGGCTATGATCGGAAAAATTTAATATTTTCTGAAGAAAGGAGAGAAATTCATGAACGTCAGCAGAAGAGGTTTCTTGAAAATTTCCGGCGCTGTGGCGGCGGTCAGCGGTTTAGGTGTAAGCCTTACCCCGGCCACTGCGCATGCAAAGGAACTGAAAATCAAGTACACCAAAGAGACCACCACCATTTGTCCATATTGCGCCGTCGGATGCAGTATTATTGTGTCCGCCCGCGACGGTAAGGTGATCAACACGGAGGGCGATCCGGACAGCCCCATTAACAAAGGCGCGCTGTGCAGCAAGGGCGGCTCCATCTATCAGATGCTGGATAATAAAAACCGCCTGACCAAACCGCTCTACCGGAAGCCTTTCTCAAGCAAATGGGAAGAAGTCGAGTGGGAATGGGCTTTGGACAAGATCGCCGAGAACGTCAAAAAAAGCCGCGATGCCAGTTTCAAGAAAACCAATGCGAAGGGTGAAGTTGTCAACCGCACCGAAGGCATCGCCTCGGTAGGCTCGGCGGCGCTGGACAACGAAGAGTGCTTTACCTACCAGAAATTTGTCAGAGCGCTCGGCCTTATTTATGTTGAGCACCAGGCCCGCATCTGCCACAGCTCAACCGTTCCTGCCTTGGCCGAGTCTTTTGGACGCGGCGCGATGACCAATCACTGGATTGATTTAAAGAACAGCGATGTCATTCTCATTATGGGCGCCAATCCCGCTTCCAACCATCCCATTTCTTTTAAGTGGATACAGGAAGCCGTTGATAAGAGAGGCGCCAGGATTATTTGCGTCGATCCGCGCTTCACGCAGTCAGCATCCAAAGCGCATCTTTACGCGCCCCTTCGTTCAGGCACGGATATCGCTTTTCTGGGCGGCATGATCAAATACATCCTCGACAACAAGCTGTTCTTTGAAGAGTATGTAAAGCTTTACACCAATGCCTCCTTCCTGGTGAATCCGGCCTTCAAACTTCCCGGAGACAACAAAGGCGTATTTTCCGGCTTGACTAACGGCAAATATGAGAAAGATACCTGGTCTTATCAGACGGACGGGGCGGGCGTAATACGGAAAGACCCGAGCATGCAGGACCCCAACTGTGTTTTCCAACTCCTGAAAAAACACTATTCGCGCTACACGCCGGAAACTGTTTCCAAGATCACGGGGACGCCGGTCGATAAGCTCATCGACGTTTACAAGCTCTACGGTTCAACCGGCAAACCGGACAAGGCCGGCGTCGAACTCTACGCGATGGGCTGGACGCAGCATACCGTTGGTGTGCAGAACATCCGCACGATGGCCATCATTCAGCTTCTGTTGGGCAATATCGGCATCGCGGGCGGCGGCGTCGCGGCCATGAGAGGCGAGGGCAATGTGCAAGGCTCCACGGATCACGGCCTTTTATACCATATCTGGCCGGGCTATCTCGCCACACCCACAGCATCCCTGGCTACACTGAAAGCATACAATGAAAAGAATACGCCGACCACCAAAGAAAAGGATTCTCTCAACTGGTGGAAGAATAAACCAAAATACGTCGCCAGTTTCCTGCGGTCCATGTACGGGACAAATATGACGCTGGAAGATGCTTATTCAACGATGCCCAAGCTCGACGACGGCCAGAACTGTTCCTGGCTGATGATTTGGGACCAGATGTACAAGGAAAAGTTCACCGGCTTCTTCGCGTGGGGCATGAACCCCGCCTGCTCCGGCGCGCACTCCAATAAGGTCCGTAAGGCTTTGACCAAGCTCGACTGGATGGTCAATGTCAACCTCTATGACAATGAAACCGGCTCTTTCTGGCGTACGCCCGGTATAGACCCCAAAAAAGTTAAGACGGAAGTATTCATGCTGCCCTGCGCCGCCTCGGCGGAAAAGGAAGGCAGCATCACCAACAGTGGCCGATGGCATCAGTGGCGCTATAAAGCGGTCAATCCTCCGGGAGAAGCCATGCCGGACGGCGACATTATGAGTGAAATCCTTTTCAGGCTTCAGGATCTTTATGCTAAAAAAGGCGGCTCTCACAAAGATGCTATCACGAAATTAACCTGGCCCTACGGCAAGATGGTTGGAAAACATTTTCATTATGACCCCCGCAAGGTCGCAGCCGAAATCAACGGTGTCTTCCTGGAAGACAAGAAAATTGAAAATCCCACCAAGAAAGGCGAATTCAAGGAATTCAAAAAGGGCGATCTGGTGCCCACATTTGCCTGGTTGCAGGATGACGGTTCCACCTCATCATGCTGCTGGGTTTACTGCGGCTCCGTGACCGACAAAGGCATTCTCGGCATGCGCCGCAATACGGCTGATCCAACGGGCCTGGGTCTCCATCCCGAATGGTCCTGGTCCTGGCCGGTCAACCGCCGCATTCTTTACAACGGCGCTTCCGTCGATCCTAACGGCAAAGCCTGGGATTCGACACGCACCGTCATTTCATGGAACGGTGAAAAATGGGTTGGCGATGTTCCCGATGGCGTGGGCGATCCCGGCAAAGGCCGGCCGCCTTTCATTATGAAATCAGACGGGGTGGCCAGTCTCTTCGGTCCCGGCTTGGCCGATGGACCTTTCCCCGAGCATTACGAACCGCTGGAATGCCCCGTAGAGAAGAACCTGATGTCCGCCCAAAAACACAATCCCGCCATCCGGCGGTTTGATAAACCCGGCATCGGCTCCGACATCGACGTGTATTCCAATGTCGAGAGTTGCGATCCGCGCTTTCCGTTTGTATGCAGCACCTACCGGCTCAGCGAACATTGGCAGACCGGTCTTATGACGCGCTGGTGTCCGTGGCTGGCGGAAATGCAGCCCGGCAATTTCGTGGAGATGAGTTTGGAGCTGGCCAAGGAAAAAGGCATTCAAAACGGCGACAAATGCATCGTCCGTTCGGCGCGTGGCGAGGTGGAAGCCGTCGCGATGGTGACACCGCGCTTCAAACCGTTTATCATTAACGATAACCCCGTTCATCAGGTGGGGATGCCCTGGCATTTCGGGTGGATCACCACCAAAGACAGGCCCTATAACGATAATGACAAAAAGGCGGAAGTGTTCACGCACGGCGATGCCGCCAATCATCTGGTGCCGACGATCGGGGACGCCAATACGACGATTCCCGAGAGCAAAGCCTTCATGGTGAACGTTGTGAAGAAGGGGGTGAAGTAAGATGACCGAGAAAATTAAATTATACGATGATTCGAAATGCACCGCCTGCCGTGGCTGCCAGCTCGCCTGCAAACAGTGGAACGCGCTCAAAGCTTCGCAGACGGAAAATCTGGGCACTTACCAGAACCCGCCGTCACTGAGTCCGAACACCTTTTTGCTGATCCATTATCAGGATTACGTAGATAAAAAAGGCGACGTCAAGTGGCTGTTCCGCAAGGAAGCCTGCATGCACTGCACCGACGCGGCCTGCGTGACGGTCTGCCCCAGCGGCGCCCTGCACTATAACAAGGATACCAGGACCGTCGGTCTGGATCACGAAAAGTGCATCGGCTGCAAAGAGTGTGTTGCCGCCTGTCCGTTTGAAATACCGCGCTGGGACGCCAAAACGGACAAGGTTTACAAATGCGACATGTGCGAAAGCCGGATTACCAATGGTATGGATCCGGCCTGCGTGAAAGCCTGCCCCACAGGAGCACTGTCCTGGGGCCTGAAGGACAAAATGCTGGCCAAGGCTGAAAAGCGCGTCAAAGATCTGGGCGGAGACGCTGCGACCTACGGCGACAAATACTGCGGCGGCACGCACTTTATGTATGTGTTGAAGGGAAAACCGAATATTTACGCGGATATTCATAGGAATCCGGGTGTGCCGTGGTCTGTCACCTTCTGGAAGGGTTTATTAAAGCCCCTGAGTTTACTGGGTGTAGGCGGCGTACTGGGCGGGGCCTTCCTCCATTACATGATTCACGGGCCGAAAACGCCTAATGAAGGAACGGGCGTGGAAGAAAAGAAGGGAGGAGAATAACCATGAAAAAAGGATACGTACAAGTAACGGACAGCTATGAAAGAATCTTACACTGGATGCTGGCCATTTCCTGCCTGCTTTTGTGTGTGACGGGACTGGGCATGATGTTCCAGACGTTCAATTTTGTTGGCGCTTTTTTCGGCGGCTTGAAGAGCCTGAAACTGGTTCACAACTTTACCGGACTGGTTTTCGCCGTTTCTTTGGCGTTGGTGATCCGGATGTGGTGGAAAGAAGCGGGCGTATTTGTTTTTCCGGAAGATCTGGACTGGTGCATGGCAGCGGGCGGTTACCTGTGGCATGTGGATAAAGTACCCGAGACGGGAAAATATAATCCCGGCCAGAAAGCGTTCTTCCTGGTGGTGGCGGGCGGCGGCATCCTCATGATTCTGACCGGCCTGGTCATGTGGTTCCCCACGGCTCTGCCGGTAGGATTAGTGCAGTGGATGTACCCGCTGCACGCTCTTGGCTTTGTGGCGATCTTCGCGTTCTTCTTCATTCACCTGTATCTGGGCACGATTGGCAATCCCGGATCGGTGGATGCGATGATCACCGGCTGGATGGACAAATCGGTTTTGACGATGCTGCATCCGAAGTGGGTCAAAGAGATGGAGCATGAAGGCAAACTGGTTGTCTATGGCGAGGAAAAGAAAGACGACGCCCACGGGCATCATGAGTAGTTGATTATCTTAGTTACATTAACATTGGCGGAAGCGGCGTGCATCAAAACGGTGTGCGCCGCTTTAGATTCCACAGTTGAAGATCATGTAAGGTAAAAGATGAAAATAAAGAGAAGGACCTGTTGATCATTACCTTTGATGATGAAAAAACGACCCTTAACATAATTATTGGTGAACTCAAAAAAGGCGAATTTATCGTCAAGGGTAAGCCTGTGTTTTTGAAATAATTGATTATTGCAGACAGGAGATGGAAATGGAAAAAAAGATTACACTTACAATTGACGGGCGGGAAGTATCGGCCAATCCGGGACAAACCATTCTGGATTGCGCACGAAGTATCGGTATTTACATACCAACCCTTTGCCACTACCAGAACACGACCAATGTCGGCGCCTGCCGGGTGTGCGTGGTGGAAGTGGAAAACGCCCGCAGTCTGGTGGCCTCCTGCTGTATGCCGGTAGCGCCGAATATGGTCGTGCGCACCGATACGCAGGCGGTTCGCGCCGCCCAGAGGATGATCGTTGAATTATTATGGTCGTCCGGCGACCACAATTGCCTGACCTGCGAACAAAACGGCCAGTGTGAACTTCAGGATTTGGTTTACCGGATGCAGATCGACAAGCCGCGCTTTGCAATACAACCTCCCGGTTATGCGATCGAAGACAACAATACAATGATTTCACGCGATCTGAACAAGTGCATTCTTTGCGGACGCTGCGTTCGCGCCTGCAATGAAATTCAGGTCAACGAAGTGCTGGATTTCTCCATGCGCAGTTCAGATGCCAAAGTGGGACCGGCGCTTGATGATGATTACATTCATTCGTCCTGCGTCTTTTGCGGCGAATGCGCGCAGGTATGCCCCACCGGCGCCATCACCTTTAAGCAGGCAAAATTCGCCGGCCGCCCCTGGGAACTCAAAAAAACCCGCACCACCTGCGCTTATTGCGGCGTCGGCTGCCAGATGGACCTTTATACAAAGGACAATAAAATCGTCAAGGTGATGGGCAACCGCGAATACGGCACCCCCAATCAGGGCAGCCTCTGCGTCAAGGGACGGTTCGGCATGGATTTCGTCAATAGTCCCGAACGCCTGAAGACTCCGTTGATTCGCAAAGACGGCGAGTTGAAAGAGGCAACCTGGGACGAGGCATACACCTACATTGCGGACAGGCTGGCTGCGATCAAGAAAAAAACCGGCGCCGACAGCATCGCCGGTTTCTCTTCCGCCCGTGTCACCAATGAAGAAAATTATCTGTTCCAGAAATTAATGAGGGCGGCGATCGGGACAAACAATGTTGACCACTGCGCCCGTCTCTGCCATGCATCCACGGTAGCAGGTCTGGCCACAACATTCGGCAGCGGGGCGATGACCAATTCGATTGATGAAGCCGAATTCCAGAAGACCATATTTGTTATCGGAAGCAACACGACGGAACAGCATCCTGTTATCGGCATGAAAATAAAAAAGGCTGTCCGCCTGCATGGCGCAAAACTGATCGTTGCCGATCCGCGGGAGATTGATTTGGTGAAGTTTGCCGCTCTCTGGCTGCGCCAGAAGCCCGGCACCGATGTGGCCCTCATCAACGGCATGATGAACGTCATTATTTCTGAAGGTCTCTATGCCAAAGAATATATAGAAACCCGCACAGAGGGTTTTGTGGCCATGAAGAAGGTCGTGGAAAAATACACCCCGGATTTTGCTGAGCAGATTACAGGTGTTCCGGCTGAAGACATTATAAAGGCGGCAAGAATATACGCGGAGTCGGAAGCGGCTTCGATTTTCTTCAGCATGGGAATTACTCAGCACACAACAGGCGTCGATAACGTCAAATCCTGCGCCAACCTTTCCATGCTCTGTGGAAATTTAGGCGTTGAAGGTGGAGGTGTAAATCCTCTGAGAGGCCAGAACAACGTCCAGGGTTCCTGCGACATGGGCGCGCTGCCGATTGTCTATACCGGCTATCAGCCGGTTTCCAGTGATGATGCCCGGGCCAAGTTCGAAAAGGCCTGGGGGGTATCCCTTCCGCCAAAGCCGGGCCTGACCATTGTGGAAACCCTTAATGCCGCCCATGATGGCAAGATCAAAGCTCTGTACGTCATGGGGGAAAATCCCATGCTGTCCGACCCTGATCTGACTCACGCCAAAGAAGCTCTGAATAAATTGGATCTTTTGATTGTCCAGGACATCGTCCTTTCCGAAACAGCCCAGCTTGCCCACGTTGTTCTGCCCGCCGCATCGTTTGCGGAAAAGGATGGCACGTTTACCAATACGGAACGGCGTGTGCAGAGAATCCGGAAAGCCGTTGATGCCCCCGGTCAGGCCAAAGCGGATTGGGAAATACTTTCGGAGCTGTCCACAAAGATTGGATATCCCATGAGCTACGCTAATGCGGAAGCCATTATGAAAGAAGTTAACGCGTTGACACCGAGTTATGCCGGGATTACCTATCCCAGAATTGAAAAAGAAGGCCTTCAATGGCCTTGTCCCAACACAGACCATCCGGGCACAAAAATACTCCATGTGGGCAAGTTCACCAGGGGGCTGGGTCTGTTCAGCGCCATTGAATACCAAGAACCCGCGGAAATGCCGGATAAGGATTACCCGTTTGTGATGACCACGGGCAGAGTGCTTTACCAGTATCACACGGGAACCATGACACGATTATCGAAGGGGATTACCGAAAGGTGTCCGGAAAGCCTTGTGGAGATTAACCCGAAAGACGCCGAAAAACTCGGCATCCAGAATGGTCAGTTTGTGAAAGTGACGTCGCGACGAGGTGCGCTTCAGGTAAAATCCAATGTGACCCAACGTGTGTCTGGCGGAACAATCTTCATGAATTTCCATTTCAGGGAAGCACCCGTCAACATCCTGACCAATCCCGCGCTTGATCCTATCGCCAAGATTCCGGAATTTAAGGTCTGTGCCGTGAATGTGGAAGCTGCGTAATCATCAGTATTCGAAAATTGCAGGGAACGGTTTAAAACCGTTCCCTGCAATTACAAGATCGTGATCACTGAATACTGTTGCGGTGGATAAATCGCGGCAATGCCTGTTAACGCGTGCGGTGTTTCGACAATCACCCGTAAACCGTTTTCTTCCTAAAGTTTCTTTACCAGTTTGCTCGCAGGCCCCAGCGCCTTGACTTTCGCCGTCACCCCCTTGATGACCTGGGCGAATCTGTCGCCTTCGGAAGCGGAAACCCAGGTAAACATGGTCCGGTCGCCTTCCACGCCGATGTAATTCAGGAAACTCTTTAACGTCGCAAACTTGCGGCGCGCCACTAAATTTCCGGATATATAGTGGCATTCACCCGGATGACAACCGGAAACCAGAACGCCGTCGGCCCCTTCCTGAAGGGCCTTGACGATATAAAAAGGATTGATTCTTCCCGTGCAGGGAACGCGGATGATCCGGACATTCGGCGGATACTGAATTCTGCTGATCCCAGCCAGATCGGCTCCCGCATAGGTGCACCAGTTGCAGACGATGGCGGCGATTTTCGGTTCCCATTCTTTGTTTGCTAAATTTTCAGCCATATATTCTCCTTTACTTTTTCGGCAGCATTTCAAACAGGGCTTCCACGCGGGTGCGAATCTGCCCGACATCGCTCTGCGAATAATCCGTTTCAATTTTCAAAAACGGCAGATGATGGTTTGCTTTCATATGCTCTTTAATTTTATACGATTCGATGTTGTAGGAATGGCAGGCATGCAGGACCACATCGATGACGACATCCGGCTTAAATCGGGCGATGATTTTATCCAGTTCCGTCAGACGCCGGGTGTTGGGCGTCATGCAGGAGCAGGGAAGATCCAGATAGTGGCGCGCAACGGCCCGGTAAGGGTCGAATGCGTTTTCCTCGATGAAACCGGCATAGGGTTTCATGCCGGAGCAGGAATCCAGCGCCACAATTACGCCGCCCGCTTCTTCGATGATTTTGAATATCTTGGTTGCCTCGCCGCCGACCGGACAACCGGTTACCAGCACGCGGGGAGAATCCTTTTTGCCGTGATAAACACCTTCGGCGACACGATGATCCAGTTTAATGATGCAATCGTTGAGCAGAGTCATCATATCCTGAGTTGTTGCCACCTGTCCCAGATACGTCAAATCATAGAGCTCCATCCAACTCAGTGGCGTCGGCCGGAGCGCGGCAAAATCGAATATTTTATTCATCAGCCTGTTTTTGATGTTTGTCTCTTTGATTTCCTGTTCCACGGCTTTATCTTCAATTCTGCAATCAAAAGTCGTTTCGATAAATTCTTTGAGCCTTTTAATCATGGCCGTCCAGTTGTTCAGGGCTTCCTTCTGGTCGGGAAGCTGCGGCAGGTCCATGACGTGCATCGGTTTGATGTTGGAGATCAGTTCAAACATTTTCTTCTTGCCGTCGCAGGTGGTCTCGGCAATCACCGCTTGCGAGATGGCATAGAACGGGCAGGCATCCGTTTTGATAAAGCCGTAACTGGATTTAATGAGCGGACAGAGATTGGCCGGCAACACGGTTTCCGCCGCATCAATGGTTTTGTCGGCAAAGGCGCATAGAACCGCCGGCACGGCGCCCGCCGCACGGATAACTTCCATGGGCGCATAACCACAATAGATGCCAACTACATTTTTCCCCTTATCCCGCTGAGATTGAAGATAGCTTAAAGTTCGTTTACTTGCCTCTCCGGCAAATCCGTCATTCACTAAGGGTTCAACGTCCGGTTTCATTGCTTATACTGCCTTTTTATTCGTCTGGCGCGTTGATTTGATATATTATTTAGCAGCATATATCCAATAGATAATAGTTATAACCAGAGCAATCTTATTCCTTTTATTCATTGGCTGAGGCCGGGGGTTTAATGATACTGCGCTTGCGGCCTATATAAAAAATTAATCCAGCTGGCCTGTCCGAACATTAATCAGGCGCTTCTTGCCGACTGGAAAGATGCCGGACTGACTGTTGAAAAATAATGAAAAAAAAGCGGTGGCTGAAGAATTTTCTTCAACCACCGCCGGATGACGCATAATTTGCCTGAAGGAATGTTGCGTCTGAAATGTTCTATTCTTTTACCAGCAGAACATTGACCGCCTTGACGACAACTTTAACTTTATCGCCTTTCTTGATACCCAGTTCTTTTAAGGAGTTTAGGGTCATGACGGATTCCATAAAATCAGCCGTCTCAACTTTTACCTTCACTTCGCACATGACTGTGCCTTTCTTGACACCTGCCACTTTTCCGACAATTTGATTTCTCGCGCCGTACTTCATAATAAACCTCCTTTTTCGTTGATGATACGTTCTTGCTCTTCCTTCTCTTCCGTATGTAGTTTTACTCTTAAACCTTCTAATATCAAGAGTATTTATTGCAGAACCATCATTTTACGGACAGTTTTCCTTTGACACGCAACGTTGCTTGTCCTAGGATTTCAGCTCCCAAAGGCAATATCTTGTCGGCGCGGAAAACAGGAACAAAAAGGGAAATTTGAAAAAGAGGATATGCATATGAAAATCAGAAAAGTGATTCTAGCGGCAGTATGTCTGATGGCAATGGTCACGGGTGCGGTCTGGTCCGGCTGCGCGGCTGAAAAGCAGGGCAGGCTTCTGGACATGACGTATGTTTATGACGGCAATACGATTTACTGGCCGAACGCGTCGCCGTTTAAGTTAACCCCGGAATTTCACGGGATGACCGAGCGGGGTTACTGGTATGCCGCCAACTTTTATTCCGCTTCGGAACACGGCGGAACCCATGTCGATGCGCCGCTGCACTTCGCCAGAAACGGCCGCACCGTCGAGCAGATTCCTCTTACGGAGTGGATCGGCCCGGCAGTCAGGATCGACGCAACCCAGCAATGTTCCCTCGACCGGGATTATCTTCTCTCGGTGGAGGACATCAAACAATGGGAGAAAAAATACGGCCGGATTCCGGCCGGAGCATGGGTGATTATGTACACGGGGATCGGCACGCAATTTTATCCCGATCCGAAGCGCGTTCTGGGAACGGACAAGAAAGGGCTGCCCGCGATTCCCGAATTGAGCTTTCCGGCTTTTTCAAGGGAATCAGCCGAGTTTCTGACGAAGGAACGGAACATCAGAGGCATTGCCATTGATACGCCGAGCATCGATTACGGCAAGTCAAAAGACTTCTGGGTTCACCGCGTCATCTGCGGCGCCGACAAGCTGGGACTGGAAAATATCGCCAACCTGGACAAGCTTCCCGCAAAAGGCGCGACACTCTATGTGATGCCCGTGCCGATTAAAGGGGGAACGGGAGCGCCGGCCAGAGTGTTTGCCATCCTGCCCTGATGCGCGGTCAGTATATCCCCATCGCGCAGCCGCCGGCCAGTGTACCGCCGAGTTCCCGGCATTGTTCGAGAATTGCTTCGGTGATTTTTCCTTTGGCAATGACCGGGCTGAAAACCGTTTTGAATTTGTAGCCCAGGGCAATGCGTTCAATGGCCCGCAGAGCGCCCGTCCCGTCATTGCCGGCGCTGATGAACACAACAAAAGGTTTGCGGAAGACCCTGTCCTGGGCGTCGCCGTATGTCCGGTCAAAGAAATCCTTGAGCATGCCGGACATGTAGCCGAAGTTTTCCGGTGTGCCGCAGGCCAGGCCGTCGCAGGCAAGCAGGTCGTCGATGGTTGCGTCAGCGGCTTTTTTGAGGAGGACTTCGACACCATCAATCGCCTGTGCGCCTTCGGCAACGGCATCGGCCATCTGCTTTGTATGTCCCGTCTGTGAATGATAAACGATCAGTATTTTGGTCATACGGCACTTGATGAGAACAAGAGACTGCAACCACCCCATTCGGGTGGCAAGACCCCCTGTTCCGGAGGGTGACAAAACTTTGCCTTACGGCATCTTGTTGATAATGCCGAGGAACCCGTCCGGTTTTAACGATGCTCCGCCGACCAGCGCGCCGTCAATATCTTCCATGCCGATAAGCTCGCCGATGTTGTCCTTCGTGACGCTCCCGCCGTAAAGAATGCGGATACCTTCGGCTGCGGCGCCGTACAATTCCTTTAAAAGGCTCCGGATAAAGGCGTGCACTTCCTGAGCCTGCGCGGAGGTGGCCACCTTGCCCGTTCCAATGGCCCAGACCGGTTCATAGGCAATGACAACCTTTTCAATTGCCTCAACTCCCGAAAGCGCGCCTCTGACCTGACGATTGACAACGGACTGCGTGACGCCTTTGACCCTTTCGTCATCCGTTTCGCCGACACAGACAATGGGCTTCAGACCGGACGCCAGCGCCTTTTTTACTTTTGCATTAACGCTTTCATCGCTTTCCAGAAAGTATTTCCGGCGCTCGGAGTGGCCGAGAATCACATACGTACAGCCGGCATCCTCGAGCATGACCGGAGAGACCTCACCGGTGAACGCTCCCTTGTCTTCACTGTACATGTTTTGCGCGGCCAGCGTCACGCTGGAACCTTTGACGGCTTCGCCGACACGATGCAAGGCGGTGAACGGCGGGGCTACGATGACCTCGCCGTTTTTTAAACCGGCTGTCCCGTCTTTAATCGCCGTAACCAGCGCAATGGATTCGGCAATCGTGTTGTGCATTTTCCAATTGCCGGCAACGATCCACTTTCTCATGAGTTTTCTCCCTTTCCATCAAGCGCGGCCACTGCCGGCAGGATCTTGCCTTCCAGAAGTTCCAGAAATGCGCCGCCGCCGGTGGAAATGTAGGATATTTTATCGCTTAGGCCGGTTTTGTGAATGGCTGTGTCGGTATCGCCGCCGCCGACAATGGTGAGTGCGCCGGATGCAACCACTGCGTCCACCAGTTTGAAGGTGCCCGCGGAAAAAGGCGCAAGCTCAAACATGCCCAAAGGTCCGTTCCAGACAATCGTTTTGGCGGATTTGACCGCATCGGAAAATGCCGCGATGCTGGCGGGGCCGATGTCCAGGCCCATCCAGCCGTCGGGAATATCTTTGACGTCAACAATATTTCTTTCAGCGTCGGCTGACGGCTCCTGGGCGATGACCGCGTCCACCGGCAGCAGGAACTGCACGTTTTTGGCTTTGGCTTTATCCATGATTTTGACGGCCAGTTCCAGCATGTCCGTTTCGCACAGCGACTTGCCGACGTTGAATCCCCGGGCTTTCAAAAAGGTAAAGGCCATGCCGCCGCCCACGATCAGACGATCGACTTTATCAATGACGTTTTCCAGAACCTTGATCTTGTCGGAGACTTTGGCGCCGCCGATGATGGCGACCAGCGGCCGTGCGGGGTTCCCCATGGCCTTGTTGAAATATTCAATTTCATTTTTTAAGAGAAAACCGGCGGCGCACACGGGCACAAATTTGGTGATGGCGGTGTTGGATGCCGCCGCGCGGTGCGACACGGCAAACGCGTCGTTAATATAGACGTCGCACAGTTTGGCAAGTTCCCGGGCAAACGCATCGTCATTTTTATCCTCGCCCGGATGAAAGCGCAGGTTCTCCAGCAGAATCACATCACCCGCTTTCATGGCGGCTACGGCCTGCAAAGCGGCGTCCCCGACGCAGTCGTCAATAAAGGGAACTTCCTTTTTCAAAAGCGTGGATAAAATCGGTGCGACCGGGCTTAAAGAGAATTCGGGAACCCGTTTGCCTTTGGGCCGTCCGAGATGGGAGGCGACAATCACTCTGGCGCCCTTTTCCCGGATGTAATTGAGCGTTGCCAAACTGGCTTTCACACGGGTATCGTCCGTCACTTTGCCTGACTTGTCCATCGGCACGTTGAAATCGACCCGCACCAATACCTTCTTTCCGCTGACATCAATCTGGTCCAAGTACTTCATGCGCATTACCTCGCTTTGCGTATTTTTATTTCACGATATACGACAAAAGTTCCAGCATCCGGTTGGAGAAGCCCCACTCGTTGTCATACCATGAAAGTATTTTTACCATTTTACCGCCGATGACGGTGGTATTGGGCAAATCCACAATTGACGAGTGCGGATTGCCGTTGAAATCCCGGGAAACCAGTTCCTCTTCCGAACAAAGCAGAATGCCCTTCATCGCTCTTTGCGAGTATTCTTTGAGTTTTTCATTGATTTCCTGCTTGCTGGTTTCCCGCGACAGGGTGGCCACAAAATCCACAAGAGAAACATTGGGCGTGGGAACGCGAATGGCCAGGCCGTCGAGCCTGCCTTTCATTTCGGGAATGACTTCGGCAATAGCCCGGGCCGCGCCGGTGGTTGTGGGAATCATCGAAAGCGCGGAAGCGCGCGACCGGCGCAGGTCCTTATGCGGTTCATCCAGCACCACCTGGTCATTGGTGTAGGAATGAATCGTTGTCATCAAACCATACTCCAACCCGAATTCCTCATGAAGGATTTTCACAATGGGCGCCAGACAATTGGTGGTGCAGGATCCCATGGAGATGACATGATGCTTCGAGCGGTCATAGTCCTGCAGATTGACGCCGAAAACAACGGTAACGTCCGCCCCTTTGGCCGGCGCGGAGATGACCACTTTTTTAGCGCCGGCTTTGAGATGTTTTTCCGCGCCGGCGCGGTCCGTGAATCTTCCCGTGCTCTCCAGAACGACATCCACCCCTAAATCTCGCCAGGGGAGCTCTTCCGGATCGCGAACGGCAAAGGTCTTCATTTCCCGACCGTCAACGATAATCGCATTCGGTGTGGATTTCACTTCGGCGGGAAGTGTGCCGTGAACGGAATCATATTTGAGCAGGTGAGCAAGCGTTTTTGCATCGGTAAGATCATTCACTGCCACAAATTCCACGTCCTTGTTTCGATAACCTGCACGGAATACCAGTCGGCCGATTCTGCCGAATCCGTTAATTGCAATCTTTACAGCCATACTTTTCTCCTTGATGATCTATTAATGCGAAAGACTAAACAAAAGGCCGGGGCTTGTCAACCCCTTTCTCTTTTTGGAATTGCACCAACCCTCTGACGGTACCGGAAAAGCGTTTGACAGCTCCATTCCGCTCATGGTATCTGCTGCGAAAGAGATTTTTCAGATAAGAACTGCTCCCGTAAGCGAAAAAACCAATTGTCTCAGCCAAGAGGAGAAATGATATGCCCAAGGTCGTGCTTTCGCTGTCCCCGTTGTCCGCCGATATCGTAAAGCTTCTCATACAACAGTCGCCTGATGTGCCTGATTTCGAGGTCATTCCCGGCCATGAAATGTCGGAGAAAGAGGTCAGGGAAGCATTCTCAAGAGCTGACGTGGTGCTGGGCGATTACGCTTTCCAGCAAACGATCACGGCAGATACCGTATCCACCGCACAAAACCTGAAGCTTATTCAGCAGCCCAGCGTGGGCTATCAGCACATCGATGTGGGGGCATGCACGGCAAAAGGAATCAAAGTGGCAAATACCGCGGGCGCCAACACCATCAGTGTAGCCGAACATACGATTGCCTGGGGACTTTGCCTTCTTAAAAACATGTTTTACGCCCACACAAGCACGAAGACAGGCAGATGGGAACAGCATGGCATCAGGCCCGCGGAAATTAAAGGAAAGGTATGGGGTATCGTGGGGTTTGGGCGTATCGGTCAGGCGGTTGCGGAAAGACTGAACCCCTTTCAGTTGAGCCGGGTCCTGTATCATGACGCTTATCGACCGGAACCATCCGTCGAGCAGAAACTCCATGTTGAATACGCTGATATGGGCACGATTCTGAGTCAGTCCGACATCATCAGTCTTCACGCGCCCCTGACGGATGCAACCCGCAACATGATTGATGAAAATGCCCTCAATTCCATGAAGCAGGGCGCTTATCTTATTAACGTAGCCCGGGCCGAGCTTGTGGACGAAAAGGCCCTTGCCGAAGCTATCCGGAAGGGAAAAATCGGAGGCGCGGGCATCGATGTCTTCTCCGAGGAGCCGGTAACGATGGATAACCCTCTGTTGGGCGTGGAAAGTGAAAGGCTGATCTTCTCTCCCCACACAGCCGGTGTGACCAGTGAAGCGGCCGGAGTGATCATCAACATGGCCACCGCAAACATCGCCCGGGTGCTCAAGGGAGAGCAGCCGGAATCACTGGTTAACTGAGTCATTTCAGAATTTGCAATCCGCATTCCGGAAGCGAATAGCACCAGAGAACAAAGTTGCTTTGCCGGTCAGCTTAAAATGGAACCTATCGACGTTAATCAAATCATGGATGAGATCCGGCAGCGCATCCGGGCAGAAAATCTGTCGGAGAAATCCTTCGAATTTTTCAATCCGAAAAATGCAGGTTCTCCAACGTCGGCAAAAATGTTTTCGAAAGCATCGTTCGATGACAATATAGGGCAGACGCATGAACGCTCCGGTGTTCTGGCGCTGCTTGGTTTGCGTTCGAGCGGTATCCGGCGTTTCCTTCGGCAGGCTGCCCGTAAAATCGTGCGTTGTTATATAGAACCGAGCGTGAGTGCTTTGGCCTACAGCGGTCTGTGCTCGGCGGGCATGAAACATTTCCTGCGGCGGGTAATCCGCAGGCTGATCAGTTTTTATGTAGAGCCGGTTACGGAAGACTAGAAGGCGTTCAATACGTCAACAACGCGCGCGATGGTTCAATGACAGGCACCTGTCAGGCAAACCAATCGGGAGCCTGCCGTGCTGAAGGAAGAAAATGAGATACTGGCCGCGAAAGTATATGAAATTGACAAATCGTCTTGACAAGGACACGGCATGAAGACGATCGCCTTCGTGATTCCCTGGTATGGCAAGGACATTCCCGGCGGCGCGGAAATGGAACTGCGCGGCCTGGCGGAGCATTTACATGCGGCCGGCATTGCGGTGGAAGTCTTGACAACATGCGTTAAGGATTTTTCAAGCGACTGGAGTGTGGATTTTCATCCGGCCGGTCAGGATACGGTCCATGCGGTGCCGGTGCGGCGATTTCGGGTGCGGCCGCGCGATACAACAGCCTTCGACCGTGTCGATGTGAAGTTGCTGGCTCACATCTTGCCGACAGACCAGGAAGAAAAGATCTTTGCGGACGAGATGGTCAACAGCCCGGACCTGTGCGAATACATCCGCAATCATCACGACGATTATGCCTTGTTTGTGTTTATACCGTACATGTTCGGCACAACGCTTCATGGTGTGGAGGCCTGTTATGATAAAGCGGTCCTGATCCCCTGCCTGCACGATGAACCCTATATCCATATGAAGATCATGAAAGAACGCTTTTGCCGGGTCAAGGGTATGATCTTCCATGCCAAACCGGAACAGGAATTGGCCCGGCGGGTGTATGATCTGTCGCAAGTCCGCGAGGCGTTGCTCGGCGAAGGCGTCCATACATCCTGGAAAGGATGTGCGGAAGATTTCAGGTCCAGGCATCATGTTGATTTCCCGTATATTTTGTATGCGGGAAGAAAGGACAAGGGCAAAAATGTCGATACGCTGGTCGCCTACTTTTGCCGGTATAAAAAACGTCATCAGAATAACGTGAAACTGATCCTGTTGGGAGGCGGTAAAATCCGATATCCGGCCCGTCATAAGGAGGATATCCGGGACCTGGGGTTTGTGTCAATGCAGGATAAATACGATGCCTGTGCGGGGGCGATCTGTTTATGCCAGCCATCGAAGAATGAAAGTTTCTCGCTGGTGGTCATGGAAAACTGGTTATGCGGACGACCGGTGCTGGTCAATGCCGATTGCGCCGTCACAAAAAACTTCGTCGAAGAAACCGGCGGCGGGCTGTTTTTTGCAAACTATTTTGAATTCGAGGGGTGCCTGCGGTATCTGACAAGTCATGAAGAAATGTGTCAAAAGATGGGTGCCAATGGCGGCAAATACGTGCGAACGCATTTCGCCTGGGGGCCGTTAATCGAAAATTATGTAAACTATTTCAAATCGCTTATCGAGAAATGAGGCACACCGGCAGAATGAATATGCAAAAGAAACAGAAACGACCGTCACCTGAAACGGCCAAAACTTTAAAGTCGAAGAAAATCAGCAGCCGGACGACAACCGCCGGGCGGGATGCCGATCCCCGTTTCTGCGGTTTGCGGGACGCGGTCAGGCGCGGCTGGTACTGTCTGGAAACCGGAGAACTGTTTGCCGGCTTTCAAGTGACGGAAGACGACATTGTTCTGGATGTCGGATGCGGCCAGGGAAACGCCGTCCTGTTTTGCGCAAAACAGGGCGCTCATGTCGTTTTCTCGGATGTCGATGAGGCAAAAATCAAGACGCTGATAGAACTGGCTTCGGCCACCAGGGCCAGAAAGGTCGAAGGCTTCGTCAGCAACACTCTGCCTTTACCGCTGCCGGATGCGTATGCGACAAAAATTCTGGCGACGGAGATGCTGGAACACACGCAAGACCCGGAAAGCATTCTGGCGGAGCTGGTTCGCGTGGGCAGGCCCGGCGCAAAATATCTGATCACGGTGCCCGATGCCCGGTCGGAAATGCTGCAGAAGCCGGTGGCGCACCGGTATTACTTTTCAGCGCCCAACCATATTCAAATCTTTGATAAGGAAAGATTCGTCCGCCTGGTGGAAAACGCCGGTTTAAAAATAGAACGGTATGATACCTGGGGCTTTTACTGGACGGTCTTTATGGCGATTTTCTGGATGGTCCATCCGGAGGGAAATTCAGACGGCGCCGTCCTGGACAACATCAAGCCTCCCTACCATCCCATCCTGCAGAACTGGGCAAATACCTGGGCGGGTTTGATGGAATGCGAGGGCTCTGAAAAACTTCTGGAATCTTTCGATCAATTCCTGCCGAAAACCCAGGTCATCGTCGCTCAAAAACTATAAGATGATCTTTTCTTTCCCGTTGACCACATAAAACCGTCCATGAACCGCCCGGATGATGCTCAGGATATTATAACGGCGCAAAAGGCTCACGCTTAAGGTGGTGGGCGAGGCGCGCGTGATCAGCACCGGCGCGCGGGCATTGATGAATTTGAAAGCGATCTCGCTGGAGATGCGGCCCGTTGAACAAATCATCTTGTCTTCAAGGCTGATGTCATGAATGGCCGCATGGCCAATAACCTTGTCGATGGCGTTATGCCTGCCGATCTCATCGAAAAAAACGATTTTTTCACCCGTGAGCGAATACAGGGCTGCGCCGTGGACGCCGTGCGTGCTCTCGTGCTCCTGCGAGGAGGTCAGAAATTCACTCATGGCGGCAATGATGACCTCCGCGCGGACCTCAGGCAGATGTTGACGGATCAGGTCGTCGGACGGCAAATCTTTTTTGGCCCGCCCGCCGGCGGCGGAAATCGTTTTAATCCGGTCGAGTTTTTCCGCAAGAATCTTGTCCTGCACCAAAACCACGTTCACCGTCTGGTTGTTCTCTTCGATCGTTATCTTTTCGATCTGATCCATGCCGGTGATGATGCCTTCCGTCAGCAGATATCCGGCAACATGCTCGTGCAGATACGTGCCGGAGCAGGCCATCGTGACATACGGTCTGTCGTTGATTTTCAGCGTTACCGCATATTCCGCGGAAAACGGCAGCGACACTTCGCAAAAAGCGCCGTCCCGGTATTCATGCAAAACAACATTTTCATAAGTTGGCAGCGTCATGCTTTTCACCCGATTTTTTTCTTCCTGTTATCAGGAATAATAAATATTGACAAGCGTCCGGCAAATTTTCTAAATTGCATCACCTTTGAGGAAAATAAATCCCGCTGGAGGAAATATGCTCAACCGCGCAGATGCAGTTTTGCTTATGGTCGATATTCAGGAAAAGCTGGCCCGGGTGATGGATGGCCGGGAAAATCTTTTTGAAAATAACCGGAAACTTGTCGATGGTTTTCAGGCGCTGGGCCTGCCGATCATCGTCACGGAGCAGATCCCGGAAAAGATTGGACCGACGGTTTCCCAACTTTCGGAAAAGCTTGCGGGCGTTCAGCCGATTGCCAAAGAGAGCTTCAGTTGCTGGGGAGAACCGGCTTTTCGCGACCGCCTCGAATCCCTGAATCGCCGACAAGTTGTACTGACCGGCATCGAATGCCACGTCTGCGTTTATCAGACGGCGCTGGACTTGATGGCCAACGGTTACAGCGTTCATCTGGTCACGGACGCCGTCTCGTCGCGCACACCGGCAAACCGCGAGGTCGGCGTGACGGCCATGAAAAGCGCCGGCGCACATCTCGCCTCCACGGAGATGGTTTTGTTTGAACTCCTGCGCACCGCCAACGATCCGCAGGCCCGTGAAATTTTTAAAATTGTAAAATAAAGGATCGGACATGCTCAGCCTTGAACAGTTTCGCTACGGGGATAATCTGGCTTATCTTCTTTACGGCAGCTCGGAGGCCATGGCTATCGACGGGGGCACCTGGCAGGAAATCCTGGCGTTTCTGGAAAAACACAGACTAACGCTGAAGTACGTCACCAACACGCACCGGCATTATGATCACACACCGGGTGACGACCACTTGTTGAAAAAAACAAAAGCAATCTTTCTGGATTGCACCACACTGTCTGATAACGAAACCCTCGTCGTCGATCACGAGCCGGTTGTCGTTTACCGGACGCCGGGGCATTCCACGGACTCGGTTTGCTTTCACACCGGCAACAATCTGATCACCGGCGACACGCTGTTCAACGGGACCATCGGCAATTGTTTTTCCGGCAACATGAAGGGTTTTTTCCATTCCATCCAGCGCCTGATGGCCCTGCCCGACGACACACGCATTTTTGCGGGTCATGACTACGTCCGCGATTCGCTGGCCTTCGCCGAACATCTGGAACCCCGGAACAAGGACATTGAACATTTCCGTCAATCTCTCGACCCGGATTTTCTGTATTCCACACTGGCCGAAGAACGCCTGATCAATCCCTATTTACGATTCAATGAGGAGAGCATTGTCAAACTGATTGTCCAAAAAGGTCTGCCGCACGAAACGGAATGGGAACGCTGGACATCGCTGATGTCGATCGATTAATGATTTTGTCTGGCGCTCTACCCAACCTACGAGGCTGACACAGTAGGTTCCCAAGCCAGAGCTTGGGAACAATGGAAAAAGTCCCTCTGTTCCGCCGATGTAGTGCGTAGCTTTAGCTGCGCCTCTCGCGGACCTGATACCCCACAGGGCACACGAGGTCCGCACTACATTAAAAAATCCCGCGGGCAGGGCTGAGCCTTGCACCCGACCGAAAGAAAATAATCAAATGAACAAATAACCTATTTGCCCGACCGCACCGGCAAAGCCCGGATGCCGACGCCGTCGCCGGACAGGAGAAGCCGGCCCCGGCCGCCCGCGCTGAAATGGAAGTAGGCGGCATCGGAACCGCTTGCCTCGGAAGCCCAGGGACAACAAGACGTAAGATCAATCAATTTCGTAACATGAGCCGGATACTCGGGATAAGCTTCATTTCTCTGTGTTTTACCCGCATCATACAATCCCGCCAGCTCATCCTGCGTCGGCATTCGCCAGTCTGAATATCCGCCGCCCCGGTGATTTTTGCAATAGCTTTTAGCATCATACCAGTTGATGTCTGACCCGTTGTCCTTTGACGCCCACATCAGGTTCGTACTTGTGTCCAGAACCGTTCCGTTGTCGTAAGCGATGAACCGACCATCCCTTCTGGTCTCGTTGCCCGCAGATACGGAGGGCCGCTTTGCCATGGCCAGTTTCCTTCTCTCTTCGGCAATTTTTTGCCGCTCCTCCTCCAATGCCTGTTTCTGTTCGAGGATTGCCTTTTCCTTCTGCAACGTCACCCTTTCTTCATCCAGTTTCATCCGCTCAGACTGCAACGCATCATCTTGTTCAACGATCTCCTGTTTTGCTGAGGCCTGGCCGCTCTCTCCTGAAACAAAATAGAAATCCGTTTCCAGTGAAGACAACTCCCATGGAATCTGACCGGTTTCCTTCTTGATCCTGCTGCGCACCTTCATGAAAACATTGTTTATACTCAAGCCCGGTTTAGCCATGTTTTCCAGAAGCGCCCGGGTGTAAGGGCTGTTCCTCCCGTCGCCGTCGCTCGCCACCTGCCCCGGACTGGTGGAGTAAGAGATGAATGTGCCGGACGGCGAATTGCTCACAATGGCCAGACCGCGGGAGGCGCTGCGGAAGCTCTTGCCGAAAGGATTATCACGGCAGGCATCCAGCAACACGATGTTCACGCCATTGTTGGCGTTCTCCATTTCGGCCAGGATACGCCCGGCATCGAAGGCTTTGAACTTGACATCGGATTCTTTGTTGATCTTTGCCCCGACCGGGATGAGATAATTAACGCCGCTTACCTGAACGCCATGGCCAGCATAGTAGAAAAGCCCAACGCCGCCTCTTTTCAGATGGTTTCCGAAGTTTTCAATGGCTTCTTCCATCGTCTGAAGATCGGCGTTCTTTTTCAGGTTCACCGTAAAACCGAGTCTCTGGAGAGATTTGGCCATATCCGTGGCGTCATTGACGGGATTCTTGAGCGGGCCGGTGCTGTATGCGCTGTTGCCGATAACCAGGGCGATGCGCCTTTCCGGGGCCGCCAGCAACGAAAATGGATTGAATAAAGCCAATGCAACGAAAATAAGGGAAATTCTCATCCGCATAGATTGCATAGAAATGACCGCCCTTATGGAAGATTGTTGTTTTTTTGATACTTCATTCAAGACGAAATTGCAAGGTCTGCCGCGCACGAAACGGAATGGGACCGCTGGAATTCGCTGATGTCAATCGATTAGCTGTGGATGCGGCGATTCACTGCGGGTGGTGGATTTGGAGGTTGTGAAAATGGGGTTTCAGGTGGGAAAGCGCCATGACGAAGCCGCCCAGTCCATAGGTGATGGCCAGGACTTTGATCACCATCCCGATATAAAAGGGCGCCCAGCCCAGAAGCCACAGCAGACTCAAGCCGACCAGTGTTTCTTTTACCAGGGATTTCCCGGCGTGGCGGGAAACCCTGGAAACGATATATCGACCGACCAGCGAACCAAACGCGACAAAGCCGATGATGACTGCCAGGGTCAGAGCGGCAAATGCCAGCGGGATCAGAAAAATGCCGATAATGGAAATGGCCAGCAGCATGAAAAAAGGCACGATCAGCAGCGTCGTTAAAACTCCCCAGAAAAATGATTTGATCTTGTGCTCCTCAATGGTATCGGCAACAGCCCTCAAAGCCCGGGGCATCAGCAGCGTCATGAAAAGCGCGATGATCAGGATAATGGCAAAAAAGCACAGAGATATAACGTCGAGAATTAATGACCAGCCGGACAGTTCCCCCCGCATGGCCGACTTGAAGGCTTCCGAGAGCGTGGCGGAGTTGATTTCCGTGATGTCGCCGAAAACCAGAGCGCCGCTGCCCCTGGCCACAACGCCGCCCATCACGATCACATTTCCCCGGACGACGGCGTTATTGGTCAGAACAACGGAACCGCCGATGGCCAGAACATTTTGCTCCACAAGACCGTTGACCGTAATCTGTCCGCCAATGGCGACAACATTATCCACCTGCCGTCCCTGTTCCACGGTGATGTCACGGCCCGCCTTAAAAATATTTTTTGCTTCGACGGGCGGCGACAGCAAGAGCAACGCCGCTAAAGCAAGAATGGCTGTCAGTTTGAATTTCATGAATTTACCCTGGCATTAAGCTTTTTCTGTCTCCAGACATAAACGGCGATCAGAATCGCACTGAAGATTATCACGCCGATGACGGCCTGATGTGAGTATTTCATGATAAGGGCCTGCTCTTTTCCGATAAAGTAACCGATCCAGGTCAGAATCGTACACCACAGTCCGGCGCCGGCAAGGGTGTAAAGGGAAAAACGGAGATGATTCATCCCGGCGATGCCGGCCGGAATGGAGATCAGGTGTCGAATGACCGGCAGCAGGCGGCCGATGAAGGTCGAAATCTCGCCATGCTTCAGAAAGAAGCGTTCAACTTTTGCGAACTTTTCCTCGGTTATCCAGACATATTTGCCGTATTTCAGCACCAGAGGCCGCCCCAGCCAGCGGGAAACAAAGTAGTTGGCATAAGCGCCGACCAGACTGCCGCAAGTGCCCATGAGAATGACAATCCAGATATTCATCCGCCCCTGCTGGGCAAGGTAGCCGGCAGGCGGCATGACCAGTTCGCTGGGCACGGGAATAACGGAACTTTCCATGGCCATCAGGGCAAAAATGCCAGGGTACCCCATGGCATTCAAGGTATTCAGCAGCCAATTGATCAGATCGTGCATATCATTGCCCTTACAGAAAGCTGTCCATCCTTAAATTATACGCATTTCCGGCAGCAGAAGATGAAAATTTCGCAAGGCACCCTATATAGGGTTAATGGGGGGAGTGTCAACATGAAAAAATGCCGGTAAGCAAGAGCGAGTGGCGATATAAATCCCTTTAATCCCGCTGTTGCGGGACGCGCGTTAATTCTCCGCAGCTTGCTGCGATATAATGATGTTCATTTCATACCTCGACAGCTTGCTGCGAGGTGGTTGATTTTCATCTTTACAAAACACGCTCTTCCTGATTAAAGTCCGGTATCAAAGATCAGGAGATTTTCCATGACTCAGGCGAACCTGCCGGAATATGACTATGATGTTGTTATTATCGGCGGCGGACCGGCAGGTTACACGGCCGGCATCTATGCCGCGCGCGCCGCGCTCAAAACCCTGCTCGTTGAAGGCGCGGGAACGGTCAGCCAGATCACCATCACCGATCTGATCGAAAATTATCCGGGCATCCCCGACGGCATGAACGGCTTTGACCTGATGCAGCTTTTCAAAAAACAGGCGCTGAAATTCGGCCTGGAAATTCTTCCCCGGGACGTGGCGGCGGTCAGAAAAATTTCGAACCAGTCGGCCATCTGGGAAGTGACCGCCGGAGACAAGGTGTATAAAACCCTGAGTGTTATCGCCGCAACGGGCGCGATGTGGCGAAGCCTGGGCGTTCCGGGAGAAGCGGAATTTGCAGGAAGGGGCGTCTCTTATTGCGCCACCTGCGACGGGCCTTTTTACCGCAACCGCGATGTGGTCGTGGTGGGCGGCGGCGACACGGCCATCCAGGAAGCGCTTTTCCTGACCCATTTTGCCAGAAAAGTCAGCGTGATTCACCGGCGCGACCGTTTACGCGCGGCGGGCATGCTGCAAAACCGGGCTTTCGCCGAAAAGAAGATTGAGTTCGTCTGGAATTCAACAGTGGCCGAAATCACCGGCGCTGACTTCGTTACCGGCGTCAAGGTGAAAGATGTCGCCTCAGGAAAAATCAGCGAAATCGCGGCCGACGGCGCTTTCATTTTTGTCGGCCGTCTGCCTTATACGGAAATCTTCCAGGGTCTGGTGGATATGGACAAAACCGGTTTTATCATCACGGATGAAAATATGAAAACGAGCGCTGACGGCATTTTTGCCGCGGGAGACTGCCGCGCCAAGCTTTTCCGCCAGGTCGTCACCGCCGCGGGCGACGGCGCCAACGCCGTGCACAGCGCGGAATTATATCTTGATGACGTGAAGGGACAAACCTATTAATGGACAACCTCATCAACGCCTGGCAGCAACTGCCGTCGCATATCAGTCCCACGCTTTTCAGCATCGGTTCTTTTCAACTGCGCTACTACAGCCTGATGTATCTGGTTGCTTTCGCCGTCGTTTATGTGCTTTTTGCCTACCGGATGAAACGCCGGGAAATTTCTTTAACAACGGAAATCTTTCAGGATTATCTGGTATGGGCGATGCTGGGCGTGATCGTCGGCGGCAGAGTCGGATACGCTCTGTTCTATAACTTCAGTTACTACGCGGCCCATCCGCTGGAAATCATCGTACCGTTTGATTTTTCCAATGGCTTTCGCTTTGTGGGACTGAGCGGCATGTCCTATCATGGCGGATTGATCGGCGTCATTTTAGTCACGATCTACTTTTGCCACAAACACAAGATCGGGTTCTGGCAATTCAGCGACTGGTTATCCGCCGCGGCGCCCCTGGGCTATATGTTCGGCAGGCTGGGCAATTTTCTCAACGGCGAACTCTGGGGCCGGACGACCACCGTCCCGTGGGGCATGTATTTCCCCCTGGATCCGGCAGGAAGTCTGCGTCATCCCTCTCAGCTTTACGAAGGCCTGTTTGAAGGTCTGTTTTTATTCATCGTCCTGTGGGGTCTTCGCAAACGCAATCCCTTTGACGGTTTCATGGTCGGCCTTTACATTTTCGGTTACGGCCTGGTGCGTTTTTGCATCGAGTTTTTCCGCGAACCGGACGCACATCTGGGGTTTGTTCTGGCATTTATCTCCATGGGGCAGGTCCTGTGCATATTCATGATGCTGGCCGGCATCGCCGTTATGCTGTGGCGCAAACAGGCGTCAACCCGTCGAAAATAATGCGGAGGTCCCTATGGTGAGCAAGCATTTAGTCATTGTCGGCGGCGGCGCGGGCGGTGCTTCAACCGCCGCCGAAGCCAAACGCAACGATCCTTCTCTGAATGTGACCATTCTGCAAATGGGCAAATTCGTTTCCTACGCGTCCTGCCCGACGCCTTATTACATCGGCGATCTGATCAGGGATGAAAAAAAACTTGTCGCCCGGACGCCGGAAAAATTCCGCGAAGGCGGCATTGATGTGCACCTGCACGCGGAGGTCGCCGGCATCCGTCCTGATGTTGTTGAAATTCAGGACGGACGCCGATTTCCTTATGACATTCTGGTGATGGCCACGGGAACGTCCGCAATTGTTCCGGAGATGCCGGGAATTAATTTGCCCGGTGTTTTTTCGCTGCGCAATCTGGAAGACGCCATCCAGATCAAAACCTGGCTGAAAGAAAAAAATGCCGGACGCGTCGTCATCATCGGCGGCGGTTTTATCGGCCTGGAGATGAGCGAGGCGCTCTCCGCCGCCGACATCAGAACAACCATCATCCACAAGGACGCTCTGCCCGCCAACCGCTGGGACGCGGCCCTGTCTTCGGTCATGCTGGAAGAACTCCGGGCTCACGGCGTGGAATTTGCGGGAAACGCTTCCGCTCAAGCAATTGAAAAAGGAAAAAACGCGCCGCTTTGCGTCAAAACGGATCAAGGCGATTATGAAGGCGATCTGGTTTTGCTGGCTATCGGCGTCCGTCCGGACGCGCATCTGGCAAAATCGGCGGGGTTGAAAATCGGTCAAACCGGCGCGATTGCCGTAAATTTTTCCCAGCAGACCTCCGCCGAAAATATTTATGCGGCGGGCGACTGCTGCGAATCCTTTCACAAGGTCAGCCGTCGCTGGGTGAATATTCCTCTGGGCGATATCGCCAACAAACAGGGGCGCGTCGCGGGACGCAACATCGGCGGCAGGCCGCTGACGTTCGACGGCATTGTCGGCGCCCAGTCTTTCCGGCTTTTTAATCTGGAATGCGCCGCCACGGGCCTTTCGGAAAAAGAAGCGCTGGCCGCCGGTTTCACGCCGGTCAGCAACATCACCTGGGGAAGCGCCATGGCGCCCGCGCTGGGCCTGAAAAAAATCGGGCTGAAACTGATTGCCGACCAGTCATCGGGCAGGCTGCTGGGCGCACAGGCCGTGGGCGTGGCCGGAGCGGTAGGAAGGATCAACGCGCTTTCCGTCGCGCTCTGGGCGGGAATGGATCTCGATCAGATAGGCTGGCTGGATCTGGCCTATGCCCCGCCGTTCAGCGCGGCCTGGGATATCATTCATAATGCGGCGCAATCGCTTAGCCGTTCACTTTAATCAAAGGAAATGAATTTATGACATGGTGGTGGATATGTTTTGCGGTTTTTATTCTGGCGATGCTGGCGCTTGATCTGGGCGTTCTGAACCGCAAAGCGCACGTCGTCAAAATGAAGGAAGCCATGCTGTGGACGGCCGGCTGGGTAACACTGGCGCTCCTGTTTTGCGCCGGAATTTACTTTTTCTACGGCCACGGCAAGGCGATGGAGTTTTTGGCCGGTTATCTCATTGAATATTCCTTAAGCATCGACAATCTTTTTGTCTTCATGCTGATTTTCCGTTTCTTCGGCGTGCCGCACGCCTACGAACACAAGGCGCTGTTCTGGGGCATCTTTCTGGCGCTGGTCACGCGCGGTGTTTTCATATTCGCGGGCGTCGCTCTGATCAACACCTTCAGCTGGGTGATGTATATTTTCGGGGCCTTTCTGGTTTTCACAGGCATCAAAATGGCGCTCAACAAAGAAACGGAAGTCCATCCTGAAAAGAACATTGCCATAAAACTGCTGCGTTATGTTATCCCCGTGACCAAAGGATTTCAGGAAGCAAAATTCTTTGTCGTCCAGGACGGCATCCGGTTTGCCACACCGATGCTGGCCGTCCTGCTGGCGCTGGAAACCACCGATATTCTCTTTGCGGTTGATTCCATTCCGGCCGTGTTCGCCATTACCAAAGATCCGTTTATTATTTATACATCCAACGTGTTTGCCATTTTAGGCCTGCGTTCGCTCTTTTTCGCCATTTCCGGCCTGATGAAACTGTTCCACCTGCTCCATTACGGTCTGGCGGCCATTCTGACCTTTGTCGGCGTGAAGATGCTGATTGAAGATTTTTTCCATGTGCCGGTTGCGGCATCATTGCTGGTCATTACCTCCATTCTGATTGCCTCTGTCGTATCATCCATCATTTGGCCGGATAAGGAAGAAGGCGAAGTTCCGCCGGTAACGATGGAGGACAAACGATGATGATGGAGACAACGACGCCTCCCTGCGCATCGCAAAACCAGTTGAAGCAATGGGCAAGATTGACCGAAGCCAAATACCGCCGGGAAGACGGCTTGTTTTTAGCCGAAGGCGTAAAAGTTGTCGAAGAGCTGCTGAAAAGCGACTGGCGGACGGAAGCGATTCTGGTGCTTCCCGAAAAGATATCGTACTGGGAAAAACTGGTTACGCCTTTCAATGACCGGATTCCCGTTTATCAACTGAAGCGCTCCGAATGGAAAAAACTCAGCCAGGATAAAGAACCGGAAGGGGTGATGGCCGTTGTCCAAAATAAAGCTCAACCGTCTTTTCCCGCATGGCTTGCGTCCGCCGACGGTCACCTGCTCATCGGACATGAAATATCCAATCCTCAAAATCTGGGCGCATTGATGCGCAGCGCCTGGTGGTTCGGCTTTGCCGGAATGATTCTCGGCCCCAACTCGGTGGACTGGACGAATCCGAAGGTGATCCGGGCCTCCATGGGCGGCCTTTTTCATCTGGCTGTTTTTCCGGATGTTGAACTTTGCGCCGCGCTTCCGGAAATCCGGAAGGACCATGTTCTGATCGGCAGCGATGTGCAGCAAGGCGTTGCACCGCACCCCCTGACGAAAAAAGCGGCATTGCTTTTGGGCAGCGAGAGCCACGGTTTGCCGGATGATTTATTAGCACAGGTCACAGAGCGCTGGCGCATCCCCGGCGGCAGTCAGGCGGATTCGCTGAGCCTCCCGCAGGCGGCGGCGATTATGATGTATGAGATAGCTCGTGGCTCATAGCTCGTAGCGTAGGGATGAGAGGAACAAGGGATGAACTACATTCAGGTGATGACCACGACGGAAACGAAGGAACAGGCGCAGGCGATTGCCCGGCATCTGGTGGAAAAAAGGCTGGCGGCCTGCGTGCAGATTACCGATGTCGTTGAAAGCACCTATCGCTGGAAGGGCAAATTGGAAACGACCGGGGAATATCTCTGTTTGATTAAAACCCGTGAAGACCTTTATTTACAGGTGGAAGCCGCCGTCAAAAAACTGCATTCCTATGAAACACCGGAAATCATAGCCGTTCCGATTGTCAACGGCAGTGAAGAATATCTGAAGTGGCTTTCCGAATCGCTGGGAAAGAAATTCTAAATTTTTCGTGCAATAATTTAATGTTTGTTTTAAGTGAAACATCTTCAATTACCTTAAGGAGACATTATGTCTGACAAAAACGAGTTGGAAAAGCAATGTATTAACACGATAAGGTTCTTAGCGGCGGACGCCATCGAAAAAGCCAAATCCGGGCATCCGGGCATGCCTTTGGGTGCGGCGGCGGCGGCCTATACCTTATGGACAAAACACCTGAAGCATCATCCCAAAAATCCCCGGTGGCCGGATCGCGACCGGTTTGTTTTGTCATCCGGACACGCCTCGATGCTTTTGTATGCTCTTCTGCATTTGACAGACTACGACCTGTCGCTCGATGATCTTAAAAATTTCCGTCAGTGGGACAGCCGCACGCCGGGGCACCCTGAATACCGGCATACGGCGGGAGTGGAAGTGACCACCGGACCGTTGGGACAGGGGCTGGCCAATGCCGTCGGCATGGCGATTGCCGAGGCGCATCTGGCGGCGCGTTTCAACCGCGAAGGGCAGAACCTTATTGATCATTACACATATGTCATGGCCGGAGACGGAGACATGATGGAAGGCGTGGCGGCGGAGGCCTGCGCGCTGGCCGGTCATCTGCGCCTGGGAAAGCTCATCGTCCTTTATGACGATAACAAGGTATCCCTGGCCGGTTCCACGGGATTGTCGTTTACCGAAAATATCGAAATGCGTTTCAAGTCTTACGGCTGGCAGGTGCAGAAAGTCCAGGACGGCAATGATGTGGCCGCCATCGACCGGGCCATTAAGAAAGCCAAAAAGGAAACCGGCAGGCCTTCGCTGATTTGCCTGCAAACCATGATCGGTTACGGCGCGCCCGGCAAGCAGGGCACCTGCGATGCACACGGCTCTCCGCTGGGAGAAAAGGAACTGCACGGCGCGAAAGATGCCTGCGCCTGGCCGCAGGAAGAGACCTTCTACGTTTCCGATGACGTCGGCAAGTATTTCCGCAAGGCTGTGTCCCGGGGCAAAAAAAGCGAGAAAAGCTGGCTGGAGACGCTTGCCGCATACCGGCAAAAAGATACCACACAGGCTGCTGAACTGGAAAGAACACTTTCCGGCGAACTGCCCGCAAACTGGGAAGAGGCGCTTCTCGAATTTCCCAACGGCGCCAAAGATGTCGCCACCCGTAAAGCCTCTGAAATCGTGATGCAGGCCATCGCCGCAAAAGTTCCGGAACTGGCCGGAGGCTCGGCGGACCTGAATCCCTCAACATTCACCTGGCTCAAGGGCTTCGGCGATTTCCAGAGCCCGGCACTGTCCTGTGAAGGCCTGCACGGCATGGTGGGCGGGGCCTGGGATTATTCGGGACGAAATATTCACTTCGGCGTGCGCGAGCATGCGATGGGGTCCATTGCGGTGGGGATGGCTCTGCACGGCGGCGTGATTCCCTACACGGCAACCTTCTTTACGTTTGCCGACTACATGCGCCCGCCTATGCGCCTGGCCGCCCTGATGGGGCTCAGAACCATCTTTGTTTTCACGCACGACAGCATCGGCGTGGGCGAAGACGGCCCGACGCACCAGCCTGTTGAACAGTTGATGAATTTGCGGCAGGTTCCCAATATGACCGTGCTGCGTCCGGCGGACGCCAATGAAACCCTCGAGGCCTGGCGTCTGGCGCTGACCAATACCGCGGGCCCCACAACGCTGGTTTTCAGCCGTCAGAATCTACCGGTTCTGGACCGGCGGATCTGCGCGCCCGCCGCCGGCGTGCGCCGCGGCGGCTACATTCTGTGGGAATCGTCGCCGGAACCGGAATTGATTCTGATCGCCACCGGTTCGGAAGTTGCCATGACGCTTTCCGCAGGCCAAAAGCTGGCCGAAGAAGGCATACGGGTTCGCGTGGTCTCGCTTCCCAGTTGGGAAATTTTCGACCGCCAGACCCGGGAATACCGCGATTCCGTGCTGCCTCCGCAGACAACCGCCCGGGTTGCCGTGGAAGCCGGCATCCGGCTGGGCTGGGAGCACTATGTCGGATTAACGGGAAAGATCATCGGCATGCACACCTTCGGCGCGTCCGCGCCGGGGCCGGTGCTTTATGAAAAATTCGGCTTCACGTCCGCCAATATTATCGTGACAGCCAGAGAAATGCTGTCCGTGCGTTAAAGATGGAGATCAATCATGGATAAGACGGGCATCTCTTTTCTGCTTGGTTCCTATCAGAATGCGGTAAACAACGCGCTTGCAAAAATGCGCCGCAGCAATATTGCCGCGCGCATCTGGGCCAATGATTTCCGTGTCTGGAAACCGTCGCCGCAGGAAATTGCCAATCGACTGGCCTGGCTGCATGCTCCCGTGGAAACGTCTGCAAATGTCAACCGCATTCGCGCATCGCTTACTCCCTTTACCAACGGAACGATTGAAGACGTCGTCCTCCTGGGCATGGGCGGATCGAGTCTGTCCGCGGACGTTTTCAACAACATGTTCGGCAGCGCGCCGGGTTTCCCGCGTCTGCAAATTCTGGATACAACCGATCCAGATGTCATTCGGAATGTGGCCGAAAAACTCAACCTGAAAAAAACGCTTTTTGTTGTTTCTTCCAAGTCGGGAAAGACGCTGGAGATCACATCTCTTTTTCATTACTTTTATAATTTAACCGATGAAAAACCGGGCGTTGCGGCCAACGAACATTTCATGTTTATCACCGACGAAGGCAGCCCGATGCTGGAGCTGGCCTGGCAACTGCAGTTGCCGTATGTTTTTGCCAACAACCCCAATATCGGCGGCCGTTTTTCGGCGCTGTCCCTGGTGGGTATGATTCCCGCGGCGTTAATCGGCGTGGATATCGAAAAAATTCTGCAAAACGCCATTGCCACCGCCGACCGGGAAAAGGCGGATTTCTTTTCCGGGCAAGGCGACTCTACCGGCTGTCTTTTAGGCGCCGCATTGGGAACCCTGGCGCAATACGGCCGTGACAAGCTGACCCTGGTTCTTCCGCCGTCCTGGAAATCTTTCGGCGACTGGCTGGAACAGTTGATCGCCGAGAGCACCGGCAAAGAGGGCAAGGGCATTCTGCCCGTCTTGAACGAACCGCCTCTGGATGCCGGCGCTTACAGGAATGACCGCGTCTTTGTTTTTTGTTATCATGACCATCATGAATGGAATTCACGAATCACGGAGCTGGCGACTGCCGGGCATCCGATCTTGAAAATTCCGATGAACGGTTTCTATCATCTGGGCAGTCAAATGTTTTTGTGGGAAATGGCAACGGCTGTCGCCGCGCATCTCATGGGAATCAACCCCTTTGATCAACCGGATGTCGAAGCGACCAAAAAACACACCACCCGGATGATTGCGGAATTTAAAGATACCCGGACCTGGCCGAAAGCGCAGCCGTCGTTCACGAACGGCGACTGTGAGATTTATGGCGACATTTCCGGGGAAACCGTGTCGGACGCGCTGAACCATTTTCTGACATCGGCGGCGGCCCACGCTTATGTGGGCCTGCAGATTTATGCAAGCCCGTCGCCGCGCATCGACGAAGCCGCAACCGAACTGCGGGCGGCTATTTCCCGTAAATACGGACTGGCTGTAACCGTCGGCTACGGTCCCCGCTATCTGCATTCAACCGGCCAGTTGCACAAAGGCGATGCCGGCCGGGGCCTGTTTATTCAGATCACCGGTGAAAACAAAACGGATCTGGCCATTCCCGACGCTCTGGGCAACCCGGAATCCTCGCTCACCTTCGGTCAACTCAAAGCCGCGCAGGCCGAGGCGGACAGGCAGGCTCTGGTGGATAAAGGCCGCAGGGTGATCCGTCTCCACTGGAAAAAAGACGCAGCCGCCGGATTAACAAATCTTATCAACGCGCTTCCGTGATCACGCGGAGAATTTCCGGCGCGTGACGTTCTAACGGCGCGGGAACCGCTTTGGGATAGCCCAGAATAATCGGCGCAACGATCCGCAAATTCTCGGAGATGCCCAATTCAGCCATTAATTGGGGAGAACGGATATTCGCCCCCAGGGCAATCCAGCAGGTTCCCAGCCCTCTGGCCGCCGCCCCGAACATGATGTAACTTGCCGCCAGCGCACAGTCCACATCCAGTGAGTCCACGGTCTTTGCCCCGGCAATGAAAATCACGCAGGGCGCATTATAGAAAACATTAAAATTCTCGTCCTGCATCAGACCTGTATAAGCGGGATTAAGTTTGATCTTCTTATCGTTATGATCGCGCAGGAGATTGGCCTTGCTCTCATCGGACAAATTTTTGATGGCCCTGCGGCACTGGACCACGGCAAAACGGCAGGGTTGCTTGTTGCTGGCGGACGGCGCCAGCGTTGATTCCTTGAGAATTTCTTCAATGACATTCCAGGGGACCTCTTGATCCTCAAAATCACGGATGGCCCGTCGTTTCTGTAAAAGCTCTGAATAATCCATCATCATCTTTCCTCCTTCCCTTTGCCTATGCCGGTAAAAACAGAGATATCAACGTTGTAATGCCGCCCTGGAACAGGTCAATGACCGGGTTGAGCGCGCCCAGAAACAGCAGGCCCAGCACAATAAAAAAACCGAATGGTTCGAATTGATACAGCACGCGGTTGAACGATTCCGGCGTGAAGCCCATCAGAATTTTGGAGCCGTCCAGCGGCGGAATCGGAATCAGATTTAAAGCGGCCAGCAGGATGTTGATCTGAGACAGCAAATCAAGCACATCATAAATCATATCGCCCCGATGGAGAGACATCAGCCGCATGAAAAGCATCGCACAAAAAGCGACCAGGATGTTGGCCGTCACCCCGGCGGCGGATACCAGAATCAAGCCCTTGCGCCTTTGCGGCGCCGGAATGTTTTCCAGGTTGATCGGAACCGGTTTGGCCCAGCCGAAACCGACAACCAGAAGCATCAGCGAGCCGATGGGATCAAGGTGCTTGAGCGGATTGAGCGTCAGTCGGCCCAGCCATCTGGCCGTTTCGTCGCCCATCTTATAGGCCACCCAGCCATGCGCCACCTCGTGCAGGATCACGGAATACAAAAGCAATACAGACAAAATGACAAAGGCGGCCGGATCGCTCACTAATAAACGGATTAAACCCATAATTATCCTTAACCATTTCTTTCCCGCACGGGGAAAAATTATTTACCGCTCTGCTTTACAACTGTTCAAGAACATAAATCATGGCACCGGGATATTCAATAAGAAGTTTTTATCGCCGGTTGCCGCCTCTTTCGCCTATCGACAAAACGCAATGCGCCCAAAACTTGCGGGTTCATGAAAATTACGGGCGGAAAGCGGCGCCCAGGACGCCCAGTGGGGGCGGGAGGTTTCATTGCCGCATTTATAAAAATTGGCGCGCCAGACCCGGCCTTTGATTTTACCTGTGGCGCCTGCGTACTTTTCCAGAATACGTAAGGGAATGGAAAATTCCAGCATCCAGACCAGCGGCGTGACCACCTCCGGTTCGACAATGGGCGGGAGACCGGCATATCGCCGGATCTGTTGATCATCCTCCGGCGCCAGAGGGATATATTCCTTGAGCCTGCCGTCAATACGGGTTGGATCTTTCACATAAGAGGCCCGTAGCGCGCCGCCGCAGTTAAACTCAAAATTAAAATACCCGGCGCTCTTTTCCGGCTGCACAAAAAATTCCACACAACTGTCTTTCCAGACATCGGCCTGAAACCCGGTCTGAACACAGCGAACATATTGATCTTCAACTCGAAACATTCCAAAGATGTTTTGCTCATTATAAAGCAGCCTGCAAAGCGTTTGCGGCTGATGACCGCTCCCCTCCGGCCGGAAGCAATCCACCGTCAGGGTATTCGCCTGCCGCCAGATTTCGCCATCCCAGCATCCCTTCATTTCCGGAACTGTTTTTACGGGCATGATGTCGTAATGTTTGTATTTCATTAATTTTTTTATTTGCGGTAACGCCTGTTTTTTGTTATTTCCCAAAACCATGAATGCGGAAATGCAATTACTTCAGCGGGGCGCCGGACTCCTGGGCGTTGAACTCAGCGATCATCAACTCGCCCTGTTTGATCTTTATCAAAACGAGCTCTTGAAGTGGAACGCCAAAATCAACCTGATCTCTGAAAAAACGGCGGGTGAAATTGTTACCCGTCATTTTCTGGATTCACTGACCGCGGCCGGATACGTCACGAAAACTCTCCATCCCCGGCGCTCCACGCCGCCCCCGCCAGTTGAGGACACCGGCCGTCTCCGGATAGTCGATGTCGGATGCGGCGCGGGATTTCCCGGGCTTCCGCTCAAGATTGCTTTGCCGTCTATACAACTTTACCTGCTGGAAACCAACCGTAAAAAGGTGTCTTTTTTGAAGCATATGATTCGTCTTTTGCGCCTTGAGGATACCTTCACTCTTCACGACCGGACGGAAAACATCGTCCTGACGGACACCTGGCGGGAAAAATTCGATATTGTCATTTCCCGGGCCTCTCTCAAGCTGCCCGATTTACTGTCTCTGGGAACCTATTTTCTGGCCCCGGACGGCCTGTTGATAACCTTAAAAGGGCCGTCGGTCGCAGACGAGATTTCAACATCGTTAGCCCGGGGAAATCACCATAAAATATATCAAATATTTCAATATGATATAAATTTGCCGCTCCTGGGTCCGCCGCGTAAAATTATTATTGCTCAAAAGAAAAAATAAAGTAAAAAAGCCTTCTAAAAAAGCCTTTTTTATGTTAGGTCTTCCCCAGGTTTTACCAAAAGAAATTTTCGGGGAACCTATACAAAAATAATGAATAAAATTATATGTATCGCAAACCAAAAAGGCGGCGTCGGGAAAACGACGACGGCTGTTAATTTATCCGCGTCGCTGGCTGCGGTCGATAAGAAGACTTTGCTTATTGACGCCGACTCGCAGGGCAACTCCTCAAGCGGTCTGGGCATCGATAGAAGACTCTATGAAAAGGCGAATTTTTATCATGCCATGATCGGCCAGACGTCGCTGGAATCGGTCATTGTTCAGACGGCGTTGCCCAATTTGGACGTTATTCCGTCTAATCAGGATCTGATCGGCATGGAAGTCGAGTTTGTCAACCTGGAAAATCGGGAAGTCCGCCTGCGTCGGTTATTGAAGGATCTGAACAGAGCCTACGACTTTATCGTGATCGACTGTCCGCCGTCGCTGGGTTTCATGACCGTCAACGCTCTTGTTGCGGCGGACTCTTTGATTGTTCCTTTACAGTGCGAGTATTATGCCATGGAGGGACTGGGATACCTGCTCAACACCGTAAAATTAGTCAAAGCGGATTTAAATCCGTCGCTGGCTTTAGGCGGCATATTACTGACCATGTTCGATCAGCGCAATACACTGGCGCATCGCGTGACGGAAGATGTCCGCAGGCATCTGGGCGGAAAAGTCTTTCAAACGGTCATTCCGCGCAATGTGCGGCTTTCGGAATGCCCCAGCCACGGCTTGCCCATTATTCTGTACGATATTAAATCACGCGGAGCCATTGCCTACATGGAACTGGCGCAGGAAATTCTTCGGGGGACAACGTAAATGGCGCAAAAAAAAGACGCACTGGGCAAAGGGCTTGGCGCTATTTTTCCGGACCTGCTCGATAACCATGCCGGAGGGAAAGCCTCCATCAACAGCTGCGGCATCGAAGAGCTGCATCCGAACCGGTATCAGCCCCGGAAAAATTTTAACGATGAAGACCAGAAGAAACTGATTGCTTCGGTCAAACAAAGCGGCATTATTCAACCGATTGTTGTCCGCAAGGCCGGCGAGGGGTATGAAATCATTGCCGGGGAACGACGCTGGCGGGCGGCGCAGGCGGCAGGCCTCAAAGACGTTCCCATTGTGATCCGCAAAGCCACGGACCTGGAGGCCGCTGAATTGTCTCTGATTGAAAACATTCAGCGCGAAGAACTCAACCCTCTGGAAGAAGCGAATGCCTACGTCACCCTGATGGAGAAATTTAACCTCTCGCAGGAGTCCATATCGGCCCAGGTGGGCAAAGACCGCTCAACGATTGCCAACACCATCCGGCTTTTAAAGCTGCCGGCCAGAGCCCAGACCGCCCTGATCGAAAAAAAGATCTCGTCGGGTCACGCGCGATGTCTTCTGGCGCTTGCCTCGCCGGATGAACAAATTGCGGCGCTGGACGTGCTGGTGAAGCGGGAACTCAACGTCCGGGAAACTGAAAAGTTCATCGCCCGATTGAAGCAAAAACCCGTTGAAAAAAAGGCAGCCGTTAAAGACCGTTTTATGACGGATCTGGAAAAGACCCTCTCGACAAAATGTATGGCTAAAGTACAGATCAAGGGTTCGGCAAAAAAAGGCTCTATTGAAATTGCCTATGCCTCTATGGATGAGCTAAACCGTCTGGCGCGCTATCTTCTGGACGAATTGTAGTAAAGATCATTACAGCGCATCAACAACGGTTGATACGCTGTTGATAAAAGGTTGATCATGGAATCTGTTTGGGATAAAACTATTAAAATTATTCAGGAAAAAGTATCGAAGCATAATTTTGATACCTGGATAAAACCCATCAAAATCGTGGCGATGGAAGATAAATGTATCCATCTGGCCGTTCCGAATAAATTTTTTAAGGACTGGCTCATGGATAATTATTTGTCGATGATTAAAAACGCCCTGCACGGCGTGATCGGCATCAGCGTTGATATCGATTTTATGTTGAGCAAGGACAAGGAAAAAAAGCCGGAAGCCGCCGTGCTGCCTTTTGATCAGGACCAGAATCATCACGGGACGGGCGCCGCCGCCAGAAGCAAAAGTATTACCTATCTGAACAATAACTATACGTTCGACCGTTTTGTCGTCGGTCCATCCAACCAGTTTGCGCACGCCGCCTCCATTGCCGTGGCCAAACAGCCGGCAAAAAATTATAATCCTCTTTTTATTTACGGGGGATCGGGACTGGGAAAAACGCATTTGCTCAATGCGATCGGTCTGATGACCGTGGCTTCTCATCCGGAATTAAATGTGATGTATGTGTCGGCGGAAGCCTTTATGAATGAAATGATTAACGCCATCCGCTACGACCGGATGCCGAAATTCCGGGAAAAATATCGAAATATCGGATCGCTGCTGATTGATGATATCCAGTTTATCGCCGGAAAAGACCGAACCCAGGAAGAATTTTTTCATACCTTCAACACCCTGCATGATTCCGGCAAGCAGATTGTCGTCACCTCGGACAAATTTCCGAAAGACATTCCGAATCTAGAGGGAAGGCTGCGCTCCCGGTTTGAATGGGGATTGATTGCCGATATTCAGACGCCGGAGATGGAAACAAAAATAGCGATCATCGAAAAGAAAATGCAGGAAAGTAAAATCGATTTATCTCCCGCCGTTGCGCAGTACATCGCTTCCAATGTGGAGTCCAATATTCGCGAACTGGAAGGTTTTCTGGTCCGTATTTCCGCATACTCATCTCTTACCAATCGGGAAATTGATCTGGATTTAGTTCGGGAAGTGCTGAAAAAACTGGTGAAACACAATAATAAAGAAGATGTCAGCGTGGAAGAAATCATCAAAGTGGTCGCCGGTCGAATGAATGTGAAAATTGCGGATATTAAAGCCCATAATAAAAACAAAAACCTTGTCCTGGCCAGGCAAATAGCCATGTATCTGGCCAGAAAATTAACCAATTTTTCTTATCCGGACATCGGACAGAAAGTCGGCGGGCGCGATCATTCAACCGTGATCTATGCGAATAATAAAATTTTAAACACGATCAAAACCGATTTAAATTTAAAAAAGATGATTCAGGAAATGGAAGACGGTGTTATCCACAAAATGTGACAGGATGTGCACGTTTCTTCCACAGGGTTGATGATGAACTGTCATTGAATTTACAATGAAAATAACGGCCATCAACATATCCACAGGGCTTACTACTAATACTGGTTTTTTATATATAAGAAAAAAATAAAAAAGAAATAACATACAATGGGAGGAGCGATGGAATTTAAAATTAACAGAAATACCTTTTTGGATGGTATTCAAAAAACTCTAGGTATTGTCGAGAAAAAGACAACAACACCCATTTTAAACAACGTGCTTTTAAAAACGGAGCACAATAAACTGACCATCATCGCCACGGATCGGGAAATCAGTCTTATTTCCGATTACGAAGCGGACATTGCGGAAAAGGGTGAAATTACACTTTCCGCTAAAAAACTTTGTGAGATGGTCAGGGAAATTCAGGGAGAGGTTGTTCATTTTACAAAAAGCGCTAACAATATTGTCAAAGTGACCTGTCAAAGGGCTGTTTATAAAATTCCCGGGTTGCCTGCGGATGATTTTCCCAGCGTTGCCGACAGTCAGGATGTGGAGTTTTTTAATATTCCCGGATCCGTTATTAAAGATTTAATTAATAAAACAGCCTTTGCCATGGCTTTCGATGAAAGCAGAAAAAATCTCAATGGCGTTTTACTGGAAACATCGTCCGACGGAACCACTCACACCTGGCGGATGGTGGCGACGGACGGGCATCGTCTGGCCGTTGCCAAAGCCATTACGGCCGAGCCGGGCCCCGAAATGGCCAAGGGAATTATTATTCCCCGCAAGGGATTAATGGAAGTCAAGAAGATCACGGATGTGCATGAGAATGTCAGCATCGGCGTGCACAAAAATATGTTTATCGTGAAGAGTGAAAACACGATTTTAAAAGTCAATCTGGTGGATGCCGATTATCCGGATTACAAAAGAGTCATTCCCGCGGAAAAAGGCGTGGGCGTAACCCTGGATAAGGAATCATTCCTGCATGCTTTAAGAAGAATGAATGTTGTTTCTTCCGAACGTTACAGCGGTGTGATTATCTCGTTTACGGCCGGAAAAATGACTTTGAACTCCACCAATCTGGATGTCGGTGAAGCGACGGAGGAAATAGACATCAGCTATACCGGGGAAGATATGGATGTCGGGTTCAATGTGAATTATGTGATCGACGCCGTTTCCGTGATCTCAATGGAAAATATTATTATGGAAGTGGGGTCCGGATTAAAGCCGACGCTGATCAAACCCGCGGAAGGCGATAATTATTTATGCATTGTCATGCCGTTAAAAATATAACCAATTGAGAAGCCGTAAATCATTGGAACACGTTTAAGGAGTTAAAAATCTATTATGACAGAAGAGATGTATAATGCTGACAGTATTAAAGTATTAGAAGGTCTGGAAGCTGTCCGCAAAAGACCTGCGATGTATATCGGTTCGACCAGTAAAGAAGGACTGCACCATCTGGTGTATGAAGTTGTTGACAACAGCATTGATGAAGCGGCGGCGGGTTTTTGCGATACAATTACGGTAAAAATTCGCGTGGATAACAGCATCGTCGTGGATGACAACGGAAGAGGAATTCCGGTGGATATGCACAAAGGAGAAGGGGTGTCCGCCGCGGAAGTCGCCATGACCAGGCTGCATGCCGGCGGCAAGTTTTCCAATGACACTTATAAAATATCCGGCGGTCTGCATGGCGTGGGTGTCTCGGTTGTGAACGCGCTATCCAAGACATGTGAACTGGAAGTACGGCGAGACGGCAATGTTTATCGGCAAACCTATAAAATAGGCGTTCCGGATGGGCCTTTGCAAATGGTTGGTAAAACAAAGGGCCGCGGCACCAAGGTTGCTTTTCTACCCGATGATGAAATTTTTGAAGAAACGGAATTCAGTTATGATGTGATTGCCAACCGTTTAAGGGAACTGGCGTTTCTCAATTCCGGCGTCAAAATCACACTGGTCGATGAACGAACGGACAAATCGTCGGAATTTTTCTATAAAGGCGGCATTGTTTCTTTTGTCGAGTATATTAACCGCAATAAAAAAGTGCTGCATAAAGATCCGATTTACGTTGCCGGCGCCCGGGAAGACTGTGCGGTGGAAGTCGCGCTGCAATATAACGAAACATATCTGGAAAATATTTTTTCATTCGCCAACAGCATCAATACCGTGGAAGGCGGCATGCACATGGTCGGTTTCCGGTCGGCGCTCACCCGGGTGTTTAACAACTACGCCACCAGCAACAAATTCATTAAAGACGGCAAAGAATCGCTGCGCGGCGAGGATTTGCGTGAAGGCCTGGCCTGCGTCATCAGTGTGAAAGTTCGCAATCCGCAGTTTGAAGGACAAACCAAAACCAAACTGGGCAATAGCGATGTAAAGGGTCTTGTGGAAGGCATTGTTTACGAAAAAATCGGCTCTTACCTGGAAGAAAATCCATCAATTGCCAAACAGATTCTGAATAAATGCATGGAAGCGGCGCGCGCCCGTGACGCAGCCCGCCGCGCCCGTGAATTGACCCGGCGCAAAAGCGCTCTGGAAGTCGGCGCTCTTCCCGGAAAACTGGCCGACTGTCAGGAAAAAGATCCGGCGCTCAGTGAAATTTATCTGGTGGAGGGAGATTCGGCCGGCGGTTCGGCCAAGCAGGGCCGGGACCGGAAGAATCAGGCCATCCTGCCGCTGCGCGGCAAGGTTCTCAATGTGGAAAAAGCGCGCTTCGATAAAATGCTGCAAAATGAAGAAATCAAAACGATGGTGACGGCTTTTGGAGCGGGCATTGGCGCCGACGATTATGACGTCAGCAAATTGCGGTATCATAAAGTCATTATCATGACCGATGCCGACGTTGACGGCGCGCATATTCGCACGCTGCTTCTGACCTTCTTTTTCCGCCAGATGCGGGAATTGATTGAAAGGGGATATTTATTTATCGCTCAGCCGCCGCTTTATAAAGTGGTGGATAAGAAAAAGGAACTCTACATCCAGAATGAAGATCAGATGCGAAGTTATATTCTGGAAAACGGCGTCAATAAAGTCAATTTACTGATGGGCGACGGCAGTCCGTTTCCCGTCACCGGCAATAAACTGCTGATCCTGATTAAAAAAATCATGCGTATTGGCGATCTGCTGGACCGTTTTGAAAAGGAACATCGCGACCGGAATATCACCCGCATTGCGGCCGGAGATCCGGCGTTGATGGATGAGACGTTTCAAACGGAAAGCGAGCTTTTGAAAATTGCGGGCAGAACGGTTGTCGCTCTGGGAAGCGATGTTATTGCCGACTATCGCATTGAAGAGGATCCCGATCACGGCGGTTATAAAATGGTTTTCGACCTCAAAAATAACGGGACGATATTTACCACCTGCGTTGACCGCGAGATATTCCGGACGCCCCAGTTTAGCGAAATCAGAAATTTATTGGGGCAGGTGTCCATCCTGGGCGAACCGCCTTACCGCGATCAGTCAGATGAATCAGCCACGCCGATCATTCTGCCTTCCGCCCGCGCTCTGGTCGATCATCTCATCACCCTGGGCAAGAAAGGCCTGACCCTTCAGCGTTACAAGGGCCTGGGTGAAATGAATCCGGAGCAGCTCTGGGAAACCACGATGAATCCGGAAAAGCGCACACTCCTGCAGGTGGGTGTGGAAGATGCCGTGCTGGCCGATGAAATTTTTACCACGCTGATGGGCGATCAGGTGGAACCGAGGCGCGATTTCATCTATGAAAATGCGCTGCATGTTTCCAATTTGGATATTTAGAAAAGTCGTCATACCGGCGAATAACCTGAAGGTCACGGGTGTCGGTATCCAGGTCAAGATGATCCTGGATTCCCGCCTTCGCGGGAATGACAAAAAAAGCAGAGACCAGACATATAACGATTCAACCGGGCATTTAAGCCGGTTTGTGTAAACGAAGAGAGGAAGTATAAAAAATGGAACGTGATATCCACCACAAGCAGACCCTGGTGAATATAGAAGATGAAATGAAAAAGTCCTACATGGATTACGCCATGAGCGTTATCATCGGCCGGGCGCTGCCCGATGTGCGCGACGGCCTCAAACCCGTGCATCGGCGCATTTTATATTCCATGTATGAATCGGGCTACCGCCACAACAAACCCTATAAGAAATGCGCCCGCATCGTCGGTGATATCATGGGTAAATATCATCCGCACGGCGATTCGGCGATTTATGACACGCTGGTGCGCATGGCGCAGGATTTTTCTCTGCGCTACATGCTGGTGGACGGACAGGGCAACTTCGGCTCGATTGACGGAGACCCGGCCGCGGCCATGCGTTACACGGAAAGCCGCCTGGCGCGCATTTCCGACGAGGTCATGGCCGATCTGGAAAAAGACACAGTCGATTATGTGCCCAACTATGATGAATCCCTGATGGAGCCGTCGCTTCTGGCGACGCGCCTTCCGCTGCTGTTGCTCAACGGGTCATCGGGCATTGCCGTCGGGATGGCGACCAATATTCCGCCGCACAATTTGACGGAAATCATCAATGGCACCATCGCGCTCATCAACAATCCAAAAATTATCATTGAAGAACTGATGAAGCATATTCACGGACCGGATTTCCCGACCGCCGGATTTATCAACGGCCGCGAGGGGATTCTTTCCGCTTATAAAACAGGGCGCGGCGTCATCCGGCTGCGGGCGCGGGCGCTGATTGAAAAGAATGCCCGGAATGATCGGGAAAGCATCGTCGTTACGGAACTGCCCTATCAGGTCAACAAAGCCACCCTGATTGAAAAAATAGCCGAACTGGTGCGCGATAAGAAAATCGGCGGTATATCGGATTTACGCGATGAATCGGACCGCGACGGCATTCGCGTCGTGATCGACCTCAAGCGCGATGAAAGTTCCGCGATTATTCTCAATCAGCTTTATAAATATACGCAGATGGAAGTCTCCTTCGGCATCATCATGCTGGCGATCTCCGATAACCGTCCGTATGTTTTTAATCTCAAAGAGGTGCTGGAGAAATTCGTTGCTTTCCGGCAGGAAATCGTGGTTCGCCGCACGCAGTTTGATTTGGCGCGCGCCAAAGAACGGGCGCATATTTTGGAAGGCTATATCATTGCCCTGAACAACATCGATGAAGTTATTCAGGTCATCAAATCGGCTAAAAACCCGTCGGAAGCCAGCGAATTTTTGTGCTTCAAGTTTCATTTGTCCGAAATTCAGGCCAAAGCCATTCTGGAGATGAGGCTGCAACGCCTGACCGGTCTGGAAAGAGACAAGATTGACGCGGAATATGCGGAAGTCACGGCATTGATTGCTCATCTGGCCGGTATCTTGGCCGATCCGCAAAAAGTCCTGCAGGTGATTATCGACGAGCTCAATGAAATCAAGGAAAAATACGGCGACGAGCGCCGCACGGAAATTGTCGCCAGCACCGAAGACATCGACATTGAAGACATGATCGTGGAAGAAGACGTGGTGGTCACCATCTCCCATACCGGGTACATCAAACGCAACGCCGTCAGCCTCTACAAGAGCCAGCACCGGGGCGGGCGCGGCAAAGTCGGCATGGGCACCAAGGAAGAAGATTTTGTCGAAAAAATCTTTATCGCTTCCACGCATCATTACCTGCTGGTCTTCACCAACATGGGAAAGGTTTACTGGTTAAAAGTTTATCAGATTCCGCAGGCCGGCCGCGCCGCCAAAGGCAAGGCCATGGTCAATCTGGTGAATCTGGCCCCCGGCGAAAAAGTCAGCGCGACCTTGCCGGTAAAGGAATTTGTCGCGGATAAATTTATCGTGATGGTGACCAAGAAGGGTATTATCAAAAAGACCGATCTGGCCGCTTATTCCAATCCGCGCGCCGGCGGCATCATTGCCATTTCCATTGACGAGGGCGATGAACTGGTGGATGTCCAGTTGACCATGGGCAATCAGGATGTGTTTTTAGGAACACGCTTAGGCATGGCGATCCGTTTCAACGAAGACGATGTGCGCGACACGGGCAGAACAGCCCGCGGCGTCCGCGGCATTAATCTGGATGAAGGCGACGACGTGATCGGCGTGGAAATTCCCGCTCATGACACCTTTATGCTGACGATTTCCGAAAACGGTTACGGGAAATGTACGCCGATTGATGAATATCGCGTACAGACGCGCGGCGGCAAAGGCACCATCAACCTGAAAACCGTGGCCAAGATCGGCAACGTCTCCGGCGTCCTGCAGGTGCAGGGCGAAGAGAACATCATGCTCATCAGCAACGCCGGAAAGGTGATCCGGCTGAAGGTGCAGGAAGTGCCCGTCAATCATCGCGTCACCCAGGGCGTCAAGCTGATCGATCTGGAGCCGGAAGAAAAACTCGTCGGCGTCGCCCGTACCACGCAGGAAGCCGAAGGCCCGGATGACGGCGCAAACGGTGACGAAGAGACGGATGTGACGACGGAAGAAAACGGCACAACGGAAGAATAGAAAATTTGCAGGGAACGGTCAGCGATCACTCATCGCGGGTGGCAAGACCGTTCCCTACGACTCCTAAGAAACTTCACTGCAATTTTCCAGAACAAGGGGTTGCAACCCCTTGTTCTAACGGTAACTGGATAGAGCAAGTTTCTTCCATCAATAGCCCGGTGCACAACTCCGGGTAAATTGCTACAAAGGCTGTACATCCGCCCGACAGGAAGTAAAGAAGTACCCTCAAAATCGTAAAAAACGGACCCGGCATTTGCAGGCAATAAACACCTTTTCCGGAATCCGCATTTTATAGTCTGTTGATTTTCAAAAGAATTAGTTAGCAGTCAAAACGATTCCAATATCGGGCTATATGCAGCACCAGATAATATGGGGTCGGTAGATTAATGATAGCCGAGAAGGGGAACGATCATGACAATCCTTGACGATGAAGAAAACACACCTTCAAAAGACGAAACCGCTGAATACGAGGCGGCATTGCTGAAACTGGAGGAGCGCTGCAAAGCTGCCAACATTGAACTCACAAAACAGCAAGAGCCGCAGCAATCACTGTTTGAGTCAGGCGGGACTTATTTAACGCTGCAACTCCCCTGTGGCAGAGGAAAGCGATCAGTATCACTTTGGAGCCTCGCCAGCATTCAACGGCTTCTTGCGATAGACTTTGAAAAATACGTTTTCCTATCTGATTATGAAGCCATTTGCTCGTACCATGACGGCACCATAGAATGCCTTGTCCGTACTTTAGATAGGATGCCTACGAACTTCCTTTGGCGTCGTATCTATGGAGATAGAAGACCCATGGCTGACCCCCCCGAGAATGAATTCACTATTGTTGTGCAGTCTGAAGAGCACCAAGACTTAAGCATTACCATTTGTCAAGCCTCTAAAGAGCTACAAGTATTACATCGTGGGCAACGTGTAAGGGTCGGTTTAGCTTTCAGGGTAGTGGGTGTCGCTATTTCGAGGCATGATGAAGCGGTCAGTCTTCTCACGAAGCTAGCCAATGCGCTCTTCTTCCAAATGGAAATGTCTTACGGCATCTCGCTCACGCTTGAGAGAGAGCGTACCCCTATGTCCAGAAGGCGCTCGAAGCCGCTCGAACAAAAGCCCGAAGACCTACAATTTCCAAAACGGGAATATGATGATGCTCCGATCTCTCTTTATTGGTATGGTTGTAGCGCAGTTGGAATGCCTCTTCTCCAATTCTTGGCTTTCTACCAAGTGCTCGAATATTATTTCCCCCCATATTCCCAAGCAGAGGCAAAAAGAAGAATCGGCAATATCCTTAAAAACCCTTTATTTAGACCAGATAGAGACTCCGACATTGGGCAACTTCTCAACGCCATTGTTACTCGCGGAGGTGGGGTCGGGGACGAACGTTCACAGTTGCGCGCAACGCTATATGAGTGCATCGACACTGAGCAACTGAGGGCGTTTCTAACAAACGACGAGGCGATGATGGAGTTTTTTCAGAAGAAAAAAAGTCTGAGTACCCATAAGCTGCCTTTAGGGAGCCCTTCTATCGATTTACGAAATGATGTTGCCGATAGAATATATGACATCAGATGCAAGATCGTTCATACAAAAGGGGATGGCATCGTTTCAGGTCCCGAACTTTTGCTTCCCTTTTCGAAAGAGGCTTCTGAGCTCTATTATGACATTGATTTACTGCGTTTCTTGTCTAGGCAAGTCCTTATTGCCGCAAGTAGCCCGTTACGATTGTCATAGATGCAGGGCGTACACAAGGCGCTAGAGCCGATCGCAGCCCGCAAGGAAGGTTGTCGATGACAGATCTCATCCAGAAAGCACTCATAGCCACACGTGAATCCAAGCATGTGGAATTCAAGCAAGGATTTGATCCAAGCACTTCAGGGGAATGGTGCGAACTAGTTAAGGATATAGCTGCCATAGCGAATTCGGGCGGTGGAATCATTGTCTTCGGTTTAGATAGTGCTGGCATTCCAGCGGGAGTATCTGTTGACTATATCAGAGCCATTGATCCGGCAGATATCGGCAATAAACTTGCAAAGTACACAGGACCAGTTGACTTAGAATTTGAGTTCAGGGCGCTGGAGAAAGGAGGCAGCCCGCTTGTAGCTTTGCTGATTCAACCAGTCGCCATACCCCTGATATGGTTGTTAACTGTCAAGCAGGAAGAGATTACCCCTGCCACTTTCTTACGTGGTTATGCCTCTTCTTATATTCCAGAGCACATGCCGGATCAGAACCTTGGGTAGCGACGGTTGATC
>Ga0209749_1000176_pt1 | contig 107024 bp, 94 predicted proteins | sample EPASupsiteSAE347_FD_187267 | JGI IMG/M metagenome (GOLD analysis project Ga0209749, IMG submission 187267) | Bioremediated contaminated groundwater from EPA Superfund site, New Mexico - Sample SAE3-47 (SPAdes) (version 2) | ecosystem: Environmental > Aquatic > Deep subsurface > Groundwater >... | reverse complement strand
TGGCGCAAACGCAGCCAGGGTACGAAAAGTGATAAGGGAAACCGGTGGGTCGAACGGATACTCTCCCTCCGGCAGACATGCCGCCTGCATGCCAGGTCCAGCTTCAAGGTCCTTGTTGATGCCCTACATTATTATTTCAATGAACAAGATCCCGATCTCGCCTGGATCAGTGGCGGCGGTTGACCGCCCCCTGTGACGAGTTACGCTTCTCCTTTCATGTGGGGCTCTTTCATCCCCTATTCTATGCCGGTTTATCCCGGCGCTTGCAATCCCTCCCCCATGATCTCAGTCATTGGGGAACCATCAGGGGTTCCGGAGACGTCACTGCATCACTGCACGGAAAATATCTTGAGCCGGCGAATACACACGATTCCTCTACCTCGGCCGCCTATAGAGATCATCGTGAGCCAGAATACGCAAGAGAGTAACGTGCCCGGACCAGTCCGGCGAGCCGGATGGCAACAACGCGCCCGGATCGAAAGAAATTCGATACCTACTGTCCACTCGAATACTCCAGGCACTGGGGTCGTTGATTATTCGCTCAAGGTGCAGCCCCGGATGATGCGGGTTGGCTTCCAAGAAGGCAAGAGCTTTGGCTATTTTCTTTACGATGACCTTTTGGAACTTGAGCGCCTCAATGTCGTCAAGAAATCTCTGGCTTGGAATCAGCTTCGGCATCCTTCATCTCTTCTCGAAACCACGAAGGCAGTGCTCCCACGCCGCTCTCACGAGCTTCCTTGAGTTTCTTAAGCCCCTGTTCGCTCAACTGCAAAGTGGAGTAGATGACCACGGGCTGAAGAACGATGACGCCGCCTTCTTCAACGGAAACATTAAGATGGTCTCCGTTCTTGAGCCCAAGCTCTTTCCGGAGGGAGACGGGAAGGTTGATGCTTCCCCGCTTGTCGATCGCGATAATCATGAGAAACCTCCATCTTCGATAATCAATTGTATTATAGCACATATTGTCATTTTGACAACATGACATAATCCGTGTCGCCTGGGGACTTGAAAATTCGCTTTCGATCATCCGGGGCCCTCGGGAGACAGCCGCGCTCAGGTAGTGTGGAACCGACCACTACTGCCTCCCCGGCGATCCCGATAATGGAGGAACCACCAGAAGGTACCCGAGATCCTCAGTGTGGAATCCCCTGTCTGTTACCTCCTCTATGGTCTCTCAACCATTGCAGACCACTCGGGCAAATCTGGTGTGCTTCATGATCCATACCCATCCAATACCTCCCACGTGGTCTCAACCGTTGCAGACCACTTGGGCAAACCTGGATATTCTGGCTCTCGGGCAATCTCCAAAACATGGCTGAAACCCTTTTCAAAAATCTTGACCCGCTATTGGTAAACGAGTTACAGGTAACGTGTTTGCTGGTGGCGCGGTTTTCCGGGAAGCGCTGACAAACGGTGAGTTCTTAAACAAGGAGGAGCATGGGATGGATCGAAAAAGGCGTGTGTTTACTCTGGAACTGAGAAGATTTCTTTGCATGCTGCTGGTCAGCAGTCTTTTCCTGGTGATGGGGGCTTTGGGATTGAGCGGATGTTCCCAGGGGGTTGCCGCCCCACTTGTCCAACTGGCTCCTCTCCCCTATGCCCAAAATGCACTGGAACCGTTTATCTCCCAAAAGACCCTTGAATTTCACTATGGAAAACATCACAAGGCCTATGTCGACAAAGTCAATGAACTGGTCAGAGGAACCACCTTTGCTCAGCTCCCCCTCGAAGAGATCATGAAACAGACGGCCAACATCCCCGATAAGGCTGCACTCTTTAACAATGCCGCGCAAGTATGGAACCACGAGTTCTACTGGAAGAGCCTGAAACCCGGTGGGAGTCAGCCTGAAGGCGAGTTGCTGAAGAAGATCCAAATGTCCTTTGTAAACTTCGAGAGCCTGAAAAAAGAACTCCTGGATGCGGCTCTGGCTCAGTTCGGGAGCGGGTGGACATGGCTGGTGCTGGAAGGAGACAAGCTCAAGGTCGTCAAGACCGGAAACGCCGACAATCCTATCGTTCACGGGCAGATTCCACTACTCACCGTCGACGTATGGGAGCATGCGTATTACCTGGATTACCAGAATCGCCGAGCGGATTATGTTAAGGCGTTGATTGACAACCTGTTGAACTGGGAGTTCGCTGCAGCAAACCTGCCCAAGCCTTGAAGCTGATTTACCTGTAGCATTGACAATTCTGAGAGGGATTCCTCCACATCAAATGCATCGATAATAGTTCCAGCCGTTTTGAAATGCCTGTTTGCATGGAGCGGCTTGTGTCATTTGGCCCGCCGGCGCCTGTGTGTTGGCTCACGGGCGGGCCAAACGCAATCGTTGAGTTTGTGAGTTGGCTCGACATCATGAACCGGAATGTGTCAATGGAAATGAGACACCATTCGTAAAAATTTAGAGTACCGGCTCCTCACTCGCGTCGAGTGAGGAGGATTGATCCATACGGCTGGTTGCAAGGGCTTCGGTGCAGGGACCTTTGCCACAAAACGCTCCGGGGTCTCGGCATAGGCATCAAGGAGAATCCTTCGCCGATTCCCGAGAACTTGTTGCGTCTGGCCATAGTGAACGCTTTCCCGCGTAAGGCAAGCGCATCCGGCTCCGGCAGACAAACGAACCGGAATCATTTCATCGTGAAATCTACGGCGCCTTGGGGGTACATCCCATGCCCTTACAGAGAGCAACAACCGTGTCCTGAAAATTTGTAGTGCCGAAACGTCATTCTCGAAAATCGTATCTATTTGAATCCAATAATTTTTTAACCTTTTGCCTGACAAACTTTGGAGTGGGTGCGTCTTCGTATCCACTCACAGGCACTCATTCATGGGAACGCGACGCACCATGACCGGGCATCCTTCGCTTCGCGCTCGGTGGCCCCAAGGCTTTTGAATTGGACCGTCTTCGCAGGGCCAGCCCGTAGATAGATACGTAGCGGCAACGGCGGCAGCGAGACCCTGACCAAAGGCACCGCCCTCGGCGATCAAGAGATCTCCCGGATCAGGAGTTCGGAAAGCTCCAGGATTTCAAGCTCGTCGTGTTTCCCGAGACTCTCGCACGCATCGGTCAGCATGTTCACGCAGTAGGGGCACGCAGTCGTCAGCACCTGTGCGCCGTGGCGCACGGCATCCATGATGCGAAGTTCTCCGAACCGTTCCCCGAGGGGAACTTCCGCCCAGATGCGCCCGCCGCCACCCGCACAGCAAAGACTCGTCTCGCGGCTTCTGTCCATCTCCAGCACCTCCGCCTCCGGCACGCTCGCAAGCAGTTTGCGGGGAGCATCGTAAACGCCGCTGTGCCGGCCCAGGTAACAGGGATCGTGAAAGGCTACTCTTCTGGCGTAGGGTTTCGGAAACGGGAGTCTCCCTTCCGTCTGGAGTTCCTCCAAGACCTGGGTGTAGTGAACCACCTCCCACTCGCCTCCCAATTCCGGGTACTCGTTCTTGAAAGACCAGAGGCAGTGAGGCGAAGTCGTGACGATCTTTTTCACGCCTCTTCCGTTGAAGAGTTCGATGTTGGCCTGGGCCAGTTTATGAAACAGTTCCTCGTCTCCCAGTTTCCGAACACTCTCTCCGCAGCAACTCTCCTCTTCGCCGATCACCCCGAAACTCACCCCGGCATAGGAGAGCAGTCCGGCAATGCTCCTGGCAATTTTCATGCTCCGTGGGTCGTAGCAGGAATGGCAGCAGACAAAGAGGAAATATTCTTTGTCAGGGCCGAATTGGGGAATATTCTGCTCGTTTTGCCACACCGTCCGCTTCTCCCGGGGCCCGAGCCACGGGTTGCCGTTGGCGTGCGTGCTTCCAAGTATCGGACGGAGATGCGAGGGAGCCATGCCCGCGCCAACGATGCTCGTACGCATCGCCCTCACGTTCTCGACGATCTTCACGCCGCGGGGGCAGTTGCTCTGGCAGGTGCTGCACGTCGTGCAGGCGAAAAGCACGTGTTCCTCTTCAAAGCCTTCCATCCCCATCTGGCCGAGGCGCTGCATGTGCCGGATATTGAATTCCTCGCTGGTCTCTCCGGGAACGAGGCGCCATGGACAGAGATTGGTGCAAAGACCGCACTGCATGCACCAGTTCATCGTCTCCGCGCCCATCTCGGCAATGTAATCTTTCATCTCCAGTGAAACGCTCTTGGGTTCCATCGCTCCTCCAATCCTTGACAGCCGTCGTGTATCCAGCAATCACAGGCGCCCACTCATGGGAACAGTACACATCATAGTGTTGGCCTCCTACGCTTCGCGCACGGACAATCAAGTTGTCCGCGCCACCCCGGCATATGCTCGAATCGGTCAGCTTTCGAGGCAATCACCCCGTGAAGAGATGCCTCGCCTTCGATCGCCATGGTTAAAGACATTCGAGATTCTCCGACGTTTGCGCGGGGGCTAAAAACCCTTGTAGGGATTCGGCCCGAGTTCCGCGACTCTGGCGGCGAAGCTGTCCAGAATTTCAGGCACTCTCCGATAATCCGTGATGGAAACCTGTTCGACGCGCACCCGATCCGCTTCGAGAACCAGGCGGGTCAGCGTTTCCTGAATCTTCGTCATGCGTATGTTCGCGAGTTCACTTCCCTTGATGAAATGGCACTGATAGTCGTCGCCGTGCTTGCAGCCAAGGAGAAGAATGCCGTCAATCCCCTTGGAAAGGGCGTCGGCGATCCAGATGAGATTCAAGGAACCGAGGCATCGGACAGGGATGAACCTTACCCAGGAATTGTAACTCAGGCGTCGTATGCCGGCCATATCGAGAGCCGGATAGGCGTCGTTTTCGCAGACGAGCACCAGGAGGCGCGGCTTTTCGTCGTATTCGTCTGGCACATGGATCTTCTTGATGACGTTCCCGATCATTCCAACCGTATAGTTTTTAAAGGAGATGATCCGCTCCGGGCAGGCGCCCATGCAAACCCCGCAACGGCGGCACCGAGTGGGGTTAGGAAGGGGGTTTGCCTTTTCATCTTCGTTGATCGCTCCGAAGGGACATTCTTCCGTACACCGTTTGCACTGCGTGCAGCGCTGCATGAAGAAGTCGGGATAGCTGAGATCCCCCGCACGGGGGTGCACGGCTTTCCCCTGAAACGTCATCTCCACGCACTGGATGGCTTTGAGCGCCGCACCGGCCGCGTCCGCCGCCGCCTGTGCGTAGTCCATGGGCGCTCGCACAGAACCAGCGGGATAGATGCCCGTCCGCCGCGATTCATAGGGGAAGCAGACAAAATGGGAATCCGGGAATCCGTATTTGAGCGCGGGAAGTTCCGGCCCCTGCCTGTACTCGAGGTTCAAGAGGTTTGAAACCAGTATCGTGTCTTCGGGAACCGCCGAGGCTTCTTCGCCCTCTTTGAGCGCCTGCGCCTTGAAGGCTTCGCCCATCGCAGTGGCGGGCACCATACCGTTCGCCAACACCACGAGGTCCACCCCCTCGGAGATCACGGAGGATCGGGTGAGCACGTCGTCGCAGGCGACGACCAGTTGTCCGGAACCGTCGTCATCGATTCCCTTCACGGCTCCGCGCACAAACAGGACCCCTTCCTTCTGGAGCTGTTTGTAAAAGAGTTCGTAATTGCCGTTGGCCCGTATGTCTTTATAGAAGATATAGACGGGGATATGGGAGCTCGTGCTTGTGAAATATTTCGCTTGCTTTAGCGATTCGACGCAGCAAGCGGCGGAGCAATACGGCAGGTGCCCGGGGTCGCGCGAACCGGCGCAGAGGATGAAGGCGACGCTCTTTACCGGCTGCCCGTTCGATGGACGAATCACGCTGCCCGATTTGAACATGCGTTCGAGTTGGAGCGCCGTCACGACATCCGGATGTCTTCCATAGCCGAGATATTCGAGTTTCTGCGGATCGTAGGGGATCGAACCGGCGGCGAGGACGATTCCTCCCACGCGCTCCAAAATTTCCCCGCCGTTTCGCCCAATCCGCACATCGAACATACAGGGGGCACCTGAGATGCCGAGAATCCGTGCGTCCGTAAAGACCGTCACTTCCGGCCGGCCATCGAGTTCTTCCAGCAGGCGATTCAGACCGGTATCCATCATCTCTTCATAGGGCGGTTGAGAGGGGGGCATTTTGTAAACATCCTTGAGATAACCCCCGAGCCGTTCGCTCTTTTCCACCAGAACGGCCTCGTAGCCGGCCATGGCAATTTCGTTTGCGGCGGTCATCCCCGCAAGCCCGCCTCCCACGACGAGAACGCGCTTGCTGAGGTTCTCGCCCACGAAGGGCGATGGCGGCTCACTCTCAATCGCCTTGACGATTCCCATGCGCAGAGAATCTTCCGCGAGCATCTGAGTGTCTTCATCATTGGCCGGATGAGACCACACGACCTGCTCGCGGAGATTGACCCGTTCCGTTATCTTCTCCGGGCCGAAGGCAAAAACGTCGGTCATGACGCGAGGGGAACAGGCGGCAATCACCAGAGTAGTCAGTCCTTCCTCGGCCACGTCGGTTCTGATGACGGCCGCGCCCTCCGCATTGCAGAGAAACGGGCGCCGCCTGCACAGCGTCGCCTTGCACTCTTTCAGCGCCACGCCTTCCATGGCTTCCAGGTCCAGGGCTTCTCCTATGCCGCAACCCGAGCAGATAAAAACGCCGAGCTTCTTTTCCATCGACTCACCTCCCCCCGCACGTCGCCTGAATGGCCTTGAGAACCGCCGCTGTCGCGTCCTGGACACTGGAGGCTACATCCGCAGGCCGGTTCACACACCCTGCGCCGATGAATCCTGCGACGGGCTGATTCGCGAGCAAGAATCCATTCTCGTCGACCGCAGCCGCGACGGGAATCCCATCAACAGCCGGAGCGGGCATCATTCCCGTGGCGAGCACCACCAAGTCGTACCGTTCCTTCAGCACTTTGCCAGTCGACTGGTCTTCCGACTGCACGGCTACGAGACCCGTCTCGGGATCTTCCAGGATCTCGCCCGCCTTCCCCTTGATCAGCCTCACGCGTTCATCCGATTGGATTTTGACGAAAAAATCCTCGAATTTCCCGAGAGCTCTGATGTCTATGTAGTAGATGTCGGCGCGCGCGTCCGGGTTCTGCTCGAAAAGGTAGGTTGCCTGTTTGAGAGAAGCGAGGCAACAAACGCCGGAACAGTACGGAAGGTGGTTTTCATCACGCGACCCGGCGCATTGTACGAAGGCAACTTTCGAGACGTTTCCTCCGTCCGACGGTCGGACGATCCGGCCCCGTGTGGGACCGCTCGGCGACGCCAGCCGCTCCATCATGACATTGGTGATGACATTCTTGTGCCTGCCAAAGCCGTAATAGCTTATTTTTTCCGCATCGTAGGGTTTCCACCCCGCCGCCCAGACGATGGCGCCCACCTTGAGATCGAACTGCTCCGGCCCCATGTCGAGATCGACGGCGCCATAAGGACATGCGGCCTCGATCCTCGCGGCTTCCTCCGGCGCGATCGCCTCACGGGCAATCACGTACCGCATCGGGAATGCGAATTCGTGAGGAAGGTATGCGGCCTTCACTTTGTCCAGACCGTAGTTGAAAGAATTCGGAATCTCGGTGGATGCGGCGGCTTCGCAGAGTCCGCATCCCGTGCACCTTTCATTCACATAGCGCGGGCGGGTGGCAACGGTCACATCGAAGTTTCCCGCCTCCCCTCTTATATCCGTGACCTCCGCCATGGTGAAGAAGCGGATCAGAGGATTGTTCCGTATGCAGCGGAAATTGATTTCGAGGCCGCAGTTGGGGGGGCACAGCTTCGGAAAATATTTGTTCATCCGAGCAACTCGTCCCCCCAGATATGGCTCCCTTTCGACGATATACGTCTGGAAGCCCGTTTCCGCGGCCTCCACTGCCGCACTCAAGCCGCTCATGCCTCCCCCCACCACCAGGATGTTCCGATTGCCATTCGCGCCGATACACATCAGGATGTCCTCCATCGCCAGTCATGAAATTCTCGGCGGGTTGCACCAGCAAGGCCCCTTCGATAACCGCTTGCAGCCGGGTGATTCCTCGGAAGATGTGACTATTATCTCATAAGAGCTTGTTTTTCAACCCCAAAATATATTTGATACCGCAAAACGGCATGAAAGCCGAGTCGGCACGACAAGCCTGCGGTATACTTGAGAGTCCATGTGAAGAGCAATGTTTGCTGCACACTTGTCCGAAGAAGCGAGGGAACGATAAGCCGCCGCTCGGGGGATTCACCGGCATCTGCGTTCTGACTCCGGGCCACGGGTGCGGGCGGGGATATTTCATTGCCTCTGCGCTCACTGCGTTCTGGGCAGTGAGCTTCTACAGGGGAAAAAGAGTGTTTTTCCGGCAAGGTGAGAAGGGCATCCACGATGGCGCCGGCTCCGTCCAATTCTTTCGAAAAAATAAAAAACAGCGATTTTTCACATTTTTGACGATAAATGGAAGATTGGTCCCAAAGCAGGTCATAAAAACGGTTTGCGGCATTCCAGGCAGATTCAGGCGCCACGGCTTTGCCTGAATATCCTCATATTGTTTTGGATACCTTCCTGAGGAGACTGAGACTGTGGCATTTCGGGCATAATTTCCCATTACGGGGCAAAAACAGGATTTATGGAGTTTGCCAAGGTGAGAGACATGCTGCTATGACTCTTCCTGTCCTAAGACTCTATGGTTCTCCGCGAGGGCGATGTGGAGTCTGTAAGATAAGGAGAACCAGTATGGCGCCTGATTCCAGATTCTGGAGGCACCAGCCGGGGGAAGCAACACTTCGACTTTGGCGCGTTTTGCCAAAGGCCGCTTTTTGGTTTTGCGCTCTGTGCGCATTGAGTTTCAGCAACGTTGAGGCAAGGACGGAACCAGGGAAGGATTCTTGGAGTGATGTGCCAACTGCTGTTCAAGCTATTGAAAAGCCATCCCCGGGAGAATCCCTGATGCTCTCGTCCGTGTCCCCCTCCAGTACGTTTTTCAATTCTTCCCCCACTGGACAATCGAGTGACAGGAACCAGATCCATATCCCGAATCATCCTTCTGTTCAGAAGTACATCCGCTTCTACAAGGGAGAAGGCCGAGCGACCCTCATGGGGGCGCTGGAAAGATCGCGCCGTTACCTCCCTATTATGTCTGAGATTTTAGAATCCTACGGTGTGCCTGCCGAAATGATCCACATAGTCATGGTGGAAAGTTGTTTCAAGGCGCAGGTCACGTGCAGAGGAGCGGGTGGGTATTGGCAGCTCTTGGCGGGCACGGCCCGGGCAATGGGCCTCAGGGTCGATAGATGGGTGGATGAGCGACGAGATCCCATTAAATCCACTCAGGCAGCCGCCAAGTATCTTCGCTTGTATTACAGAGAATATCATTCGTGGCCGCTCGTTTTGGCGGCCTACAACGCCGGAGGCTGGCCAGTTTCCAAGGCGTTAAGAAAAGGTAATACGAGCGATTTTTGGGAACTCTCCAGACGTGGCACTATGCCGGCGAAAACTCGGACATACGTTCCGAAGGTGCTGGCAGCTATCCAGGTCGCACGCGATCTGGAAGCAGAAGGGTTTATGCGTCCTCAGTACTCATTCCATTCCGAAATCGAACCCATATACGTGCGGTCCGCCCTCTCTCTCGAGGACGTCGCACAGTGGATCGACGCACCGCTGAGTCGTTTGCAGGACATAAACCCATCATTGCGTCTGGACAAATTACCGCCTGACGGTGGCGGCTTTTTAAATCTGCCTTTCGGAGCCAAGGCCAAATTCGATGTGGCCTACCAGCAGTATCTCCGAAACTGAGAACGAAAAGTACATGCCGCCCCGTGGATTGGCCCTGTGATCATCACCGGGACTGTAAAGAACCATGAGCATTAGGACGTTGGCCATTGAGCTGTACCGTGTTATGACGGAGGTCAAAGAACTCGAGAAGAAGGCAGGAAGCCTGGACCCGGGCGCCCCTGAGAGAGAAAAGCTGAATGAGATGCTCAGGGTTGCACGGAACGAAGAGAGACGCATCCGGACCATATTGGAAGGCGCCAAGGCTAAATGACCCGGGCAGCGAATCCGAATGTTCCTTAGAGTGCGCCAATCAAGTTCAAACGCTCGGGAATTGCAGTCCGAAAACCGGGAACATCCTTCTTCAAAGCGGTTCAAAATGGTCTCGATGGCCTGAGGAAGATTAGGGAGAAAACGACAGAGGATGTTTAGGATCGAAGGGAGTGCCCCCTCGTCTCCATGGAGCGAGGGGGCATTCTTTTATCGCGCTTCTCCTCTCCGGTCGTCCTCCATGCCGTTCACCGATACGTTCCTGTTTTCTCTCCGGCATTTCAAATCACGCGAGAGGCTCTCTGCCCCGACTGTGGATCGAGACTTCCCACCTGCGGCCGGCTCGAAGGAACCCCGCTCACCTTTCGCCAGGTCGCCAGTGCCATCCGTTACGATTGTCCGTCAGGGGACAACCCAGACGGCGCACCGCCTGGCTTCCCGCACGACGGTAGCTGAAACGCTTCCGAAAAGGAACGCTTCCCGCTTGCTGATACCCCGTCTGCCCACGACGATCGTGCCATAGCCTCCCGTTTCCTGTTCGTGCAGGATCAGTTCGGCGATGCCGACCGGCCTCTGGCAGACTTGAATCTTCAGGCGTATGCGATCTTCCGGGATGCCCTTCGCCGCGAGATGGCCGCCGATCTCTTCCATGGCGCGCAGAGTGTCGGCACGGGTATTTTCGACGTACCGCTCACGGTCCTTCGCATCGCCCATTATGTCGGGCGACGGCTCCCTGATCACGTGCAGCAGCGTGATGTGCGCCGAATCGTGGCAGCAGATCACCTCCGCGACATAATCCACCGCTTTGAGGGAATTCTCGGAAAGGTCGGTTGCAATGAGCACCTTTGTCTTCATAAGAGATCGCACCTCCCCATGAATCTCACGGGTCCTCGACGTCACGTCCGCAGGCCATCTCTGCTTCACACGCCTCGAGATCGCCCAGGAGTTCCTCCGTTTTTTCGTAGAACACCTCAGCACCATGGCTGAAATGCAGCATCACCTGGTTCAACCCGTCGGGGATGTAGGGGAAAAGCTTCTGCAGGTTGATGATCCGATTCCTGAAAATGAGCGAGAAGTCAGAGGGTGTCAGGCAGGATATTGTTTCCATTCCCGACGGACCGCACGCCGCGATGTCCGGGAGATTGTGGAAACCTTTCCCCAACGTGAGCAAAAGAATGTTGCCCAATCCAAACAGGTCGACTCCGAAGGGGTTTTCCGACCATTCGTACGTGTAGTCAAAGTCGATCCACCGGTAGATGCCGCTTTCCCGGTCGATAATGATGTGGTCGTTCCGGATGTCCCCATGCAGTTCTTCCATTTTGTGCAGTCTTTGGATCGCGCGGAAGCAAAGCAGCAAATTGCGCAGGAGAACGGGGAAATGCTGGTGGAAATAGGTTTCGTGGTCCAGAGCGAGATCGAGGATATAGTCGTAATACCGAACGCCGTAGATCCTGTCGATGACCCGGACGATGTTCCCCACGCTGTCCGGGACGGTAAACCCCTGCATGAAAAAAGGATCGCCTCTCGTCTTCTCCAGTATCCGCGATTCCTTTCGCGGGCTGCGGAAGCACTTTATCTGTTGGATTCCCAACTGCATCACGAAGGATTCATGAAAGACGAGTTTGATGATCTTGACGCTTCCGTCGGAAAGATCGATGGCCCGCTTCACCCAGAACTTCGGCTCTCCGTCCAGGCCGAATCTGCCCTCGACCTCCTCGCCCTTGACAAGATAGAACGACCCTCCCAACTCCAACACATCATCCGATCTGATCCCCATGAACTGGGTCGTGTCGGTGATGACGTTGAGTTTGCCTCTCAGGGGGAACCTCGAGTGCTGTTCGATCTTCTCCCTCAGTTCCGATTCTCTCATCTCACGGTTCCTCGATGGCGAAGGATCGGCTTCGCTGCATCAGAAGTGCGGCCGGGCGGGGGAAGCCCCGGACCGTATCGCTTTCAGCTCCTCGAAAGCCTCGCGCAGCGCTGCTCTCTTTGCGGGAATTCCATAGTTCAAAGGAGAGGGATGGTAAGAGACCAATACCTTCAGCCCGCGCACATCAAAGAGGCCGCCGTTGGCTTCATTCATCGTCAAACCCGGATCTTCCAGGAGCGCCTTTGCCGATGAAAGCCCAAGGCAGACCGCGAGGCAGGGTTCCACTATCTCCAACTCGGCCAGGAGGTAGGGAAACGCTCGACCGGTCTCCTTTCGGCTGGGTGCTCTGTTCCGGCCATCGGGTGTCACGGGGCGGTACTTGACCAGATTCGTCATGAAAACCTGCTGCCGTGAAAGGCCAATGCCATCCAAAAGAACCGAGAGATTGCGACCCGCAGCCCCTACGAACGGCTTTCTCCCAATCTCTTCCTCCCGTCCCGGCGCCTCGCCGATGAATACGATAGGGCTGCCTTCCAGCAATCCATCCCCGGGAACGAGGACATTCCCCATGGCCTCGGTCCGATACTCGCCATCATTGCGGATCTTCTCGTAGAGGTTCAAGAGCTTCGCAGCCTTCTCATCCCCATTCATTTCAGAACTCCACCCCCTCCTGCGCCTTGACGCCTCGCTCGTGATAAGGGTGCTTGATCGCTCTCATCTCAGTGACGAGATCCGCCACATCCAGCAACCGATCAGGGGCGTTTCGCCCGGTCACAACCACATGAAGCTTCTCGGGGCGGGTTTTCAGAACGTCGAGGACAGCATCCAGGGACAGGAGTTCGTAAGCGAGTACGATATTCAGTTCATCCAGAACGATCATGTCATATTCAGCCCGGCGTATTTCATCCGAAGCAAGTTCCCAGCCAGTCCGCGCCAATTCCCGGTCTTCGTCCAGGCTTTCCTTCCTCCAGGTGAAACCGGCGCCGAGCGGCTGAATGCTTATATCATGAAACCGCTTCAAGGCCTCCAGTTCTCCGCTTGGCCAGGCACCTTTGATGAACTGGAGGACAAGGGTTCGCATGCCGTGGCCGGCCGCCCGCACGGCCATCCCGAGAGCCGCCGTGGTCTTCCCCTTCCCGCTTCCAGTGAACACAATGAGCAGGCCTTTTCGTACGGTCATCGAGTCATCCTTCTCCTCGCGATTCTCACATCTTACCCCTTCCATGCCGGCAGCCCGGCACGATCGATCGCCGTCCTGCTCCACCCTTCATCGGTTCACACCCGAACCCGGCAAATCGGACAAAAAAAGGCGAGCTTTCCAGCCCGCCAATGCATTTCTCCACTGCCCTTCAAGAGGTCTACCCTGCAACGACCGGTATCGGAACAACCCCATTCCACAACGAGGTCCCCCCCTTGCTGTTGGGGGACGTAAACCGACCGCCCCGCGATCATTCGGCCGAAACGCTCTCGCTCTTCTTTTCCACCTTCTCCACGGGGGAGGACTCCGTGCTCTTCGGAGCGCTCGTGCTCTGGTTTTTTCCTGCGTAATCCGTGGTATACCAACCCGATCCCTTGAGATGGAAGGTACTCATGGAAATGAGTTTGCGCAATTCTCCCTTGCACTGGGAACATTCCGCGAGCGGCGGGTCGGAAAACTTCTGCATGGTTTCGCTTCTTCTTCCACACTTCAGGCATTCATATTCATAGATTGGCATATGGGAAACCTCCTTCGAATGGTAATTTCATGCCATTCCTGTAAGACATCGGTCAATCTCTGCTCAACCATAGGAATTATAGAGCGACTCACCCCAATGTCAAGCTCTTCGAAACCCCGCAGGGCAAAAAGGCCCCGCCTTCGAGGGAAGGATTTATGATTGCGGCAACCGCAGGCAGCCCCACCGTTTTCACAGCCTCCCGAGTCCTTCCATTCAGGCGCATCAATTTACCGTTCCCGCAGGGATCGCCCCCCTTCCACTTCTTCCCCGCACCGCACTCCGACCGGGACAATTCGCCCCGGGGGAAAAATCATGCCTTTATGAGTTTCTTCTTGATGGCGGTCTTCGTCATATCGGCAAGCGTGGCGATTCCCAGTTTCTGCATGATGTGGTACTTGTGGGACTCGATTGTCTTCGGACTCAGAGTGAGCTTGCCAGCAATGTCCTTGATCGAATTTCCCTCAGCGATGAGCTGCAGCACTTCCCGTTCCCTCAGGCTCAAATCCCCAAAACCGTCCCTGGCGTTTTCGTGCTCTTCCGAAGCACGATTTCGAGTCGAGAGGATTCCCGGCATCACGGCGCCCATGAACGTTTCGCCTTTCCGCACGGCATGAATGGCTTTGACGAGGTCGGACATGGGATCTTCCTTCAATATATAGGCCGAGATGCCTGCTTTGAGGAGGTCCCTGACATATTCTCCATCCGAATACATTGTGAAGACGACGATCCGGGTGTCCGGATTGAATGTTCTTATCTGCAGGGCGGCATCGATCCCGTTCAAGTCCGGCATGGAGATGTCCATGATCACGATATCGGGATTGAGCAATCTGACCTGCTTCACCGCTTCGCGCCCATTGGTGGCTTCACCCACGGTCTCGAATTCCGGATAAGCTGCCAGGGTGCTTTTGATTCCGTCTATCACCACGTGATGGTCGTCAACGATCAGAACCCTGCACTTCGCCATGACAACCTCTCACTGCACGACCGTTCGCTTCCCACACGTTCGACGACTGCCGGCTATCCACAGACGTCCATCCACTACGCCTCCGTATCCCATACTAAACTCTGCCGGCGCGGTTGTCGAGATCCTCCCTCCAGATCCTCCTACAAGACGAAAGAGCGCCGTCCGAGGGCTTTCCCTCATCAAACCCGGTCACCGCCCGGCTTTGTCCAGGCGCAGATCGATCCGCCCGGCGGCTTCCCGTCAACCGATCCTCCGCCTCTGAACGAGACTGTCCAGACCGAACTTCTTGATACGGTAGCCGACCTGTCTCAAGGTCAAACCAAGTTCCCTTGCAGCCTGAGACTGTATCCACCCGTTCCGTTCCAGAGCGGCTGCAATTTCCTTGCGCTCCATCTCTTCCAGTCGCGACAACGAATCCTTCTTTTCAAGGCCCGCCCGTTTTCCATATAGCCGGCAGAGGACCCGGATATCTTCGGGGTCCACGCTGACGCATCCGGCCACGATCGCAAGCCTCTCGATGAAATTTTCCAGCTCTCGGACATTTCCCGGCCAATCATTTCCCATGAGTATATCGATACACTGAGAGTTGATGGAAAACCTTCGTCCGTGCTCACGGCAGGCCCTCTCATGGAAATACTCGACGATGATCGGCACATCTTCCTTGCGTTCTCGAAGAGGCGGGATCTCGATGGGGAAAACGTTCAACCGGTAATAGAGATCCTCCTTGAAGGCTCCAATCTGCATCTTCTCCGAAAGGTTCGCGGAGGCCGCAGCAATTATCCGCACTTCGGACTTTCCTTCCCCGTCCCCCTTCGGGCGCTCGAACTCCCTGCGTTGAAGGAATCTGACGAGCTTTGCCTGAAGCCCAACGGGAAGATCTTCGATATCATCCAGGAAGACCACCCCGCCATCGGCTCCTTTAAAGGCGCCAGGCCGTGATTTGGAGGTCGCCGGCCCCTCGCTTTCCTCTCCGAACAATTCCGCGTCGAGATCGTTCTCGGGAAGCGAAGCGCAATTGATTTTGACGAACGGTCTTCTCGCTCGCGGACTCATCTCGTGGATGATCCTGGCCGTCAGGGTCTTGCCCACACCGTGCTCTCCAAGAAGAAGAACCGGCGTATTGCTTCGTGCAACCTTCCATATGAGCCGCCGGACCTCGGCAATGCCTCGGCTGGTCCCCAACAACGTGAACGAATGGTATCTGGCGGCCACTTCACGATGGAGGATTGCCTTCTGCTCTTCGAATACCTTCTCCCGCACCGCTATTTCACGGTTGATGCCGATGGACAGCGAAAGAACTCCGGCAGTCGCGGAAAGGAATCCCATGTCTTCCACAAGGGGGACATCCTCGTCAAAGACCCGATCCACCAATAGGACTCCTGCCACTGCGCCGGACAGAACCAGGGGAGATCCCATGTCCTGCACGCATTCCTTACCCATTTTTTCCAACATTCGCCCGTCCGGGAAGAGCGGTTCCGCAACATCACGCAAGAAGACGAAAGGAGCGGATGCCCCGGGAAGCATCTCGGAAATCCGATCGCTCCGCCAGGAGCCGCATTTGTCCCTTCTTCCCTTATGAAGCCCGTGAGAGGCCCGAATGACGGGCTTTCCCGTCTCCTCATCCCTGAGTGCAACGGCGGCGCGGCGCGTAGCGAGCGATTCCACAAAAACCCCGATTACGGCCTGCAAGATCGAATCGAGATCGAAGACCGTCGCCAGGCGATCGAGGATCTGATGCAACGCTTTCGTTTGAAGCTCTTTCAGATTCTTTTCCATCATCTCCGTTCTCATGGATGGGAAGGTTTCAGAACGCGACGAGTCGACGCAATCCACACGGAAACACGGCCGGATGACCGTTCGAAGGACTCACCGCTTCATCGGGGGCGGATGCCGAAGAGACGATGGTCCATGAGTTTTTTGAGAGAGCAAAAAGAATGCCTTCCGAGAGCAGGAGCGTTCGATGAAATCCTTCGCAAGATCCTCATCGTGCGGACCGCACGCCCTCGACCCCCCATCCCGGCGCGAACCATGCCCGAGACGAGACGGGATCTGGCGATCCGCTTGCGAGCAGTGGCCATCGTCTATCGACCCATGAAATCGCAGGTTTTTCAACATGTTGGAGCATTCCGACAAAGACCGGAAAGACTATTCCATAACGTTATTCCCGTGAAGGCGGGAAACTGGCTCTTTCAAAAATTTTCCAGCCCCCCGCCGCCATGTACCCGCAAGTTCCGGGCGGCGCGCTGGGGTGACGGCGCCGGCAACCCTCTCGACACCCTCTTGGAGAATGCGGCCGGCACAAAAACGTTGCTTTCTTTTCCAGGGATTCAAAGCCGGGAATGGCGACCCGAGAACGGCAACCCCGAGCACCGTTTCGCATGAGAGTTTTTCCCGCACTCTGCCTGGATGCGCCGTGTTCACCGGCAGAGAGACAAGACATCTTTGGAACGGTACATTTTTGTCACCGGGCCTCGAGCGGGTTCCATTCGAAAAAACCCGGTTCTCAAGAGAAATCTTCACGTTTCAGCCAGAGCCGCATTGACAGGGTCAGGCCTTTCCGTTAGCATTTTTGTGCTTCCAGCGAGAAACGACGGCAGGCGAATCGTTATTTCCGCGAATTCTGTTCATACCGGAAATCCGCTTTGGCATATCGCGCATTCGGCATTGATTTGTCGGAAATCCAGGGGAAAGCGATGATCATAGGACTGGACGTGGGCGGCACTCACACTGATGTGGTTTTACTGGGCAGCGATCGTATTCTGCGGCAGGCGAAAGTCCCTACCGATCAGGCCAATCTTTTCGCTTGCGTGTGGGCGGGGCTCGATGAAGTCACCGCGGACATCCCCCCGGGCAGCATCCGCCGGGCCGTGTTGAGCACGACGCTCACCACGAACGCCATCGCAGAGGGGAAGACTGTCGAGGTGGGCATCATCGTGTCGGGAGGCCCCGGGGTCGATCCGGAATCCTTCCGCACGGGTCGCTCCTATTATTGTGTCGCGGGATCCATCGATCATCGCGGGCGTCAGGTCCAATCCATCAATGCCCGGGAAATCAGGAGGATTGCATCCCGCCTCTCCTCTGAGGGTATCCGCCACGTGGGCGTCGTCGGGAAGTTTTCCGTACGGAATCCCGCTCACGAACTCCAGATCAAGGACCTCCTCGGCGGCTCCTTCGAGAAGGTCGTGTTGGGCCACCAAATTTCCGGAAACCTCAACTTCCCCAGACGCATCGCTACGGCGTACCTGAACGCCGCAGTGTATCCGATTCACAAACGATTTTTTCTGGCCGTTCGGGAATCGCTCAATCGCAAAGGCCTCAGCATCCCCATATACATTCTCAAGGCGGATGGGGGGACGATGAATCTGGAGTCTTCTTTGCGCTCGCCCGGGCAGACCATTCTTTCGGGGCCCGCGGCCAGTGTGATGGGATCCCTTCCCTTTGCCTCCGAAACCGAGGAGACGCTGGTGCTGGACATTGGCGGGACCACCACCGATATGGCCGTTCTCGTCCGGGGTATTCCTCTCCTCGAACCGCTGGGTTGCGAGCTTGGCGGCTACAAGACCCTGATCCGTTCATTGAACACCCAGTCCATCCCGATGGGTGGAGACAGTGCCGTGCGGATTGTCGAAGGGGACCTCAAGATAGGCCCTGGGAGAGAAGGCCCCGCCATGGCCTACGGAGGGCCCGCGCCGACCCCGACGGACGCCCTTTTCGCTCTCGGCAAAATAACAGACGGGAACGCCGAGGCTTCGCGCAAAGGCATAGAGCCTCTGGCCGAGCAACTGGGGACGACCATCGAGGAAACGGCCGTCCGCATTTTCGACCGCGCATGCAACGAGATTCTGGAAGCCGCCGCCCGGATGATCCAAAGGATCAACAGCAAACCCGTCTACACCGTTCAGCAGTTGCTGGAGGGGCACCAGGTCAAGCCCAAGAACGTCCTTGTTCTGGGAGGACCGGCCCCTCATTTTGCTTCTCGCCTGGCAGCCATGACCGATTTTCAGGTGAAGGTCGTCCCCCAATGGCGCGTGGCCAACGCCATAGGTGCGGGACTGGCGAGAAACACCTGCGAGGTCGCCTTGTTCGCCGATACGGAACGTGGGATCGCCATAGCGCCGGAGGAGGAGTTTTATCGTTCCATCCAGAAGGACTTCGACCAGTATAAGGCCTTGGATCTCGCCTGCGAACTCCTGAAGAAGAAGTGTCTCAGGGAGGGCACCGAAGACGCCGACCCGGAAATCGAGGTCATCGAAGACGTTCAATTTGCCATGATTCGCGGGTTCAACAGCACGGGCCGCAACATCCGCGTCAAGGTCCAGGTCAAGCCGGGGCTGATCCCGGAATACCGCAAAATAGCAGCGAGTCTCTTCGAACGCGATCCTTCGGAGAGTGCAGCCCGAGATGCCGACCTCGGACATGGAAGTCGTTGATTCGATAAGGAGCGCACCGATGCTTCGAACGAGTACAAAGACGGGTCTGGTCTTTTTTCCCGCTTTCGATTGGGCCATCAGCCCCTCCCACCCCGAACGCGAAGAACGCCTGCTTTACACCCGAGACCAGGTTTTCGAGGAAGGCCTTCTCGATATCGAAGGCATAGTGGAGTACAAGCCCGATCTGGCAACCATCGCCGACGTGCAGCGAGTGCATTTTTCCGTCCCGGACGAATGGAGCATCCTCACCAAGTCCCACCTCATCAGTGCCGGAGGCGCCAAAACCATAGGCATCGAGGTGATGGAAGGAAGAGTCGAGAGGGGCTTCGCCCTCGTTCGGCCGCCCGGGCACCACGCCATGCGTGTGGTCCATGGCGCACGAGGTTTTTGCAACATCAACATCGAAGCCGTCATGATCGAATACCTGAGGGAAACGTACGGCGTCGACCGGGTGGCCATCGTCGATACGGATTGCCACCACGGAGACGGCACTCAGGACATCTACTGGCACGACCCCGATACTCTTTTCATCTCCCTTCACCAGGACGGAAGGACGCTCTACCCGGGGTCTGGATTCCAGTATGAACTGGGTGGCCCGACGGCGTTGGGAACCACCATCAACATCCCTCTTCCTCCCCGCACATCGGAGGAGGGGTTTCTCTATGCCATGAAACACGCCGTGCTGCCCCTCCTTCAGGATTTCAAGCCCGACCTCATCATCAACTCCGCCGGCCAGGACAACCATTACACCGACCCCCTCACGAACATGAACTTTTCAGCCCAGGGTTACGCCGAGCTCACTAAGATGCTCAAGCCACACATAGCGGTCCTGGAGGGGGGCTATTCGATCGAAGGCGCCCTGCCCTACGTGAACGTGGGCATCATCATGGCTTTGGCCGGTCTTGACTTCAGCAAAGTGAGGGAACCAGATTACGACCCAGACAAGATACGCCAATCCGCCGACGTCACCAGGCATATCCGCCGGGTGGCGGATGAAGTTCTGGCCTATTGGGAGAAGGCCCCGAAGATGCGTGAAGAGGCTCTCGGCGATAAGCAGTTCGCCGAACGCGAGCGGAACATATTCTATGACACGGACGGAATCTACGAGTTCCAATACGAAACCATCCGCCTTTGTCACGACTGCGCCGGAGTGCTCGCTATCGATTCGGAAACGGACGCGGGATGCCGCATCCACGCCATCCACATTCCTCGGAAGGCGTGCAAGATCTGTCAGGAAACGGGCCACGATTGGTTTGATTCCAGGGATGCACGCAATTATAATTATATATTCCTACAGGATCGCACCCACGATCGATACCTTGTGCGGAAGGGATAGACTGTCGAGAATATGGATCGCGTCTTCGTCAAAGACTATACGCTGAATGAACTCGAAACGTGGGTGGAGAGCGTGGGGGAAAGGCGTTTTCGCGCCCGCCAGCTCTTCCGCCACGTGTACGCCAGACGCGTTCAGTCCTGGGATGAATGCAGCGATCTCAGCAAGATGTTCCGCGTGCAACTGGAGTACGGCACCCACCTGGACGCCATCCGTCTCCTTGAGATTCAGGAGTCCGGCGACGGAGCCAGGAAGTACCTCTGGGCACTCCAGGACGGATTGACGGTGGAATCCGTATTGATCCCCGATGCGCCCCGTTGCACGCTCTGTATTTCCAGCCAGGTCGGATGCGCCCTCGGGTGCAAATTCTGCCTCACGGGCGCCATGGGCTTCAAGCGCAACCTGACCGTCGCAGAAATCGTGGACCAGGTTTGCCAGGCGATGCGCTGCCTTGGATCGGGCAGCCGCATCACCAACCTCGTCTTCATGGGGATGGGGGAACCCCTGGCCAATTACGAGACTGTCGTTCGCGCGATGCAGATCATGATCGAACCGGAGGGAATGGCGTTCTCACACCGCAAGATCACGCTTTCCACGGCGGGGTTGATCCCTCAAATGGCACGGTTGGGAAAGGAAAGCCCCGTGAATCTGGCCATCAGCCTGCATGCCCCGGATGACGAACTGCGCAGCGAACTCATGCCCATCAACCGGAAATACCCCCTCGCGGAGCTGATGGCGGCCTGCCGGAAATACCCCCTGGCGCCCCGCAAGCGGATCACTTTCGAGTATATCCTGTTGGATGGAGTGAACGACGACCCGAGGCAGGCGCAGAGTCTCATCAGGCTCTTGCGCGGCGTGAAGGCGAAGGTGAACCTCATTCCCTTCAACCCTCATCCCGCCTCCCCGTTCAGGAAACCATCCGAGAAGCGCGTGTACGCGTTCCAGGAGGCGCTCCATCAGGCGCAATTCACCGCGATCGTCAGGCAAAGCAGGGGTGAGGACATAGGCGCGGCCTGCGGGCAACTCGCAGCCCGAGCAGCGGAGGAATGACCTTCGCCGGCTTGTTATTTTCATTTCGCTCCCCGGGTTGCCCGCGCCTCGCGCGACGCCCATCGGGAGGAGGAGAGTTGACATTGAGACCCGACTTTGATAAGCAAGATGGTTTACTCCCTGTTATCACACAGAATGCAGAAGATGGCAGGGTGCTCATGCTTGCTTATATGAACGATCTGGCATGGGAAAAAACGATTCAGACCGGCAAAGCCCACTACTGGAGCCGTTCGCGACGGAAGCTCTGGTGCAAGGGCGAAGAATCGGGCCACGTGCAGTTCGTCCGCGAGATCTTTCTCGACTGCGACCTGGACGCCATTTTGTTGAAGGTGGAACAGATTGGAGGGGCAGCCTGCCACACCGGTCACGCAAGCTGCTTTTACCGACGCTATTCAGACGGCCGCCTGGAAGTGGTCGATGAACCCGTTTTCGATCCGAAGGAGGTTTACCGCAAGTGAAACAGCTTGTCATGGGCATCCCGAAGGGAAGCCTTCAGGAATCCACCATCAGATTGTTCAATCAGGCGGGATGGAAAATCTCGCTCTCCGACCGAAATTACTTCCCGGAAATCAACGATCCGGAGATCAGTTGCTCCATCTGCCGCGCACAGGAGATGTCTCGCTACGTGGAAAGCGGCACGTTCGACGTGGGGCTGACCGGTCGCGATTGGATCATGGAAAATGATTCCGATGTCGAAGTTGTGACGAACCTGATCTACTCCAAGGTCAGTCAGCGTCCCGCGCGCTGGGTGCTGGCGGTCCCCATGGACTCGCCGGTCCGCGACGTCGGCGACCTGGAGGGGAAAAAGATCGCTACCGAACTGGTAAATTTCACCCGCCGCTATTTCGAGACAGCGGGAGTTGGAGTCCACGTCGAGTTTTCGTGGGGCGCTACGGAAGCCAAGGTGATAGCCGGGCTCTGCGATGCCATCGTCGAGGTGACCGAGACGGGCGCGACGATGCGCGCCAACGGTCTGCGCATCGTCAAGGAACTCATGCAATCCAACACGCAACTCATCGCGAACCGAAAGGCCCTGGAGGACCCCTGGAAAAAAGAGAAGATCGAACAAATAGCGCTGCTCGCACGGGGAGCCCTCCATGCCGAAGACCTCGTCGCTCTGAAAATGAACGTCCCCGAGGAGAAGCTCAATAACGTCATAGAACTCCTCCCCAGCTTGACTGCGCCCACCATCGCTCATCTTTACAACAGCAACTGGTTGTCGGTGGAGACGGTCGTATCGAAGAAGATGGTTCGTGAACTCGTTCCCCAACTCATCAAGCGGGGGGCCGAAGGCATCATTGAATTCTCCCTCAATAAGGTGATCTGATGTCACTGGGCAAACGTCTCTGTTTCCTGCATCTGGCGATCGTCCTGGTCTGCACTGCCTGTGCAACGACCGGCAAGGACAGCTTGTCCAAATTCAGTTTCGTGAAGCTGAAGGAGACCGGCGAGAAGTTCTTTGCCGCTGGAGATATCCCCCAGGCGCTCAAGTTTTTCTTGGAAGCGGAGAAGAAGAACCCCAACGACCCATCCATCCACTACGATCTGGGACTTGCTTACGGCTCCCGCAAAGTGCAGGCCGATGCCCTGAAGCATTTTCAAAAGGCGTTGGCGTTGAAACCCGATTACGCCCAGGCGCAGAATGCCATGGGAACCATATATGCCGAGCAGGGAAAGTACGATCTGGCCCAGGACTGTTTTCAGAAAGCACTGGCAAATCCGTTTTACGAAACACCCCAGTTCGCCAGTTATAACCTCGGCCAACTCTACGAAAAGAAAGGCGACCCTGAAGCGGCATTGAAAGCCTACCAGGAAGCCATCCGGTTCGAACCCTCCTACGGCATCGCCTATTTTCGCATCGGACAGCTCCAGGAAACCTTTCGGCACGGCGATGAGGCCAGGCAGGCTTACGGTAGAGCGGTCCGCTGCTCTCCAAACATCATCGAGGCTCAATACCGTTATGGCGTGATGAGCTATCAGGCCGGAGAACTCGAGAGCGCCCTCTACTCCCTGACGCGGGTCGTCAAGATGGCCCCCGATACGACGATGGCGGAAGACGCCAAGAAATATCTGGAGAAATTACAGGGAATAATCCCCGCCGCCGGGACGGAAAAGTCCGGCTTTTCCTCCCCTGACAAGCTGATGAGGATGGAAGTGCTCGGCAATCAGGATATCAGCCGACAACCACAGCCCGCGCCAGCAGCGGCTCCCGTCGCTGCGGTGCCAAAGCAGCAGCCCGCTCAGTCGCCGCCCGAGGACGCCTTCGCACTCGCCGAGGGCGCAAGCGCCCCGCAGGACGGGCAGCCCCCCGCACAGCCTCCCGCGCCTCAATGGCTCTACGTCGTCCAGATGGCATCTTTTCTTGACAAAGAGCATGCGGAAGAGCTTCACAAAACCCTTGAGAAGAAGGGCTATAACGCAGTGGTTAAGCCATTGAAACACCAGGTGCTCGGGCTTGTCTACGTAGTTCAGTTAAAGCCCGTGGGCACCATCTCCAAGGCATCCACGCTGATGACCCAACTGGAAGGCGACGTTAAGGGAAAACTGGTCGTCATCAAGATTCCCGTCGGTTTCTAGCACGGACTTTAGAAATACCGGGTTCAACACGTCATGCAACTTCAATCGGAATCTTTTCCCCACACCCTCTTTTGCTTTCAGACGTTCATGCGGATGAGTTCCATCGAGGACCTGCACCCCTCGGAGCGAAGGGGTCTTCAATCGAGAAACGGAGGAAAGTAGGTGATTTGCAGAAGAATTCAGGACATGAAATCGTTTATTGTGATGGATGTATTGGAACGAGCCCAGGAAATAGAACGGACGGGTGAATCCGTCATCCATTTGGAAGTTGGAGAACCCGATTTCGACACTCCCGAGGCGGTAAAGACAGCCGCGGTGGAAGCTCTGCGGCGTGGAGAGACCCACTACACCCACAGCCTGGGAACCAGGCAACTCAGAGAGGCCATTTGCGCCTGTTACGATGAGAATTACGGTGTGAACGACCTGGAGCCGGATCAGGTCCTCATCACTTCGGGCACCTCCCCGGCCTTCCTGATAGCCATGGGCGCCTTGATCGGCTGCGGCGAGGAAGTCATTCTTTCCGATCCGCACTACGCATGTCACCCCAATTTTGTCCGTTTCCTGGAAGCGGTTCCCAAGACCATACCCGTTTACGAGGACGACGGATTCCAATACCGGCCCGAGGCCATTCGCAAGGCGCTCTCGCCCAAGACCAAGGCCATTCTGATCAATTCCCCCGCCAATCCCACCGGCAACCTCCTGGAGCCTCAGCGAATGGCCGAAATCGCCGACATGGGGAGATGGGTTTTCAGCGACGAAATCTATCACGGACTTGTTTATGAAGGACGCGCTCGTTCCTTTCTCGAATTCTCGAAGAAATGCATTGTTTTCAATGGCTTTTCGAAGCTTTTCGCCATGACGGGATGGCGCCTCGGATACCTCATCGTCCCCAAGGATCTGGTCCGTCCCATGCAAGTGATGATGCAGAATTTTTTCATCTCCGCCAATTCGGTCGCTCAGGCCGCAGGCTATACCGCACTCACCGATCCAGGAGTGAAGGTGGACGTGCAGAAGATGATCGAGACCTATGACGAACGCCGAAAGTTCATCATCCGCCGCCTGCGGGAAATCGGATTCGGAATATCGGTGGAACCTACGGGTGCCTTCTACGTGTTTGTCAATGCGCGGCGCTTCACGAACGATTCATATTCCTTTGCATTCGAGATCCTCGAAAAGGCGAAGGTGGGCATCACTCCCGGCGTGGATTTCGGTCCCAACGGCGAGGGCTACGTTCGATTCAGCTACGCGAATTCATTGGAAAACATCGCAGAAGGAATCAACAGGATCGACAACTACCTTCGGAATCGCCCATGATGCGCAACGATACCGCGGATGCGCCCATGGCAATCAAATCGGCCGAATTCGTTAAATCGACCGTAAAGGCGGAACAATACCCTTCCGCCGCCCTTCCCGAAGTGGCCTTCGCGGGACGGTCCAATGTCGGAAAATCATCGCTCATCAACTGTCTGGTCCAGCGGAAAAAACTGGTGCGAACCAGTCGAACCCCCGGACAGACCCAGACCATTAATTTTTTCCTTGTCAATGACGAATTTTACTTCGTAGACCTTCCGGGGTATGGATTCGCGCGCGTGCCTGAACGAATCCGCCAGGAATGGGGACCCATGGTGGAAACATACCTTTCCCGAAGGGTTTCCCTCAGGGGCATCGTCCAAATCATGGACGTCCGTCACCCTCCAACCCCAACCGACCTGGACCTCTGGCAGTGGCTCAACACCAGGGGAATTCCCGTCATTCCGGTCCTCACCAAAGCGGACAAGGTCGCCAGGAGCCAATGGGAATCGCAGTTGAGACAGGCATCCCTGAGCCTGGGGACGCCACGCGAAAAGATCTTTCTGGTTTCCGCCGTGAGTCGGCAGGGACGCGACGAACTCCTTCACGAATTGTCGATCCTTTTGAAGCCGCCCGTGACGCCGGAATAATACGAGCATTCCACTCGCTTCCGAACGCGTATCCTCCTTCCATCCCCGCACCGGGCTGCCCGGATCGGGGATTTTTCGTTCCACCTTCTCAAGCGAATCATCTGATTTGTTGTTGACACGCAAGGACTTTTGAAAGAGTCTAATGCGTGGGGAATCGGAGGAGACGGCGGGGAGGGAACATCCGGATCCTCCCGATGCCCTTTTTCAGGCGGGGCCTTCATTAATAAGAATCCACCCAGCACGCGCAAATTGATGCAGAGACTCGGAAGCTGATGCTCTACCGGGGAGACCCCTCGGTTTCGCCATTGTCTGAAAATATGGGGAAGGTGCGGGCGATCGCTATGAAGAACAACATCAAGCCGGGTAGAATGCCATCCCATCTCGTCCTGGTCTTCTTCATGCTCGCCGCGGGAATCGCCGTTGCGGGGCTCTTCTACTACCACAATCAGCAAGACAATATCAAAAGTGACGTCCAGAAGTCCATCGCGGCCATCGCCGAACTGAAGGCCGATCACATTCGCAAGTGGCGACAGGAGCGTCTGGCCGATGCGGCCGTGATCTACAACGATCCCCTGCTCTCCGATCACGTGGAGCGCTGGCTCCAAAACCCCGAAGATGCGGACGTCAGGCGAAAGACCCTCCAGTGGATGGGATCCCTGAACGACCACCACGAGTACAAGAACGCTTTCCTGGTCGACGCCGGGGGCGCGCCCCTGTTGAGTCTGCCCGAAGGGAGCAGCTTCGGGGCGGGCATCGAACATCACATCCGCACCGCCATTCAAGAGCACAAAGCGATCTTGTCCAATCTCCAGCTTTGGCCTGATACCGGTGAGATCGTGTGCAACCTCGTCATACCAATCATGAGATCGCAAAACGGAGAGAGGCAGGCGATAGCGGCAGTTTATCTCCAGATAGACCCGCACACGTATCTCTACCCCCTCGTCCAATCCTGGCCGACGCCCAGCGCAACCGGCGAAACCATCCTCGTGAGCCGCGACGGGGACGATGCGCTTATCCTGAACGAACTGCGCTTTCGCAAGAACACTGCCCTCATCCTCCGTCTTCCCGTAACCGAAAGGGAGCGGCCCGCCGCGATGGCCGCCCTCGGCTTTGAAGGGGTCATGGAGGGAGCCGACTATCGGGGAGTGCAGGTGCTGGCCGCCGTGAAAGCCATACCGGATTCCCCCTGGGCGCTCGTCGCCAAGATGGATGTGGAGGAGATCTATGCACCTATCAGGGAACGCGCATGGTTCGTCATGTTCCTCGGCCTGTTCATGTTCGTTGGGGCGGGTGTCGGCATCGCCCTGATCTGGAGCCGGAACCAGGCGGACTTTTACAGGAAGGAATTCCAGACCGAACGAGAGAAACTCGAACTCGCTCAGCGGTATGAATATCTTACACGCTACGCGAACGACATCATCCTGATGGTGAACAGCAACGGAAGCATCGTCGAAGCGAATGATCGGGCCGTCCTGACCTACGGTTACACCCGTCGGGAGTTTATCGGTTTGAATATTCTCGATATCCGCTCCCCTGAGAGCCTTGCCGACTTTGGGGAGCAGTGGCGGAAAACGGGCGAAGGATTTGGATGCGTCTTCGAGACCACGCACATAAAGAAGGACGGAGCCACTTTCCCCGTCGAAGTCAGTTCTCGGGTGGTGCGTCTGGGGGATGATGATTTTTATTGGAGCATCGTACGGGACATAAGCGAACGGAAACGGGCCGAGGCGAAGATTTTTCACCTCAATCGACTGTACGCAGTCTTGAGCCAGGTCAACCAGGCCGTTGTCCGAGCCCGCGAACGAATGCCTCTTTTGAGAGAGGTCTGCCGGATAGCCGTCGAATACGGCGAGTTCCGGATGGCGTGGATCGGCATGGTTGACAAAGAGATGAAACGGGTCGAGCCGGTCGCCCGCTACGGTGCGGGAAAAGAATACCTGTCCCGCATTCAGGTATCCATTGAGGATGGTCAGACCGGGCGCGGACCCGTGGGAAGAGCCATTCGAGAGGGGAAAACCTACGTCTGCGCCGACATCGATCGAGATCCTCAAGTGGCTCTCTGGCGGGAGGATGCCCTCGCGTTCGGATTTCATTCCGTGGCGTCCATCCCCATCGTCTGCAACCAAAAGGTTCTCGGCGCATTCAATGTATATTCAGAAGAAATAAACTTCTTCGATGAGGAAGAATTGCAGCTCCTCGAAGAGATGTGCGCGGATGTCAGCTTCGGCATCGAGACAATCGACCACGAAATACGGCGCAAGCAGGCAGAGGAAGCCCTGCGCGAGAGCGAGGCTTCGTATCGCGCTCTCGCCGAGAACCTCCCGGGCGTGGTCTACAGGGTTCTGCTGCGTGAGAACAGACGAATACAGTTCTTCAACGACATGTTTGAAACGATAACCGGCTACCCCTCGGATGAGTTCAATCGTTGTGAAGCCTGTCCCATGGACGCCATCATTCTCCCGGAAGACAGGGGCCGCGTCGTCGCAACAATTGAAAACGCCTTGCAGCAGAATATCCCATTCAAAATCGAGTACCGCATTCAACACAAGGACGGAACGATCAGACATTTCGCCGAAGCGGGCAAGCCTTCTCTCGACAGCGGGAACAAACCTCTTTTCATCGACGGAGCGGTGTTCGACGAATCGAATCGGAAACGGTTGGAGAATCAACTGAGACAGGCGCAGAAGATGGAAGCGATCGGTACCCTGGCGGGAGGAATCGCCCATGATTTCAATAACATTCTCACTCCCATCATCGGTTACACCGAAATGGCGCTCTATGACATCTCCAGGAGCAATCCCCTCTGGCGCAACATGCAACAGGTTCTCAGTTCCGCCAATCGCGCCAAGGAGTTGGTAAAGCAAATTCTCACCTTCGGCCGTCAGACCGAGCAAGAACGAAGACCGATACGGATCGACCTGATCGTCAAAGAAACCCTCAAGCTGCTCAGGGCCTCCCTGCCCGCGACAATCGAGATCCTTCAACATATCGAAGGGGGATCGAACACGATAATGGGCGATCCAACGCAAATCCATCAGGTTCTGATAAACCTTTGCGCGAACGCAGCTCACGCAATGCGCGAAAAAGGCGGCGTTCTCGAAGTGACATTGACGAGCGTGGAATTGGACCCCGACTTCACCTCGCAATACGCCAACATGGAGGCAGGACCCTACCTGAGGCTTTCGGTCCGGGACACTGGCCACGGCATGACTCAGGACGTGAAGCAGCGGATCTTCGATCCCTATTTCACCACGAAAACCCAGGGGGAAGGCACGGGTCTGGGATTGGCCGTGGTCTACGGAATCGTCAAAAGCTACGGCGGCGCCATTTCCGTCTATAGCGAACCGGGAAGCGGGACCGTCTTTCATGTCTACTTCCGGCGCATCGAGATCGAAGCGCCGCGTCAAACCGACACGCTCAAACCGCTTCCCGTCGGGAAGGGCCGCGTCCTCTTCGTCGATGACGAAGAGACAATCATCGATCTCGGGCTGAAGATGCTGGAGCGCCTCGGCTATGAAACGCGTGCGGTGGGAAGCAGCAAGCAGGCATTGGAAATTTTCAGGGAAAACCCTGGGGCCTTCGACCTCGTCATGACCGACCAGACGATGCCGGAGATGACGGGGGCAGAACTGGCGCAGGAGATCCTGACCCTCTCACCGGACACTCCCATCATCCTGTGCACCGGATTCAGCGAATCCATCAACGAAGAAAAAGCCCGGTCCCTGGGGATTGCCGGATTCCTGATGAAACCTGTGATCCTGAGTGAAGTGGCGAGAATCATCAATCGGGTCATGGAAGGCAAATCGAAATAGCACGCGTTCCGCTCGCCTACCATAGAGGCCACCCCCGGTCCCCGGGCGGTCTCATCCGCTCATCGCAACGGATGCGCCCATCGGACGCCATATCCCTCCGCCGATGGAGCCTCACTCGAAAATCACTTGCAGAACCGTATCGATTCTTCGCAACTGGTCTTCCACCATCGAACGATTCCCGAGGCTGAGGCGGCCCGCCCCACGCGCCTGGACAATTTTCGACATGACATCGAAAACGGCATCAAAGGCCCCTTTGACGTTCAAGTCGTCATCCATGCGATCTTGAAACTGCCGCGTCAATCCACCAATCAAATCGGCAATGGCGCTGCCGTGGCCGTCGGAAACCTCCGCGCCACCTTCATTCCCGATCGCTTTCCGAACCATCTCGGTAAATGCATCGAGCATTCCTGCCGTTTCCTTCACCCGAGCGGGCGTAACATTCAGGCGTTTGCGGTGATGACCATACAACAGGTAGAATCGGACGTGCCGCCCGTCATACCCATCTTTTATGAAGTCCGATGGATAAAGGATGTTTCCAAGGCTCTTGGACATCTTCTTCCCAGCCGCCAGCAGGTGTTCCCCGTGCACCCAGCAGCGGGCGAACTCGAGCCCCGAGATGGCCTCGATGATCGCTATGTTATAATCATGGTGCCGATGCAGGTTATCGACGCCGCCGCAGCTTATGTCGATGGAGTAACCCAGACTCTCCGTGATCATGGCGGGGTCCTGAATGTTCCATGAAGGTCTCCCCCGACCGATCTCCGTGTCCCAAAACACGGTGTCTCCATTCTTGAAACCGTGCCAGAGGATGAAGTCCCCGAGGTTCCACCTCCTCCCCGGATAGGTATCCCGGCGAAAGCGTTTTTTTTCCTTGGGCCAGCGGCTCATGTCGAGTTTGAAGAGTCGACCGAATCCTTCGAATTTCAAGGGATCGAAGAAGATGTCTTTTCCATGCCGGTAGGCATAGCCCTTCTCCATCAGGATCTTGATGAGCCTCACGGCCTGATCCACGCTGGTGGACGACCGGGGAATCCGCTCGGGAAGCTTTATCTTCAGCAACCGTGCATCCTCGAAGAATTTTTCGGACACCCGTTCCGTCAGATCCAGGATGCTGACGCCCTCTTTTTCCGCCTCCGCTATCGCCTTGTCTTCCACGTCCGTGAAGTTGAGCACTCGATCCACTTCGTAACCGGAATATTCCAGATATCGCTGCAAGACGTCCTGCCAGAGAAAACTCCGAAAATTGCCCACGTGCGGCTGCCTGTATATAGAAGGACCGCAGGTGAACATCTTGACCTTTCCCGCCTCGTGAGGTTCAAACAGTTCCTTCCTGCCAGACATCGTGTTGAAGAGATGCAACATGTGGCCGTTCCTCTTTGGAATTCCCTTCGATAGCAAGAACCGCACCTCCGCTCACCGTGAGGAGCGTGCGGCCGAAGCGTCATTTCTCTCGATATTTGTCTTTCATTTCAAGGCAAATGTTCCATCGTGTCCAGTACAAAACAGCAGAAGCCACCGGGGCGCTTCACGGTCCATCCTCCGCGGATTCAGGCTCCATCGGCGAAACGAGCACCTTATCCACCCTGCGGCCGTCCATATCCACGACCTCGAACTGGAAACCGGAGGTTGCGAAGTGGTCGCCTTCCTTTGGGATGCGCCCCAGAACGGTCATGACAAAACCGCCAAGGGTCTGGTAGTGGCCGCCTTTCTCTCCCGGCAGTCTTCTGAGATGGAGCATTTCCTTGAGTTCGTCCGCGGGCAGCATGCCGTCCACCAGCCAGGATCCGTCTGCCCGTTCCGTAATCCTGGGTTCCTCTGCCGTGTCGCTGGAAGGCATTTCCCCCATGATGGCTTCGAGGAAATCATTCAGGGTCACCATCCCCTCTATGGTGCCGTACTCGTCGACCACGAGCGCCATTTGGGTCCCCGTCTCCCTGAACAGATCCAGGACCTTGAGGACCTGCATGCTTTCCAGAACGAACAGCGGTTGCCGGAGACTGGCTTTGAGATCGAAGGGCAGCCCCGCGAGGCTTCGTGCGAGCAGGTCCTTCACCTGAACGATCCCGAGAATGTTGCCGAGCCTTCCCTGGCAGACGAGAAACCGGGAATGGCGGCTCTCGGACATCTTTCGCCTGTTTTTCTCCGGGGGGTCCTCGTTGTCCAACCACACGATCTTGCTACGGGGCGTCATCAGGATGCCGACCTGCCTGTCCCCGAGACGGAACACTCTCTCCATCATGTCCTGCTCGACTTCCGCCAGAACCCCCGCCATCGCAGCCTGTTCGATCAGGATCTTGATCTCCTCCTCCGTGACCGGAAGCTCGCTTGACGGGCGAACGCCGCCGACCCGAAGCAACAAATCCGTCGAGCAGCTCAACATGCGAATGACCGGCGAGGCGATCACGGATAGCAGACGCATCGGTTTAGCGACTGCAACGGCAATCCGTTCGGGTCTGTACAAGGCCAGTCTTTTGGGAGCCAGTTCGGCCAGGAGGGTCAAGTACGTGATGGCGACAACCACAAGACCGAGCGCCAGACTCTCGCTGTATGGCGCCAGCAAAGGGAACTTCGCCAGGAACCCCGCAAGATCGCGAGATAAGGTCACCCCGCCGAAGGCGCCGCTGAGGACCCCTACGAGCGTTATGCCTATTTGCACGGTGGAGAGGAAATCACTGGGAGCGCCGGCGAGTTCCAACGCCGACCGGGCGTTGGCGTCCCCTTCTTCGGCCCACTGCTGCAGCCGTGCTTTGCGCGCCGAAATTATGGCGAGCTCGGACATTGCAAAGATGCCGTTCGCCACGAGCAAGAGAGCCACAACCAATACGTCAAGCCCCCAGAAAAGCATAGCGACCTTTCTCGCCCGATCTTTTCTCCAAAATCTCCCCGGTCCGGCCGCCCGTCCCTCAGTTGAGGCACGATTGCGGCACGACGGGAAAAGAGCGGAAAAACAACTGTCCCGGGGTTCAGCGAGTCAGGCATTCCGGCCACGCCACCTCATTGCCTATGCAATGGTGAGGGTGCTGGCCTGAGTCCCCTTCTCGCCTTCCCGTTCCACATAAAACACCGGGGTTCCAATGGATAAATCTTTAAACTTTCCGTTCAAAACAGCATTTTCATGGAAATAGACCTCCCGGCCTTCAGGCGTTGCGAGAAATCCGTAGCCTTCGTCCGGGAAAAGCTTGCTGATTCGTGCGTAGGGTCTCTCCTCGTGGCGCTTGATCTCTCCTCGCTGCCTGTCGGCAAAAGCCTTCAGTTGACGTTCCGCCGCCTCGAAAGAGTTCCCTACCGCGGCCTGAAGGTTTTCACCGGGTTCGCGCTTCACCACCAATTCCCCGCCGGGCACTGTCAGGTCGATTCTCACACTGTATTGAACCCCGCTTCGCTGGCTTCGGTGCGGAATGTCCACCTTGACTCGACAACGAATGATCTGATCGTAAAAGTTCTCGAGCTTTTGAGCTTTCTCGCGAATCAGGTCCTCGATTTCCTCTGAAAGATGGACGTTTTTAGCACTGATCTCCAATGGAAGCTTCATGAATATTCCCTCCCCATGAATTCATCCGCAAAGGATTCCTCTTTCGTCCGCAACCCGATCGAAAACCCGAACGGCGATGACACGTCTCGATCGTGAGGCTCCCTTGCGGACACCCTGAATATCGTCCGCCCAGCGCTGTAATCCACGTCAGTGGCTCTGTTCAACCTGGGGATTGACATGCCGGACCACGGCGGCTTAGATGGCGAGACTCCACACACAATATAAAAGTGGTGAAAAATAGCGCCCAACAGCCAACTCTTCAAGGGTTTTTTCACCATTCTGCAGTTTTTCTTACAGATGCCTGCAGTGCGGGTCAGCCACCCCCCCGTGCTTTTCCGGGTAGGACGTGTGCGGACAAACGAATTCGCCGGATAAAAATCCTATTGTTCCACGCGGACCTTTCCTTCCTTCAATCGCGTCTTCACGGCGACGGGAGACTGGAGAGTCCTATGGACCGGGCATTTGTCCGCTATCTCCAACAGTTTCTGCCGTTGCTCCTCCGAGAGTCGACCAATGGGATCGATCTCCCGTTCAATGAGGTCGATCTTGATATTCTTGGCCTCGCACTCCTGACAATCTTCAGCATGTATTTTTTGGTGTTTCAGTCTCACCTCTACAGACTCCAGCGGCCACTGCCTTCGGTCGGCGTACATGCGGAGCGTCATGGCAGTACAGGAACCCAGAGCGGCGACGAGGTAATCGTAAGGTGACGGCCCGGTATCGGCGCCACCCGCTGAAACGGGTTCATCCGCTACCAGGCTGTGCCCGTTCGCCACGATCTCCGTCTGGTAGCCTCTCTTGCCGATCCGCACCGCCACGCGATTGTCAGCGAGGTCCTTACGGGATTCAAGCCCCGAGAGAGTCCCGATGTACTTGCGGGCCCATGCGGCCAACACGGAACCCACATAGAGCGAATCGGTCCGATTGGAGAGGAGATGATCGGCGCGGTCGAGGGATACAAAACTCTTGGGATGCTTTGCGGCCTGGAAGATCCGAGCGGCATTCTCGATCCCGACAATGTTATCTATCGGCGAGTGGAAGATAAGAAGCGCCTTCTTCAATCCACCGATAGCTTCCCCCATGAGGCCGCCATCGAGATCGTCGAGAAATCGCCTGCCGAGTCTGAAGGACTTCCCGGCCAGTGCAATCGTCGCCTCTCCATGGGCTTCGATCTCTTCCCTCGAACTCCCGAGCAGCCGCGTCATCTCGGAGAAGCTCGCGGGCGCCGCAATGACGGCAACCGCAGCAGCGGACGGGATGCGGGCCGCTGCCTGCAGGACCGCCGCACCACCGAAGGAATGCCCGATCAGCAAACCGGGAGCCTCGAACTCGGATTTCAGGAACTCGGCCGCTGCGATGATGTCGGTCACATTGGAGGAGAATCCGGTTTCAACGAAATCTCCTTCGCTCTCACCAAGCCCCGTGAAATCAAACCTCAAAACGGCAATCCCTTCCCGCGCGAGGGCGGCGTCGATATTGACCACCGCGTTGAGGCTCTTCGTACAGGTAAAACAATGGGCAAAGATTGCATACGCCGCAGGTTTCCGATCGAGCGGCAAGTCCAGGCGTGCGGCAAGCAACTGGCCCGCTGCGTTCTTGAAAGTCAGTTTTTGGAACTGCATCCTTCCCCCTCGTCTTAATAGAGAAACCCTTCGGGAGGCGTGCCCCCCGGGGCGAACGCACCTGTTCCTCCGGAATCTCACCCTTGTGCGCTCCGGCCAATCGACGCACTTCACCGCATCCCCGAGACCCCCCACAGCTACTTCTTTTCCGATTTGCGGCTCTCCTGATGGACTTGATGGTTGATACCGGGAGATCCCGGACCTCCGCAGTCGGGAATGTAACATGAAACATCCACAAACTCACACTTCGCCTTGCAGGAAGGGCAAATCTCGGGTGGAGCGGGCACCTCCAGGGTGTATCCACAGTGGTTGCATTTCCAGACAGTCATCCCTTCCACCTTCCTCTCCGGGAGCATCCCGGAAATTGGATTCAAGAATCATATGTTCTCTTCATTCACGCGGACCCCCATCACGTCGTTCGACGGCGTCATATCTTAGAATATAATTCCGTCCGGCCCCGAATCAACCTGCACCCACGCCCTGCCTCCCACGACCTTGTGAAGGAAGATCATCGAGATTGCGTCTTCGTGTTTGGAAAATCAATCCTTACCAGATCGCGATTGACAGAACCTTTGCGGAAGTATTACTATTCGTAGGTATAATACTATCCTGAAAAAGCGAGGTAAGCAACCATGGCGACACAAGCGGTAAGAATCACTAAAAAGGGACAAGTCACCATCCCGAAAAAAATTCGCGAGAAATTACGGGCAACTGCTGTCTATTTTGAGGTGGTCAACGATGAGGTAGTAGTACGGGCAGTGAGAGATGCCGCCGGCTCTCTCAGCGAATACGCCGGGAACGTACAACCCGATGTTTCGATAAAGCAGATGAAAGACCGAGCATGGGAAGAGATGGTGCATGAGAAAACCGGAAAGAAATCTGCCTGATACGAATATCCTCATCAGATATCTCACCAGAGACGACGAAGCCCTTTACGCCAGAGCGAAGGAATTCTTCGACAGGGTGAAAGAAGGGAGCACGAAGGCAGTCATTCTCGAAAGCGTAATCGCCGAGTGCATTTACGTTCTCACAAAGATCTATAAGGCGCCCAAGAATAGAGCGGCAGAGAGCCTGATCGACATCCTCCATTACAAGGGCATTGCAAACCATGATCGGGAAGAACTCATTCGCGCCCTGACGCTGTTTTCTGAACGGAACATCGACATTGTCGATTGTATCCTATGCGTAAAAGCTGCAAACCCGAATGCATCTCTTTTTACTTTCGACAACGCGCTCAATAAAATGAGTGATTCCCAGCGATAACCGATAACAAGAATGCACGCCAACAAGACACGCGCATTTCGCTTTCCATCATGCCTTCCCTGCTTTATCATCCAGAAGTGGCGGAGACGACGACACGGCGCAAAGCGGCCGATATTCGCCGACACAGCCGTTGGCGCCCCTCCCCCGAAGGCGATGTCTGCCCTTACGAGCGTCTTTTCCCGTTGAAATGGAGTGAAACAGCAAGAGCGAAATGATAGAAGCAAACTGGCTCATGGGATGTTTTCTCGCCATCTACGTCGGGCGGAGTCTGGCGGCGGCGGCGGTGGAACGTTTGACCATCCGGCACATGAAGGCGTTCGGCAGCAAGGTTCTTCCCTGCTTTGAGGGTTTTGTCGACCCCTCGACATTCGATCGAATAACGGCCTATACGGCGGCAAAAAGTCATACGGGAAGCATCCACGGAGCGCTTTCGGATGTAGTGCTTCTGGCGATGTTGCTGTTCGGATTCATGCCGGCGGTCGCACGAACCCTTCTCGATCGGGGCCTTCACTTCATTCCGGCAGGCATTCTTTTCTTCATGATTCCCGCTTGTGTCTTATACCTTCTGGAGCTTCCCTTCGACTATTACAACTCTTTCAAGATCGAAGAGCGATTCGGCTTCAACCGCTCCACTGTGCGGATCTGGGTCGCGGATCATGTCAAATCGGGCCTGATATCGTTGACACTCACCTCGCTCCTTCTCGCTCTGGTGCTCTGGGCGATTCGGATATCGCCGGCACACTGGCCCCTCTGGGCATTTCTGGCCATTTCGTGCATTCAGATCCTCCTGACCGTGCTCTATCCGGTTTTGATCGCTCCGCTCTTCAACAAATTCGAACCGCTCAAAGACGATGAACTCTCGGGTAAAATCCGAGATCTTATGGAGGAAAACGGCATCCGGATCGAACGCATTTTTCAAATGGACGCGGGCCTTCGAAGCCGCCACACCAACGCCTACTTCACGGGTCTCGGGAGAACGAAACGCATCGTTCTCTACGATACGCTGCTGGAATCCCACAGCCACGACGAGATTCTCTCCGTCCTCGCTCATGAGGCAGGGCACTTCAAAGGGAGGCATATCTTCAAGCTGGTCCTGCTTTTCGAACTCTCCCTGCTGGCGGGGTTATTCATCACCCATCACATGCTGGGATGGACGAACCTCTATTCGACTTTTGGCTTCGCGTCTCCGGAACCTTACGCGGGACTGTTCCTGATCGGGATCTTCTGGGAGAGAGCGGGCTATTTCCTGCGCCCGGTGTATCTTGGGATTTCGAGGCACTTCGAACGGGAAGCCGATTCCTTTGCCGCCCGCCTCATGAAAACGTCCAAACCCCTGGTGAACTCCCTCAAGAGGATGGCCGCCGACAACCTTTCCAATCTGGCGCCCCACCCGCTCGATGTTCTCATGAACTATTCGCACCCTCCTCTCGTCGAGAGGATCAAACTGCTGGAGCGGGCTGAACCGAGGGGCGGGCCTGATTGCCCTTGCCGGTCATCCCTCCTTCGCCGGGAGTCGGAAACGTGCTAGGCACCTTCCTCAACGTTGGAGCAATCCTGGCGGGAAGCTTTATCGGGGTTTGCGTCGGATCGAGACTGCCCGACAGGATGCGCGTCACGGTTCTTCAAGGCCTGGGCCTCGTCATCGTGCTCATCGGCATTCAAATGGCCCTTCAGACCAAGAATATCCTTGTTGTGCTGGGTTCCCTCCTAACCGGAGGGATAATCGGAGAAGCGCTCCGAATCAACGATGGCCTGGAAGGGCTGGGGCGATTCCTCCAATCCGCCCTTGCCAGGCGCCAGAGCAGCACGTTCGGCGAAGGTTTCGTCACGGCAAGCCTCATCTTCTGCGTGGGTCCCATGGCAATCCTGGGCTCCATCCAGGACGGCATCGTGGGGGACTACCGCCTGCTGGCGGTCAAAGCCATGCTGGACGGTTTCGCATCCATAGCCTTCGCTGCCAGTCTGGGGTGGGGCGTCGCTTTCTCGGTCCTGAGCATTCTTCTCTATCAGGGAAGCATAACGCTCTGCGCCACTGCCCTCGCACGGGCGCTCACGGACCCCATGATCGGCGAAATGACCGCGACGGGCGGACTGATCATTGTCGGCATCGGGTTGAAGCTTCTTGAAATCAAGGAAATACGGTTGGCCAGCTTTTTGCCGGCCCTTCTCATCGCGCCATCGATCATGGCCGTGTTGTCGGCGGTAGAATCCTATTTCTAGAATGGAATGAAACGGGAGGAGGATGCAATGACCACGCTGCTGATTCTCGCGGCGATTTTGTTTTTCGCCTGGGATCTTTTCTGGCGGGCGGCAAGGGTGGAGCCGATCTCACCGCGACGTTTGCAGAAGATGCTGGAGGACCCTCGCGACGCCCGGATCCTGGTGGATGTCAGAACATCCCATGAGTATGAGCTGTTCCATATCAAGGGTACGGAAAACCGACCCGACCTCCTTCTGAATCCCGACGCTCTGAAGGCTGAAGACCGCGACAGGCAGATTGTCGTGATATGCATGTCCGGCCACCGTTCGGCCGTTGTTGCGTATCGGCTCAAGAAACAAGGCTTCGGGCACGTCTCGTACCTCGCGTGGGGCATGATGGCATGGATGTTAGGTGGAGGGCCGACTATCAGGGGGAAAGGCCGAAACCGATGATCCCGCATCCTCCCGGATCGAGGAACGTCAATCCACCGCTCTCACGGGGCGGGACGCCTCTTCCATGGCGCTCTTCGGCCAATCGCACGCGACCGACTGCCACAACACATCGAAGCCGGACGTCAGAAGAGACTTCAATACCTGCACAGTTTCAGGTTTTTCGCCCTGCTGCGCCCGGCAGGAAATGGCAGGAGAAGACTTTCCGGATATCCCGCAGCCGCGGGCATTCAGATCGAAGACTCTTCCTGACGGTCATAAATGCATTCCTGCATCTGCAGCGTTTGCTCCCTGGCTTCCGCTGAAGCCACGAGCATCGACATGACCACCATACCAATGAAAGCGCCGAAAACTAATCCTCCGACAAAGCTCAACAGTATCATTTCATCCCTCCCGTCTGTCGGCAAGAGCCGCCGAACGTTTCTTGCGCTAATTGTAAGAAAACCATCGATCGTCTCGAAGAAAATGCTGGAAACTGTGTATTTTTCCGGAGGAAAGGGTGTATTTCAAAAGGAAGGCCAGGGAGCGGGAAAGCTACGGGGGCGCCTGTTGTCAACCGGAAAGGATCAGACCATTCCCCCGAGCATCGCGCAACTTCCATGAAACAGTACGACATCTCCTTGATTTTTCAGATCAATTCATTGAGGGATATCGATTCTCGTGAATTTCGGCTTGAAACTCTCACCGAAAAATAATAGTGTTTCAATCACAATTTATCCTGATTTACAAAAGCTGTTAACACCAATCATTGTGAGTCTTTCTCGGTACGGAGCAGGCAGGATCGAGCGTTCGCCCTTCTCGGCTGGCTTGCGCCGCGGAAGGCGGGCAAGCTACGGTTGGATGTTTTCCTACGAGCGCGACGATTCACCTGCCCCGCGAACAATCACCGTGCGCCACCGGTCCCCTTTCATCGCTGAGGCTCTCGCTCGTCCTCCCACGAACCTCCCCCCCCCGCCCACGCGGAAGACTTTCTTCCTTCGGGCGTTCCTCGGGAGATGTTTCGGAGCATGTCGGACGCTTTGGCAACAGGAAATGAAGAGAGCTGTTTTTTTTGGCCTCGTGCGCTATCGCACGGTTCTTCACGATCGGGGGGAAAAACCTTCCATGACAGTCAAGGGGAAAACCTGGACCGCGCACAAGAACCTCTGGCGAGGGCGTCCTTTCAGCTTCTTGTTGTGTCTGGTTTTGCTGTCAGCCGCCTTCTGCGCGAAGGCGGAGGAGACCGACTTCCCGACCGCACCGGAAAAAGCATGGATGGAAGCCCACCCCGCCATCACCATCGCCTCCGATCTTGACAGCTCACCGATCGCCCATTTTGACGCAAACGATGAGTACGACAAGTGGTCGCATTGGAACGATGTCGCCCCATCGTTGAACCCATTCTGGGTCGGGATTCCCGCTTGCCTCACCATCGTATGCCTGGTGGCGGTCGGCCTCCTGGTATGGAACAGATCGTTGAATTCACTTGTCAATGAACAAACACAGGCGTTGAGCGTGGAACTTCGCGAACGCAGGCGGATGGAGGACGCTCTTCGCTTCTAACAGTCATGGAAGAGGAACGAAAACGGATCGCGCAGGAGCTCCACGATAGCATCGGTCAATATCTCGTGGCCGTCAAGCTCAGTCTGGAAGGCGCACTCCGGACGGCTGACGGCATGAATGACGCAAGAATAAAAGACAAACTGGCCGTGCTCATTCCAATCGTGCAGGACGCCATCGACGAGTCCAGGAGAATCTGCAACGGTCTGAGGCCCTCCATCCTGGACGATATGGGAATTATCAGCACGATGCGCTGGCTTTGCCGTGAATTTAGAAAGACCTGCCCGGGCATGCACATTGAAGAACGCCTCGCCGCAATGGAAAATGACATACCGGAGCCGCTCAAGATCGTCATCTTCAGAATTGCGCAGGAGGCTCTCAACAATGCTGCGAAATATAGCCGCGCCGAGTATGTGGATCTCTCAATTTCCAGAACCGGGAATGGAATCGAATTGACCGTGGAAGACGCCGGCCGTGGATTTGATGTGAACGAAGCCATGTCCAGGAATCCATACGAAAGAGGGCTCGGACTCACCGGCATGCGCGAGAGAACGGAACTCTCCGGCGGCTCCTTTTCCATCCGTTCGGCGACCGGAAAAGGAACAGCCGTTCGCGCCTCATGGCCTCTCGAAACAAAACCCCACCGGACGCAACCCCATGAGCCGAAGGCTGTCCCCCTCTCCGCCACATCCATATCCGCAAGGAAATAGATCTCGAGCCGGCATCGCCCGCCAACCCGAAGGCGGGGGACATACTCGGCGGTTAACTCATATAGAGGAAAGGGGGTTGTATATCGGTCAGTTCCCTTCGACTTTTGTCATTTTGACCGGCGTGTCAGACTGAAACTGAAAATATACTTCTCCGTTCTCCGTGAAAATCTTCACCCCGGTATCCGATCTGATCGTCTTTCCGTCGATGGTGAAATTCCTCCAGCCAGAATAGATCCTCTCTCCTCCTTCCTTGCTGCGAAAAAAGTAAATCGCATACTGATCGCCATATTTTGCGAGGTAATACTCGATGGGATTGGGATCGGTCGTTGAGCTCTTCGATATGTATCTTTCCCACAGGCACTTCCATCTGCCCAGCAACTGGGGATCGGGCTCTTTGACGACCTTGCAGAAAACGCTCGGTTTCCCGGCGATGTCGGACCGGCTGATGCCAACGGGCGGCGGCGCCGCAAAAACGCATGAAACGGAGAAAGCTACCAACATCAATACAATACTAACGCTTTTCATGTCTTCATCCTCTCTTTGAAATTGCTCTCAATCGACTGCAGCCCATCTCAAAAACAACCTCCGATCCTTCCAATCTCAAAAATAGAATCGACAACGTCATTGTCTATACCCCATTCGGCAGCTTTTGCTCCAATGAATTTCGCATCTACTACCTGCCGAACCAGTCTCTTTTCAAACAACTGGTCCATTTTCATGCATGCAGCAGAACGAACGAGGTCGCCGGGTCTAAAAAACCCGAGCACCCGTTCCGAGATTGTGTTATTATGGTGATGGCTGTTATTTTCCTTTGGTTCCAGTGAGTTAGTGGAAAATATACCATGGCGGACACACTGAGAACCCAGTCTTTTTCCCGTTCGATTCCTCGGAACACTTCCGATCCATTCGCGAGAAAGAGGTAGTCGCATCATGATCGAGCAGCCCCAAACAGTCGGAGAATTCAGGAAGAAGCGATTGATTCCGCAGGCAAAGATGACCATCACCGACGGACGAGACCAGTGGCAGGTTGAAATCGGTCAATACACTTCAATCGGCCGTGAAGCGAAGAACTCCATTCAAATCCTCGACCCCCTGGTTTCCAAAGTGCACTGCCTTATCCAGTTCAATCCGGACCTGGGTTTTGTGGTCAGGGACCTTGACAGCTCGAACGGCACATTCTTAAACGGCCAGCGACTTCAGGCCGACCAGGTGCTCGGCAGGGGCGATACCATAAAGATCGGCTCCACCCTGCTGAGTTTCATCCCCTCTGAACCGGAAGGCTCCAGGTTTAAGATGGCCGACGGGACTGAAATCGTGCAGCTAAAAGAAATACGCTCCAAGGTTTCACCCGGTCAGGTGCGATTTCTACCGGAAAAGGAAATTGAGGACGAGGCGGTCCTCCGCGCCGACTATGAGAAGCTGCGCGTCACTTACGAATTACAGCGCAGGATCGGCCCCGAACATGACCTGGATCGCATTTTCGAGCACATACTCGACCACACATTCAAGTTTCTGGACTGCGACCGGGCGGTGATCCTCACGGTGGGTGAGAATGGAAACCTCAACCCCCACGCCATCAAAACGCGGAAAGAGGACGAGCGGGTCCTCATTTCTTCAACGCTGGTGAAAAAGGTGCAATCCGAAAAGTTGGGGATCATCACGGCAGATGCCCTGGCAGACGACCGCTTCGACGGCGCCAAATCCATGTTCGCCCAAATGGTTCGCTCCTCGATGGCAGTCCCCATCCTGTACGAAAACGAACTCCTCGGCGTCATGATCATTGATTCTTCGGTCTCCGTAAACGCCTACAGCGACAAGGATCTTTCACTGCTCACCAACATTGCCAACCAGACCGGCCAGTTCATCAAGAATAGAGAGATGGCCAAGAAAATCGAACTGGAGGCGGTGACCCGGGAGCGCTTTCAGCGTCTGCTTTCCCCGGATCTCGCAGAAATGGTGGTCTCCGGGAAACTCAAGGTGGAAAAGGGCGGCGAAAGTCGTGTCAGCACGGTGCTCTTCGCGGACATTCGCGATTTCACCGCAATGAGCGAGAATATGGCCGCCGCACAGGTCCTTCAAATGCTCAACGATTTTTTTGAATTGATGGTGGAAACGGTATTTAGCCACGAGGGAACCGTGGACAAGTTCGTCGGCGACATGATCATGGTGATCTGGGGGGCTCCGGTCGCCCACGAAGACGACCCGCTCCGCGCCGTGAGTGCAGCCATCGATATGCAGTCAGCCCTCGCAGGTTACAACGAAACGAGAAAATCAAGGGGGCAACATCCCATCAACATCGGCATCGGGATCAACACGGGGGAACTGGTTGCGGGGTACATCGGATCATCCCGCACCATGAGCTATTCCGTAATCGGGGACGCCGTGAACATCGCATCGAGATTGTGTTCGGCCGCCAGGCATGGCCAGATCATCATCTCGGAAGACACGGCCCGGCAACTCCCGCACCAGATCCAAACGGCTGAATTGGCCCCCTTGCAGGTTAAGGGAAAATCCAAGCCGCTCAAAGTGTTCAGCGTCCTCTATACCTGAAAAGCCTCGCCGCATCGTCCAGGGATATGCAGCCGAAACGTTGCTTCCGCTCTCTCCGTTGCAAGTTCCAGCGGCCTGGCTGCGACGGACGGGCCGCAAGGCATCCCGTCGCCACGGAAAACGCGCATCAACCTGCTGCTCCCGCCTTTTTTGCCTCCATACCCTCCCACAAGCGGCAGAATGCGCAAAGTCCCTCGATGCCCGTGGCCTGACCGCATCGCTCGCAGGCGTGGAGCGGCGTCGGTTCGCCGGAATGTATCAAGCCATCATCCTTTGCACGCAGAAAATTCAGGTAGAAATTCAGCTTCGCCCCTGCGCAGTCTCTCTCCATCTGATTCAAGAGTCCCTTGTAATAGAGGCTGGTCGCCCCTACGGAGAACGGGCACTCGTCTTCGATGTAGGAAATGCCGCGAACCAGTGCGTAAGCTGCCATTTCGCGTTCGTAGAATCGGAAAAGAGGTTTCACCTTTCGGGCGAGGCCCATCCCGTCGGAAGGCATCACCGGCGCCTGGCGGACAAGATACTCGGCGTTCCAGCGCAGAGTATTTCCAAAGAGAACTGCGGCTTCATCATCCAGATTGTGTCCGGTTGCGAGGATTTCATAGCCCAACTCATACGCGATCCGGTTCATTTCATGGCGCTTGACCAGGCCGCACACCGAGCACGGTTTCTCTCTCCCGCGTCTGGTCGTCCGGGCAACGGCGGGAATCGATTCGCCATAAGTCCCTTTAACGTCCAGAACGTGAAGTTTTGCTTCCGGCTGGAAGTCCCGTATGAACTTTTCAATGTGCAGACGGGACTTATGCGAGTAGCCAACCTCGCCGTCTATGCCAAGGTCGATGTACAGCCCATCGACCCGATAACCCAGCGACAGCAGAATATCCCAAAGCGACAGGCTGTCCTTGCCGCCCGACACCGCCACCAGCACTCGATCGGCCGGATCGAACATTCGGCGCTTCCCGATGAATCGCTCCGTCCGCCCATGCACCCACTCGATGAAGTGGGCGCCACAGAGCGCCAGTTTGTGCTGGCGCATATTGATGACGGCAACTTCCGTGCACTTCCGGCAGCGCATTCCGTGCATGGCGTCACCCTCCCGAAACCACGGGCACCAGTCTTATTTCGGCCCCACCCGGGAGTACCGCCTTGTCGTTTATGAGCTTCCCGTCTCTCACGGCCAGAACTGTTTCAGGATTCAAGCCGACTTTGAGAATCATGCCGCGGACGGTAATGCCTGGCGGGACTTCCCATTGTTTGTCCCGGTAGGATATTTTAACCATGACTCATCTCACGTTTCGCTCTCATGCGTCATAAGGGCTCTTCGCTCACTATTCCGGTATGCGTTCCCACACAGAAGCGTGCGAACGGCCATCCCCTGCAACCCGGCCGCCGGACGGCCACCGCCTCCCGGATGGAGAAGCGCCTCGGGAACACCCGGCCCGGTATGCCAGGAATGAGAAAGACATCAGGCGGGCTTATTCGGCGAAAGCCTTTCCAACCTCAGAAAGGCTCCGCATTCCGGACACTTGGTGATCTTTTTCGCTCTCTTGGCGCCGTCTTTATCCACTGTAAACGGGTCGTCCCCGGCGACAAGGTAGGTTTCCTTGACCGGCCCGACCATCTCCCTGACTATGAGAATCATGTAGCCGCAATTGTGGTATGATTTCTCTACTTGCATTTGGACTCCACTCTTTGGTGAGCGGCATGTCGCACCGGCCTATCCATGAAGCATGCGTGCAAATCGGTTGCACCCTGGACGGATGAAGGTTGCATCGCCACTTTGTGAAATTCAATAGTCACATCGTCATCTATTCTTTTCGGCGATTTGATCGCGATTGTCAACAAAGCCTTTTTCCGGATAGTTCGGACTGCATAGCGCTGAAAGGGAGAATCTCCGGCCCGGACCTGTGGCGTACAGCCGAGAGAATGCATGGAATGGGGCTATGAGACCTGGAGCGATGTCAGCCATTCCAAAGTGACCTACCTTGAAAATACGGCGCCATGTACTGCATGATACCATGTTTCCGCACGTGAAATACAGCGAACACCCGATTGTTCTTTCCCGCAGAGTCCCTTAAAGTGATATTCACCATCAGCCATGAACCACAGCTTCTACCCTTTCTCTCTCCAGGAAGCCGGGCGAATCCACCATCCCGGCTTTTCTTCTTTCGAAACAGACCTCACGGAGACCGATCCCGCCTTCCACGATTCCATCGAATCGTTCTTCACGTTCCGGATTCAAATCCTCTCGACATCGTTGATCGAGATCTCACGCATCTGCTGGAGGATGGAAACCGCCATGCGGCGCGGGCGTTCCCCGTGGAACTTGATATAATGGTAGATGGGAACGACCTCGTACCCGCGAATGAGTTTGTGTTCCCCGCCGAACCCTGGATCCATGCTCTCCACCCCGTTCTCGATGGCATACTGAATGGGATGGTAATAGCACGTAGCGAAATGGAGAAAGGGAACCTCATCGAAACAACCCCAGTATCGTCCGAAGATGCTCTTCGCCTTGTGGTAGAAAAGAGCCATGCCGACGTTCCCTCCCATAAGGGATGCGAGCGAAAAGAAGATCCGATGTCTGAAATACCTGCCGAGAAGCTCAAAAAAAGTACCATTGAGAAAGGGCAGCACACGGAGTCCCATGTGTTTGGTCCAGGTCCGCAGATAGAGTTGATAGACGTCATCGAAGTAAGCCGCCGGAGCGTCTTTCCCATCAACCACCGAAAGCCGGATTCCCTGCTCCCGAATCGTTCGGAGCTCCCGTTTGATTTTCGTTCTCCGACTGGATCTGAAGGATTTCAGGTAGTCGTCGAAATCCCCGTAACCCCGGTTGAACCATAAATAATACTGACTCCTCAAGGACATGTATCCCTGTTGGCGAAGAAGAGAATGAAGATGGGGGGAACCCATGGAAACGAAATAGATGCGCGAGGTCAGGAGCTTCCGGTTCCTGCACATGTAGTCGATGTAATCCAGCAGCATTTTGTCCGTCATGATGGGATCGGCGTCGGGACGGCGGAGGAATTCATAACCCGGCGCGGGCGTGTAAGGGATCGAGCCGACCAGCCCCAGGTGAAAGGGAAGTCCCGTGATTTCCGTCAAGAACTCGATCAGGCCTCCATCACCAAATTCCACCCACGCTCGATCCCTTTCATAAAGCGGCGCCAGAGCGATCGGGAACTTGCCCGCATAAGCCGCCAGATGACATGGACGATAGCCTCGTTCTTCGGACACGGAGCCGGACTCCTCCAATGAATAGAAATATTCCCATTCCGCCATGGGACTTGCGCGCAACGCCAGCGCATTCCACACGTCCCGTCCCACCGCCTCGGCAGACGAGAAAACCCTGAACGAAATCGACATTATTTTTCCCTTTCATCCCCCGAAGTATTATGTTCTGAAAGGTGATTATTATAACAGCCGAAAGTGCAACAAGCGAACATCCATCGCGGAGCGGGTTGGAGAACGGGCACAATAGAGGAGTTCAGATCGTTTCACGGGAGATAAGGCAATGAGTCTTCAGAAGATACTGGATGAGATCGATTCCAGGAGACAACACCATGTAGAAGATCTTTTCGAGTTCCTGCGCATACCCAGCATAAGCACGTACTCGCAACATACCGGGGACATTCGGCATGCCGCCGACTGGGTTTCGAGCCGCCTGGCGCGACTGGGCTTCAGGACGCGCATTCACGAAACGGCCCGTCACCCGGTGGTCTTCGCCCAAGGTCCTCAACGGCCCGACCGACCCACTCTCTTGATTTACGGTCACTACGACGTTCAACCTCCCGAGCCTCTGGCTGAGTGGGCAACCCCGCCCTTTTCCCCCTCCATCAGGGACGGCTTCGTTTACGCAAGGGGCGCCACCGACGATAAGGGCCAGTTCCTCACCTACATCAAGGCGATGGAAGCGATTCTCGACGTTTCCGGAGAGATCCCCGTGAATGTGAAGGTACTGGCGGAGGGGGAAGAAGAGATAGGGAGCCCGAGCCTGGAAGCCTTTTTGAGGCAATGCCCGGAGCTGTTCAAAGCCGATGCAGTCGCCATATCCGACGGTTCGCAGTGCGCCCTCGGCATTCCGACCATAACCTACAGTCTCAGGGGACTCTGCTATTTCCAGTTGGACGTACAGGGTCCACGCATGGATCTTCATTCAGGAATCTATGGCGGGATCGTAGTAAACCCGGCGCAGGCCCTTGCAGAAATCCTGGCGAAACTCAAAACGCCCGACGGCAGAGTGGCTATCCCCGGATTCTACGACGACGTATTGCCGCTGGAAAAGTGGGAAAGTGACGAACTGGCGGCGCTTTCGCCGGACGAGGACGATGTGAAAGGTTACCTGGGCGTTTCGGAATTCACGGGAGAGCAGGGCTTTTCGGTTATGGAACGGCTAACCGCTCGGCCCACCCTGGACGTGAACGGCATCTGGGGAGGTTTTGCCGGCGAAGGCGCCAAAACCGTAATCCCGGCGAAAGCCGGCGCCAAAGTCAGTTTGCGACTGGCGCCCCGTCAGGAGTCTGCCGCAATCAGCCGTCTTTTCAGAGAATTCGTTCTTTCCGTCACCCCGCCCGGCGTCACCCTGGAGATAACCGAACTGCAGCACGGGGCCGATCCGGTATTGGTGTCGAGAGGCAGCACGAGCGTTCAGGCAGCCGCGAGGGCTATCGAGACGGGTTTTGGGCGTGCACCCGTATTCCTGAGGGAGGGCGCTTCCATTCCAGTGGTGAGTCTGTTCAAGAACGTACTGGGTCTGGAAGACATCCTGCTCCTGCCGTGGGGGCGCCCGGACGACGGCGCCCACTCTCCCGACGAACGGTTTTCCCTGGAGGATTTTCACCGGGGAATACGTTCGGCCGCCGCATTGTTTTTCGAACTGGCGTAGCTCCACGGGTGTCATTTTGCAGGAGCGGGTTGCTTCAGGAGCCACTCGAAGCGGTCGGGCGGCTTCAGCTTCTTCCCCTTGAGGAATAGAATGCTGATACGCCTGTTCCTGGGGTCCTCAACATTATCCTTGTAAAGCGGAGATTTGTCGGCAAAGCCCGCCACCATCGCGATTCGATTCGGGTCGATGCCGTCCGCCTCGAACTCTCTCCTGGCCGCAGACGCCCTTGCCGTCGAGAGCTCCCAATTGGATATCTGCTGGTTTCGAATGGGCGAGCTGTCAGTATGCCCTTCTATAACGATTTCGTTGGGAAAATGCTTTATGATGCTGGTGATGTCCTTGATGATCTTTTTCCCCGCATCCGTCATACGGTCGCTTCCGGGTGGGAATATGGGGTTCTCGGCAGTATCCACAATCTGTATCCTGATCCCGTCCTCGCTCATCCCCACCATCACCTGTTCTTTTCCTCCCTGTGACTGTTCCCCGATCCCGGTGATTATCTTTGCCAACGAGTCTTCGTTTGTGACTCCGCCCTGACTCTCACCGCTTTCAACCACCTCCGCGCCGCCTGCCTGCTGCACGTTCGGAGTGTTCCCGCCGGCCATCATGAAGGACTGCCCACCCTGTGAGAACAGGCTGAAATGTTTGAAATAGAGCGCAAGAACCGCCCGCTTCTCCTGAGAAGTCATGTTGAGGAGCCACATCAAAAGGAAAAATGCCATCATCGCCGTGACGAAATCGGCATAGGCAACCTTCCAACTTCCCCCGTGCCCCCCCTCGTGCCCTTTCTTGACCCGCTTGATGATGATCTTCTTGGCCTTCTCGTCCATTATTTCTTCACTTTCTTGATCAATGCTTCCAGCTCCAGGAAGGAAGGCCGCAGATCCTCGGGCACGACTCTCCTGGCAAATTCTACCGCAACCTGAGGCGACGGGGTGTTTACGAAAGCAAGAATGCCGGCCTTCAGCACCGTCAAATACTCCCGATCTTCACCTGCGATGTTTTCAAGGTTCTTGGCCATGGGCCCAACGAACCCGTAGCTGAGCAAAACGCCGAGAAAGGTCCCCACGAGCGCCGCCCCGATGCTGTGGCCAAGCACATCGGGTGGCTCGTTGATCTTCTTCATCGTGAGGACCACTCCCAAGACACAGGCGACAATACCCAGCCCGGGAAGCGAATCCGCCACGTTGGCCAGGGCTTTCGCCGGGGCCAGCAATTCTTCGTGATGGGATTCTATCTCGTAATCCAGCAGCGACGCCAGCTCGTGAGCCTCTATGTCCGTTATGGTGAGGGTTCTCAACGTATCGGTAAGAAACGCCAGAGCATGATGATTTTTTAGAAAATTCGAGTATTTCTTGAAGATGGCGCTCTTTTCCGGTTCATCGATATCCGCCTCGACGGAAACCAGGCCTTCCTTCCGTATCTTGAAAAAGATCTCACTCAGAAGAACCAGAGCATCGAGATAATCCTTCTTCCCGTAAGCCTTGCTGGCGAACATTCTGCCTATCCCCACCTGCACCCCCTTGATGACCTTCATGGGAGATGCAATGATGAATCCGCCAAGCGCAGCGCCGCCTATGATCACGAGTTCAGCGGGCTGATAGAGAAGGGAGAGGTTTCCATGCTCCATCAGATAGCCGCCTATGACTGCTGCGGTAACCATGACCGCACCGATGATGACGAACATGTCCCCCGCCTATTGCCTCCTTTTCATCTTCCTGATGATCTCCCTTTGCCTCTCAAAAACGTACTTCGCTATCCTGTCCCTGATGTCTTCGTCTATCTCGGTGAATCCTACCGATGTGAGATGCAGGCCTTCGCTGTTCTGCTCGACTCTGATCACTTCTCCATAAATGTAGAACACCACATAGGCCAGAGAGGGCAACATCAAACGGATCTCCACCATTTCTCCGGGCTCAAAACTCTCCTTGATCGCCGCACTGATACCACCCGCACTGATGTTCACCTGGGTGAATTGAAGGCAACTGTAGTCCGTGCACTGCAGCGTGATCATGTTGATGATCGTATCGAGTTTCGCATTCAGGATTTTCAAACACTCCGACAGCGCCTGATTCTCTTCAATCTCCGGGAAGCCTTGAAAATCCGTCAATACGGACTCCACCGAAGTCCGGGACCTCATCCCCGCCCTCTGTTCCAAAGGCACACGGCGAATTTCAAGGGGCAGGTATGAATCCACCCTGGAGTATTCCCTCATTCCACTAAAATCCTGATCGTCTGCATGCATCTCAGCCACCGCGAACGAGATATTTGTTCCCAGAAGGCCGCAGGCGCCTGGCGCCATTCGACCCCTCCTCCAACAGATAGTGGGAAAAACCCGTGAACTATCAGATCTTTTTGGGCAGATCGATCCCGCCGCAGCCCCTGGCGCGCGGCACATCTCCACCCCGCCATTCCCGGCAAAAATGAGGTCTCGGACAACCCCGGTCCCCCGGAACCGTCCACTTCCTCTCCTATATCACACTTTATCGGAATACCTCACAGAAAACATAAGTGGAGAACGGTTCACGGACTGGAGACTCCGATACCTGGGCGCGACTCGCCATGCACGGCCAGCAAGACTTCCGCGATCCGATTCCACAAGCGCAACGGCAGGGGGGGTGCCAACTCGAGAACAGCGCTGCGGCTGAATGTGTCTCCCGGTGAGAATCGCATTTTTCGGGGAACGAAGGACGGCAGGTGGAAGGAACGGAGGACGGTGGCCTTCAGCATCACCGTCCCCTCTAAAAGGCGCTCGAGCTTGAGGCGCGCCCGGCATCGTCCGGGCACGCCTCGACACGCATACGGCTCGAACCCGTCACGGCGGAAACGTTTGCCCGCAGGAATCTTTGTGAAGACCCATGCGAAAAACGGCAGGCAAGCCAACCACACGAGACACGTAGCGGCTGCCCTTGAAAACACTCTCCCGGCTTTTCTCTCATCCGGGGGACCCGGCGATCCCCAGGGCAGAGGCGCAAATCGCATCCCACGGGATCGCCGTCGGTTTAACCGAGGTAAAAGCCCGTCGGGTCGATATTCCTGAGAATCGTGAGTTCCTCCGCGGTGGGCGCTTCGGTCACCTTGACGTCAGGAGCCACCTTGAGGTCAAACGAGCAGTTGGCTTTCACCGATTCGACTGATTGGCCCGGAAAATATTCGGCGAGGTACATTTCTTTGGTGACCTCATCGAATTTGTAGACACCCATGGTGCTGACGACGACGGTGGGGCCGCCGCCGATCATGCCGAGCTTCTCGCGTGCGCCCGGGCCATCCAGAAAACCCGGAGTGGTTACATAATCGACCTTCTCTACGAATTTTTTCGGATCCTGGGGCATGATGGCGAGAACCCTCTTGCCCGACGTGGCCATGTCGTTGGCTCCGCCGCTTCCCGCAAAATAGGTGAATCCTTCCGGCATCTCGATGTCGCCAACCCCGGTGGAGTTGATGTTGCCGAATTTATCGATCTGTGCGCCGCCGATGAAGGCCACGTCGACTTCGCCGCGCTGCAGTGCGGCCATGGTCGCAAGCATTCCAAAGGTAGCGTCGCCGTTGGCAAAAAGAGCCGGGTCATCTACCGTGATGGCCAACCCGGGAGGAGCGGTCGCACGGATGGATCCTCCCTCCGTGAAGAGAATCATACTGGGAGCACTGGTGGCCATTGCAAAGCTCACGACAACCAGCGGCAATCCCACACCAGCGAAAACCACTTCTTTGTCATTGATTTCCTTGGCGCAACGGACAACCATCAGTTCGGTCAGTTTAAAATTAGCAGCCATTTCCTACCTCCTTCAGGCTCATGTGTCGGCTCAGGCCTTGATGTGTTCATCCGTATACTGCGGCACGCCCTTCCATACGGCAGGATCATGGTAGCCGTAGTCGAGATCCAGCTTCGGCTTGAAACCGAGGATTGGCTTGAGCCGATCCAGGCCTTCCTGGCCAAACTTCTCGGTATACTTCCGGATATAGGCTGCGTGATCTTCACAACCGTAGATCCATTCGTCCATAAAAACCGGGAGCAGGTCCTTGCTCCTTTCATACTTGCCTTGATACTGGGAGAAACGGATATCCAGACCGTAGTACCCGCGGCAGGCGGAGGGATGCGCACCATACGGGCAGTGCACGACAGCCAGGGTCTTGAAGTAGGGAACCAGGGTTCGGTCGGGATCGCTTCTGGTGATCTCCGGTTCGATGATCTCCTCTGCGGTGACAATGACGCCCCGTTTCGTCCCCATCGTGCCAAACTCATCGGTGACCCCACGGGTGCCCCATGTGATCACATTTCCGAAGTAGTCGGCCTTCTGCGCGTGGATGATGGCCACATCCGCCCTCCAGGCGCGCACCACCGTGATTTGTTCGCCCGTGAAGGGGTCAGCGATCACCTTGAGATCCGTCGGATTGTGTTTGATGATATCGGTTCCGATGTTTCCGCGAACGGGAATGAAAGGAATACCGAGAAAACCTGCAATCATTGCACTGGTGGCGCCGAAGTTTGAGAGATCATATCTCTTAATCTCCTTGCTCTGGACGGCACGGCGAATAGCATACGGGGCCTTTACATACCAGTTCATCGCCCAGGCGAGATGCATCTCTTTCACGCATTTCGCGCCGACCAACAGATCCAGACCACCCACATCGGTGGATGCATTGATAATATTGAGATCTTTCTTCTTCTGCCTGATGATTTCATGGGTGAGAGCCATGGGGACCATGATCTGGAAGCCACCATAGTAAACAGTATCACCATTATTGATAAACTTTGATACTGCCTCCTTGAGCGTCATCCTCTTGTCAGTAACTGCCATCTTACCCTCCTGTGCAATCGATAAAGGAAAATCATCACCACCCGACTCTTTTTCGTTCGCGAGTTAGCTCACCTCCTTGCTAGGGCTCTACAAACCCTCTCTTGATCCGATCCTCGTAACAGTTGCGGCAAAGATAGTAGACCCTGACATTTCCGCATCCGGTGCCGTAAAGCTGAAGGAGAAAAGAGCATTTCGAGCAACTTTGCAGCATGCAGCGGTTCTCGCAGAAAGCAAATTCCTCCTCCGGCAACCCGCATTCGTCACAGCAACGTTCAGAGATATCCATCAGTTCTCCCATTCATGGCTCTTCCTGCCACCGGTACAGCGGCTTCGGCCGCAAGCACCCCCGTCATGACCCCTCCAGCATTTTCCGACCTCACGCAGCCGAGGGATCCCCTTCCTGAAATCACAAGAGACGCAAGCCGGTTCTGCCGCCACCTCATGCCACACAGCATGCATCCGGTACGGCAATCCGGCATTACACCTCTGTCATGAGCGATTCCGCATTGATTGCAGTCCATTCCGCCCGGTACCAAAGAGATGCCGGCGACGTCCCGCAACACGGGCGCACCCTGGCATCCTCACAGATCGCCAGCGCCCTTGCGCAGCACGGGCGCCGTTCCATGGCTTTTCCCCAATCCCGTGAGGGCAGGGAAACAATCGGCCTGCTCCGTTTACGGAAATAGTATTGCTTGAGTATCTTGTCTTGATTACTGGTTACCGCCCAATCCCGAGCTTCCCAGATAGATGCGAAGGTCCGGCCTCGTCCGGAAGTTCTCCGGACAGAACGGAACTCAAGTGCGGATGCGGCGCGTAGTAGATAGCAGCAGCTACAGATTAGACACTGAACAGGAGTGGTGGCAAACTGCGCCCGGGACGGTTTCTATAACTCGATGCCAGAGATATCCGACAGTCTAAAGACCGAACTTCAGGCGTTCCCGACCGGGAACCCGCACGGCCCGCCAAGGAACCCCCTCAAAGTGCAACCCTTCTCTCGGTTGCCATCCGGGCGAACCCCCAGCGCGGCACATGCCATCTGCGGTCTTTTTACCATCCATTTCTATTATCTTTCTATTTGTTGCAGGATGTCAAGGAAGAAATTTTGATTTTGCAGCCGAGAATTTGTACCACTTCCTTGTATAACCAATAAGTTGCAAACAGACGATATTCATCGGGAAGAACAACGGTGCATGCGCTGAATTCAGCAGGATGACAACATTTCTTTTGGATCAAATGAATAACGGCATGTCAATCAACCTGTAAACTCAGAATTAATCACAGCATATTGGCTCGTCGCGACTAAAACGAGACTCCCTGATCTGTGTCAAAGTGTTCCGCCTTGAAAGAGATCCGCCTCACCTGACGGCGAGATCCCGTTCTCATCGAAACCCCGATCCCTCCCGCTGTGCTCTCGCCTTCGCACCTCTGCAATCCCGGATCCTCCGCAATACCGAGTTTTCGAGGGGCCTCCACACACCCTGCGGGACGTTCTGATCGGAAATGTCTCCCAACCGCAAAGTGCGTTCACGTTTCGCCCTGCATTTTCAGCGTAAGTTTTCTCTTGTCAAATTTTGTTTATGATAGTACGACATTTCCACTGGCGGAATTCGACGCAGACCCTGACGCCGAACGCCGGTGGACCATTTGGCATGGTTCCGCACGAGAAGTCATCCATCGTGCGCCAACCTCCAGTGAGAATCGCGGGAGGGACGGGACCCGAGGCAACCCGTCACGCACGCGGGCCGAACCTGAAGGTATGGCGGCGGCAAGCCCTTCGCGCCGGGGTCCCTCCCGTAAGGCGGGAATTCGTCCAACCCGCGGCGCGAATCCAGATCCGTGTGGAGCTGTGCCGGCCTTCCGCCGAGAGACTCCTTTTCCCCGTTCGATGAACCATGCTGACATTCTCCCGGTACAAGAGTCTGTAAATCGGCTTTCTTAATCGATGTACGCTCTTGCATCACTCAAATGAACCGTCCCCCCGGCGAAGTTTCCCCCGCGCGCATCGAGCGGGAAGTCGGGGTCCAGGGATCGACGGAAAACCTGGATTCCTGCTTTCTGAGGAATGACGATCGAGTACCCCTGCAAGAAGCCCGATGGAGTTCTGAGAATGATTCGAGGACACTAATCAAGGAGGCTTTCATGGTACGATCGCGCGAAAAGGCAAAAAAGGCTGAAATCCTGACCTTGGAGGACGCGGTCAGGAAATACATGCACGACGGGATCGTGTGTGCATTCAGCGGTTTTACGGGTTTCAACAGAAACCCGACGGCGTTCGCATGGGAGACGGTCAGACAACGAATCAGGAACATTCACGTGCTCGACCGGCACGGCAGCGTTTGCACCTGGCTGCTCAACGCGGTGGGCGCAATTGCAATCCAGGAAACGGACTGGATGGGCTGGGGCGAGATGGCCGGCAAGCTCGACGTCAACCTCGAAAGAAACTACAAGGCCGGCAAGGTGATCCTCGAGGATTACGCCCACGGCGCCATGGCGATGAGGTTTCTTGCGGGGGCCATCGGCGCCCCGTTCATTCCCTACTATGCGCCGCTGGGCTCGGATCTCTACAATCCCGATTATGATGCTCTTGGAAGAGCAGGGATGAGAGACGGGAGCAACCCGCGGATCGCCAGGAAGAAGTTCATCCAGATGGAGGAACCCTTCTTCGGCGCCGGAGAGGTGATTCTGCTTCCTGCCGCCACACCGGAACTCGCCGTAATCCACGTCGCCCAGGCGGGAGAGAAGGGAACGGCAAGATGGCGCGGGGTCGGCACCATCGACAAGGAGATCGCCTTTGCATGCGACAAGGTGGTGATCGTGTGCGAGGAGATCGTTCCCGAAGCCGAACTGCGAAAGCACCCTGAAACGAACCAGATTCCCTACTTCACCGTGGATTGCATCGTGGAGCAGCCATGGGGCGCCTTTCCCAGTTCAGTACCCTACTACTACGATTACGACGCCCCTTTCATGCGCACGATGGACGTCGCATCGAGAACCGAAGCGGACTTGCAGAACTGGCTGGATGAATGGGTCTATGCTCCCGGATCGTGGCAGGAATTCATCGAGAAACTCGGCGTCAAGAAGCTCCTGGATCTCAAAGCCGATAGCGTATCGGGTTACAGCATGCGCATGATGAGAGGCAGGAAGCCGGCGCCCAGGATGACGATGCCCTTGTCCGTGGCGAGAAGCGGATATTAGAAACAGGGGGATAAAAATGGCCAGATCGATGGAAGAACTGATGGAATTGATTGACAGGATTCCCGATGAATCCGCGAAGCCGGGCGAATTCATCCTGCCCGAACTGATGGCTATCGCCGTCGCCCATGAGGTCCGGGACGACGACATCGTCTTCGCGGGGACGGGGCTCCCCATGGTGGGCATCATGACGGCAAACCTTCTCAACGCCCCCCACGCTCTCCTCATTTACGAATCGGGCATCTGCGACGGGAAAACCATGCACGTTCCCATGTCCGTGTGCGACCAAAGGGCCGCGTACATGAGTTCCACTCTGGGCGGACTGGTCGACACCTTCGGGTATTATCTGCAGCAGGGCTTCGTAACCCTCGGTTTCCTCGGCGGAGCGGCGATTGACAAGTACGGCGGCGTCAACGTAACTTCTATCGGGGACTATTTCCACCCCACCCACCGGTTCACCGGTTCGGGCGGCAATTCGGACATCGGAACCATGGCGGCCAGGACGGCTTTCATCATCTTGCAGGAAAAACGGAGATTCCTCGAACGTAACGATTACACGACGACCCCCGGGTGGTGGTGTTGGGATTTCAAGACAAGAGAATGGAAACCAAAAAAGGAGGTCTGGAAAGGAACGCCCTTCGCCCACAGCGGCCCCACGGCGGTCGTGACCAACATGGGGGTCTACCGGTTCGACGATGAGGGCATACTGTACCTCGAAACCTGTCACCCCGGCGTCACCATGCAGCAGGTCAAAGACAACTGCGGTTTCGATCTCAACGTAGCGATGGTGAAAGGCGAAACGCCGCACCCGACTTACCGGGAACTCTTTGTGCTGAGGGAGTTCGTGGACCCCGAACTCATTTTTCTCCCACAGAAAGTGGAGTATCCCAAATCGATCCAGTCCATCATCGATGATTGACCGTAAGGGGGAGTGGACCTCCTTTTCATGCCGCTTCCCCTTCTTTCCCGCCAGGCGATTTCACTCTGACTCCAACAAAATGCCGCGACGGGGAACTTTGCCCTTAAATCTCCGGATTTTTGGGATATGATTCCTGAAGAAGCATCCATGAAAACACCCTGAGATTCATCGGTAATTTTTTGGGGGAGGTGAAATGAACGAAACGAGTTGCCTTTCGGCCAAATCGCAAATCGAACCCAGTGAAAAGATGAGGAGTTTCGTCGAAGGGACTGACATTGCAACCCCTGCGGACCTGGTCGACCTCAAGATTAGAATGCGGTACGCGCTACGCATTGTCCCATATGACAGCAGCACCCAGGAGCAAGAAAAGAATCTTCGATGGACACGCTCTGCGGCAAGAATATTCCATGATGGATTTGTATTCTCAAGATATTCCTGCACGGATCTGATCATATTGTTCATGGGGTTATGCAATGCTCTGGGCTTTGAAACAAGGTTTGTCAAAGTGAAAAAAGAATACCCGGAAATGCATAGCATTCTTGAAATCAAACTCCCCGACGGCTGGTACATCTACGATCTGGCCGACAATAATTACCCCGAAAAGGGTGAAATAAAGTCCGGAGTAATTTACCGGGGATGGTATCTCTGGCGCAAGGGAAGGGATTCCTGGGATCTCGGGTTATGCGAATATGAAGACATGCACAAACTCTGGCCACAGCAGCCGTGAGTGTTCTTCAGCCGTTATCATATGGTCGCACTGGCCAAAACCCCGAGGCTGCCTGAACATCCCGCCGCCGCACTGAGTCTTACGGCAACCGAAGAGCAGCATGTCTCTGCAACTAATACAAGATAGCGCCGTGTGCGGGGGGATGCCCCGCGGCTGACGACGACCGACACCGCAAAGGGGGTCTGGGGGACGCCTCCAGACCCTTACCCTCCTGGCCTGCCCCAGTATTCAGAACCGTCTTTCTCATTCCCGCGAGTTGCCCCCTGGGGCACGCCTCGACATATCACTTGCGCGTTCGATCGAGGAATCGTATGGTCTTGCGGGCTCTGGCGTTGCACGGAAGGTGTTCGGGCAAAAATCCAATCCCAAAATGCAGTTCGGATGTATATAGCGCGCGACTTGATGCATTATCTCGGATTCCGGGCAAAGGAGATCTTATGGCACAATTGATACTGTGGTTCAAGGAAACCAGACCCCAATTCCTTTTTCTCTCCGTTGTTCTCACTTTTCTTGGAACTGCGATTGCCTGGTACTATGGTTCTTTCAATTTTGGATATGCACTGCTTGCCGGTTTTGGACTCGTATTGACTCATGGCAGTGCCAATGCGATAAATGATTATTTCGATTATAAGAGTGGAATCGATTTAAACGTCCAGAGAACCCCTTTCAGCGGGGGGAGCGGGCTTGTCCCCGAGGGGAAACTCCCGCTAAGGCATGCTCTCTGGGTTGGAGTTGTCACATCGCTGGCAGCCCTGGTCATAGGCATCTTTTTTGTAATCGTAAGCGGCTGGAAGTTGATACCGCTATTAGTTGTAGCAGCTCTGTGCCTGGTTTTGTATACGCCCGTGATATTAAAAACCCGATGGCCCGAGTGGTCCCCGGGGTTGGGGCTGGGCATATTACCCATAGTGGGTTTCTATTTTGTGCAGACAGGTAAATACGATTGGGTAGTCCTGATTGCCTCGATACCCAGCGGTATCTTAGTGCACAATCTTCTCCTGTTGAACGAGTTTCCCGATGTTGAAGCAGATAGAATGGGTGGCAGGAAGACGACCCCCGTTGTATTTGGCATGGAATCTGCCTGCAAATTTTTCAGGATAGCGACGATATCCGTTTATATCTGGATTGCTGGTTGTGTGCTGGCTACTCTTATAACCGGTAGTGTGGTAATGCCAGTTTATTGCCTGATAGTTTTCTTGACTCTGCCACTGGCTATAAAAGCCATGCAGGGGTCGAGAGAATACATGGACAGGAGCAAGCTCGTTCCAGCTCTAAGCAGTAACGTAATGTTTATCCTGATAACCCAGTTACTGATGGGTGTAGGCTATATTTTGGAAAAGATGTATCCGATATCATGACAGAAAATACTTCAAACATGCCCTCGATCGTCCTGCTTGTCCGAGCATTCGAAGGCTGCGATTTCCCCCACCGGTCGAAATAGCGCAACGCAACCGAATCTCATAGAATCGACGACGCGCGGGTTTCACCCACTAATGAACGATAAAGAGCGTCGGAAGACACTCCTCGGCCACACAACATCGGGCGGAAGCCAGGGATGCGCAAGAGGCTGAAAACAACGGGGCTGGATCATGTTGCGGACTCAGTCCTCGATTGCTCCGACCTCAGCGACCAGCGTCTCCAGAAACTCCGGGGGTATTTCGTTCCGAATCTCGTCCAGGTCCGTCTGAAGGACCGCGCACAAAGCATGGAGAAGTCCCTCGTAGAATGCAATGAGGGATTCGATGCCGCCGTCCGTCCGCCCGGACATCACCCCTTCCCGAAGGGACAGAGCGATGAATTCGTCGCGAGCCAGATCGAGTGAGGAATTCTCCAGACGCTCCAGGTAGCTCGACGGATCGATGCGATCGCTCTCCCGAAGCCCTCCCAGTTGCATCAAAACGCAGTAGCAGTACTTCGCCCGTTCTCTTGTTTCCTCTTCTGTAAGCATCTTTTCTCCGGCAGTCCCTTGCGTTCTTAGAGGCGATTTTTCACGCGAAGCCGAACATTCCGCACGGGAACCCATCAGGCAGGCTTTTGAGCCTCGACGATGGAATCCATCCTCTCGCCCGACCTCAGGAGCCTTACCGCCGGGAATCCCACACGTTCAAGCGATTCTTTGACCTCCCGGAAGGTGTACGTATCTCCTCCGCGCGTATTCACCAGCATATTGAGAGCGAAAACCGCTCCAGCCGCCGGGCAGGTTCTGGATTCATCCATGATGTGGTCCCGGATGAGGAGGATTCCACCGGGGTCCAGAGCCCGGTAGATCTTCGCATAAAGTTCCTCGTTTTCCTTTGGGCTGTTTTGATGGATGATCGCGGAAAGGAGCGCTGCATCACACCCCTTCGGGAGTTCATCGCGGTAAAAGTCCCCGGCGACGAGATCCACTCTATCGAGAAACCCTTCGGATTCGAGCCTCTCGCGCGCCATTGGAATGACGTTTTCAAGGTCGAAGATGACTCCGCGCATGCCCGGGTTCTTCGAGAGGAACGCAATGATGTAGGTGCCCGAGCCTCCTCCGATATCGAGCAGGCGTCTGACGCGGGCGAGGTCCACCGATCCGGCGATTTCCCTGGAAAGACCGCGCCCGACAACGTGCATCGCCCCGATGAAGGCCTTCCGGTTCTCTTCATCCATCTTCAGGCCGGGATCTTGAGGAGCGCATGGCTCTTTCCGAAGGATGCCGGTGAGGCGAGACCACCTGTCCCACAACCCGTTCATGTGGAGGAGCATGGGGAGCACTGTCTCGGGATGAAGCGACGAAAAGGTCGCGCTCTCGAAGGTGAGATTGTAGCGCCCGTTCTCCTTCCGAAGCAGACCGTATGCGGTAAGACAGTCCAGGACCCTTGCCGTGGCCCGAGGATCGAGGCCCATTTCCCCGGCAATTTCCTCCGCACTGGAAGGCCGCCTGTCGATTCGCGTGAAAAAATCCAATTCGGCGCCGGTCAGAATCACCCGGCTTTTCATGAAACCCCTGGCTTCTTCCGTAAAATCTCCTCGACGTTCCATGCTCCGGCTCCTCTTCTCTCGGTCGGTGTTGCGGCCACTCCCAATCCCGCATGCCGCGGGGTATCCAATCACAGCTGCTTGCTCAGGGAAATATCACTCATCTTGCACCGGATCAATACGACATGCGCATCCACCCGGTCAACTGTTCATGCGCGTCTGCGCGCAACGAAGCGGCGGAAAATCGCCGCACCTCGGCTTTCATTCCCCCGCTGGCGTGCAGAGGTACTCCCGGTCGTTAAAAAATCGCCGGACCAGCCGGTTCTCCTTGAGGAGTCCATCGAGAGCCTCCTCAAGTTCCTCAGCCGACACCCCCAGAGAGGCGGCCATTTCCGACGCCGTGCAGGGTCTTCGCCTCACGAGCTCCAGCACCCTCCCCCCCACAGCCATATCCTGCCCTCCCCTTCGCACGCCTTGAAAGCACCCGATGATCCGCGTCCTGTCCTTCGGGAAAAACGAGGAGACCTCCGCCATCTCCGCCGGGGAAAGCCCTTCCGTTTCGAGGTCCGCGGGAGGACGCACAACCGTATTCAACTCCACCTCGTCGGCGCCCAATCGTTCGACAACGCGTGCGATTGCCTTCAACTCTTCTGCACTGTCGTTGATTCCCGCAACAACCATGACCTCCACGTGGAGTTCTCCCCGGTATTCACGCCGGAAAGCCGCCATCCCTTCCAAAATCGCGGGAAGATCGAGGTCGGGGTGCGGCCGGTTCACTCTCGTGAAAACATCCCTGGTGACGGCATCCACCGAAGGGACCACCCGATCCGCAGCAAGGAGGCTCTTTCTTGTCTGCGGGTCCCAGAGGAGAGAGCCGTTGGTGAGAACCACCAGGGGCAGACGGGGGTAACGCTTTTTGATGTCCCTTATGAGTTCGCCGAGGGGTTCGTAGAGCGTCGGTTCGCCCGCGCTCGAAAAGGTGAGAACATCGGCCCCGTCCGGATGGTTTCTGAAGTAGTCTTCGAGATCCGCCATCACTCGCTCGGGAGGCACGAACGCCCGTCTTTTCAGAGTCAGATGACTTGTACGTCCGGATTCGCAGTAAACACAATCGTAACTGCACGTCTTGGAAGGAACGACGTCGATGCCCAGGGAGCGTCCCAACCGACGGGAAGGGACGGGACCGAAAACCGTCTTCATGAAAGGCGCCTTGAATTGGTGGTCCGGGAATGACCCGAAAAAAACCGGAGCGCCCCGCTCGTTCGCGTGAAGGCGCTCCGGAGGATCTTCATTTGACGAGATGCCTATGCGTCCGTCGCCCTCGGTTCCTCGCAGCACTTCTGCAGCATCACGTGATTCATCTTCTTGTTGTAGACATCGCAATCGCTGCACAAATCGCCGTTTTCCTTGCACGCCCGCGGAACCAGTTCCCAGCATGGAACCGGAAAATCAAGGATCGCCGGGCATTGCTTGCGCACTTCTTCTCCACAACCGCGGATGCTCCAACAAGGCGCGATGGTCAGGAGTTTCTTGATCCCGGCAATATTGAGTCCCTCGTCCGTCAGGAGCTTGCGAAGGCATTTGAGCCATTGCAGATCGTTATTCGAGTAAAATCGCTTCCCGCCGCGTCGAGCCGGCCTGATCAAACCTTCCTGTTCGTAGATGCGAAGCGTTCTTGGATGGATACTAAGGAGTTCAGCAACGATTCCAATGGGATATAGAGCTTTCTTGTGTTCGAGTTCCATGCGCGGACCCTCCTGTATCAATTAGGCACGAAGTCATCTACCGCGCGATCGATGGTAAGAGATGCAATAGAGATTGTCAATTTCTTTCCATCCGCGGACTCCCATCCTCTGGAAAATCCAACCGGCGCCTTCTCTTTTCCCCTTGCCAATGGTATCGAGGATACAGTAACGTTTTCAAGGTTTGTTCCGGCAACCATTCGATGATTGTGTAAAAAACCACATATTTCAAGGAGCAGTCCAATGCGTAGTGATCTCATGAAGAAGGGCCCGGAGAAAGCCCCCCACCGTTCTCTTTTCAAAGCCATGGGGTATACCCAGACGGAACTCGACCGCCCACTCATCGGGGTTGCCAACTCCGCCAATGAAATCATCCCCGGGCACATCCATCTGGACAAGATCGCCGAGGCCGTGAAGGCGGGCATCCGCCTCGCCGGGGGGACCCCCATCGAGTTCAGCACCATCGGGGTCTGTGACGGCATCGCCATGAACCACATGGGCATGCGTTACTCGCTTGCAAGCCGCGAGATCATCGCCGATTCGGTGGAAATCATGGCGATGGCCCACCCGTTCGACGGCCTCGTGTTGATTCCGAACTGCGATAAGATCATCCCCGGGATGTTGATGGCCGCCTTGAGGCTGAACATTCCGGCCATCCTCGTCAGCGGCGGTCCCATGATGGCCGGGCGGGCCGGGGCCAATCGCGTGGATCTGGTTTCCGTCTTTGAAGCCGTGGGATCGTTCAAGGCGGGACAAATCACGGAAGAACAACTGGAGGAACTGGAGGAGTACGCCTGCCCGGGCTGCGGTTCCTGCGCCGGGATGTTCACCGCCAATTCCATGAACTGCCTCGCGGAGGCTCTCGGACTCGCCTTGCCGGGCAATGGGACCATTCCCGCCGTCACGGCGGCAAGGATCCGGCTTGCTAAGATCGCGGGAATGCGAATGATGGAACTGATTCGCCAGGACGTGCAGCCCCGAGAGATCGCGACCCGCGAAGCATTCGAGAACGCCATCTCCGTGGACATGGCCCTCGGGTGTTCCACGAACACGGTCCTCCACGTGCCGGCCATAGCCCACGAAGCGGGGATAGAACTGGATCTGAATCTTTTCAACGAAATCAGCGCGCGCACTCCGCACCTTTGCAGCCTGCGCCCGGGCGGCGCCCATTTCCTCGAAGATCTGGACATGGCCGGCGGGGTTCAAGCCGTGATGAAGGAACTCACAACGCGCGGGTTGATCCATCTCGGCGTGAAGACCGTCACCGGGAAAACGGTCGGGGAAAACCTCGACGCGTCCAGAATCTTGGACCGCGACGTTATCCGCTCCGTTGACACGCCCTACCACAGCGAAGGCGGAATCGCCATCCTTTACGGTAATCTCGCACCGGAGGGAGCGGTGGTGAAACAGGCTGCCGTGGCCCCGGAGATGCTCCAACGCGATGCGCGCGCGCGGGTATTCGAAAGTGAATCCTCAGCGGCTACGGCCATTCTGGAAGGAAAGATCGAGCCGGGAGACGTCGTCGTGATCCGCTATGAAGGCCCCAAAGGCGGCCCGGGCATGCAGGAAATGCTCACTCCCACCGCCGCCATCATCGGGATGGGTCTCGGCAAGGACGTTGCGCTCGTAACGGATGGGCGATTCAGCGGGGGCACCCAGGGGGCCGCCATCGGGCACGTCTCGCCCGAAGGCGCCGTGGGAGGTCCCATAGCTCTTGTGGAAGAAGGCGATCGGATTCTTGTCGACATCCCCAACAAGAAGCTCGAACTCCTCGTCGACGAGGCCGTTCTCCAAAAGAGACGCGAAAACTGGACGCCACCCGAGCCTCGCATCAAAGAGGGGTGTCTGGCTCGCTATTCGCACCTGGTGACTTCCGGGTCGCGAGGAGCGATACTCCAACTGAAGGACGGCAAGTAGAAGGTTTTTGCCCGTGGGTTATGTATTTCTGCTGGAAGATGCAAAACGTTGCGACGAATGGCGCCAGTCGAAACAGGGCCAGATCGCTTTGGGAATCCAGAAGGATCTCCTGCTTCGCATATGGGCGCCTCTCTCCCCTCAAAGAGTGCTCGAAGTGGGATGCGGGAACGGCTTTTTCCTGGATTGGCTCGATAGCCAGGGGCACCAGGCGACCGGGATCGACTCGTCGGCGGACATGCTGGAGATGGCAAGATCCCGCCTTCCCCGGCGGATTGAACTGGATTGCGGATCGCCAGAGCATCTTCCCTACGAGGACAACACCTTCGACACGGTGGCCATGATCACCTCCATCGAGTTCTCCGAGGATCCTCTGCAGGCCCTTCGAGAGGCCTGCAGAGTCGCGCGGAGGCACGTGCTGCTGGGGGTCCTCAACAGGTACTCGCTCGTCACATGGCTCCGTTTCCTCGATGGATTCTGGAATCTTGGCGTGGGCAGACGCCCACGCTTCTACAGCGTATTCGGCCTGCACCGGCTTGTGAACGAAGCTCTTTCCGGCGCCGTTCCCCTGCACTGGCGCACCTGCCTTTCCTTGCCGCTCAGCGCCCTCAGGCGCCTCGGATTCCTCGAACGTACCCGTTGCATCCAGTGGCATCCCTTCGGTCATTTCATCGCCATGCGAGTTGACATCACCTATCCCGTCAGCACCATCCAACAACCTCTTTTCGTAGATATTCCCAGTGGATTGGCCCAGGCGCCGTTCCGCCCCTCCTGCTGGCGAACCCGGCACGAGGAGAAATCGTGCGAAGAACCGGTTTCGCGGCAGGCTCATGGACGCTGCCGCAGGGAACTGATTCAGGCGAAGCCCGACTCCGAAGCCATGAACCGGCTCTTCCGGGGAGCACCGCACTCGGAAAGCGCCATGGGGAGCGAGACATGAAGGAGGCCATGTGTTACCACAGAAACGACGAGGACCGAACGGACTGTTTCCTATGCGCACACCATTGCCGCATCAAGCCGGGCGAACGGGGAAAATGCGGGGTCCGTGAAAACCGGGACGGGGTGCTCTTCAGCCTGGCATACGAAAGGATCGTCGCCCAGAATGTCGACCCCATCGAAAAGAAACCTCTTTTTCATTTCCATCCCGGCACGCGAAGCCTTTCCATCGCCACTGCCGGGTGCAACTTTTCCTGCGTGTTCTGTCAAAATGCAGATATTGCACTGGCTCCGCGCGAACATATTCCCGTCCCGAACTGGAGAGTCCCGGCAAGGGAAATGGTGGAGAGTGCGCTCGATTCCCAATGTGCTTCCATTTCCTACACGTACACGGAACCGACAATCTTCATGGAATACGCCGTCGAAACGGCGGAACTCGCTCATGCCGTCGGAATTCTGAACGTTTTCGTGACCAACGGGTTCATGACCCGAGAGGCCCTCGACGCCGCGGCGCCTTTTTTCGACGCCGCCAACGTCGACCTCAAGGCCTTCAACGACCGCTTCTATGTCGAACAGTGCGGCGCCCGCCTGAAGCCCGTTCTCAATACCCTTGAAACAATGAAGCGTCTCGGCCTCTGGACCGAAGTGACAACGCTCCTCATCCCCGGCTTGAACGACGATCCGGGCGAACTGAGGGAACTGGCTCAGTTTCTCACGTCCCTGGGGCCGGAAACCCCCTGGCACGTAACCCGTTTCTACCCACGTTACCGGCTCACGGACCGTCCTCCCACTCCCGTGCAGACGCTCCGAATGGCCCGCGAGATCGGACTGGAAGCCGGCCTGCACCATGTCTACACGGGAAACGTCCCCGGTGACGACGGTGAAAACACCTGTTGCCGTGGATGCGGGAAACTTCTCATCGAACGGTATGGTTATACGGTGCGCCTGTGCGCGCTGAAGAGCGGGCTTTGCGACCAGTGCGGGACCCCCCTGGCCGGAGTCGGGATACAATGACGGATACACACCGGACGGTGATGCACCGTGTGTTCGACCGGCTGTTTCAAGCTTTCGGGCCGCAGTACTGGTGGCCCGCCGACACTCCCTTCGAGGTCATCGTGGGCGCCATTCTCACGCAGAATGCAGCGTGGAGGAACGTCAGGAAGTGCATCGAGAACCTGAAAGCGGCGGAACTTCTCGATCTGAAGGCGATGTGCGCCGCTTCCGCAGAAGATCTGGCGGCTCTGATCCGTCCCTCCGTCTATTACAACCGGAAAGCGTTGAAGCTGAAAACCTTTTGCGAACACGTCCGAACCCGCTGGGAGGGAGATCTGGACCGATTTCTCACGCAGAAGATGGAAGACCTTCGTCCCGAACTTCTGGGCATTTCGGGGATCGGCCCCGAAACGGCTGACAGCATCATCCTCTACGCTGCCTTCCAGCCGTCTTTCGTCGTGGATGCCTATACTCGCCGCATCCTCTCCCGGCATGGGTGGGCAGTGGAGGATTCGGACTATGACGAACTGCGCGATTATTTCATGAACAGTCTGGAACCCGAGGCGCCATTCTATCAGGAATTCCACGCCCTTTTGGATCGGACGGGACATCTTTTCTGCAAGAGCAAGCCCTTGTGCGATTCATGCCCCCTGAACGGGTGGAGGGAAACGTAAAGTACACCTCTGCCGCCTTCAAGCGCCACCGGAGCGGTCACGCGACACCGGTTCTTTTCGGCCGCCGCAGGACCGGTTTGGTCTCTCCGGGGGTCTCCGCCGCCAGGGCCTGCTTTTTCTGCCGCTGGGCTTCGAGATACTGTTGCAGCTTTTGAGGCAATCCCCGCTTCTTGGCCGATCGGCTCCGCAATTTTGTGAGGACCCGTGCCGCCAGGGACTGTTTCAAAGGAAAGCCCCACTTCCTCTTGTACTCCTTCGGGGTCAGTTGATGCGTGCGCAGATGATTGGCGGTCAACTGCCTGAACTCGGCGCCGCATTCCAGACAGGTTACCTTATCCTCCTGGATGGACGCTCTCGCATCCGGCATCGAAGGCGCCTCTGCCCGGCCGGGCACAACCTCATGGCTTTCCCCTTCGATTCCTATGGCGCTCTCCCCTTCTTCCGCCTTTTGCATTTTGTGCAATGCATTGTAGACTCTTATCAGAACCGCTTCAATTTCCTCACCGGACATCTTGCCCAACGAAACCTGGGCATGGACTATCTCCACGGCCAATTCGAGCAGTCTTTTTTCCATGGCGTGTTCTCCCTGTTTTAAGGCTTCCAAGTGTTCACTGAGAGATATGCGTTATTTCTAAATATTATGATCTCATTCAATTTTGTAAAGATAGGTGGATGATAAATTTGTTATTTTTTTGACATATCGTCTATGAGTAGCAATGAGCGGCCGGAGAACGGCCACAAGAGCGAATTCCGCGGTTCTCCATGTGCTGACAGCAGTCTTTACTCGTATCGACCAACGAGTACGCCATATTTTCTTCGCCCCATGCCACCCCGAGTGAAGGCCCTTCCCGCCCGCATCCTTTCAGAGCGTATCAAAAACAGGTCGCCTGTATCGTCATCTGCACTCCCCCGCTTGAAGCCTGCAAGGACAGGGTTGCACGGATCCGGGACAGGCGGATTTCCCTCATCCGGCTCTCCGGCCGGCGGTTTGCTTCAGAGCGTGTATAAAAAGCCTCCTGTACCGTTGCCCGCCCCACAGGCGGGGGGCTGTAGGGTGGGCAAAAGCGAGCGCGTTGCCCACCGGATAAAACGCTCGCCCCGTTGCGGTGGGCGTGAAAATCCTGCCCACCCTACCCTGGAGCATCTTTTTAGACACGCTCTAAGATCTTTGCCTGGACGCAGGAACGGGTGTAATAAGAAACGGCGGCCCGGCTTCTGCCGGAAAAGGAGGCTCACAGCGCCCGAGCACAGGCCAGGCGGGTCGCCGGTTAACCCGGATACGCAAGGAGATCCCATGAATTCCGAAAACACGCAAAACCCTCCGTTGCCCGTGTGGCAATACGATGAGATGAAACATTCGGGGGTTGACTACCAGGACGCGGTCATCGCCGCCGCATACGATGAGCGACACGGCGCGTTCAGGGACTATGAGGCCGACGCAAGGCTGATTGTCGAGCGGCTTGGACTCGGGGCCAGTGACACGGTCATCGATCTGGGCTGTGGGACCGGCGCCTTCGTCCTCACCGCCGCCCGGCTGTGCAAAAAGATCCACGCGGTGGACGTCTCGCGGGCCATGCTCGAAAGGTTGGCGGACAAAGCTGTGAAAGCCCGCCTTTCCAACATAGAAACGCATCACGCCGGATTCCTGACCTACGAACACACGGATGCTCCGGCCGACGCCATCGTCTCCGTGGCTGCGCTGCACCATCTTCCGGATTTCTGGAAAGCCGTCGCACTGCAGCGGATGCGCTCCATGCTCAAACCGGAAGGGAAGCTCTACCTTTTCGACGTGGTCTTCACGTTTTCAGCAGACGAACACCGCTTCGAGTTCGATCGATGGGTTGACGGCATGCGGCAGAAAGCGGACGAGTCGATGGCGGAAGAGACCATCGCGCACATCCGAGACGAATTCAGCACCTTCGACTGGATTCTAAAAGGGCTGCTAGACCGGGCCGGATTCCGAATCGAACACACGTTCCATGATTTTCCCCTCTGCATGACCTGCATCTGTGCGAAAAACGCGCCCGACTGAACGAACGCTCGCCTGTTTCCCCCTCCCCGCCAGGCGGCGGCGAGAGCAACGGCGATCCCGATGCGAGCGCCCGGCGCTGCCCCTCAATATTGTTGAATTGGGGTTCCAGCTTCCCGTGGGAGAGGGTCAGGGTGAGGGAAGAGGGGGCCTCCTTCGTTCAACCGTTTGAAATGATATCGAAAGGCCACGCCGCCAGGCCGCCTTCGATGAACCAGACTCTGTCGAAACCGGCGCTGTTGAGGATCAACTGGGCTTCATAACCCCTCATACTGACTTTGCAGAAGGCCAGAATATCCCTGTCCAGCGGCAGTTCCTTCAATCTGTCTCGGAGCGCTCCCAGCGGTATGTGAACCACATTGGGATATGGGAGCCTTATCGTCTGGAATTCCTCCGGAGTCCGAACATCGAGGAGAATCACGCCGTCTCCTTCATCGATCCGCCTTTTGGCCTCGAGGGACGAAATCCCGTGCGCCAGCCCGTTCAGCTTGTTCGCCATCAAATGGGCCGCAGCGGCGATGGGATCGATGGGGCTGGAGTAAGGAGGCGCATAACCGAGGTCGATATTGGCGATCTGGTCCACGGTTCCTCTGAAAAAGAGCGCGCTGGCCGCCACATCCAACCGTTTGGACGCATCTCCCGTTCCAATGATCTGAACTCCCAGAAGTTGACGGGATCGCCGCGACGCAACCATCTTTATCACCAGCGGCCTGCTCTCCCGGACGTAGTGCGGCCTGTCCGGCCCGGCCCAAATGGCCGTTTCCACGTCGGGGTAGAACTCCTTTGCCCGGGTTTCGGTGAGTCCCGTGCGACCCAGCGTGAAATCGAACGCCCTACAAATTCCCGTCGCTGCAATGCCCGGAAAGTGGATGCCGCGCCCCGCAATATGGTCCGCAATGATTCTTCCGTGCTTGTTGGAAGTCGATCCAAGAGGCGCAAACAATGGAGATTCCAGTCCCGGATCGACACAGTGGTTGATCACGCAATCCCCGCCCGCGTATATGTCCGGATCGCTCGTCTGGCAGAAGCCGTTGATGACGATCCCACCCGCGGGCGAGCAGGTAAGACCCGCGGTGCGAGCCAGTTCATCGTTGGGCCGAACTCCGACCCCGATGACAACCAGGTCGGCCGGGAGGACTCTTCGGTCCGTTTTCACCGAAGCGACCCTTCCCTCCCCTTCGAGTTCCAGCACTCTCTCTCCCAGCGCGAGAGCCACCCCCTTCGCACGCAGATGTCCCGCAACGAGAAGGGCCATTTCCCGGTCCAGAAACTGCGGCATGATCTGGTCGAAAATATCCACCATGGTCACGTTCAGACCGCGCGACCGCAACGCTTCCGCCATTTCCACACCGATGTATCCGGCCCCGACCACTACGGCGTTGCGAAGCCCCTCGGAGACGATCTTCTCTACGAGACTCTCCGCGTCGTCAGGCTGGCGCATGTACCAGACGTTCCCGAGGGACAGACCCGCAATCGGAGGTTCGACCGGACGGCTGCCGGTGGCCAGGACCAGCTTGGAGTAACGCAAATCCTTTTCTTCTCCCGATTCCAGACTCCGCACCCGAACCCTCTTGCGCTCGCGGTCGATGGAGACGGCCTCCACGCGCACGAATGTCTTGAAACCCTTCACCTTGTCGAAAAAGGACGCATCGCGCAGCACTCCCGCCGGAGTCTCCATGAGCTTCCCGATGTCGGAAAACATCCCTTCCACATAATAGGGAAGACCGCAGGCGCCGTATGCGACCGATCGCCCTCTATCAACCATGATGATTTCCGAATCGGGCGACAGCCGCATCAGCCGCGACGCCGCCTTCGGCCCGCAGGCCACTCCGCCGACGATGACAACGCGCAAAGACTTCTTCATTCTTCCCTCCAAAACGGAAGCACGACAGAAAACAGGACACATGCTCTTCGACTCAATGACCGCACCCGCCGCCCGCGTGTCCTCCACAGGTGTATTTCGCTTCAAACTGCGGGAGCTTGCGGCTCTGGATCAGGTCCAGGTTTTCCTGCACCGTGCCCTGAGCCGCACGGAACACCGTGATTCCCTGCTCCTGGAGTTTCATGAGCGCACCCGCGCCGATCCCGCCCACCGCCACCGCGTCAATTTGCCGCCCGCCAAGCGCCGTGAGCGGCTGGCACATGCCGTGAGCGTGATGCAGGTCGTTGTTCCCGATCTCTTCGACTTTCATGTCCGACATATCCACGATGACGAAGCCCGGAGCCGAGCCAAAATGAGAATATACCCGGCTGTCCAGTCCCTGGAGCGTTTCGGTTGGAAAACAAATCTTCATACTGATACCCTCCCTGCAAATAATCATGAGGTTGTCGCCGCGCCGTCTCATATTATCATGGCGATTCGGTGCAATCCAGGCTGCCGCTCCTGCATACGGGGCACTCCACAGGCCTTCCCGTTCCGTAAGGCTCTCTCCACGCGTGCCGGCACTGCACGCATCTGAAGGTCCGTCCCTCCGGCGGTTCGATTTCAACGCCTTCAATCCTGAGAGTCAGACCTTCCACAAGCACCCTGGCCACTTTAGACCTTGCCGCTTCAACGATCCGCCCGAAAGTCGGCCGCGAGACATTCATCCGCTCCGCCGCCGCCTCGTGGTAAAGCCCTTCCAGATCGGCCAGCCTGATCGCCTCGAACTCGTCCATCGAAAGGACCACTTCTTCGAGGGTGGAGACGCGTGCCCCGGCAGGCCTGAAGATCCTGCAGTTCGGCTTTCCACATACCCTTCGGCAGCATTTCGGTCTTGGCATGCCGTCACCTCCATCCGGTTCCCGATAAATATGAGCATATGTTCATAACAAGTCAACCCTCCGACCTCGCATTACCGGGGAAAAGGGCTTTCCGCACAAATATCCGAGCCGATTCCGCAAAGAGCAGTTGCCGGATTGCGGAGCCATCCATTATACAGGAAGCCAGGTTCGATCGTATGCAGACTGGAGAGGAACGGGAGAAGTTCCTCCCCGGCAAAAAGAGTCGAAGGGATTTTGCGGCTCGCGGGCCATCTGTACGGATTGCGGCCATTCGGCGACCGCGGATATGGGTTGCGGCCTGGTTCAACGGATCGTCGCGGCCATCGGGGAAAGGATTGGGATGATGGGTACGATGGAACTGGTTCTGGTGGGGCTGGCTGCGGTTGCGGGAGGTTTGGCGAACGCGATTGCGGGAGGCGGCACGCTCATCACCTTTCCGGCTCTCACCCTGGCAGGCGTCCCGGCGGTGGCTGCAAACGTGACCAACACGGTGGCTTTGTGTCCCGGGTACCTGGGCGCCACCTTCGCACAATTGAAGGATCTCCGCGAACAGGGGCGGAGGATGTGGCTCCTTCTCCCCGCCTGCGTCCTCGGCGGCATCGCGGGCGGCGTGTTGCTCCTGAACACGGGCGAGCAGATGTTTCGCGAGCTGGTGCCGTATCTCATTCTTTTCGCAACCCTCCTCCTGGCGGCACAGGACCGGCTGCGCAGTTGGCTCGCGCGCCGGACCGAACATGCCGATCGCCAGACCTCTCGTGAATGGTGGGCCATCTTTCCCGTGTTGTTGGCATCCATTTACGGGGGGTATTTCGGCGCGGGGATGAGCCTGATGGTGATTGCCGCCCTCGCCGTGGCGCTCGAAGATTCCCTGACGCGACTGAGCGCGTTGAAACAGGCCGTCGCGTTCACTGTAAACGTAGCCGCAGCCGTTTTCTTCCTTTTCTCGGGCCAGGTCCAATGGTTGGCAGCGCTGGTGATGGCCGTGGGCGCACTGGTGGGCGGATCGATCGGGGGGCGCCTGGCAAGCCGGATCAACCCCGTCGTCCTGCGGAGGGTCATCATCACCGTCGGCCTGGCGGTCACCGTAATCTACCTGGTGCGTTGAAAAGAGAGGCAGGAAGGTTCAGAAAGGGACTCGCCCCGGGCGGAATGCACCCCCTGATTTTTCCAAATGGTCTTCCCGAAATCGACGTTTTCCACTCTGCCTGCGGCCCTTTTCGTTCCCATTCATGACCTCCCCCAAGCTTTTCGGGAGGATCGAGCGATATGTGCCACTGACCTGCCGGTTCCTGGAATCTTGCCGAGAAATGCATGCAACTTGTTGTTTTCTCTGCGATCTCTGCGTTCTCTGTGGTGCGTTGCCTTTTCTTTGGTTGCGGTCTTGCCGCGCTGGGGAAAACCTCGGGAAGATGAGGTTCCGCGGGCGATTACGTGAAATTCACCGCCGGGTTCGATCGATCCCCTTTTTCGTTGCGATCCCGGCGCGAGCAAGATGGCGATACATGCTGGGAAGGCTCAAACCTGAAATCAAACTGGCCATGGAAACGTCATGTTTCGTTTTTTCCAGCAGACGGGAGAAATACTCCCGGTCCCGCAAAGCCTTGTGTTCGCTGTAGGGAGACAACAGCGGCGAATTGCCGCACTCCCCGGGCGTCGCTACGGGCGGGGAAGATTCCATCGAGCTTTGAACCCTTTTTTCCTGCTCGCCGAGAAAAGACAGGCGCACGTGGGTGGGCAGATGTTTCGGATAAATAACGGGATCTCTCCCAGCACCGATCACCGCCGCCTCCATCACGTTCGCCAGTTCACGCACGTTGCCGGGCCATCGGTAAGTGCCGATGACATTGGCGAGTTCCCCGGAAGGTTCTTTCACTTCCAGGCCGTAGCGCCGGCATGACTGTTGGATAAAATGTGCGGCCAGCCGCTCCCTGTCTTTGCCTCGCTCCCTGAGCGGAGGAACGACGATCTCCATGGTCCTTATTCGAAAAAGCAGATCGCTTCGGAAGGCCCCCTCCCGCACCATTCTGTCCAAATCACGATTGGTGGCCGCCACCACCCTGAAGTCGCTGGATTGTTCCTTGAGGGACCCCACGGGGCGAAAACGGCGTTCTTGAAGTACACGCAGGAAGGATTTCTGCAAAGACAGGGACAATTCGCCCACCTCATCCAGAAACAGCGTGCCTCCGTCCGATTCCGCCACCAGGCCTCTCCGGTCGCTGTGCGCTCCGGTAAAGGAACCCTTCAAATGCCCGTGGAGCATGCTTTCAACGAGCGTCTCCGTCATGCTGGAACAATCCACCACCATGAAGGGCGAACCTCCTCTGGCGCTGTTGGCGTGGATCGCCCTTGCGGCCAATTCCTTACCCACGCCCGTCTCGCCCGAGAACAGGACACTTGCATCGCTCTTCGCCGCTTTGGCAATATCGCACAGAGTACGCTTCATAGAGGCGTCCTCGCCTATGATTCCGCAGCAGTCGAGTATCTCCGTGGAAGCATGCTCCCGCATGGCTTGCTTGCGATAGTGAAGGACGCTTTGGAGGGATTCCTTGACGGTCTGCGGTGAAGCCGGCTTGCAGATATAATCCCATGCGTGTCGTTGCAACGTCTCCTGCGCGCCATAATTCGCACCCATCCCGGTGAGTACGATGATTTCCGGATGCCAGTCCGTAGCGGACAGATTGTCGATCGCCTTGAGCCCGTCGCCGTCCGGCAAATCGAGATCGAGGTAGATGACGTCGACTCCTTTCCCGGCCCGGGCTTGTCCCTCAGTCAGATTTTCCGCCAAAAGAACGTCGTGCCCCATATCCGAAAAAAGCCGGGACAGGCTTTTTCTCACCAATGCATCATCGTCGATTACGAGTATTCTGGCCATTGTTGCACTTTCCGCTATCGGCAGTATCTTTGCACCATTTCAACCAGGGAATGCGGAGTCATGGGCTTCAGGGCAAAACCGGCGACGCCTTCAGCGCGCGCCTGTTTCTCGAGTTCCGGCTCCACGTGGCCCGTGCAGATGACAATCCGCGCATCGTTATTCATGGCGAGCAATTGAGCCGACATCTCCATGCCGCTCATACCCGGCATGGATTGATCAGCCAAAACCAATCTGTACAGATGCGGCGCTTTGGCGAATTCCGCGATCCCCTCTGCCCCGTTGCACGCGGCATCGACGTCGAAGCCGGCTTCACGAAGCGTCCGGGTCATGGCGGAGAGCACTCCGGGATCGTCGTCAACAAGGAGGAGACGTCCGCTTCCGCCGGTTGGAACACCCGGTTCGACCGGGGACTGCTCGGTGGGAGGAGGAGCTTTGGGCAGGTACACGGTGAACGCAGCGCCCATTCCGGGAGTGCTATCCACCTTGATCGCCCCGCCGCAGCAACTCACGATGGAGTGGACGACAGCGAGGCCCATTCCGGTGCCCCCGTTCGATTTCTTCGTTGTGAAAAAGGGTTCGAAAATGCGCTCGATGTCTCCCGCCTTGATGCCGACGCCCGTGTCCCGGATACACAGGGTGAGGTATTCTCCCGGCGAGAGTTCCGGGTGCGGGGCCGTCTTCTGAGATCGTACCACTTCTTCGCCAAGCGCGAGGCCGATGACGCCGCCATGCGGCATGGCCTGCTCGGCGTTGCGCAAAAGATTCAGAACGACTTGTTGCACCTGGGCGGGGTTGGCGAGAACGCTGTCATGCCGCGTGTCGAGTTCGACATCGAGGGAGATGGCCTCGCGCAGGCCGCCGCGGAAGGTATCGATGCTCTCGCGCAGCAAGGGCGTCAAATGGAGCGCCGCGCGGCTGACATCCTGCTGGCGGCTGTATTCCAGCACCTGCTCGACGAGTCTTGCGGCCCTGTACGCCGCCTGCAGCGCCTCTGTAAGCGGTTCCAGGGTCTGCGCGTCCGTCGTCTTGTTCAAGGCATGCTCGATGTTGAAAATGATGGGAACGAGATTGTTGTTGAGGTCGTGGGCGATGCCACCCGCAAGAACGCCGATGGCCCGCAGCCTCTTCGCCTGGAAAAGCTCCTTTTCCACGTGCTTGAGATCCGTTATGTCAATCCCCAATTCCATGACCAGCGGCTCGCCCGTCTCATCTTCAAAAGGATAGTCGTAGATCCGAAAAGTGCGGCCTTTGTGGTCGACGAATTCCCACTCAACGGGTTGGCCGGTTTCAAAGACCTTGAAAGTGGGACAGACGGGACAGGGTTTCTTTCTTCCCGCAAAGACCTCGTAGCAAAGCCGCGACTCGGTCTCTCCGTAGAGTTTGCGAACCGTCCGATTGGCGTAGGCTACCGTGTAATTCTGGCGCTGCATGTAAACGAATCCCGGGAATTCATCGAGGACCCCGAAAAAAAGCCGCTTTCTTCGGCCCTTGAGGCATTCCGCCTGACGTTTGGTCAGGCATCCGGCCAACAATGCATCTCGGAGTTCCATCGACGCGGTCTCATCCCTGAGTTCGACCAGGACCACCTTTTCCTTGCCCAGATCTTGAACGGGAACGATCCGGCACAGGAACTCCCGCACCGCGGCGTCGACGCGCTCCTCGCAGGTGAAGCGCTCCTCCCTGTCGTTACGCCGTGCGGATGCAATGCCCTGGGCAAGGGCCGCGCGGAGAGACGGCGAAAAAGCGATGTCGTCCAGGCTGCAGCCGGAGCCGACGTTCAGCCCGCCCATGAATAGATTGACGAAGCTCTGATTGGCGAATGCAAGGCTGCCTCCAGCGTCGAACGAGGCCAACGCGTCGGGACTGTTTTTCGCATAGCGGTGGAAACTGGTATCCATTGCTTTCCAATCGTGCCGGGCCTATAAAAATCTTGCCGGGCCGCGAACCTTTCGTCCTGCCCGTTTTGTTTCGCCTTGGGAGGACCGGGCAGGTGCGCCGATTCCATATCCTCCCTCCAGGATACGCTTACAGCCATCCCTTGCCACCTTCACGAAGTAGAGCAAGCATCGTGCCCGCGGCCGTGTAACCATTCCACGAATACATCCACGGCCGAACTCCATACCCTGTCCGCATGGCCTCGACACGATGCCAATGCTTTAGATTCAACGGTTTCTTCTCTCTATGGGGTGGGGGGCTCACTGCCAGGGAGAGGATTCAAAGATGCCATCTGCGTCCATTCGCAGCATAAAAAGTCAAGAGCTTTCTTTTCAACCTGATATCAAGAATGAAACAAAATTGTAGTAAGAGCCGATTTGCTCTCAACGACTGCAACAGCTTTGTATATGCGGGAACACATCGCAGGAAGCTCGGAACGGCCATCACGATCCGCATTGGGCTGGCCTGGTGCGGGCCCACAGAATAAAGTGACCATAACACGAAGATATCATTAGGTGATCGAGTTCCCATAGGGTTGGCAAGAGCGGAAGCGTTGCCCACCGGGAAAGACCGACTTGTCGTTTCGGTGGGCAGGGAAAACCCCTGCCCATCCTTGCTTTTGCAAGCATGACGGGCGGCGGTTGGACACCCAATTATGTGGCGCGGTACTTTAGACCCAAGAAACGGGGGCCCAAAGGTGGCCGAATCAAACCGGTGCCCGGAGAAGCCGAGAAGTTGCATCAGGAAAACAAGAACGCGACTTGACGGTTGAAACAGGCTGAACCGATCATCGATAGGCAATGACAGGTCTCAAACGTTCTGTGGATCACCCCGCGCACCCTGCGTTCGTCAACCTGCGGAAGGAGAAAAACCCCTGCATCCGAGGTGATCGTCGCTCCGGTGAAGAGATATGGAAACGAATCTATCGAATTCCTGATAGATAATCCTTCTCGATTTTTCGTCGATTTCGCTCATGCCGAACTTCTCTGTGAGAGCCTATTACCTGTTCAATCAATTAGTTAGATAATACGCAGCATGTTTTTTACTCCCTCTGCCTGAATCGTTCAGAACAAATAATCAATTGACAGCATCCATGAATTCCTTTACATTTCTTAACCATGGAGGATCGCCACGGAGATCCTCCATTATGAGTATCCAACTTGCCAATGAAAACTAAACCGTAGTAAGAGGGTCGGCCGTATGCCACCCCGGGGATCGCACGATAAGACGGTCTGCGGGCGTTCTTCCCGCTGGACCGAAGACTGGCTTAACGAGTGGCCGACTTCCGGCGATTCTCTGCCATTGGGGCTTTTCCATGAGGCGGGTTTTACGCATTTTGCGTGGCAGGCTTTCAGGAAAGGCAGGAACAGTGGAGGGTTTGGCTCGGATGAACCGGCGATGTTCCACCTTCGCATTCACTTCTTCTGCCCAACAATTCTCATTCAGGACTCCATATCTCCATGCCAGATACACAAATTGTATGGCGCTGAGGCCGCTTTCCATACCCTCATATCCGTGGCGAACGGCTGCGTTCTCAAGATCACGCAGGACATGCAGGTTTCGAGGCAGGGGTTTGCGTCGGCTCATGCGTGTCTGGAAGGCCGAGTCCGTGTGTGGCATTGCAGGGCGTTCCCGCATCCGACGATTGAGAGCGTGGTCCGTGAATTGCCCATTGAGATCATTCAATAGCTGGCGGACTTCGGTTATTTCGCCAAAGGCAACGGGCCTTTGGCTCATTTCCCCTTAGCCGGTGGTTTGGGGAAAGGAAGGAACTTTTTCACATTGAAGGAGACCAACATGAAGAAGAAGAGTGTGAGACATGTCTTTTTCTTGGCAGTGTCAATCGCAGCGCTGCTGACTTTAATCCCGCCAGCATTGGTTACGGTTGGCGCGATGGATAACCCGCGGAAATGCTTCCGAGAAATTGCCAGTGGCGGCAACGACGACCCGATGAACAACTACGCCTGGAGCATGTATGAGTATAAAGGCAATCTGTATATGGGCACGGGCCGCAATATTCTGTATCAGGTTGGCCTTATGCTGAAGAGCCAGGGTCTGATTCCCTCCGGATTGACTTTGGAATCCGCCACACACCCCAGGGGGGCCATCGGTTCTAGAACATGGGCGCAAGAAATGGCGGCACAGATTTGGCAATATAAGAATAGGAAGTGGCAAGCGGTCTATGTGTCGGACGTGGTGGACATCTCGGGAAATGGCACCGTCCTGGTTCCCCGAGTGTCCGGATTCAGGGACATGATCAGTTTCACGGATAAGAATGGAAATACCGCCCTCTATGCTTCCCAAGGATCGCAGATCTCCGCATATTCGGACGGCACCAGCCTGCTTTTCAAATCCACAACCGGATCCACCTGGAATCTTGTGTCTACTCCAGCCCTGGGAACGGATTCCCGCGCATTGGCAGTACATAGCGGTTATCTCTGCATTGGTCTTTCCTATGCCTATGGCGCCAGCTCAAAAGCCCAAATTTGGGCTTCCAACGAACCTGGCAGTGATGCGAGCAAATGGCAAATGATAGCCGACTTCTCTGCGGATGGAAATACAGCAGTCGTTTCTATGGCTACCTTCAATGGTTATCTCTACGCTGGAACACTGAACCGTACAAGCGGCTACCAGGTTTGGAAAGGCCGATTTGATGCTAAAAAAGGTAAGAGCCTTGCTGTTGCCTGGACCAAAGTGGTGGAATATGGTGGAGGAGATAAAGCCAATATTTTTGCTGGAACGATGCAAGTGTTCGGCAATTATCTCTATGTCGGATCAATGAGCTGGCCGGTGGTGAATGGATCAAATATTCCCAAAGGGTTCGAACTGATTCGCATCGACTCCTCCGACAAATACAGCCTGGTAGTGGGTGACAAAAAAGCTCTACTGCCTCCATCCAAACCCGCAACGGGCAGGAATCCTCTCAGCAAGTGGCCTGCTGGTTTCGGGAATCCTTTCAATCTTTACTGCTGGTCTATGACAGAGGTTAGGGGAACATTCTACTTGGGCACATTCGATTCCAGCATTCTAATCGTTGAATTGATCAAACAGGGTGTATCATACCAGGATTTGAGCGAAGAACAACGGGCAGAAATAGAATCCGCTCTCAAGAAGATCCTGGACAAGGCCCAAGAACTGGGTATGACGGAGGATCTGCCTGAGCTAATCAAGGTTTTCGAGGCTTATCAAAATGGAGCCAACGGTTGGCAGGAGATACTCGACGTGCTCATCCACTGGTTCTGCGGCGGCGACATGTGGAAGAGCACCGACGGTGTGACTTGGGTTCCGGTATTTCTCAACGGGATGGATAATCCTCACAATTATGGGATCAGAGAGTTTGTGGACAGCGCCAGGGCGTTTTACATTGGCACCGCCAATCCATTCGACGGCTTCGAGGTCTTCAAGGCCGACCCGAGGAGGTTGCCATAGCACGATGTAATCAGTTACCGTAACATGGAAGGTCTGGAGGGCTTCTCGCCCCTCCAGACCACGATTCGTGAGCGGCATCATTCCCCCCCCCATGGACAGGTGAATGCGCCTCGGCGTACCCCGCCGGCCTCAGGTAACCCGATGCGCCCTGTCTGGAGGCATTACACGCCCCGGCGATCTGGTAGCCGGATCGAATCGCTGGATTCTGCAAAATCCCACACTCCCTTTTGCAGTTCCTCCAACCTGGGAAGCCTTACCGTTGTTTGTGTGGCGCTCCACAGGTGTCGTCACAACCACGCATACAAGTCATTTGCTGTCTTCGTCCGGGGCCGGGCGAGTGGCAGCGGCTACGCCAGAACCACAAGACAGACACAGCCTGCAACAGCCGATACCCTTCCTCTTCCCATTCTTCCGAGCCGCAGCGCCAGTTGAGGAGAGAGCCAACGAGGGTCTCCGCCATGAGAAGTATTCCGCGTGATTCCATGCCCGGCGTGAAGATTGCGGCAGGTGTTCGACACATTGGACAGCAGGAAGGCTGGATTGCGCGGATTATCGTTTTCTCAAATTTGATTCTTATTTGTTTAAAAAAAGACGCTCACGCCCCCGCCCCCTGAAGAAAGTCTCCAGTCCTCCATAGCTCCAACTATTCAAATCAATTACATATAACTGGCAACACATCCAACTGGCACAATTCTTGTTTTACCAGGCACTGACACTGACAGCGTTTCCATCACATTCGGTTTCACTCCGCAGAGGGGAATTGGAAATACAGCAGAAAGAGAAGGCTGCCATGACAATGAACGCGCCCCAACAAAGCATGTTGGACAGCATCAAAAAGGCCATTCGCGATTGCGAGATTCACTTTATCCGGTTCGAACAGGCCGACCTCCATGGCATCTCCCGCAGCAAGACCGTTCCGGTGGGCTGTTTCATGGACTACGTCGAGAACGGCCTGAACTTCTACGGGGGTCTGTTGGGGCTCGACGTGCAGTCCATGGTCCCTTCGGGCACGGGGTACGCCGAAGAAGTCGCCTTTGCGGACCATTGCACCGTCCCCGACCTTGCTACCTTCACGGTCCTTCCCTGGGTTCCCAATACCGCCAGCATCACGGTCGACCCTTACTGGTATGACGGAACACCGGCAATGGCTTCGCCGCGTCTTCTGCTCAAGAAGATCATCGACGCCTTCGACGAGATGGGCTACATCTGCCGGCTGGGCTACGAATTCGAGTTCTACGTGCTGAACAAGAACACTCGAGAGCCCGTCTACGGTGGGCAGCCCATCTTCGTGACCTTGAAGAACAACTTCGACATCGATTTCACCTACGACCTCATGCGCAAGATGGACAGGGCCGGGGTGCGAATCATCACCCAGAATTCCGAGCACGGCCCGGGACAGCAGGAAATCAACCTGTACTACAAAGACGGGGTGGCCGCTGCGGATACCGCGTTCCTGTACAAAATCGGCGCAAAAGAGATCGCCCTTCAGCACGGCTATATCGCCACATGGATGACAAAGCCGTTCATCAACGCCAGCGCGTCCGGCTCGCACTTCCACGTGAGCCTCATCGACAAGGCCACGGGCAAGAACCAGTTCAACGATGCCGGCGCCGAGTTCGGGTTGTCCGATCTCGCCCGGAATTTCCTCGCGGGAATGCTCAAGCATGCCAGGGCAACCACCATTTTCACCGCGCCGACGATCAATTGCTACAAACGCTACCGGGTCAATTCCTTCGCGCCGCACAGCGCGACGTGGGGAATGGAAAACCGCACCATCGGCATTCGAATCAAGGGTTGCCGCGGCGAGAGCACGCATTTAGAAAACCGCCTGGCCTGCGGGAGCGCGAACCCTTATCTCCTGGCCCTGAGCACGCTGGCCGCCGGACTCGAAGGCGTCAAATCCCGCCCCGCACTGCCCGCGCCGGTCACGGGCATCGCCTATGAACGCGATGACATTCCCATGCTGCCGAGAAGCCTGGAAGAGGCCGTTTCAGAATTTGAAAAAGACACGGAACTCCATGCCGTGCTCGATCCCGAGTTCGTCAAGCTCGTGCTGGCAGTAAAGAAATTCGAGGTGGAAACCGCCAAGAAGCAGTTTGCGGACTACGGCACCGCCGAGTTCAACAACCGGGTCGATCCCTGGGAATGGGATTACTACATGGAATTGATTTGATCTGACCCGATTCCGTCGCGGCACATGAGAGACTTCTTCCCGCGCGGCTGAAACGAACGTCACCTGAAAAGCAGGGAACATGGCATGTCTCAGAACATTCCAACGCTGGAATTGGAAGGAACGCCCTACGAGATGGGCATGACTCACGGCAGGGCGCTCAAGGAGCAGATTGTCGAGTTCGCCGCCTCCGTTACAGCGGTGCATCAGGCGAACAACGCCATACTCGGCGTCACACGAGACGCCCTATCGGCCTTTTGTATGCGGCATCTCGGTTTTCTTAAGAAATTTTCCAGTGCGCTCGTAGAGGAGATGCGAGGCGTCGCGGATGGAGCGGGCGTCGCGTTCGAGGATATCCTCTACTTGAATTCTTTTCTGGAACTGGAGGATCTTCGCGCGCCGGGGCTGGGAGGGAAAATACTGCCCGACGCGCTGTGGGGCTGCACGACCTTCAACGTCACCGCCCGCGCCACGGCAGATGGCAGCGCCTGCATCGGGCAGACCTACGACATGGAGAAGTTCTACGAAAAATACCTCGCCATCCTGCGCATCAGGCCGGAGAGCGGTCCGGACGTGCTCGTGCTGACCCTTGCGGGGATTCTCGGCCTTACCGGTCTCAATTCCGCGGGCGTGGGGGCGGTCATCAACAAGGTTGTAGCCACGGACGCGCGCCCCGGCGTGATCTATCCTTTCATCATGCGCAAGGCGCTTGCGGCGGAGCGCATCGGCGACGCCCTGGGCACGGTGATCTTTTCGCCCCGCGCATCCGGCATCACCTATCAACTGGCGGGCGCGGGAACGGCTTTTTGCGCCGAGACCTCGGCGACCCACTACGAGCTTCTGGAAATCGACGGCGCCATCGCGCACACGAACCATTTCGTTGGCGCTTTCATGCGCCGTTACGAAACTCCGAATTGGCTGAGTCATGGGGGCTCCATGGTGCGCCAACAGGTTGCCTGCACATTCCTGAAGCGGCACAAAGGCGCGTTGACGCTCGACCTGCTAAAGGAATTGACTCGGGATCACACGAACTATCCTCGTTGCATCTGCGCGCATGGATTTCCGGGCGAACCCGATCATACGGCCTTTCACACCATCTTCGCGGTCATCATGGACCCCGCGGAAGGCTGGCTTGAATTCTGTCCGGGCAACCCCTGTCAAAACGAATACAAACGCCATGCGTTGTAAGAGACCGGGGGATAACAGCGCATTGCGGCATCTTGCCCTGTCCGGGAATCTCCATGTGCAGGGGCGGTGCAGTTTTGCCTCAGACGAAAGAGCATTTCCTCATCCGCAGATGACGCAGATGGGCGCAGATAAAAGAGCGGAGCCACTTTACGGCAGACGAAAGAGCTTTCTTCCAGAGGACGACATGATCAACATTTTCGTAACCTACCGCTGCAACCTGTCCTGTTCGTACTGTTTCGCCCGCGAACTGCGAGAAGAGCACCCTGCCGACATCCGAGACGAAGCTTTCCAGAGACTCTTGCGGTGGATGAAAGGTTCTACGCTCCCCGCCGCCGCGTTCATAGGCGGCGAACCCACTCTGCACGAGCGGCTCGCGGAAATGATCGAGGCGACAGCCGGCGCCGGCATAGCCGTCGTGCTCTTCACAAACGGCCTGTTCCCCCACGATTTGGCCGACAGGCTGTCCCGCAGCGTCTCCAATTTTGTCGTGAACTATAACGATCCGCACACCTATGCGACGGAGCACAAACGCTTGCTGCACGCCAACCTCTCGCGCCTTGTGGAACTGGACGCGCGGATAACGTTTTCCAAGAACTTTTCATCGGAACATCCGGATTACGACTACCTGCTCGACGGCGCAGCGCGTTACGGCGTGCGCTCGGTGCGCTACGACATTTCCCGCCCCTCCGGCAGCGCCGCCAACGACTACGTGAGCATGGGCGAAACACGGGACCTCACCAGCCATATTGTGACGTTTGCGCGCAAATGCGAAGCCCGGGGCATCCGCACGGGTCTCGATTGTTGTCTTCGGCTCTGCGATATGCCCGCCGAGGACCGGACCTATCTGGAAAGGATCTCGATGAAATTCACGGGCATCTGTCATCCGTCCATCGATATCCACCCCGACCTCTCCGCATCCTACTGCCTGCCCATGCGTGACGTCCGGGTCCCGGACGTCACGCGCTTCGCCAACAGCGAGAGGCTGATGCATCATTTCTCGGCTGCCGTGCGGCCCGAACGTTTTCAAAATGTTCCTCCGGAATGCCATGTGTGCCCGGATTTCAAACGTTTCTGCCAGGGAGGCTGCCTGGCGTTGAAGCGGCACTCGCATGTTGCGGCCTTCCATGCTCCTCGGCAGGTAGTGAGCGGAGTCCTGCATGAACGATACTAAGACGATCTACACGACCTGTACGCGGGATTGCCCCAATGGGTGCGGTCTTGTGGCTACCGTGAAAAACGGACGCCTCGTAAAACTGGCGGGCGCGCCGGACCATCCTCTCACACGAGGCAGGGCCTGCATGAAGGCCCCGAAATACGTCGATCGGGTCTACAGCCCCGAACGCATCCTTCATCCCCTGATCCGAAAGAACGGCGAATGGGTGCGCGCTTCGTGGGATCAGGCGTTCGATTCCATCGCCGAACGCCTGAAAAGATACCGCGACGAAGACGGCGGCGAGTCTATCCTCTACTACCAGGGTTTTGGCGAACGCACGGCTCTCAAGCTGCTCAACCGCTATTTCTTCAATCTTTTCGGAGGAGTTACGACTTTGCGAGGCACCTTGTGCGGCGGCGCGGGCCAGGCTTCGCAGAACCTGGATCTGGGCGACAGGATCTCCCACGATCCCCTGGATCACTACAACAGCGCCTCCATGGTGCTTTGGGCGCGAAATCCCGTATCCACGAATATCAGCCTTGTCCCCATCGTCAAGGACATACGCAAACGGGGCGGCAAGGTCATCGTGGTGGATCCTTTCCGCAACAAATCCGCTGCTCTGGCGGACAGGCACATCGCCCCCGCACCGGGCCGGGACATATACCTGGCCATGGCCGCGGCCAAAATAGTCTTCGAGCGAGGCGCCGAGGACAGCCGCTTTCTTCGGGACAACGCCGTTGGGGCCGCCGCCTACAAAGGTCTCCTGGATGCTCATTCCGTGGAAGCGTTGTGTGCGCTTGCGGGCGTGCCGGAAGAAGACGCCACCTGCCTGGCCGACGTGCTCATACGGCAGCGGCCCACTTCCATCCTCCTGGGCTGGGGACTGCATCGTCATCGGTTCACCCATTATTCCATCCGCGCCATCGACGCCCTTGGCGCCATTTGCGGCAACATGGGCATTCCGGGCGGCGGGGTCAGCCAGGGCTTCGAGGAATACGGCCCCTTTGACGAACAATTCTGGGGCGACCGGTTGAACCCGCCCCGGCGCACGTTGCTCATGCCCCTGATCGGCGAGGAAATTTTACGCGCCGTCGATCCCAAAATCCGCATGATTTTCACGACGGCATCCAATCCGGTCTGCATGGCCCCGAATTCAGACAAGGTCTCCAAAGCCTTCCGCACGGCCGAATTCGTCGTCTACTCCGGGCACTTCATGGACGACACCGCGGACCATGCGCACGTCTTCCTCCCGGCCACGACGTTTCTGGAGGAAGAGGACGTCACGGCAAGTTACGGACACAACTACGTGGGCCCTGTCAACAAGGCCATCGAGCCCCCGGGGGAATGCCTGTCGGAGTTCCACATGTTCCATGAACTCTCCAGACGCTTTCCTTTCGCCGAGCACTTCCGGCGCAGTGTGGACGAGTGGCTTTACGACATCTGCGCTCCCATCCGGAAGCAGGGATGCGGCATGGACGACCTCAAGAAGGGGCCCTTCCGGCTTGACGCGCCGATAGTTCCCTATAGCGACCGGAAGTTCCCGACTCCTTCCGGGAAGTTCGAGTTCATGACCTCTTTCGACCCCGCGAATCTGAAGGCGCCTGACACGGACTATCCGTACACGTTGCTCACCGTCGCAGCCCATAGACACATTTGTTCGGAGCGGACCCTGTCCGAGCACGATCCTTTGACGCTGGTCCGGTTGCATCCGGAAGAGGCCGCGTTGCGCAACGTGAAACACGGCATGCCGGTCATGGTGGAAAGCCGGGTGGGCAGGATCAAAGCGTTGCTGCAGACCGACCCCGGAATGCGCCGTGACTGCCTGGTCACGGAACGAGGCGGATGGATCAAGGCAGGGCACGGAATCAACAAGTTGGTTCCGGACCTCGTAACCGAAGTCGGAAACGGAACGCCCTATTACGATGCCCTTGTCACGGTCAAGCCATGCCGGGAGGATACATATGAGCATATTTAGCGCGCCATGCAAAGAGACGCACATCCTCGTCGTCCAACACAGCGAGGATGTGCCGGGAGGCAACTTCTGCAAGGGGCTGTCGGAACGCGGGGCATGTCTCACGTTTCTCCGGCCCATGGAAAGCGACGTCCTGCCCGAGACCCCGGACGATTTCGACGGACTGGTGGTTCTCGGGGGATCGCAACATGCCTGGGACGATGAGTACTCGCCCTATTTTCCCCACCTGATGGAGCTGATGCGCCTCTTTGACAGGGATAAGAAACCGGTGGCGGGAATCTGTCTCGGATGCCAGTTGCTTGCAAGAGCCTATGGCGGGCGGCTCTGGACGCTCGATTCCCTGGAGTTCGGCTTCATGGAACACAGTCTGACCGGAGAAGGAGAAGTCGATTCGGTGGTCGGTGGAGTGGGCCTTCCCGCGTTGATGGAGTTTCACGAGGATAGTTTCGATCTTCCCGCGCAGGCTTCGCTCCTGGTGCGAGGCGAGCGATGCGTGAACCAATGTTTCAAAATCGGCAACGCGTCCTACGGATTTCAGTTTCACCTGGAAGTCGATCCCATCATCGTCAAAAGGTGGATCGGCCTTTTCCGAAACGGCGCAATGGGGAATTACCGGCAGCATCTTCAACACTTCGACGACGACTATTTCGAGAATTTCTCGGCAAAACTCGCTCCCTTCATCGTCGGTTCCGAAGAGTTTTGCGACAGGGTTTCAGGACGCTGGCTGGCGCTTGCCTGGCAATAACGCGGTGCACGAGCGGGACGCGTCCCGGCATTGGGGCATACAAAATAAAACATATGGAACGGCGAATGGTACGGACGTTACTCATGACGGCATTGTCGAATAACCAACCAGGGAGGTTCATCATGGGAAGCAAGAATCACGAAATCGGAAATGCGCTCGATCTCTACGATGCGGGCGGAATGAGTCGGCGTAGTTTCCTGACAGCGTTGTCCGCTCTCGGGGTTAGCACCTTTGTTGCAAATGTCGTGAGCCTGTCGCCGCTGGGCGCGGTCAAGGCCTTTGCCGCGATCAACGGACCGGAAGAGCGGGCGTGGGAACTCGCCAGGACCGCGGCGGCCAAGGCGACGAAAAAGACCTTGACCCTGCTGATCCCCACCGGATCGATCGGCAACATGACGCCTTACGCCGACAAGTGGAAGAACGAACTCGGCATTACGCTCGAATTCATCGAAGAACCCGACGAGGTCGTCCACACGAAAGGCATGCAGGAGGCCGTCGCCAAAACCGGCCGCTATGACGTGATGATGCCGACCGCCATGTCTTACCCGGACTGGATCGATTCCGGCGTCATCTACGATCTGACCGAATGGGTCGAGAAATACGATCCCGAGATCTTTCACAAGGAATGGGGCGTCGTATTCCCGGCGAGCCACCACGCCCAGCTCTACAACGGGCGCGTCGCGGGCTTGCTCAACGACGGCGATCAGATCACTCTATTGTGCCGCGACGATCATCTCAAGAACCCCGACAAGGCCAAGGCCTTTGCAGACAAGTACGGGTATCCGCTGGCCGTGCCCAAGACGTGGACGGAGTACTACAACCTCGCGCAATTCATGCACGATCCGGGCAAGGGCTTCTACGGCAGTCTCGAATACCGCTCTCCTTACTACGTGAAATGGATGTTCATGCAGCGGCTGATCTCCAAGGGCCGCCTGTATTTCGATAAGGACATGAATCCGACTTTCAATTCGGACGAAGGCATCGCCGCGCTCGAGGACATGCTCGCCATGAACCAGTACCTGCATCCCGACGCGTTCAGCTTCACATGGTCCTCGAACTACAACGCCTTCGGACGCGGCGAAGGCTTCATGAACATCGTCTGGCCTTCCGGCTTCAAGTATTCAAAGGCGCCGTCGACCGGTCCCGCGACCACGGGCAAGATTGCCGCGACGGTCATGCCCGCAGACAAGTTGAAGGACGGTACGCTGCTTTATGCCGGCATGTTCTGTTGGGGTTACGGCTACGCGGTTTCCAGGTACTCCGCTAATCCCGAACTCGCATACGCCTATGCCCAATGGATGACCTCGCCGACGATCTCCTCGGATGCCATTCCCTATCTCGGCGGCTATTCCGATCCTTATCGCGTCAACCATATGCTCGCCCCGACGCAGCGGTTGATCGACACGTACTCGCCCGAGTATCTGAAGACGCTCTACGACAACATGGTGAACACGGTTCCGGACTTCTGTCTGCCCGGTGGCTTTGAATACCAGGACGCGCTCGATAAGCAGGTGCACGCGTGCATGACCGGCGCGAAATCGCCAAAGGACGCCCTGAAGGACGCCGCACATGCTGTCGACCGCATCACCCGCCGCATCGGCAAAGAGAAGGTGCAGCAGTCGTGGCTCGCTCTGACCAGGAACCTCGCCGATCCCATCAAGAAGGCGAGCGGCGCGGATAAATGGAGCTGATGCACGGCGGATTGCCCCGCAGGCGGTCCAACTTGCCTGCGAACTCGCGTAACGATTGAGAGGCGCCCACATGCTCGATTCCAGAACCATCGAACTGACAGAAACGCCGCCCCTCGCAGCCGCACCCCTGCGGGGGGAATCGAAAAAGGGGCTCGGGATAGCCGCGATGGCGCAGTTATTGACGCTGCCCGGACAGATCGTTTCCGTCCTGGTGCTCGTTGTGCCCCTCCTGGTCGCCCTCTATATGAGCTTCACGGATTGGTCGCCGACGCGTGGTTCGCTCTTCAACGCCCAGTTCGTGGGTTTTGAAAACTACAGCGAACTGCTGATCTGGGATACGCGATTTCTCTATGCCGTTATCCGCACCGTTCTGATTTCGGCGGCGTGCCTGTCGCTCGAATTCTTTTTCGGCCTCGGTCTGGCGGTGTTGTTCCTGCGCGAGTTTCGCGGCAAGTCTATACTATTCTCCGCCTTCCTGACCCCTATGATGATTCTTCCCGTGGTAGTCGGGTACACGTTCTGGATGCTGTTTCAGTCGAACGGGCCAATCAATCAGATCATCGAACTCCTGGTTGGCCCGCGGGGAGCGCCGGAATGGTTTCGGAGCGCTCCTTTTGCAATCGTTGCAGTGGTCCTCACCGAAGTCTGGCACTGGACGCCCCTCTTCTTCCTGATCCTCCTTTCGGGGCTGAATTCCGTGCCGGAGAATCCCGTTCGCGCCGCGGTCATTTTGGGCGCAAGTCCGCGCCAGGTGTTTTGGCGCGTCGTGCTGCCGATGTTGAAGCCCGTCATCATAGTCGCCTTTGTTATCCGCTCGATGGAAATCATCAAGCTCTTCGATGAAGTCTTCATGCTCACCCGGGGCGGCCCGGGGTCGGCAACGGAGACCATCAGTCTATACATTTACAAGCTCGCGTTCAACGATTTTCAACTTGCCTATGGCGCAGCCGCTGCGTTCATCGTGCTGCTCGGATCATTGCTGCTGATCCATCTCCTGCTAAAGCCGGTGCGCAATCAATTGTTGGAGGTCAGCCGCTGATGATGCACACGAAAAAGCTCTCATTTCCACTGGCGCTGTTGATGGCCGCCGCGCTCGTCCTCGTCTTGTTTCCGGTCTTCTGGATAGTCATGACGGCGATCAAACCGCCCACCGACTGGAACGCATCGCCGGCGATCTGGGCGCCATCGCACCCCACCCTCATCAACTTCCGGACGCTTTTCGATCCCGACGCCATCCGCGAATACGGCGTGGGCGGCGTGAGCCAGTCAGCGACCAAGTCGGTTTTCGGCTCTATTTTCGCATCGGTGATGGCGACCGCCTTGTCGGTACTGGTCGGCCTCTTCTCCGCCATCGGCATTTCGCGCTACGGCAACGGCAGCAGGGCCACGCCCCTGATCATCCTCTCGGGCCGCATGTTTCCTCCAGCGGCCATAGCCGTACCCTTTGTCATCATCTTCTCCAACGTGGGACTCACCGACAGCTACACCGGACTCATCGCCATCTACGTCGCGGTCACGCTTCCCTTTTCGACGTGGATGCTCAAGAGCTTCGTCGACGACGTACCGCGCGAAATCGAAGAGGCGGCCATGATCGACGGCCGTTCGCGCTTGATGGCGCACCTCACGGTAACCATTCCGCTCATACGCGGCGGGCTCTTCGCCACCACCATGTTCATCTTTATCCTCAATTGGTCGGAATTCATGTTTGCGCTGGTGCTCTCGTACTCGAATGTCAGCACCATTCCGGTGCAGCTCGCCAAATATGTTACCGCAACCGCCGGAACCCTCTATGGCGTCCAGGCCGCGCTGGCCGTTCTGGCAATCGTCCCGCTCGTCATCGTGGGCTATGCCATTCAGTCTCACCTGGCCCGAGGCATGACTTTCGGAGCGATAAAGCAATGAAAAAGCCCAAATTGGAACTGGTTTCCCTGAAAAAGGAATACGACAACGCCACAGTGGCCGCGGTGGACGGCATCGACCTGAGCATCGAGGCCGGCGAGACCGTCGCCTTGCTCGGTCCCTCGGGCTGCGGCAAGTCCACGACACTGAACATGATCGTCGGGCTGGAGGAACCGACCTCGGGCGACATCCAGATCGACGGGCAATCGATTATCGGCGTGCCGTTGGGCAAACGCAACGTCGGGCTCGTTTTCCAGGATTACGCCGTATTTACGACCATGACGGTGCGCCAGAACCTTGCGTTCGGCCTCGAAATCCGTCACGCGGCCAGGCCCGAGATCGTCCGGGCGGTCGCTGAGGTCGCGGGACTCCTCGATATGTCCGACCGTCTGGACGTCCGGGCCAAAGACCTCGGCGGCTCGGAACTGCAGCGGGTGGCCATCGGCCGCACACTGGTCACCAAACCCGCCATCCTGCTCCTCGACGAACCGCTTTCAAACCTCGAAGCCGCCGCGCGGCTTGCCATGCGCCGGGAACTCAGACGCCTGCAAAGCGAAATCGGCCTGACGATCATCTACGTCACGCACGACCAGGTCGAAGCCCTGTCGCTCGCCGACCGCATCGCCGTGATGCGGGCAGGCAAAATCTTGCAGGTCGAAAAGACGTCCGTGATTTCCGAAAGGCCCGATCACATCTTCGTGGCGAGCTTTCTCGGTTCGCCGCCCATGAACCTGTTGAAGGGACACATCGAGGCCAAAGATGACGCCATGGTCTTCAGGCAGGGGTCTTTTTCCCTGCCGCTTGGCGGGACGTCGTCAGGCGATGCGGTCTTCGCGAAAGGTCCATTCACGCTTGGAATCAGACCTGAATCACTTCGATTCGCGCCAAAGGAAACCGCACCGCTCACAGGTCAAGTGCTGCTCGTCGAACCGCGTGGACCGGAGGTCGTCTTGACCGTGAAAATTGGGGCGGTCCAATTGAAGGTCGTTGCGCCCCCGGTTGGTTATCCCGTGGAAGGGGCGACGGCGGGACTTGCCGTCGACCTCGATGCGCTCGTTTTCTTCGACGGCAGGACCAACCGCAGAGTGGATGTCTGCCAGGCAGGAAGGCCAAACTGATGAAAGAGTCGTACGCACCACGAGGCCGGGATTTTCCGGTCCTCGTCATCGACAGACTCACCAAGAGCTTCCGGCGAAAGACCGCGCTCGATCAGGTCAGCTTTACGGTCCCAGCGGCTTCATTGACCGTCATCCTCGGCCCCGCCGGCGCGGGCAAGACAACCGCGCTGCGCTTGATCGCGGGGCTTGACCGGCCGGATTCGGGAACCGTGATCCTCGCCGGGCAGGATATCGGAAGCTGGGAGCCCAAAGACCGCAACATCGCCATGATTCTCGACAATCTGGCCCTCTACCCGAACAAGACGGGGTACGAGAACATCGCAAGCCCGCTCGTCATACGCGGCGAGTCCAAGACCGAAATCGAGAGGAAAGTTGCCGAAATAGCGGCCACCCTGAAGGTTTCCCACATCTTGAAGCGCCTGCCCAAGACCATGAGCGGCGGCGAACGGCAAAGAATAGCGCTCGGCCGCGCGCTCATCCGTACCCCCAACCTTTTTCTGCTGGATGAACCGCTTTCGAGTCTCGATGCGATGCTCAGGATCGAGCTACGGGCTGAATTGAAACGGCTGCAGCGCGATCTCGGTTATACCTTTCTTCTGGCCACCCCCGACTACAACGAGGCCATGGCGATCGCCGACACCGTCGTCATGCTGCGCGAAGGGCGCGTGGTGCAAATAGCCAAACCTCAGACGTTGTACGATGAACCCACCGACCGCGATGTGGCGCGCTTCGTGGGTTCACCGCAGATCAACGTCATCGGAGCGCGTTACGCGCCTGGTGAAAGCGGCGGGAACATCGAAATCGCCGACTCGCGCCTGCCCGTTCCACCGCATTTGCAGACGACCTTTGCGTCCCGCGCCTGCGATTTCGAACTCGGCATCCGCCCGGAAAACTTGAGACTTGCCGACCCTTCCCGCGCGCACATCACGGCTAAGCTCACCGATATCGAACCCCTCGGGCTGAAATCGGCGCTCACCGTGCGCAACGCCGGAGCGGAACTCAGACTCCTTGTCGAGAGCATCGTCACGCGAGATATTTCCGTGGGGCAAAGCGTGGGCGTCGAAGTCACGAACGCCTCGATGCTGCTGGCCTTCGATCCTTCGACCGGCCGGCGCATGAGCCCCGAATAAAACTATAAGCAGATGGCGCTTCTCAAAGTACCCTCTCAGGCAAAACCCGCCAGTACACGCGGGCGGAAATTCGGCACTCGTTTTGGTGGGCACGATAAAACCGTGCCCACCCTACCAGGCGGCTGGCACTGTAGGGTGGGCACGCCTTCCTGTGCCCACCGGAACTGGTCAGGGACTTCCGCCGTCCTGTACTAAAAGGTGAACACCTTGTATTCCGGACTGGCCATCATGGCCACGAGGTCCGCACCGGTGGAAAGCTTCGATCCTTCAATCAGGTCTTCGGGCGAAATGAGCCTCTTGTCGGCGCACGCCTTACAGACATGGATGGGGCTCTTGCTCTTTATCAAATCATCCAGCATGTCCTTCATGTGTTCGCCCGTCGAGGATCGGATCCCCTCGGCAATGCCGATCTGCGCCCAATGGATGGCGTCATCGATGAGAAAAACTTCGACGTGGTTGCCGCTCCTGGCGGCGATGGCCGCAAACTGCATGGCTCGCACCGCGCCGCCAGCCTTTTCGAAACCCTTGCTCAAGATAAAAAGCAATCTCTGTTTTTCCATATTCATCCCTCACAGTTTTCCGAGTGTCTTCTCCACCGGCCGCCGCTCCGGAACATACGCCTGGGAGATCTTTCCCTCATTCCATTCTTTTGAAACATACAAATTGCAGTAACAACTGCCGTATTCCATCACGTCGGGCGTCCGATACACGCACGGACATATGATGTCTCTATCCCACTCCCTGTCTTCCGAAGCCAATCTGCACGGGCAGGACATGTATCCGTATCGCTCCCTGTTGATGGTAAGCCCTTCCAGGAGTTCCATGACCTTCCCGGTATCATTGTTGAAATAGTAGCCCTTCGCCTCCTGGGTCTTCTTCAGCATCTCGTAGAGTTGCTCGACGGTCGTCATAGATTCAGCGCCTCCCGGATTTCCTCCTTTCTGAAACCCACGATGATTTTGTCTCCGATGACGATGGTCGGGAAGGAACAACTGGGATTGATATTTCTGATTTCATCGATCACCTGCTGCCTCTCTTCTCCCTTCAGCTTGTCCACATCGACGCACTCATAGCCCACACCGCATTCGGCGAGGTATTCCTTCGTGTCCTTGCAATGACTGCAGGTACTGAGGGCGTAAAGCTTTACATCGCATCCAGCCATATTTCTCTCCTTCGCTTGAATTGTCCCCACACCGTATCGAATCTCCGCCCGAGGCCAGACCTGCGAGACCGCACGCCCATCCCTGGCTGCATCAATCGTCCATGCCGTCCCGAATTCCCAGGCGCGTCAGGGCGAAATCGTAACGCACGGGATCTGCTGGAGCAATGGATCTGAACCTGTCGGTTATTTCCACAGCGGTCCGCAGATCCGCTTGCTTCCTTTTTGTGAGATCCATCGCCAATCCGATTCTGTGCATATGCGTGTCGAGCGGGACCACGAGTCTCCGGCGCAGAGCCTCGGGCCACACTCCCGGATCGACTGCATCCCGCCGCACCATCCATCGGAGAAAGAGGTTCAATCGCTTGCAGGCGCTCCCATCCACAGGAGAAGGCAAGAGCGTGCCGCACCCACGGGTAGATCCCGCCTTCAGTTCACGAACGAAGGCCGTGAGCGCGGGGATCACGGTCGAGTCTCCGTCGTGAAAACCCGTCATGAAACATGCCTGAAGCGAGCCATGGCGCCTGAGGACCCTTCTCGATCCCTCCAACAACCCGGCCAGATCGTCTCCCGTGGTGAAGCGGTGTTTGAATCCCGAAAAAATGGTTCGAAACGACTTTCCGGAATTCGCCTTGAGGAAAGACGACGGCGACGGTCCCATCCGTTCCAGCACCAGCGAAACGCTCTTGAGAATCTGCCGGACACGGCCGTAAGCGAGCGACGAAGCCACAAGCCCCACCACTTCCCGATCCAGGGGGTTTTCATAACGGTACAAGAATTCCAGGGGGTCCGGGTGTACGAATTCCCTGCGGTTGTACTTCCCGTACAACGCCTCCATGGCCGTCTTCGACGGGGACGGCGGCAAGCGACCTGCATCGTTTTTCCTGTCCGACATGCACGTTTCCCCCGAAAAGAGGATTCGGTTCTCCGGCAACCCTTCCATCGGCGCACGCGGAAAACGCCCGGGAAATCGTTTCCCCGAGACAACGAACGTCACCTGCCCCGAAAACCGCGTGAATCGGCAAACCGGCATAAGATAATACACGCACCGGTCGCTGCACAGGGGCACCTTTGTAAAGGCTAAGGGCCAAATGCACCGCATCCATTTATTTTTTGCCCGGCACGACCTAAATTGATCTCATGACGGGAAAAGGCTTTCGGAATGGTCCCCTGAAATTCGGTCGAGCCGGACGTCCGCCGATGGATTCCCGCCGGCCTCCGTCCGCGTTGAAAATGCCGGGCCCGCAGCCGGCCGGCCACTCATTTCAAAAGGAGAAGAACCTGTGAAAAAAATCAATCTGATTGAAGCGAACCGTTTTTCGGAAACAGCTTTCACGAGACTCCTGGTGCATGATTCGCCCTACTTCAAGATCCTCAATTTCAACTTCAAAGCCGGGCAGGAATTGCCCATCCATTCCCACGACATCGAGGGGGAGGTCTCCATCGCCGTGCTGGAAGGAAACGGCGAATTTCTCGGAAAGGACGGCGCCGCGCTCCCGGCCGGACCGGGGGATATCCTCGTCAGTGCCATCAGTGAACCGCACGGTTTGAGGGCCGCGACGGACATGCGCGTCCTGGTGACCATCGCCCCGCCCATCTGATCTGCCGGGAAACGAACGGCCACGCCATGCGGGCTTTGCCGCCCGATTCCCCTCCCCTCATCCGGCATCTCCCCTCGGCACGACGCGGGGAGCCGGATGAGACGGCGTGTATTGCTTTGACATGAAGAAGCCCAATCGGGTAGATTATCCTCTTGTTTGTCGGGGGGTTGTGATGATGGCAACGGGTCGGAGGATGGAGGGAAAGATGCGCAGACTGCTTTCGGGAACGCTCTTATTGAGTCTGGTGTGCATGCTGTGGTGGGCAGGGATATCCGCCCAGGAAGTCAAGGATAGCCCGCAACCGGAGGAACGGAACCAGACGGAGGAACAGGCAGCCGCAGAGACTCCCGACGCCCCGCAGACGCCGGAAAACCAGTGCGTTTCATGCCATCGGGAAGCAACGCCGCGAATCGTCTCCGACTGGGAACTCAGCAAACACTATCAGAACGACGTGACTTGCGACAACTGCCACGGAAGTCTTCATACAGGGCGCGACGACTCGGCCCGGGCTCAACCCGCGCTGCCTGAAAAATGCGGAGAATGCCATCAGGACCGTGTCGAACAGTTCAACAAGGGGAAACACTCCCTGGCATGGATGTCCATGAACGCCATGCCGACGCTCCACTGGCAACCCATGGCTCAGATCGAAGGCCTCAAAGGCTGCGGGGGCTGTCATCGGATCGGCATGAAGCCGGAAGGGGTAGTGAAGGACCTCATCAGCAAGAAATCCGGCGGCGGCGTATCCTCGTGCGACACCTGCCACACGCGTCATATTTTTTCGGTCGACGAGGCCAGATCGCCCCAGGCGTGCCAGACCTGCCACATGGGGATGGACCATCCCCAGTGGGAAATGTATTCCTCATCCAAGCACGGCGTTCGGTTTCTCCTGAAGCAATCGAGAGTCCTCCCGGAGGAAGCTGCCGCGCCCACCTGCCAGATGTGTCACATGCCCGAAGGTGACCACGGCGTCCGTACGGCGTGGGGATATCTCGGAGTTCGGCTCCCCATGCCGGAAGACCCGAAATGGGCGGCAGACCGCACAACCGTCCTTCAAGGGCTCGGCGTTCTGGACCCCTCGGGAGCACCCACGGCCCGCATGGAAGTTTTGAAAGCGGCCGACGTGTGGCGTTCCACCCGCGAAGAATGGGCGAGCCGCCGGGAAGCCATGCTCAATGTCTGCGTCCAGTGCCACGCGGCGAGTTTCGCCAAAGCCGAACTGGAAAAGGGAGACCGCATGATTCAGGAGGGGGACCGCCTCATGGCCGAGGCCATCCGGACCATCGGAGAGATGTACGGAGAAGGCGTCCTCAAGAAACCGGACGGTTATTCCTATCCGTTCCCCGATATCCTGACGTTTCACGACGCTCCCACCGTGATCGAGCAGAAGCTTTTCCTGATGTTCATCGAGTATCGCATGAGAACCTTCAAGGGCGCCTTCCACGCCAATCCGGACTATTCATTCTGGTACGGCTGGAGCGCCATGCAGCGGTCTCTCACGGAAATCAAGGAAAAGGCGGCTGAAATGAGGGAAGCGGCCCATCGGGCGCGGAAGGAAGCATCCCCAGCGGCGGAGAAACCGGCCGCACCGCCCGCCGGGTCCCTTAAGAAGAAGAAATGACGGAATGAGCATTCCGACTTTGAGAGCGCCCACGGGAGCGCGCATGATCCAGGGGGCAACGGACGCCCTTCTGAAATTCTGGCACAATCCCGCCCGAGTGCAGGTCCCGGCGGCGCTCAGCTTTGTTTTTCGCCTCTCCGGGAACCTCTACGCCGCCGGCCTGATGCGCAGCCAGCGGAGAGCGCTTCTCCGGCGGCGCTCCCTTCCGGCATTCGTCATCAGCGTCGGGAACCTCTCCTCGGGAGGAACGGGAAAGACGCCTCTCACGCTGTGGCTCGCGGCCCGGATTCAGAACCTCGGACTGCAAACCGCCATACTGAGCCGCGGGTACGGAAGAGACGGCCGCGAGACCCTTCTGACGCCGCACCAGGGAGAAACGGCCCCGCAGATTCCGGTGTTCGGCGACGAACCGGTGTTGATGGCGCGAAAAGCCCCGGCGGTCCCCGTTTGGGTCGGGCCGGTCCGATGGGTTTCGGGTAAGGCCGCCATCCGCTCTTCAGGCGCCCGGGTCCTCCTCCTCGACGACGGATTCCAGCACCTGTCCCTGAAAAGGGACCTCGATCTCGTCCTCCTGGATGCCGGAAACCCCTTCGGAAACGGCCTGCTCCATCCCTTCGGCCCCCTGCGGGAGCCCCCGGCGCATCTCGACCGGGCGGACGCAATCGTTCTCACCCGGGCCGAAGACCCCTGCGCGGCTGCCGGAACCCGTTCCCAACTGATGCGGATATTTCCCGGAAAGCCCGTGTTTGCCTGCAAACATCGATTGTCCGCCCTGAGAGCCGGCTTGGGAGGCAGGGAAATACCTTTGGCGCTCCTGGCGTCTCACCCAGCCGTCGCCTTTGCGGGAATCGCCCGCCCGGACTCGTTTTTCCGGTCCCTGGAAGCCGCCGGGATAGGCATCGTGGCACGCTTCGCCTTCCCCGACCATCACCCCTACACGCCCCGCGATATCGGAACGCTGTTCGACAGCGTCAGGAAAACGGACGCTTGCTTTCTCATCACAACTGAAAAAGACGCCGTCCGACTCCCCTCCCCGCTCATGTCATGCATCGTCACGGCAGGCATGGAAATGGATTTTGGAGCGGAAACGAAAGAATTCTTCGACTACATCTCATCGAAGCTTTCCCCTCTCCTGCCGCCGATTCATTAGCCCCTCGTCCAGCATTCGCACCTCGCAAAGCCCCCAGGAGAACGAGTGCCGCGTGACGGCAGGCGTAGCGGGATTCATTGATAAATTTCCTATGACGTCTGTTTCATTTCTGGTAGATTGCCAGGCAAATCGGTCGGTTTGGATCGCTCGGATTTCCATGGCGCGGGTGCAACCGTGCGGCGATCCTGCATTTTGCGATGCGATGGAGACGTGGCCGACTCGGGCCTGTTTGTCGATATGGTTGCAGACAATTATGAAAACAAATCACATTGCTGTTTTGCTCGTTATAATCGGCCTTCCCATTTACGCCTATCAGGATGCAAAATATGTCGTAAATGACGATGAGCAGGTTGTTGTTACTCAGTTCGGGAAGGTATCAGGTAAAGTCCATAGCGTGCCTGGCGAATATTTTAAGATTCCCATCATTCAAGAAACACATTATTTCAAAAAAACGGGTTACGTTTCGGACAGTTCACAAGAAATTCCCACAAGCGACAAGAAAATTCTCGTTTTGAGAACTCGATCGTTCTGGCAAATTTCAGACCCGATCAAATTCTATGAGAACCTGAACAGCTACGAGCTTGCTAAAAAACTCGTATTGGATTGCACGGGGGATGCAGAAAGGCAAGTGGTTACTTCCAACAAAATGGCCGATATAATTGGAGATACCCTATTGAATGAGTTCGTAGATATGAAGTGCAAACGTGAGATTGAAAATCAAATAGTTGCAATTTCAAGGCCACAGTTATCAAAAGCCGGCATTCACCTTTCACACATAGAAGCGAGATCAACCTATCCGGCCAACAAATAAGGGCCATCGCAAAAGGCTCAAGGGGACGGCGCGGCCACCGTCCAATCAATACGGAGATTTCAACGGCCATGCCTGAATCCTGTGAAGGCAAGCCGCCGTCATGAAATGCGAATCTCCAAAAGCGCCGTCCGGCACCCGTTGAGAATTCCCGCAGTGCGCCACGATGTATTGATTAGCTCCAACCCACCGAATCCAGGTCAAGGATGGACGGCGTCAGTTGGATTTGGATTCAGCGCCCACCACCTTGCTGGCCTTCTTGACGATTTCCTCCGGCACGCTAAGCCCGAGCTTGCGGGCGACGTCCATGTTGACGATGAACGCGGTTTCCTTCGTCACGCAAATGGGAAGATCGGACGTCTTTTCGCCTTTCAACACCCGAGAGATGTATTTGCCGGTGTCATAGCCCGTCTGGAAATAGTCGGGCCCTAGAACGATCAAGGCGCCATCGCCAGACTCGGAATCCATGGAAAAAACCGGGAGTTGGTTCTCTTCGGCCACCCTGGCGTAGCTGTCAAAGGCCACGTTCAGGGTGTTGTCCCCGGCGCTCAAGAACACGCGGGCGCCCCGGTTGACCAGAGCCCTGGAAGCCTCCAGCACCTCTGCAGAACCGGTTACGGTCACTTCCACAAGTTGCAGGCCGATAGTGGGCGCATAGGTCCGAAGCTTGCCGATCACCGCTTCGGAGTTGGCTTCAGAGCTGTTCCACACGATACCGACTTCCTTCCGGTCGGGAAACACCGCTCGAATAGTGTCAAGGACCCATTCGACAGGTACAAAGCACGATATACCCGTCACGTTGGGAAGGTGGTCTTCCGGGCTTTTCGCAACGCCGAGCTTGTAGGGATCGTAGACATAGCCAAATACGATCTTCAGATCTTCATTGCGGTTCGCAGCTTGCGCCGCCGATTGGAGGCACGGCGTGGACAAAGGTACGAGTATATCGACCTTTCTTCTGACAAGGTCTTGAGTGCAGGAATGCACCAGGGAAAAATCAGCCTGGGCGTTCTTATAGACGATGTCGACAGTCTCGCCATCCCTGTAGCCCTCTTCCGCAAGAGCCTTGAGTATCCCCTGTTTACAAACCTCCACATTGGGTTCCATCCCGAACTGAACCATACCGATGCGAGGCCTTTCTTGATCCGCCACCGCCATACCGGATTCCATGCCCGCCATCGCCAGGAAAAGACCAGCGAGCACGACAACCATCGATTTCCACATTGCGCTTCAGCTCCTCAGATTGTGTGATTTACCGTTTCCGCCACCGGGAAGTACGATTCAGATAGCCTCTCCACCATTCTCTCTGCAAGTGCGCGGGATCGCCCGATCCCCGAAGCCTTCGCGACCTCATCCGGGTCAGGCCTATCCCCGACAATGCGGAATGTCGCCCGCGCTCTCTTGCATGCTGGATTATCTCCATAAACGTCAGGATCAATTGCATCAATATAGTCCTCAAGGCACGAAATCAAGAATATTTGCAAAATCCATCCATGCGACAACTACCCTGACACATGAGGACCCTTCCTCATTCGGCTGGATCTCACGGAAGAACACGGAGAAACATGACCTGATTTGTGACTGGATAAAGGTCCAAACATCAGATAAAAGGGTGTTACCGTGGGCAATGACAGCGGATGAAAAGAATGAACCTCCACGTTCTTTCAGGTTCCCGGAGTCTTACACCAGGCGGGCAAGAGCGCGTATGACGAACAAGTGTCCCGTATGCAATGCGATGGTTTCCGTGAAAAATGAAAACATCTGTCCGCAATGTGGGGGGAAGCTCAAGTCCACGTTCAGGGGAATGACCGAAGAGGAGCAGGCCCTCTATGTGCGACAACTCGCCATGGCCATCAAAGAGGGACTTCCGCGCCGCACTTCCGAGAAACGGGCAGATGCGGCCGATCCCGTGCAGCGAGCAGGCCCCGGCGCGGCCGCTTCAATCCCGCAAGAGAGCCCACAACAGGCGCTCTATTCGGAAGCAACCTCCGTTCCGGTGCTGGAGCGAGACCGGTTCGAATATCCCGAGGAATTCAAGGCTCGAATAGAGGCCCATCCGCCGATCGTTGCCGGATCGGTACAGCTTCTCAAAGAACACTATGACCTGACATTAGAAGTATTCCCCGTGAAGGTGCAATGGCTGGAGTGGGTGAAACCGCTGCTGAAACAATGGCTCGTTTCAACCGCTTTCCTCCGCGCAGACAGAGACTTCGCACGCGCTGTCTATCTGTCCGGATCGATTCATCCCGTCTATGTTCACTTGCGAGTGGAAGGAGAAAAACCGGCCGTCGCAGGAGCGGAACTTTACCTGCTCGGCCAATCGATTCGCCTGGAAACCGGCCGCCCGAAGCACCCGTCGGAGCCCGTTCATCCGGTGTGGAAAGAACCGGTGACGGGCATGGACTTCATATGGGTGGAAGCCGGATGCTATTCCATGGGAGCCGGTGATTGGGACGATCAAGGCTACCCCCATGAAAGGCCCGTGCACAAAGTCTGCCTGGATGGTTTCTGGATGGGGAAGTACCCCGTTGCCCAAGGTGAGTGGGAGAAACTAATGGGAAGCAATCCGTCCCATTTCAAGACGGGAGGCAGGTATCCGGTAGAGTGCGTTTCCTGGCTCGAGACCAGGCAGTTCATCAAAAGGCTCACGGCGCTCAACGATGACATCTACACCTTTCGTCTGCCCACCGAGGCGGAATGGGAATATGGATGCCGAAGCGGCGGAAGGCCTGAAAAATATCCCGGCGGGACGGAAGAGAGCGACCTGGAAGAACTGGGCTGGCATGCGGGAAACAGTGAAAGCCGCCCTCGTGAGGTCGGAGCGAAGAAACCCAATTCGCTTGGCCTCTACGATATGAGCGGCAACGTTTGGGAATGGTGCGAGGACATCTATAGCGACACGGCCTATGAGCGCCACGATCAGACCAATCCGGTATGGCGCATGGGCGAGCCGGACCGGGTAATCCGAGGCGGCAGTTGGTACAGCAATCCCAACGGCGCCCGCTGCTCCTCGCGCGGTTTCCTCGATCAAACCTATCGGCGCCATTTCGTGGGCTTTCGCCTCGTCAGAACCCGTTGAACCGGAATGATTCATCATGCCGCCGAAGAAGGTGCCTTTCCGGCAAGCATGTAGGGTGGGCACAGCTCAATCGTGCCCACCGCTTTTCATTCTCCCCATTGATGCCCTTGTTCATCACCAATAGAGCCTCCGCCCGCGTTTTCAGGGTAAATGCCCAATTGCACATATTGCGCATTTCGGCTGAAGGCGGCCACTGAATTCACGGGAAGGCGGCGTGTGATTTCAGATGATTCCGGACACGGAATTCATGCGAAGGCGACCGGGGAAGACGGTTTTGTTGGTCGGGAATCTTGAGAGGCAAGCTGGATAATCAAGGACTTTGGGGTATCTGTTTGTTCAAAAATCCTACGGAAGGAGAGAGAACAGACAGATGCCGGCGAAAATCGAGTCGGAAGTATGAAGAACAGACATGCAAGTCATTACCGGTTGACAGTAAAGTCATGGTCCACATACTATGCATCCAGGTTCCACAATGACGGATTCAGTTGAGTTGGGCGCCCCGCCTATACATCTCCGGAGATGACGAGAGAATGGCGAGAGCAAAACGACATTTCCTGCCCGGACACGCCTGGCACATAACCCATCGATGCCATGAGAAGCAGTTTTTGCTCAAATTCGGGAGGGACCGGGACCGGTGGCTTCATTGGCTGTTTGAAGCCAGGAAGCGATATAAGCTTTGTATCCTGAACTATGTGGCGACATCCAACCACATCCACCTGCTCGTGATGGATCGGAGCGAGCGGGAGGCGATCCCAAGATCCATGCAACTTGCGGCTGGAAGGACAGGGCAGGAGTACAACCATAGGAAGCTGAGAAAGGGTGCCTTCTGGGAGGACCGTTACCATGCAACAGCGGTTCAAACCGGCGAGCACCTCATCAGGTGCATGGTTTACATGGACCTCAACATGGTCCGTGCGGGAGCAGTCCAACATCCTTCCGAGTGGGACACGTGCGGATACAACGAGATCCAGTCGCCAAAGAAGAGATATGGACTTATCGATCACAACTGCCTTTTGGAACTGCTCGGACTTTCTTCGATGGGAGCGCTGGAGGCTGCCCACGGGAGGTGGGTTGAGCAGGCGATTGAAGCCGGGGAGAAAAGACGTGAGGAGAAATGGACCGGTGCCATCGCAGTAGGGGGCAGGTCCTTTGTGGAGGAAGTGAAAGGGCGGCTGAACATCAGGGCAAAGGGCCGACGGGTTATAGAGCAAGCAGAAGATTGCTGCCTTCGGGAAGGGCAGGATGCTTATGGTGCCATTTTTCAGGGCGAAAAGGGCACTCTAAGCCCGGGAAATATGCATTATTGGAATATTTATAATGAAGAATCAATTGGATAGCTTGGCCCGACCCCTGCTGTGACCCTGCTGTCTGCTGTTGCCTGTTGCTGTTGCTTTGCGCTGTTGCTGTTGCTCTGACCGCCAAGACCACCACCAGCGCAATTTTGTTTTTGTGTTGCATGTATTTTTATCTTAATTTTTAAACCCTTATCTTACCATACTTTCCTTTTCAGCCAAAGGCTGTCTGCATCAGGATACGCTTCTTTTCAATGACTGCATCGACTTTTCATTTCAAAAATTTTTCCCCCGAACCCGTTGCCTCCACCCATCCTATAACATATGGCTCGATTGATTTTTCAATCACACCATTTCTTGTGTACTCCAGATATGCAAGCCCCCTTCTGGAATTATCAGCATTCACACCTGCGAATGCCATGTTCACGATGATCGTTATTTTTATAGTAGAATCGGCAACTGAAAGCTTACCTCCAAACGTAGGAGCGGAAATCTGGTTGCCTTTGCGATTGTACCATACTATCTTGACCTTGGGGTTTGCGACTCCTTCCAGATCCCCGCTCACCTTGAAATGAACAGTGGCCTTTCCATTGATCACTTTGGGGATGTCGTCCCCGATGATACTAAGTGCAGCTCCGGCCCCAGAGACAGGCAACGACAACAACAAAGAAACAACAAGGATAACCCCAACCAGGAAGAACTTATCTTTTAAAATACCCATTCTTGTCCTCCTTTTACTCGCTAAAATCATGGTTTACTCTAGGGCGTACAAATAGCGCCAGAATCGATTTCATAATCATACTCCTTTCTAGTAATTTTTGATTACCCACAGATAAAAGACAAGCAAAATACAAACAAAATGCCGCATCTTTTTCCATGACAACAGAAAAGCCAGGAAAGAAAATTGATCTCTTCCTGCCCTTTCGGACTGCAGCAAGTCACTGCTCCCTGCAATCCATTTCTACTGTATCCTCTGTCCGTGCGCTAGCAAGCGATCCAAAAGCTTTCTTCCCCTTTACTCGGAAGATATACTCCTTTCCACTTTTGGTAGAAAAACTGAATTTGTAACGGTCTCCATCTTCCTTCACCACCGATGCATCCCTTTTGGTGCATCCAGGCGTGCACTTTGACGGCGACGAGCTTAACCTGCCACCAGTATTGCAATTCCAGCAATATTCTATTACACCAGAGCTATCATTGAGGATTTTTTCAACCGTGAACTTCGCATCGCCCCCCTTTCCAGATACGGGTTGTACCCAAGTACCCGCACATTTCTTTCCCTCCAGTGCTTTCAGTTCTTGGGAAGAAGGAGAGCTTTCACCAGCCCACGTCCACTGTGAAGCCAACGATATTACTATTGCGATTATCAAGCTACAAGTAATTCGTTTCATGTGTTCCTCCGGAATGTGTCAACGAATGCGATCGCATCCGTCGCAAAAATGATCTCGCTCTCTGACTCGCACAAACGCCTATAGGTTAGCTCGTCATGGACATACGAAGAGTAAGAGTTCTACAATCTCTATAGTTTGCCGTAATCCGGGGTACCTCTCAGGTCTTTGACTATGATTGCCGTCTTTTGAATTCCTTCTAGGCTCTGTGTTCTGTTGGGTTCAGGGTAGTTTCGTTTGACCAACACGCCTCGGAATAACCAAATCGTGAACTGGATGTTCGTTTAATAGATGCAGTCATAACATACCCGCAAAAGTCCAGATCTTAACCGTTCATAGTATATAATGTTCCTACGCTACTTCTTCATAACCCATCCCTCGTTTTCATTTGCAGGTAGTTTTGACTCAAGTTGACCCATTTACACGATAAACTGCGTAGTTGTCAGTTGCGAGTATCCCAGCCCCAATTCTCTGTGTAGCTACTCAAGTTTCATGCTGCTCAATTGAGATGAGATACTACCATCCCAATTCGTCGTTTTGACACTTCTCTTTGCTTCCGGTGAATACCAGGAATACCTGTCATAAAAATTGCCAGAAGATCTCGATGACGAAGTTCGCAGGTTGCAGCCTCGTCGTTGCTGAGCCTGTCTGATTTTGAAGCATCTGAAGGTACCAGCAGGTACTGTGACGTTCTCTATGGATTCGACAGTGAAATTATTAACATAGTTATCCAGATGAACATCAGTCTGACCCCTATGATCGGTCTTCATATCAGCCGTAAAGCTCCAGGTTTTGCCAACGAAAAGGGGGAAATCATAATACTTCAATCCAACAGCATCATCGCATTCTTTGATTGGCTGAGCAGATATTGTTAATGCCTTCACAAGAGTATAATTCCTGTCATACTCGCCACGCATCTCCCTGACAGGCTTACCAACCCCACAAAGGGATGCAGATGGTCTATCTGATGTGATTTTGCGATGGAATACTACACGATCTCCAGTAACTTCAATTGCTTTTGTTTCTGATTCGTCATAGACCCATGTATCACCCACTTTGAAGGTCGGGGCCTCGGCTGTTAAGTTGCCTTTATCATCAGCCTCGGAAAGGCCGATTCCAATATACAGCATTAAAATCAAAAAGCATAAAACGTTTTTCCTCATGACTTTCTCCTTTTTAAAAGTGGCTTGCTTCATTTCACCAAATTTCCAATACCTAACCCCTACCCATCAACGCTACTCCTCCTCATTTACAGACGGTTTTTCCACTGCTGACTCTTCCAGTTCTCCCGTACAATCCGGCATCCCGTCCCTCTGAAATAATGTGAAAATCGTATTCGCCCCCTCTTGCGATGGGATACTTAAACTCCCAGCGGTTGAATTGTTGTAACGTAACTCGTCACAGGGGGCGGTCAACCGCCGCCACTGATCCAGGCGAGATCGGGATCTTGTTCATTGAAATAATAATGTAGGGCATCAACAAGGACCTTGAAGCTGGACCTGGCATGCAGGCGGCATGTCTGCCGGAGGGAGAGTATCCGTTCGACCCACCGGTTTCCCTTATCACTTTTCGTACCCTGGCTGCGTTTGCGCCA
>Ga0209749_1000175_pt1 | contig 107848 bp, 89 predicted proteins | sample EPASupsiteSAE347_FD_187267 | JGI IMG/M metagenome (GOLD analysis project Ga0209749, IMG submission 187267) | Bioremediated contaminated groundwater from EPA Superfund site, New Mexico - Sample SAE3-47 (SPAdes) (version 2) | ecosystem: Environmental > Aquatic > Deep subsurface > Groundwater >... | reverse complement strand
AATCCGAAAATTCAGGACTGGCAGATTGCCACACATTCTACCACCTCCGGCGCTTTGCGCCACCTCCGCCGGCGGAGGAGAAGACAATCACCCTCCCTCAATCCCTACCCTTAAGGGCACGCGTCCCGTCAAGGGAGGGAAGATCACACAGGTTAAAATCCTGAACGGCGACCTGATAGCGCTATTCCTGCGGGAGGGGACACGGGGGACATGAGAAGTCCCTAATATCTTTTCCCGGGGTTCTTTTTGCGCTTGTTGAAAAAGAAGGATTCACGGGTTTTGGCGCCGCCCGCGTGGCGCTTTCCTTGGTAGCTGCCTCGGCCGCTGCGTTCGGCGTAATCGATGCGCACGCGCCGCTGGGCATACTTTTCCTTGCCGAATTTGGCCATCAGGATTTCGGCAAACTGCGGCTCCACTTCAAAGTAGGAGTTGCAAAGCTCCACGTCCACGTTGGCAATATGCAGTTTGGCGATATTGGCCGCTTCCAGCAGGTACGCCGTGAGTTTTTTCGCGTTGAATTTTTCCATTTTTCCCAGGTTCACCGACAGGCGCGTCAGGCCGCCGGGCGCTGGTGCGGACTTGGATGTGGCGCGGGAAGGCGCAGGTTTGCTTTCTTTTCTCTGCGAGACGTTAATATCGGCGGCGTCGCGGTAGTAACTGAGGAAACTGTTGAATTCCTGCGAGACAAAACGCGCGATGATGTCTTCCTTGCTGAGTGTTTTCAGCCTCTCCAGCGCGGCGGGCAGGAACGGGTCGATGTCCGCGTGCTGAATTTCCGTGTTCTTGAGTTTATCCACCAGATACAGCAGCTGCTTTTCGCAGACTTCCGCGCCGGTGGGAATTCTGGCCTGCTGGAACTTTTTGCCGATCTGCTTTTCAATCTGGCCGATGCGAAACACTTCCTTGATATTGACGATGACAATCGAAATGCCCGTTTTGCCTGCGCGTCCGGTGCGGCCGCTGCGGTGGGTGTAGTATTCAATATCGTCCGGCAGATTGTAATTGATGATGTGGGTCAGATCGGTCACGTCAATCCCGCGGGCGGCGACATCGGTGGCCACCAGCATCTGCAGCTTGCGGGTGCGGAAACGATTCATCACGGAGTCGCGCTGCGCCTGCGACAGGTCGCCGTGCAGGGCGTCGGCGTTATAGCCGTCTTTCATGAGTGCGTCGGCAATTTCCTGTGTTTCCGTCCGCGTGCGGCAGAAAATGATGGCGTAAATGTCGGGATGAAAATCGGCAATGCGCTTGAGCGCCAGGTATCGGTCTTTAGCATGCACCACATAATACTGGTGGGAGACGTTTTCCGCGCCGGTATTGCGGGCGCCGACGGTGATTTCCATCGGCTTCTTCATGTAGCTGTGTGCGATGGCTTCAATGCCGTGCGGCATGGTGGCGGAAAAAAGCAGCACCCTTTTGTCTTCAGGCGTGGAGGCCAGAACGCCGTTGAGTTCTTCCTTGAATCCCATATTGAGCATTTCGTCCGCTTCATCCAGCACCAGCCATTGAATGCCGGAAACATTCACTTTCTTCCGTTTGAGCATGTCCAGCATCCGGCCCGGCGTGGCTACCACAATCTGCGCGCCTGAGGCCACCTGGCGGATCTGTTTGAGAATATCGGCGCCGCCGTAAATCGGCACGATGTTTAAATTGTCGATGTACTTGGCCATCTGGGTTAGGTCGTCTGTAATCTGGAGGCAGAGTTCGCGCGTGGGGGCCAGAATCAGCGCCTGGGTTTGTTTGGATGCCGTGTCGATCCGTTGAATAATCGGAATGCCGAAGGCCGCGGTTTTGCCGGTTCCGGTGTGGGCCAGGGCTACCAGATCCCTTGTTTGTTTCAGCAAAAAGGGAATAACCTGCTGCTGCACGGGCATCGGAATTTCAAATCCCATCTCGCCGATGGCTTTCAATACTCTTTTGTCGATTTCCGATTCGCCGAACGTCGTCATTTTTGTGTTCATGATTTAACCTTGCTTTCCATTTCTATGAAGTGATTCCTCAGATTATCCCTTCGCGAGTGATTTGACAATGAAAATCAGCTATGCTACAAAAATAACGGCGATGAGCGGGGGATTTTGAAAAACGTAGTCATCGCGCGGAACAGATCCAGTAAAGCGGTTAATGACCCTACACACCTATCACAATGCCAGGGAGAATAAAACGATGACCCGAAATGAATTCAAAAAGATTATTTCCAGTGCAATCAAAGCAGAAGTCGAAGCAAATAAATTTTACAGCGGCGTAGCTAAAAAGGCGAAGGATGCAAGCATAAAAAAGCTGTTTGCGGACCTTGCCGCAGAGGAAGCCGCACACAAGATCACCTTAAAAGACTATCTGGCAAAAGGGGCGGAGGAAATTCATTTTTCCGAGTCCGCGGATTACAAAGTTGCGGATGAGCTTCCCACACCCCCGTTGACCCCCGATCTGAAACCGGTGGACGGTCTGGTGATCGCCATCAAGAAAGAGCTTGAAGCCATGCAGATGTACACGCAGCTGGCCAAAATAAGCTCGGACAAGGCGCAGAAGAAGATTTTTCTGGAGCTGGCGTCGATGGAACGCGGCCACAAAAAAAAGCTGGAGGATGTCTATACGAATATGGCGTTTCCCGAAGTCTGGTAGCGCGTTTGAATTTCCTGCGGATTACGCGGAATTTAGAGATGATCCGTTAAAATCAAAGAAGGCAGAGCCGTTGCGGTTCTGCCTTTTTTGTTCATTTGGGGCATTAGCGATAGTATCCCGTGCCGATAACCCAGCCGAAGGGCTGAAACGGCATCACATAAGACCTTTTTGGCAGCGGGGTGGTTTGTCCTTCTTTCGTAAACCGGTATTCAACGTATCCGCCGCCGGCTTTCGCTTTGGCCAGAAATTCCTTCACATAGTAAACTCCTTTGGGATCTTTATCCTTGATCCGGTTTCTACCCTCCACATCCTTGCGGCCATACAAAACCACATTGACGCCCTGGGTGGTATCGGCCCAGAAATAGCCATCTTTCCCATACCGCAGATCCCGCAGCAGATTGGCGCCCAGCTCTTTGGCCTTCTCCAGGGTCATTTCTCCCTTTTGCTGCCGGGCATGAATGGCCGCCAGCATGCTGACCGCGGTTTCCACTTCGCTTTTAATCAGCAGATCCTGAGCCGCAGTATTTGCCACCCTTTGTGTCTGCGCCATGGCCGACAAGCCAAATACGATCACACTCAGAAAACTGACCAGAACTGTTATCAATGTCTTTTTCATATTTCCTCCTTGTTATTAATTATTTTTCCTTGCCTGACCGATGGCGTTTGCCGCCAGTATCGCATGAAGGACTTTTTCAGGCGTGATCCTGCCTGCTTCGTGATGAATGCATTCCTCCGGCGCGCAGGCCTTTTGGGCGACCTTCATCAGATCCTCCCGACCGGCATTTTGCAGACCAATATCGGCAAGCGTGGTCGGCAGGCCGATATCCTCGCAAAACGAATACACGGTTTGAGTTTCCTGAGGCGACGCATCCGCAAGCACAAGGCCGGTCAAAACACCGAAGGCGACTTTTTCACCATGGTAAAAGGCGTGGGTTTCGTCAAGCGCGGTCAGCCCGTTGTGAATGGAATGGGCCGCGGCCAGCCCTCCGCTTTCAAAACCGATGCCGGAAAGCAGGATGTTCGCCTCTATGATGTGGTTCAGGGCCGGTGTAACGATGTGCTGCAGGGCGGCGATTTTTGCGGCAGGACCGTACGCAAGCAGGGTGTCGTAGCAAAGCCTGGCCAGATTCAGTCCCGTCAGCGGACTCAATCCGCCGCAGGCGTTTTCCGATTTTGTGCGGTCGCAGGATCTGGCTTCAAACCAGGTGGCCAGCGCGTCGCCCATGCCGGAAATCAGAAAGCGCGCCGGGGCTTCGGCAATCACTTTCGTGTCCGCCAGTACCACCTGCGGGTTTGTTTTCTGATAATAAACCATATCGAAAATGCCCTCCTCCGAATAGAGGACGGCGCAGCCGCTGCAGGGCGCATCGGTCGAGGCAATGGTGGGAACGATGATGACGGGAATTCCGGCCCGGTCGGCGGCGATCTTTGCCGTGTCAATGGCTTTGCCGCCGCCCATGCCGACCAGCACGTCGGCGCGCTCGCGGTTGATTACTCCGGCCAGACGGGTTAATTCCTGCTCACAGCACTCTCCCTGAAAGGGCTCGATGACAATCCCGTTTGCTTTCAAATCATCGGCATGGGGAACAAGGTTTTTGTCTTTTGCCGAGCGCGACGCCAGGATCAATCCTTTTTTGCCGAACCACCGGACCCAGTGGGACAACTGGTCCAAAACCCCCTCGCCCTGAATGTATTTTCCGGGAAATACCGCTTTTAAAAACATCTTGCTCCTCCTTCAGCTAGTGTAGTGTGTCTAACGCTTCTTTACATAATATATAATATTGCTGTTGAATCATTGTTGCGGCAGCCTCTTGAGAACAAGGGGTTGCAACCCCTTGTTCTGATGCAATGCGACCATACTATATGCAAAGGGACTTGTGACGCACTTCACTAGGGGATTTTTTACACCAGTCTGGATTGAAAATCAAATAATCATCATTGAATGCCGGAACAAAGTGTGTATAACAGTACCGGACGGGAAAATATCATGACTGAAAAATCCAGGGCGGTGGACATCGATTTTAACGCTGAATTCCAGCGGGCGTTTACGCTCATGGAAGAAACGCAGCAACATCTTCTGGTTACGGGGCGGGCGGGAACCGGAAAATCAACGCTGCTTACCTATTTTCGCAATTCCACGAAAAAGAAAGTGGTGATTCTGGCGCCGACGGGCGTGGCGGCGGTCAATGTTGAAGGCCAGACGATCCATTCCTTTTTTCATTTCAAGCCGAATGTGACGCCGGCGGCCATCAAAAGAAAGAAGAAAACGGAAAAAGACAAACCGACCCTTTATAAAAAGCTGACCACGATTGTAATTGACGAAGTGTCGATGGTCCGCGCGGATCTGCTCGACTGTATCGACAAATTCCTGCGGTTCAACGGTCCCCAGGAGAAGCAGCCCTTCGGCGGCGTGCAGATGATTTTTATCGGCGATTTGTATCAACTGCCGCCGGTGGTTTCGTCGGCGGAGCGCGATATTTTTAAAAGTCATTACCCGACGCCTTATTTTTTCAGCGCAAAAGTTTTCGACCAGTTGCCTGTCGAGTATGTCGAACTGGAAAAAGTCTATCGCCAGAAAGACGATGAGTTTGTCCGGCTGCTCAATACGATCCGCAACCGCTCCGTGACGGATGACGATCTGGCGCAGTTCAACAAGCGCTGCGACCCGCTCTTTGAAGCGCCGCCCGGCGCCTTCTACCTGTCGCTGACGTCCACCAACGCTCTGGCCGATGCCATCAATGAAAAGCGTCTGGCCGAACTGCCGGGCAAAGCCTGGAAGGCCGCGGGCCGGATCGATGGAGATTTCGGCAAGGAATATCTGCCGACGGCCGTGGATTTGAAGCTCAAAAAAGGCGCGCAGATCATGCTGCTCAATAATGATTCCTACGGACAGTGGATCAACGGCACCATCGGCAAAATCCGCAAGTTTGAATCCGACGACGAAGGCGACGACGTGATTGTGGCCGACCTGGATAATGGCGATACGGCGCGCATTATTCCCTACACCTGGAAAATTTACCGGTTCTTTTTGAAAAACGATGAACTGCGTTCGGAGGAAGTCGGATCTTTCCGGCAGTATCCGGTGCGGCTGGCTTTTGCCGTGACGATTCACAAAAGCCAGGGGAAAACCTTTGAAAACGTGGTGATCGATGTCGGACACGGCACGTTTGCGCACGGTCAGATGTATGTGGCCCTCTCGCGCTGCACCACCCTGAACGGCATTGTCCTCAGGCAGCCGCTGAAGAAAAGTCACATTTTAATGGACTGGCAGGTGGTCAAATTCCTGACGAACATTCAGTATGCGCAGTCCGCCAGAACGTTCAGCCGCGAAGATAAGATGAAAATGATTGAAACGGCCATTCTGGAAAAGAAGGATATTGCAATCCTTTATCTCAAGGGACAGGATGAAAAATCCCGCCGGACCGTGCGTCCCCTGTTTATGGGGGACATGGAATATAAAGGATATCCCTACCTGGGCCTAGAAGCTTTCTGCCTGGAGCGCCGGGAAAAGCGCATTTTCAACGTGGATAGAATTCTGGAAATTGCCGAACCCGTCCAACCTGCAATGAAGTAACCTTTTGTCATTCCGGGCTCGACCCGGAATCCAGCATTATTAACAGTCCAATAATAGTAACGACATTTGACAGTATTACAGCATCATCGTCACCCCGGCGAATACTCTGACCACCTGATGACCTGAAGGTCACACAAGGTGACGCGAGGGCACGAGTGCCGGGGTCCAGTTCAAGACGTCTGGATTCCCGCCTTCGCGGGAATGACCGATGTAAAGATTATTTTGAGACAGTTAATATTTTAACTGGCTCCCTTCGGCGTACAACGGGCTTCGGACCGGATATTGACCCGGCGAATGCTGGGCCGGTATGACGTCGGACCTTCCACGAAACCATCTTGTTTAGCCGTTACCACATATCCACGTCTGTATTACCGTATGGATTGAACAGGATCGGGCCGGGCCAGACCAGGCAAAGAGGAGTTACCGATCTCGTATAGCCGTCCATTCGCAGGGATGCCTCCGTGCTGTACCGGTGCTTTCCGTTGGCATGCGTAAACTCATAGAGAGCGACGGGTTGGACGGCCGGGATCGGTGTGAAGTCGAAGATTTTGTTTTTTTCCGGCGCGGGCGGCGTGACGGTAGCGGATGAAGCACTGTCGTCGGCGCCTTTTTCTTTTTGATCCGCGCTCTTTTCCACAGGCGCTGTAAACTTGTAATCGGCCGGCAGGGCAAAGAAAACCGTCCTGGCATTTTTCGCGGCTTTTTGAGTCAGGTGTATTCCGTTGCGATCCGCGATCTGATAGATGGGTACGGTTCCCGGGGCGGGGCGGTCGGGGGCAAACCAGACAAGATCGAGATCCGTGCGGTCAAAATCCTGCTTCGTGCCATAGCGCCCCGTTTTTGCCGCGTCGTGATAGACGGGCACGGGAAGGAACAGCCGGGGATCGTCCAGCTCAAGTTTGTAAACCATGATACTGTAATCGTGGCGCGGGGCGTCTTTTTTATCGTCGCCGAACATGGAGGAAAAAGATCCCTTGAGGTAAATGGTTCGCCCGCCGTTCTTGTCGAACTCCGGCAGTTGCGCGCCAATGTAAAAGGAGCAGGCTTGACCCGGCCAGTTGTGGGTGATGATTTTTTTAGCGTAAACCCAGGGGCCCTGAGGGGTGTCTGCTTCGAGGTACCATACTTCACCGATCAGTGTTTCTCCGAAAAATTGCACAAGAATGTTGATCCAGCGTTTGCGAAAAGGGTTCCAGTAAACCGAGCCCTCATGGGGGATGATGGACTTTCCGGAGTCGATGTCATAAAGGGAATACCAGCGTTCGTCGTTTTTCATGAAACCGGCTTTGACCAGCTTATCCATCTGCTTATGGGTAACCGGCGACGTGTTCTTTCTCCAGCCCCAGTGCAATCTTCCGTTTTTATCCCGGTCAAGCTGCGAAGAGGAGCCGTCAAAGCGAAGACCTTCCTTCAGGCAGGTGAAAGCTTCCCGTGTCGTGATATCGCGCTGGGATTCATAATCGGCAGGATAACGGATAACGGGATAGGGGCCTGAATGGTGGAAGTAGGCTCTCCCATTTACCGTGTGCCGGGGGACGGTTGTTCCACCTCCCTCTGCAATGAAAATGGGATGATCCGGATATCGGGTGACAAGTTCGAAAACCCCCGTCTGTTCGCTGTATTCAAGCAATCCGCGTTCGGTCGCTTCCATTTTGCTGTTGACGCGGGCGTAGTCGGTCAGCAAATGCTCCTGGCCTTTCTCGTCCTTAACCACCCGCATTCGGGTGTACCAATAGGGCTGGCCGTCGAACTTCAGGTTGATGATGGGGCGGATGTCGCCATTGCCGTCGCGCAGATAGCGCAGGGCAACGCCCTGATCCGGGTCGAGGCCTCCGTTTTCCGGCAAATCCGAGACGGCGGAGACGCTCTGAAAGATGCCAAGGGGGAAAGATGCGATGGCCGTATCACCCCAGAGCCAGTGATAACGGCCCTTGAAGAGCGCCATGTCGCCGCCGTCCTGCCCCATGACGGGGGCCTTGCCGGGTTCGGGAATCGGCGGCGCTTTGTCGCCCAGCAGCAGGCTGTCGCGATACATGCCCGATCCGGTCATGCGGTAGAGACGCTGGGCCACGTTGATGCGGCGCATGGGTATCGTGGCGCTGCCGCCGGGTTTAATATTGAGCGCAACTCCTTTGATGCCCAGGAAACCGCTGGCGTCACTGACGTAGCCGTGGGTTTCCACCGTGAACCAGACTTCCTGGTTCATCAGATCCGGTTCATTGAAAGCCGCGACGCCGTTATTGTCGGTCCAATATTGCCCGCGGTTCGTCATCTGGAGCTTGACGGCGGGTATGCCTCGGCCGGTTTCCTGATCAACGACGGTGATGCGGAAAGAGGGTGGATGCGCCGTTGCCGCCGAAGTGGCCGGACAGGGCGCCGCCATCATCAGGGACAAGAGCAGGAAAATCACCGGGAACATGCGTAAAAGCGCCATAGAACAGATCCTCCTTTTCATGGGATCGCAAGGAACTATCTCAGCATTCGGGTGTTATTTTCAGTTCCCTTTATTTCGATCACATGCGGAAACAATCAGCGATGAAGCCCGCCAATGCTTTTTCTCAATGTTTTTATCTACTATATGGCAGTCTTTTTCAACAAAATATGCTCTTCTGCCTTCAAATGTATTATGGGGATATGTGATTGCGAATATGGCGGCTTTGCCGGGAAACTCAATATGCAATGTGGGGAAAAAAGAGATTTCTTCATTCATGGTGTTATCAATAAAAACGGAAGAACCTTCCGGATAGGCTCTTATTGTTTTTTTAATATCGAAAATAGTATCATGATATATTATTTTGTCTTTCTCCGAGTGATTCCAAGAATCATTTTTTTTAGCAAGATGGATGCTGGGATAAATGGAAACGGCTATGGTGATGAAAACACAGGCAACTATTTTTTTTGAAATATTTGGAAAAATATTCAACAGCTCATCTGCCATCAATGCCAGCATCATAACCACAATCATCAGGGTAATATAATAAAATCGCGTTTCCATGATTATCATCATAGTAGGATAGATGCTCAGAATGCCACCCGCTCCATGTTCGGATGCGAGCAGTGCCATTATTCCCAGGAAAAATATGCTTAAACCGGCATAAGACCGTCTGTATTGGCAAGAGCGAAAAAAAAGGATGATAAACAGCATGACAATCGGAATGGCTATGAAAAAAAGATTCATCGGGGATTCCGTCGTCAAAGGCAAAAAAAAGACGGGGAAAGCAGCCATGAAAGCAATGTTTAAGAAACACTGTCCGATAAACAGTTTCAGAATATATTTGTAATCGCTCAATGCAGCGCCAAATACCGAAGCTTTTGAATTAGAAATTTCTCCGCTGAAATAATAATAAATAGCGTCTTTGAAAATAAACAACAATAGAATCAACGCAATTGCCGGAAGGATTGCCGAAGTAATTTTCCACTTTTCATCGTTTTCCCAGAGAATAATTACTATCACTGCGGGAGACAGGCAGACAATCGCAAGGCCCATACCGTAGGAAGCTCCCATCAGGAAAAGATAAATTGACCAACGGATTGCCATGTTTCCGGAAAAAAAAAGAGCTTTCTTTTCGATTCGGAGAAGGTCATATAACCACAGCAGAAAGAAAAACGCGACGAGTAAATGACCATAGGCGGAGTACCATGACAGGGATGGATAGTTGGCAAAGGAGATTCCCCAAATCATCATGCCTGCCGCGGCTAATGTTTTTTTATCCGTTAAGAGATGAATGATTTTATACAGAAGGTAAGCGTTGACTAAATGGGTAAGTAAAACGATTGAAAAATACGCAACTGAATTCAACCCAAATAATTTAAACATGCAATAGAATATAAGATTTCTGAAGATATAGAGATGGCCGCCAAACGAAGAAAAAATAAATTCCAGGGGACTCCAGTTGGCAATCTGATAGAGATGAATAAAATCATCCGCATAGAAAAATGTAAAAAGGACCTGGATATTTACAATCAATACAGCCGCAAGTGAAAAAAAGAGCATCAGTCTTTCATCATTGGCAGCCGCCCAAAGATTATTTTTTAATTTTACCGGTTTCAGCGGAGACTCCATATATCGTCACCCAAAAATTCTATTACCGTAAAACCTTCAGCCTGATATTGATCCGTTTTAAACGATGCGACAGAGAAACCTGCTCGTCTTCCGAAAACGTGTTGTTTCCGGCCAGTGCGCTTTCAATAACATCTTTTGTGCGGCGATAATCGCGGACGCGATGCTCCAGGTATTTGGCCAATTCCGAGACGGCGTAAAATTCAACAGGCGCGCAGGCGGCCATTTGCTCCCAGAGGCGGGCCGCTTCATCGATCCGGCCGGTGCGCTTGTATAATTGCGCCAGCTTCTTTTTCGACAGGAAAGAAAATTCCGAACACGATTCTTCCCGGAAAATATCCAGTATTTTTTGCGCGCCCTGTGCGTCGGCGCGTTTCAATAAAAGACGGGCGGCGGCCAGATAATCGTCGGTATGCGTGTGTTGCGCGTCGGCCCGCGCCGTCAATATCTCAACCAGGTGCGCGGTCAGCGTTGCCATGGAAACCACGTCCAGACGGTTGTGTTCAAAGATATCGGCAAGCAAACGCGGATCGCGCCTTCTTAACCAGTCGAAATAACGCTGGGGAATTTCCCAGCCGGGAATATCGCCTTCCCGCTGAACGCCGAGGACATCCGACTCCAGGGTGACCAGACGGCAGTTTTCCAGGCGATGCCCCAGGAGGCGGCGTGACGGATGCAGCAGGTCCAGATGAGGCAGCCCTGCCAGATCGCCCGGCATCCGGTTCATAATAAAGCGCGTGGTCAGCAGATTTACGTCAAAGGCCTTGCCGTTGAAGGTCACCAGAAATTTCTTCCGTGCGGCGATTTCTTTCAGATAAGCCAGCGCCGCCTTTTCTTCGCCGAAATCGCGCGCCAGAATCTGCCGGACCTGAAAGTGGCCGTCTTCAAACCAGCCCAGACCGATCAAAAAGGCCATCGTGCCCGTACCGCCGGAAAGCCCTGTGGTTTCCGTATCCAGAAACAGGGCATCCGACGGGGCATACTCGCCGAGGACGGGATCATTGGCCAGCATTCCCGCCGCCGTCATGTCAAAATCAAACGCCTCGTGAATATTGCGGTGGCCGTGACGGCTTGCGCCGCGCACCACTTGGCTGACCAGAAAAAAACGGCCATGTTCGTTTTCAATTTCCTCCCCGTCCAGTATTTCGGAAAGCCCGCGGTTGCCGCGCACCCTTGCTTCATCCTGTGCGTCCTTGCTTCGCGCGGCCGCCCGGGTGACAACATGATCAATGCGGCGGCGCAGGTCGTCAAGACGGGCCTGTTTTTCCGGAGGCGAAGACGCGGTTCCCGGCTGATGGGCTGTCTTCGGTGCCGTGGTTTCACCAGTCAGACGTTTTAATTTATCAATCGATTTCATTTGCTAAGCACCAGTTCAATAATCTTTGGGACGATTTCCTTGGCGGTCTTGCCCACTTCCAGCGTGGGGCCGACACAGGACGGGCAGCCATAGGCGCAGGGGCATTTTTCAATCAGGCTTTTAGCGGCCAGAAGAAGATTGTCATGCTCGCGATAGAGCAGTTCGGAAAACCCGATGCCGCCCGGATAGGAATCAAAGATGAAAATAGTCGGATCAAACTCGTCAATGCGCGCCCCGGTTTTGTTGTCCACCATTTCCGGCCGGCCGGCATTGAATGATGTGATGACACGCCCGGTTTTCCCCTGGCTCACAAACCATTCGCCGCTTTTATCCCCCAGCGACCGGTCAACGTCATGCATATCCGCCATCAGAAACATGGCCGATAAATGCTGCAGCGTGTAGGCCAGCGCCGACAAACCGTCGATAATTTCCGCGGGTGTAAAATCGAGTTTCCGCAGACGGTCGCGGGGAATGGTAAACCAGTAGCTGGTTGTGTGCATATCCTTTTCGGGCAGGTTGACGTCGCCGTAACCGAGATTTTCCGACGTGTAGAATTTGATTTTTTTATAACCCACGACCTTGCGAACGACCTGCACTTCACCGTGTTCGACAATGGCGCCCGCGCCGGTATGATTTTCAAATGAATCGATCACCCGCACATTGGTATAGGTCATGGCGTCGGTGTAGTAGTCGGCGTCCACTTTCCTGACGTAGGCTTTCTTGCGTTCCAGATCGAGTTTATCGACATGATACTGCTCGGAGGCCAGCATGTAGATGGCTTCGTCATGAACGGCCGTAAAGGCGCTGTCCCAATCGACTTCGGCGATCACCCGGTGGTTTCCCGCGTCGGTGGTATCCACGACCACAACATTTTCCGGATTGATCGCGCGCAGGCTCACCTCATCGGCCGGATAGCTTTCCGCCGCCCAGTGCCAGCGGTCGTTCGTCCGGTGCAGGACGCCTTTTTCCTCCAGGTATTGCAGAAACTCCTCCAGATTTTCGCCGCCGAATTTTTCTCCTTTTTCAAAAGGCAGCTCAAACGCCGCGCTCTTGATGTGATGCAGAAGAATCAGCAGGTTGTCGGGATTGATGCGGCAATGCTCCGGCGAGAGCGCAAAGAAGTAATCGGGATTTTCCATAATGAACTGATCCAGCGGATTGCTGCGGGCAATGAGAATCGCCAGAGAGCGTCCCGAACGCCTTCCGGCGCGTCCCGCCTGCTGCCAGGTGCTGGCAATCGAGCCGGGATAACCGGCCATAATGCAGGCTTCCAGATTGCCGATGTCGATGCCCAGTTCCAGGGCGTTGGTGCTGATCACACCCATGACATCTCGCGTGCGCAAACCGCTTTCAATTTCACGCCTCAGGTTCGGCAGATAGCCGCCCCGGTAACCGGTGACAAAGTGATCGTCTTGCGGTTTGGACTTGACGAATTTATCCTTGAGATACTTGGTCAGGACTTCGACATGGAGGCGGCTGGTGGCAAAGACAATCGTTTGGATATTGTTGTCAATGAGATCGGAAGCAATCTTGCGTGCGGGCGTCATGGCGCTCTGCCTGATGCCCAGTTCGCGGTTCACGATGGGCGGATTGTACAGGACAAACGTTTTGGCGGCCGTCGGCGCGCCGCTTTGATCGATGAGCGCCACGGGGCGCTCCAGAATCTTTTCCGCGTGCTCGCGCGGGTTGGCCACGGTGGCCGAGCAGCAGATAAACACGGGATTGGCGCCGTAAAAACGGCAGATCCGGATGAGGCGGCGGATGACATTGGCAAAGTGCGAGCCGAAAATGCCGCGGTAAATATGCAGTTCATCAATAACGACGTATTTTAAATTCATGAACAGCTTTTGCCACTTGGTATGGTGTGGCAGAATGCCCGCATGCAGCATGTCGGGATTGGTGACGACGATGTGACCCTGCCTGCGGATGGCCTGGCGCGCGTCGTCCGGCGTGTCTCCGTCGTAGGTGAAGGTTTTAATATCGGCCTGCAGATCGCAAATCAGGCTGTGGGCTTCGTGCATCTGGTCCTGGGCCAGCGCTTTGGTGGGAAATAAATAAAGGGCGCGTGTTTCCGGTTCGTCCAGAATGCTTTGCATCACCGGCAGATTGTAGCAAAGGGTCTTGCCGCTGGCCGTAGGGGTCACCAGCACAACATCCCGGCCATTCACGATAAAGCGCACCGCCTGCGCCTGGTGCTTGTAAAGCCTGTCCATGCCGCGCTTTTGCAGGACCGCAAGCAGCCGCGGATTCACCCACGCGGGATAGTCTTCCCAGTCGCCTTGCTTTGCCGGTATTTCCACAATTGCCGCCGCGTTGGATTTGAAACTTTTATTTTTCTTTAAGCGGGCGATCCATTCATCCAGTGTCAGTTTGGCCATAATTTTTCTTACCTTTTTTCGTCCGGTTTCGCATTATAAATAAAAAACAAAATATCACAACAGGGAATAATAAAAGGCATTGCAATAATTATATTGATGGTTTATCCATGATTCGCATGGCGGGTCGAATCAACTGCATGCCATGCGCTTAAGAAAGGAGGAGGCGCCATGTCGTTTTTCAGCGTTGATCAGAAAAAATGCAAACGGGACGGTATTTGCGCGGCGGTCTGCCCCGCGCAGATCATTATCCAGGCTGATAAAAAATCCTTTCCATTTCTCCCGGAAAACAGCGGGGAATTCTGCACGAACTGCGGGCACTGCGTTGCTGTCTGTCCTCACGGGGCGATAACGCTTGCCGCCATGCCGGTTACCGGCTGCCTGCCGGTTGAAAAAGACTTGCTTCCCGAAGCCGGCGCGGTAAAGCAGCTCCTGCTGTCCCGGCGTTCGATTCGCCGATATAAGGAAAGACCCGTTCCCCGCAAGCTTCTGGCTGAGCTGATCGATGTGGTGCGCTACGCGCCTTCCGCCAGCAACAGCCAGCAGGTTCACTGGACGGTTTTTTCCGGGCCGGACGACATCCGCAAACTGGCGCTGATGGTGATTGATTTCATAAAAATCATCATTCCCCTGACGACGGACGAAGCGTCGGTCAGACGTTACCGGCGCATTGTCAACACCTGGGATAGCGGTCGGGACCGCGTTCTGCGGGGAGCGCCGCACCTGTTTGTTGCGCACAGTCCTTCCGACCTGTCTTTTTCGACGACCGACTGCGCGATTGCCCTGACCTATCTGGAGATCTATGCCCGCGCCAGGGGATTGGGAACCTGCTGGGCCGGTTATTTTACGGCGGCGGCCGGTCTGCACGAACCGCTCATCAAAGCATTGGCATTGCCCGCGGGTCATCGGTGTTTTGGCGCGGTGATGCTGGGATATCCGCAGTACGGCTATCAACGGATTCCCATGCGCAATGAACCGCAGGTCACATGGCGTTAATTTTTTAGAATCATACAGCAAGGGAGAAAATTGAAATGGGAACATACGTCAACAGCAACCTGATCAGCGGTGAATACGTGGTTTATGAAACAAAACTCCACTGGATCACCTTTTTGTCTTTAAAAGGCATTCTGACCTTATTCATCGCTCCGCTCATTGCTTATTATACGAGCGAGTTTGCCATTACCAATAAACGCCTCATTATCAAAACGGGATTTATTTCCCGCAACACGTTCGAAATGAACCTTTCCAAAATCGAGTCCATCAACGTTAATCAGAGCATCCTGGCCCGCGTTCTGGGATATGGTACGATCGTGATCATGGGTACCGGCAGCACGAGGGAGCCGTTTGACCGGATCAGGGATCCGCTGATATTCCGCAAGAAATTTCTGGAACAACAGGGATAAAAAGCCATGCTGACCAGACAGGACATCATTGACGAAGCCAGGCGATTACAGTTTGCCGACATCGGGTTTACGGATGCCGCGCCGTTTACATCCCAGAAGGACTACCTCCTGGCGCATCAGGAAGAGTATGGCTGGGCAGAGGCATTAGGATTAAGCCTCCTGGCCGGAACGGACCCGAAAACAGTTCTGTCTGATGCAAAATCGATTATCGTTTTGCTTTTTTCCTATTTTGAAGAAGCGTTCCCTCTGCAAATGGAGAGGCACTTCGGGCGCTGCTATCTCGATGACGACCGGGTCACCAAAGACGGACTGGCCCTTAAAATCAAGGCCTTCCGTCGATTTCTCAGGAACGGCGCCATCGAATCGAAAGTGCCCTTCAACCTGCCGCACCGGCTTGCCGCGGCGCGCGCGGGGCTGGGCACATTCGGCAAAAACAGTGTTTTTTATGCCGCCCGCGCAGCGCGGGGCAGTTCATTCGTCCTGCCGGTTGCGCTGGTTGTGAATGTGGAACTGGAACCCGATCAGCCGACCGTCGGCATCGGTTGTCCGGACTGGTGCCGAAGCGCCTGTGTCGCCGCCTGTCCGACACGCGCTCTTCAGGGCGGCGGGCGTATTGATCCGCGGAAGTGCATTTCTTATTTATCCTATTACGGCGAGGGATTGACTCCTACGGAACTTCGCGAACCGATGGGCCTGTATGTCTATGGGTGCGACCGCTGCCAGAATGTCTGCCCGCGCAACGCCGCCTGGATGACGGAAGTCAAACCGCCCAATCCCCGTGTAGCGGCCAAAACCTCCGGCTTCGATCTGCCGCAACTGCTGCACATGGACAAGGATTATTTTGTAAAGAAAATCTGGCCGCACATGTTTTACATGTCCGCCGATGATCTGTGGCGCTGGCAGATGAACGCCGCCCGCGCGATGGGCAACAGTTTGAATCCGGATTACTTATCCCACCTGAATCGGGCCTTGAAAGAAAATCCGGACGAGCGGGTTCGCGACATGTGCGCCTGGGCGCTTGGCCGTTTCGCAAGAAAATAGCCGGAAGGTTCAAAAAAAAGAAAGCGGGCGGAGACCTTCCCACCCGCCGATTGAAAATTACTTTGACTGCTTGACCACGCTCATGGCCGTGGCAATCAGAGAGGACATATCTCCGAAGTTGGCCGGCAGAATCAGCGTGTTCCCCTGTTTGGCCAGATGACCGAATTGTTCGACCAGTTTTTCCGCTACGCGCAACTGCACCGCTTCCATACCGCCCTGCGCCTGCACCGCGCCCGCAACCGCTTTCAAGCCGTCCGCCGTTGCGTCGGCGATTGCCCGGATGGCCTCCGCCTGGCCGGTCGCCTCATTGATCTGTTTTTGACGAACCGCTTCCGATTCCAGAACGACTTTCTGTTTCTGGCCTTCAGCCACATTAACCGCCGACTGCTTTTCGCCTTCCGATTGCAGAATAACCGCCCGTTTCTCCCGTTCGGCCTGCATCTGCTTTTCCATGGCATTCAGAACATTCTCCGGAGGCCGGATGTTTTTGATTTCGTAACGCAGGATTTTAACGCCCCAGGTTCTCGATGCGTCGTTGATAGCGCTGACAATGGCGGAATTAATGGTGGTTCTTTCTTCAAATGTTTTATCCAGATCAATCTTGCCGACTTCGCTTCTCATGGTGGTCTGCGCCAGTTGGATGATTGAAAACATGTAATTACTGATGCCATAAGACGCCATTTGCGGATTGAAGACCTGAATAAAGATCACGCCGTCCACGCCGACTTGGACGTTATCGCGTGTGATGCAAATCTGTTCGGGAATGTCCATGGCCTGTTCTTTGAGCGTGTGCACGTAAGCCTTCCGGTCAATAAACGGGATAATATAACTGATGCCCGCGTTGAGCACCCGATCAAATTTCCCCAGACGTTCAATAACGTAGGCGCTCTGCTGCGGGACGATGCAAACCCCCTTGACAATAATGACCACGGCCAGCAATGCCAGTACAATCAGAACAACTTGCATGATCTTTCCTCCTTTTAAGTTTTAAACGACAGGTTTGACTTTGACGCGAATGCCTTCCATGGATTCAATCTGCACGATCGCGCCTTCGGGAATGGTTTGAGCCGCGTCGCTGAAAGCCATCCAATCCGAACCGCGATATTGAATGGCTCCTTCACCGCCCGCGGGAATGGCTTTGATTACTTTCACTTTCTCGCCCGCATAATCCGGCGTCATATCGGCATGCCCCGCAAAAAGCTTCCTGGCCGTTTTGCGCAGCAGCAGCAACAACAACAGCGACGATGCGGAAAAAACGATCAACTGGCTGCTGAAAGAGGATGTCAGTCCGAGCCAGGTGGCGGCTGCGACAATCAACGCGCCCAGGCCGATAAAGCACAGGATAAAGCTGACCGTCGCCAATTCCGCAATCAGCAGAAGCAGACCAATGACGGCCCAGACCAGGGAAGGTGTTAAAGACCAATCAAACATGAATGCCGCCTTTCCGCAGATCCGCAATTTTTCGACCTGCCCGGGGTTTCCGTAGCTATGCAATCAGACCGATTCAGTGGAAAGGAGTATAGGGATAATAGGTGTGGGAGTCAATAAAATATTTTTCCTGTGTAGAAGCATATAAATTGTCGGCTCAACTCTTTTGCTGCAATATTTTTCCAACGGCGGCAAAAACCTGTTCCGGCAGGATGTCTTCCATGCATTGTTTCGTTGGACATTTTTTCAGCAGGCACGGACTGCAGGACAGACCGGCGCGGATAACCGTGTGGCCCGTTCCGTAAGGGCCTGTCCTTGCCGGATCGGTCGGACCGAAAAGAGCAATCACCGGCGTTCCCACCGCCGCCGCCAGATGCATGGGCCCGGAATCCGTCGAAATGACGGCCAGCGCGTCTTTATAAATACAGGCCAGTTCCATGAGGGTTGTCCGTCCGCCGATGTTGATTCCCTTCGTGGCCATTTTCGACGTGATGCCGTCGGAAGATTCTTTGTCCCGGCCCGTAAAAATAACGGGCATCCGCAAACGCCGCTGAATCATATCCGCCAGTTCGGCAAATTTACGATTGTCCCACAGCTTGGTTTCCCACAGGGCAACGGGATTGACGGCAATGTAATTCTTTTTCGTAAGCGAATAAGCGTTTTGCAGCGCCAGGCAGCCGGCGTGTACTTCCTGATTGATGGGCAAAATAAACTCCGCTTTCCCGACAGTCGCGCCCAGATAACGCGGAAAATCCAGATAACGATCGACGGCATGCTTGTTCATGTCCTCCGGGATTTTTTCATTGAGAAACAGGCAACTCAGTTCCTGCCAGGAATCATACCCCAGTTTTCTTTTGCCGCCGCTTGCCCAAACCACCATCGCGCTTTTGAAAAGACCGTGGAAGTCAATGACGAGATCGTACCGGCGGCTGTGCAGCCCGGCCAGAAAAGAACGAACATCGTTCTGGACGGATGGCCATTGGCCTCTTTTAAAATCATTGATCCAGTTTTTACGGCGGAAAATTAAAACCTGATCCAGATAGGGATGATGAAGGATAATGTCCTTTGACGCTTCTTCCACCACCCAGGTGATGTGCGCGTCGGGATACAGGCGGCGCAATGCGGCAAGCGACGGCAGGGTGTGAATGACGTCGCCGATGGCGCTGAGTTTAACAATGAGAATATTCATGTCCGGTTCCTCAGGATCCAGCGTACGGCATCGAGAATATTTTCCGCGATAAATTCCGGCTTTTCTTCCGGCGTTTCCCGGTCGGGACCCGCTTTTTCGAGAACATCCGCGCCATACCCCGTTTTCACCAGGACGCCTTTCACGCCGGCTCGGTGAGCGGATTCCATATCGCGGTACCGGTCGCCGATCATGAAAGATGCGGCAAGATCGATATCCATATCCCTTGCTGCCTGCAGAAAAAGTCCGGGCGCCGGTTTGCGGCAATCGCAGATCCGCCGGTAGTCGGGAGAACCTTCGGTCGGATGATGCGGGCAGTAATAGAACGCGTCAATGGCCGCGCCCTTTTGTTGAAGCATCTCCTGCAAATGCTCATGCGTTTTCCTGACGAATGCTTCCGTCGCGATGCCTCTGGCAATGGCCGCCTGATTGGTGATGACGACGGCTTTCAGGCCGCTGAGATTAATCAGGCGGATCGCTTCAAAAGCGTCCGGAATGATGATGAACCTGTCCAGGCTTTCAATGTAGCCGACTTCCTCATTGATGGTTCCGTCCCGATCCAGAAATATGGCAGCGTTCTTTTTCATAACGGCTCAACTTTTCGTCAGTAATTTTTTCGCGGCCCCGACAACGTCTTCAACGGTAATCAGCATCATGCAGCGGAAATCCGTCGGGCATGTTTTCTTCAAACAGGGACTGCACGGCACGTCTTTGCGCACCAGGATGGTTTTTTCTCCCGGAGGCGAAGTCGTGACCGGATTGGTGGACCCGAAGACGGCAACGGTGGGAATGTTCAGAGCGCCGGCCACATGCATGAGTCCCGAGTCGTTGCTGAGAAATAACCGGCACTGCGATATGAGATAAACCGATTCCGTAAGAGAGGCAAGTCCCGCAAGATTGATCATGCCGGTGTGCGCCTGTTTTCGAACCTGTTCGGCGGTTTCCCAGTCCGCCTTTCCGCCAAAAAGAACCACCTGAGCGTTTAAATCCCTGCCGAGGCAATCTCCCGCCGCCGCAAATCTTTCCGTAAGCCATCTTTTGGCCGGGCCGTACGTTGCGCCGGGAGCAATGCCGATGAGACATCTGCTATTATCCGGAAGATACTTCCGCAAAACGTCTTTTGCGATTGCCGGAGATATCCGCGTTTCCAGATGCATGGCGCGGTCAACATTCGCGCAGCCCAGCGCTTTGACCATTTCCAGATAATAATCGATCTGGTGCACCTTGAAGATTTCCGCCCGGCGCCGCACCGCATGCGTCAGCAGAAAACCGCGGCCGTCGGAATTATAACCCGCCCGCACGCTGATGCCCGCTGTCCGGGCGATAATGGCCGCTTCAATGGCGTTTTGCAGAAGGATCGCCGCGTCAAATTTTTTACGACGCAGTTGCCAGGCCAGACGAAAAACGCCCAGAGGGTTGTCAAATTTGTTTTCATAAGGGATAATTTCATCAGCCGCGGAGAACATTCTGTAAATGTCGTCAACCGGCGGCTTGGCCAGGATGGCCAGATGCGCGCGCGGATAAGCGGCGCGCACGGAGGCGACGGCGGGCAGCGTCATGACGGCGTCGCCGATCCAGTTGGTGCCGCGAATTAATATTTTGTGAAGTCCCTCCGGCGGCAGTTTTTTATGATCCGGCATCAAGGATTTCTCCTCCTGACCTGGCAAAGTTTGGTCTTCCAGCGCTGATGGAGCCAGAACCACTGTTCGGGATATTTGCGCACATGCTCTTCGATGATGCGGGTGTAGTTTTGGGTGTTCACCAGAACGTCGCGGTCGCGGTTGCCGGTATTGACGGTTTCCACTTGCGAACCGATCTCGGTTAAATATCTGCCGTCCGGCATGCGGGTTGTAAAAACAGGAAGCACGACCGCCCCGGTATGCGCCGCGAGCAGCGCGATGCCCGTGGTTGTGCAGGCCGGACGTCCGAAAAAATCAACAAAAACCCCTTCATAAGCGGCAACATTCTGATCGATCAGCAATGAAACCGCCTCGCCGTTTTTCAGCAGGCGGAGCGTCGGACGCATGGCATTTTCCTTATGCAGGTTGCCGATGCCCAGCGCGGCGCGCACGAAGGTGCAGCCCTCTTCCAGAAAAGGGCTGTCCAGGATGCGGGCCATAAAGATCGGCGGTTTGGACAAGATCGCCAGCGCGGCATTGCCGATTTCCCAGTTGCCGAAATGAGCGGAAAAAAGCAATACTCCCTTGCCCCCGCGGCAGGCTTTTTCATAATGTTCCAGCCCTCTGACGGAAACCCAGTGACGCAGATTATCCTTATTCATGGAGAGAATATCCGGAAACTCCGCCATTACCAGCGCAAAGCTTGTACAGGAGGCTTTGAGCATTCGTTGAATTTCGTTCAGAGACTTTTCGGGGAATGACCGGATGAGATTATGAATGGCGATCAGCCTGTGCTTGAACAATAAATGGCAGGCCAGCCCGGTCAAACCTTTGACGATGATCCTGCGCAGGGACAGCGGGATGATGCGGCACAGAAGGATGGCTGCTCTGAGCTTCAGGGTTGCAGGCTTTTCCGGTTCAAATTGCATATTTCTGTCCCTGGCAGGCGGCCGCCTTCAGCCGCCCGACGATAAAATTTTCAAATGACCCGCTGGAAGGTTTTATTTCCATTTCCATGCGTAATACCCGGATCATTTTTGAAAATTCGGAATGACCCGCAAGCCGCATGGCGTCTTTTTCCGTGGTGACCCAGTAATCGGCGTTCAGAGGCTGAAATTGTTCCGTTAATCCTTCCAGATCATAACGATGATAGGCGTAATGATCCGGGAACGGAATAAACGACAGGATATCGGCGCCTGCTTCGAGCAGTAATTTTTTAAAGGATGCAGGCTTTGCAATACCGCAAAAAGCGCAGACTTTCCGTCCGCGAAGTTCATCCGGCGACCATCGGGAGCTTGCATCATGGTTGATCATTTCCTTGAAACGATGAATGCTCTGAAAAACGGGGATCCGCGACGCACCGGTTATCCGGGCGACGTCCTGATTTAAAAGCGTGGCTTCGTCGGCGCGGGTCAGAATAATGCAGCCGGCGCGGTTCAGTTCCTCCGCCGATTCCCGTAATTCGCCGCGCGGCAGAAGATGTCCGTTGCCCAGAGATTTTTTGCTGTCCAGTAAAACGATATCCAGATCCCGGAAGATTTGCCGGTGCTGAAATGCGTCGTCGCAGATCAGCACACCGGCGCCGAACCGGTCAATGGCCGCCTGTCCGGTAAGCGCGCGTTTTGCGCCGGTGAGCACCGGAACGCCGGGCAGGGAGCGGGCAATGAGCAGCGGTTCGTCGCCCGCGACGTCGGCGTCAAGCAAAATGCTTTTTCCATCGGAAACAATATTAACCGGAGCCGCGCTTTTGCCGCCGTAGCCGCGGCTGATGACGGCGGGCTGCCAGCCATGTTGTTGAAGCATTCTCGCCAGCATGATGACGCAGGGTGTTTTCCCCGTGCCGCCGACGGTGATGTTTCCAATACTGATGACCGGGCGGGACAATTTGACGGACTTGAGCATCTGCCGGTCATAGAGCCGGTTTCTCAAGTGAACGATCAGCCGATAGAACAGGGAGAAAAGAGCGAGCATCGCTCTTGTCGGGCTGATACGGCGAATCGCATCATCCTCATGCCAGATCCTTTGCCAATCGATCATGGTCACTTCCTTCATCTTTGAACTGCAAATTATACAGACGGTAATATTCGCCTTTTTTCGCCATCAGGGCTTCGTGATTGCCTGCTTCCACAATTTCCCCGTTGACCAGAGCAATGATCCGGTCGGCATTGCGGATGGTGGAAAGCCGATGCGCAATGACCAGCGTGGTGCGCCCCTTCATCAGGTTGTCCAGCGCATCCTGCACTTCGATTTCGGCTTCCGTGTCCAGCGAAGACGTCGCTTCGTCCAGAATCAGGATGGGCGCGTCTTTGAGCAGAGCCCGTGCGATGGAAATGCGCTGTTTTTCGCCGCCGGAGAGTTTAGTGCCCAGCTCGCCGATATTGGCGTCGTATCCGTTGGGCAGTTTCATGATGAAATCATGGGCGTTGGCCGCGCGGGCGGCATTGAAGATTTCTTCTTCCGTTCTCTGGATATCGCCGTACGCGATATTGTTTTTGACGGTATCGTTAAAAAGAATGGTCTGCTGCGTGACGATGGCAATCTGACGGCGAAGCGATTGCAGGGTCACATCGCGTATATCCTGGCCGTCGATCAGGACACGGCCTTCGGATACGTCGTAAAAACGGGGGATCAGATTGACCAGCGACGTTTTGCCGCCGCCGCTCATGCCCACAAACGCGACCACTTCACCCGCCTTAATCGAGAGGTTGATGTTTTTCAACACCGGCGTGTCGGCATAGCAGAATGTGACATTTTTAATATCGATGGTTTTGGCAACATGCGGCAGCTCCATTGCATCGGGCTTGTCTTCAATGTCCGGCACGCGGTCAATAATGCTGAAAATCCGCTCGGCGCCGGCAATGCCCTGATTGATGGTGTTGTTGACATTGGTGAGCCGTTTTACCGGTTCGTAAAGCATCAGCAGCGCGGCAATAAAAGAGAAGAAAGTGCCGGGGGTGGAATGGCCCTGAACCACATTGTATCCGCCGTAAAAAATGACGGCGGCAATTCCCAGTCCGCCCAGAAAATCCATTAATGGACTGGACATGGCGTTTACGGAAACGGCTTTCATGTTATATTTAAACAGCCTTTCGTTTTCCGCGGCAAACCTTTTGTTCTCGTATTTTTCCATGCCGAATGCTTTGACAATGCGGGTTCCGGAAATGGTTTCCTGCAAAAGGGAGCTTAGCGTCCCCATGGTGATTTGCGAGGAGGTCGTCACCTTGCGCATTTTTCTGCCGAACAGGGCAATCGGATAGACGGCCAGAGGAAAGATGACGATCGCGATGAACGCGAGTTTCCAGTCCGTGTAGAAAATGACGCCCACCAACGACAGCAGCATAAAGCTGTCTTTGACCAATGCGGTAATCGCTTCCGATGAAGCGGTCTGCACGGCCTGGACATCGTTGGTAATCCTGGACATCAGCAATCCGGTGGGGTGTTCGGCGAAAAAAGACAGGGATTGCTTCTGAATTTGTTCGTAGAGTTTATTGCGCAAATCCGTGACAATGCGCAGGCCGATGGAACTCATTAAAATCGTCTGTCCGTAATTGGCCAATCCTTTAAACAGAAAAATAGCGACCACCGCAAAGGGAATCCATTGCAGGGCGGCAATATTCTTGCTGACGAATATATCGTCAATGGCCGGTTTGGAAATGAGAGGCAGAGCGGATTGCAGTCCGCCGGCGATAATCATGCAAAGCGCGGCAAAGATAAAGCGCACGTAATACTGCTTGGCCATCAACAGTAATCTTTTAAAAACGTCCATAATTCTTCCTATATCATATCACAGGCCATTTGCGCAGCCCTTCCCGCGGCGCCGGGTTCCCCCAGTTTGGCGCGAATGTCGTTGAGATCTCTTATAATGTTGCGTCTTTTCTCGTCGTTTAATAAAATGGCCAGCGCCTCGGACGCAATGCGCGGGCCGTTGGCGTCCCGCTGAATTAACTCCGGGGCGACGGTTTTGCCGGCAAGGATGTTGACCATGCCGATGTGCTGAGGCCTGATGATCATTCTGCCGATCAGCGCCGAAAAAAGGGATACCTTGTAAATGACAATCATGGGCACGCCCATCAGTCCGGTTTCCAGTGTCGCTGTTCCGGAGGTTACGATTGCCAGATCGCAGCAGGCAAGAACGTCATAGGTGCGCCCCGGGACAATTTTGACATTCAGTCCGGAAGCGGCAAGAATACCGGAAACGAAGGTTTCCTCAAGCGTGTCCGCCAGGGGAAGAATATATTGCGCATCCGGGATCTTTTGAGAAATGATTTTCGCCGCGCTTGCCATTTCCGGCAGCAGTCTGGTAATTTCCGATGTCCGGCTGCCCGGCAGAAGTCCGATGGTCGTTTTCTTTTCGGACAGGCCGAAATGAAGTCTTGCCTCGGACTGCGTAAAGGCGGTTTTCACCGTGTCCCGCAGAGGATGGCCGACATAATGAACCGTCAATCCGCGGGCGGCATAAAAATCCACTTCGAAGGGAAGGATGACGGCCATCTTGTCAACCAGCCTTTTGATTTGCCCGACTCTTCCCTCGCGCCAGGCCCACACCTGCGGACTGATGTAGTAAAATACTTTAAGATTTCTCTTTTTGGCGGCCCGGGCCGCAATATTCAGATTGAAGTCGGGAAAATCAATCAAAATCACAAGGTCCGGCTTTAACTGATCCATGGATTTTTTTATTTTAGCAATGACTTTAAAAAACGTTCCGATTTTCGAAAATACTTCGGTGATGCCGACAACCGCGATGTCCGCGGCGTGCGCCAGCAGTTCCACACCCGCTTCCCGCATTTTATTGCCGCCAATGCCGTAAAAGCGTAGCGCGGGATTGATGGAGAGCATTTCCCGGACAAGAAAGGAACCATGCAGATCGCCGGAGGCTTCCCCGGCAATGATCATCACCCTCGGTGTGCGGCCGGTTGAGGCGGGACCGTTCAACTTTATGCTGCTTTTTTCAACGGACATTGCTGATCACATCGGCCGGAATCATAACTTGAAATCCTCCTGTGTCTTCATCTTTTGAAGAATTTTCACGGCCAGGGCGAGCGAACGGCGACCGTCCTCACCGGACACCAGCGGCTTTGCGCGGGTCAGGACGGCATTGACAAAAGACCGGATTTCTTCCTGCAGGGGATCGTGGTTGCCCACTTCAATATTATTTTGAACGATTTGCTGCTTGCCGTCGCCGGTTACGATTTTACTGAACGAGAGGATTTCCCTTTTCTGGCAGTCCACGGAGTGATAGCCTTCCGGACCGAAAAACCGGATTTTCTGCATGGTTTTGGCGCTGATGCGGCTGGCGGTGATATTGGCGATGCAGCCGGTGGCAAACGACAGCCGGGCATTGGAAATATCGATTTTGTCCGAAAGGATGGGGACGCCCACGGCTTCCACATTGGTGAGCGGCGCATCAACAAATTTCAGAATCAGGTCCAGATCGTGAATCATTAAATCGAGAATAACATCCACATCAATGCCGCGTTCAAAAAAAGGATGCAGACGATGAACTTCGATAAAAACCGGCCGGGTGATGACTTTTTCGAGCGCAATGATCGCCGGATTGAACCTTTCCACAAATCCGACCTGCAGGATCAGCCGATTTTTTTTCGTTAGCGCCAGGAGTTCATCCGCCTCTTCGAGGGTGGCGCAGAGAGGTTTTTCAACCAGTACGTCAACGCCCGCGGCCAGAAAATCCCGGGCGACCGCAAAGTGATCGTCCGTCGGCACGGCGATGCTGACGGCATCCACTTTGCCCAGCATGTCCCGATGATCGGTGAAAGCCTCGCACGCGTACAGATCCGCCGCCTTCCGGGCTTTTTCCATTTGCGTGTCGGATACGGCGACAATTTTACAGCACTCGATCCTGGCATATTTCTGGAGATGATAGCTGCCGAGATGGCCGATGCCGATTACGCCGATCCTGATTTTTTTATCCTTCGTCATTTTTTCCTTCAGCGACAGACGCCTCGTTTCGATTCTTTGATAAAATTGATGAAATGCCGGACTTCCGGCAAATCCTCCACCTCTTTTTGCGCTTTCTCCAGCGCGGCTTCCAGTAGCATATCGGAGCGGAAAATAATCCGGTAAGCCTCTTTGAGCGCTTTGATGGTTTGTTCCGAAAAATCGCGCCGCTGAAGGCCGATCAGATTCAGGCCGAACAGCTTGGCGTGGTTGCCGTTTGCCAGGGTATAGGGTGGAACATCCCTGGCGACACCCGATGCGCCGCCGATGAAAGCATGGGCCCCGATCGTGGAAAATTGATGGACGCCCGTTAAACCGCTGATGATCGCGTAATCTTCCACATGAACATGGCCGGCCAGCGTTGCCACGTTGGACATAATCACATGATCGCCCAGTTTGCAGTTATGCGCGATGTGGCAGTAAGCCATGATCATATTGTGGTTGCCGAGAATCGTGACGCCGATGTCGGCCAATGTCGAACGATGGATCGTGACAAATTCCCGGATGGTGTTGAAGTTGCCGATCACAACACGCGTTTTTTCACCACCGAATTTCAAATCCTGCGGGGGGGCGCCGATGGAGCAGAACTGAAAGATACGGCAGCTCTCGCCAATCTGTGTGTAGTCATCGATCACGGTATGCGGGCCGATCATGGTGTCTTTGCCGATTTTGACGTCATTGCCGATAATGCTGTAAGGACCGATTTCCACGCCGTCGCCCAACTGGACGTCCGGCGCAACAATGGCTGTGGGATGAATTTTCATTTTAATTCTCACTTGTTTTACTTATTTTTGCTTCAAGCTGTTCTACTTGTCTGATCAATCGCTCCAGTTTGACGCGCATTTCCGGAAGCTTCGTCTTGGAGATTTCCACTTTCAACCATTCCTTATGCGGCAGAAACGGCGTTCCGCCGCCCACCTGTCCTTCGGGAACGTTCTTGTGAATGTTCGATGAAGCGCCGATCATGGCATGATCTCCAATGGAGATATGGCCGACAATGCCGACCTGCCCGCCCATGATGACGCTGCGTCCGATTTTGGTGGATCCGGAAATGCCGGTCTGCGCGGCAATGACGGTATTCTCTCCGATGACGACATTATGGGCCACCTGAACGAGATTATCAATTTTTACATTTCGCTGAATCCAGGTTTTTCCCATCGTGGCCCGGTCAACGGTGGTGTTGGCGCCCAGTTCCACGTCATCGTCAATTTGCACAATGCCGACCTGGGGGATTTTTTCATTGCCCGCTCCGGGAGAGGAAAAGCCGAAGCCGTCCCCGCCGATGACCACGCCTGCGTGAAGGATGACGCGTCTGCCGATCACGCAATTGGCATAGACGCTGACATTGGCGTAAAGGACGGAATCCTCGCCGACGCAGGCGTTTCGTCCGATGAACACCCCCGGATACAGGACCGCGCCTTTGGCGATACGGGCGCCGCGTCCGATGAACACCCGGGGAAACACGGTTGCCTCGCCGGAAACCAAAGCGCCCTCTTCGATAGATGCATCGGGGCTGATGCCGACGGGGCCGTGTTCTACCGGATAAAACACCGCCAGAAGTTTCCCGAAGGCCACGTAAGGGTCCGCCAGGATAATCAGATTTTTGTCCGGTGCGACAGTCCCCGGCGGGACAAGGATCGCCGCCGCCCGGGTTGTTTGCAGCATTTTGAAATATTTCGGGTTGGCGATAAACGTTAGATCATTTTCACCCGCTTCGTCAATCGGGCGGATGTCGCTGATCATCGTCTTTTCGTCGCCGACAACCGCGCCGCCGGTCATGGCGGCTATTTCCTGAACACTTTTTTTCATACGATTCAACAAAAGTTACTTATGCGCTTTGTTGAACTCATCAACGACCTTCTTGCTGATATCGTTGCTTTTATCATAATAAGCCACCTGCGTGACGTCTAAAATCACGGTATATTTCTCCTTATCCGCTACAATACGGATGGCCTTATGAATTTCGGGTATCAGTTTCTGGGCAATTTCCTGATCACGTTTCTGAAGTTCTTTCTGGGAATCATCGGCCAGGATCTGATAATCGCGCAATTTTCTCTGATAGGCGGTTTCCTTGTCGCCGCGGGCGCTGGCGGTCATCACGGAGCTTTGCTTGTCGAGTTCATCCTTCAGCTTTTTGACTTCGTTTTCCATCGCTTTGATGCCGGCCTGTTTTTTGTCCAGGAGTTTTTTGAATTCGTCGGCCGCTTTTTTGCCGGCATTTGAATTCTGCATAATTTCACGTAAATCGATGAAACCGATCTTATCAGCGGCAAAAGATGCGCTGCTCCAGACAAAAATAAGCAGAACCAATCCTGTCATCAGACAAATATTTTTTTTCATTTTTAAAATCTCCTCCTCTTTGGTTAGTCTTTTTTTATTAATAAAATTCATCGTCAATGCTCGATTACATGAACATGCCGATGGTGAATTCAAAGCGGCCCGTGGAGTCGTCGTTCAATCCCTTGCGGTCCAGAACATAGCCGTATTCCAGCCGCAGGGGGCCGATAGGCGAATACCAGCGGATACCCGCGCCGCAAGTCTTTCTTAAGTCGTCCAAATAGTAGCCGCCGTTCCAGGTGTTGCCGGCGTCAAAAAAGAAAACGCCTTTCATGCCCGCGTCTTTAATCAGCGGGAAGACAACCTCCCAGGAAAAGTTTACCATGGTGGTGCCGCCGACCACGTCGCTGCTTCCCGGATTGGTCGGCCCGACATAGCGCAAGCCTCGCAAGGAATTGATGCCGCCCAGGACGTATCTTTCGTAGATCGGAAGCCGGTCGTCGCCGTCGTCATTGTTTTGCAGATACCCGATCCGGCCTTTCCAGCCGAAAACCATATCCCAGAAGAGCGGATGATAACCGGCGATCAGGCCTGCATATTTCGTAAACTTTGTGTTGCCGCCGAAGGGCATGCCCGCATGCTGGACGGAAACGCTGGCCTTATATCCTTTGCTGGGAAACATGTTGTCGTTCGTCGTATCGGAGCCGAGCGTGAACGTTACGGAACTGGTCGTTCTTTCTCCCGCCTGGGCCTTGATATAGGAGGAGGCGGTTGTCATATTAATGTCCTGAATATTGTCCATGCTGAACTTATAGCCGAGATAACCGACGATGCTCTTCCAGATCGGGTAGCCCAGGGTCAGGCCCGTGCCTTTTGTATCCAGGGTATAAGAATCATATTCCTTTTTGTATTTCCAGAGGTCTGCCTTGCACCACAGCGGCAGATCAAAAAGCCAGGGTTCCGTAAAAGACAGTTCATAGTTGTTGGTTGTGGAGCCGAGCGATGCTTTGAGACTTAAAATCTGCCCGTAACCCAGAAAATTCTGCTGGGTGACCTGCGCCATAATCACGGCCTGGTCAACGGCGCTGTATCCTGCGCCAATCATGAACATGCCTGTATTCTTTTCTTTCACCCGGATATTTACGTCCATCTTGTTATCGGGCGCCTTCTCCGTCTGGAAATCCACTTCTTCAAAATAACGCAACTGATTTAAGCTTTCATAACTTCTTTTCAGTTTACTGGAGGAATATAAATCTCCCTCCACGACGGACAGCTGACGCCGGATGACTTTGTCACGGGTGATGGTATTGCCGGAAATGCCGATTCGGGCAATATGAACAAGCTCGCCTTTCTTGACCTGAAAGTTTACATCCACCAGTTGCTCCTGGTCGTGGGTGGCGATTTTGGGATTGATGTCGGCGTGCGCATAGCCTTCGTCGTTAGCGGCCAGCGTGATGGCTTCGATGTCCTTCATCATCGCTTCCCGATCATAATGGTTGCCGGTCTTTGTTTTTAAAAGCGCAAATAATTCGAATCTCGGTTTTTCCAGAAGATCTCCGGAAATTTCAACATTGCCGATTTTGAATCTTTTGCCTTCCCGGACGGGTATCTTGATGTAAATGCCCTTGGCGTCGTGCGTGATCGCCGGCTCGGCGACCTGGGAGTTGATAAACCCGTTGTTGAAATAAAAAGCGGTAATTTTTTGAACATCCTGTTTGAGCTGCTGGGTTTGCAGGATGCCCGTGTCCGTAAAGAAGCCCATCAAGGTGCGCTCCGTTGTGGCCATCATCTTGACCAGTTCTTTTGTGGAATAAGCTTCATTCCCCTCAAAGACAATGGAACGGATATAGATGCGTTCGTTCTCTTTAATATCCAGAATCAGGACAACATCTTTCTGTCCGTCTTTTTCCAGGCGGTCGCTGATTTCGGCGTTGTAATACCCTTTGGCGTCATAAAGCGCCTTGATCTTTTGGATGTCCTCTTTGATTTTTTCCTGATTAAGGCTTTGCCGGACCTTGGTGGTCATGGCGTCCAGAATGTCGTCGCGGTCCAGCTTCTTATTGCCGACGAGCCGGATTTCCGAGATCAGCCCCTTTTCCACAACCGTGAAGGTCAGAACTTTGCCCTGCGCGTCCGTTGTAACGCCGGCGCTGACATCCAGGAAGAGCCCCATCTTGAAAATGGCTTTAATATCGGCGGAGATCGTCTCTTCGTTCAAAGGGTTGCCGACCTTGCTGCGCAGTTGCTGTTTGATGGCGTCCGCTCCGATTTTGCGGTTGCCTGCGATATCGATCCGGGCAATTTTGTCCAGCAGTCCCATATGGCCCAGAATTTCTTTTTTCAGTTCACCCGCCAGCGTTTCGTGGCCCGCCGGTCCCTGTCCCTGAACAGACACGGTCTGCAAAATTTTTTCCCGGGCGACATCGATAATCTGCGCGTCAATGTTCAAGGTGTCGCCAAACTGCGCGATACTGCCCATGACCACATAGTCCGCCCCCAGGGCCTTCCCGGCCTCGACGGCCTGATCTTTGTTCAGAACGATCATGCTTCTGGCAAAATCACCGGACTTGAGAATTTCGATTTTCTTCTCCCGCTGGAATTCCCGGGACAGATGATTGTAAACGGATTCCTGCAGCGCGCCGCTCTCGGCGCTTGCATGAACGTCAAAAGGCAGAATGCATATTTTCTTCATGTCCTCGGCCCGGGCTTCCGTAAGAAAGCAGATCAGAAAAAGAAAAAGAATCACAAAACCATGGAGTGCTTTTTTATTAACAATCATAAATTTCTCCGTCGCGAAGGCCGATTCTGTCGGACATCCTGTCTGCCAGGAGTTTGTTGTGTGTCACAACAACCAACGTTATTTTTTTTATTGTATTTAAATTAACCAGAATGTCTTCTATCTTTTTTCCTGTTTCCGTGTCAAGGTTTCCTGTCGGTTCGTCCGCCAGTAAAATTTCCGGTTCCATGACCAGGGCGCGGGCGATGGCCACGCGCTGCTGTTCTCCACCGGAGAGTTCACCCGGTTTGTGCTTCAGGCGATGTTCCAGCCCCACTTCCCGGAGTAACTGAGAAGCCCTGTCCTCAGCCTGTTTTTTTGCGGCGCCGCCGATGAGCGCCGGCATCATCGTGTTTTCCAGCGCGGTAAACTCCGGCAGCAAATTATTGAATTGAAAAACAAATCCAATCGTTTTGTTGCGGAAAGCGGCAATTTTTTTTTCATTCCAGTCAAACACATTATTCCCGGCAATGGTCAGGACGCCGGACGTCGGGTGATCCAGCGTGCCGAGAATGTGAATAAGCGTGCTTTTGCCGGCGCCGGAAACGCCCACCACCGCCAAGGATGCACCTCTTTTAATCTCCAGATTTAAATTTTGCAAGACCTCAATTTTGTTGCCGTCTTTTACAAAAGTTTTCGATAAATTCTCAAGTATGATCATATCTGTCGTTCAGCCCGATTCGTTATTCGTATCTCAGAGCTTCCGCCGGGTCCAGTTTGGAAGCTCTCAAAGACGGATAAATCGTTGATAGAAAACAAATCAGCAGCGTGCCGATAACAATAATGACCACGTCGCCGTAATTGACTTTGGAGGGAAGTTCGCTTAAGTAATACACATCGCCGGGCAGAAACTTAAAGTTAAATACTTTCTCCACAAAAAGAGAAATTTTCTGCAGATTCAGGGCGATCGTCAGACCGGCGATGCAGCCGAAAAATGTTCCAACCGCGCCGACAATCAACCCCTGATAGATAAAGATCTTCATAATGGTGGCGGAAGTTGCGCCCATGGATTTTAAAATGGCGATGTCTTTGTTTTTTTCCATCACAACCATAATCAGGGCGCTGATAATGTTGAAGGCGGCCACCAGCACGATCAGGCTCAGAATAATAAACATCACGCGTTTTTCCAGTTTGAGCGCCGAAAACAGGTTTTTATTCATCTGCATCCAGTTTTGCGCGAAAAAGGGAAAGCCCATCCTGCTCTGGATGGCCCGGGCGATCACATCCGCCTTGTAGATATCCTTGACCACGATGTCAATGCCTGAAACCGCATCGCCCATCGCTAGAAAATCCTGGCAGCTTTTGAGGGAGAGAAAGGCCAGTTTTGAATCGTATTCATAAAATCCGGACTCGTAGATCCCGACCACGATAAATTTTTTCATGCGGGGCACCATGCCCATCGGCGTGGCTATCCCTCCTGACGGGGAAATAATGGTGATGGAATCGTGCAGGAAAATCCCCATATTTCTCGCCATTTCCTTGCCGATCATAATGCCGGACAGCCCTCTGTCTTCCGCGGCCAGCCCCTGCAATACGGCATCGGGAATTTTATTGAGATGTTCGACACTGCCTTCTTTGATCTTGCCCAGTTTGATGACTTTGGGCGCGCTTTCGGTATCCATGCCGCGGATGATAACGCCGCTTACCCCGTTTTGACTGCGCATCATGGCTTCCGTGTAAATGAAAGGCGTGGAAGCGGTGACGCCCGGTGTTTTATCGATTTCTTCGCGGACGGACGGATAATTTTTCATCGGACCGGCCATATCCGTCGTCACTTCAATGTGCGAACGAATCCCGAGAATTTTTGAGCGCAGATCTTCTTCAAAACCGTTCATGACCGCCAGAACAATGATGAGCGCGGCCACCCCCAGAAAAATGCCGAAAATCGATATAAAGGTAATAATCGAAACAAAAACCTGTTTGCGTTTTGCCCTCATATACCGTCTGCTGATAAAGAATTCGTATGGCATTAAAAAATATCCTGTCGGGGAACAGTAAATTTTACGGCTTCAAAAACTCTGGCGCGTATCTCATTCCTGTCTGGTTCTTAAAAGCGGAAATAAAATAACGTCCCGAATGGACGCGGAATCGGTGAGCAGCATCACCAGCCGGTCGATGCCGATGCCCTCTCCGGCCGTCGGCGGCATGCCGTATTCCAGCGTGCGGATGTAGTCTTCATCCATTTCATGAGCTTCATCGTCGCCCGCTTCCCGTTCTTTGAGTTGCTGGACAAATCGATCGCGCTGATCGGCCGGATCATTCAGTTCGGAAAAGGCGTTGGCAATTTCCCGTCCGGAAATGTAAAGCTCAAAGCGATCAACAATGTCCGGATCGGTATTGGACCTGCGGGAAAGCGGTGAGACCGCCACCGGATATTGTGTGACAAATGTTGGCTGGACGAGCTTTTTTTCGACGACTTCGTCGAAGACGGCCATGAGAATTTTCCCCAGAGGGTCTGTTTCCTTGACGTCGCAACCGGTTTTGCGGGCAAAGGCGATGGCTCTCGCGGCATCCGTCAGATCGGCCGGCGCCATGCCGGCTATTTGCAAAAGCGCATCTTTGACGGAAAGACGCCGCCAGGGCGGGGTCAAATCAATTTCCGTGCCCTGATAGGTGAATTTGAGCCCGTCAAAAATATTCCCGGCGATAAAGCTAAATAACTCCTCTGTAAAAGACATTAAATCTTCGTAGGTGGCATAGCTCCAGTAAAACTCCATCATGGTAAATTCAGGATTATGAAAAGTGGAGATGCCTTCGTTGCGGAAATTACGGTTGATTTCATAAACTCTTTCCAGTCCGCCGGTGACCAGACGCTTCAGATAAAGTTCGGGGGCGATCCGCAGATAGAGATCCTGATCGAGCGCATTGTGGTGCGTTTTGAAGGGCCGGGCAACCGCGCCGCCGGCTTTGGGCTGCATCATGGGGGTTTCCACTTCCAGAAAATCATGTTTGTCCATAAATTGCCGCATCAGTCTGATGATCAGGCTGCGGCGGATGAAAATATCTTTTACCGCCGGGTTGGAAATTAAATCCAGGTGTCGTTGCCGGTAGCGGGTTTCGATGTCCGTCAGACCATGCCATTTCTCGGGTAGAGGATGAATCGATTTGGCCATCAGGCGCAGGGATTCCACCTCCACGGTCAATTCGTTGGTTTTCGTCCGGAAGAGTTTCCCGGAAACGTAAATAATGTCGCCGACGTCCAGTTTTTTAAAGGTGGAAAAATCCTGCTCACTGAGGATGTTCTTGGCCACATAGCATTGCATCTGGCCTTTCCGGTCCTGAATTTTGATAAACGCCGCTTTGCCGAAGCTGCGAACGGCCATCAGCCGTCCGGCAAGCGAAATTTTTTCCGTCAATTGCGCCAGGGCTTCGCCGTCGGTGTTGCCGAACCCGGCCATGATCTGGGCTGTTGTATTTTGGGGCTTTACATCATTGGGGTATAAATCCACCCCGGCTGCTTTCAAGGCCGCGATTTTTTCCAGGCGAACCTTTAAAAGATCATTGTCTTCCATAATTTCTCCGCTTTTTTAAAGTCTGTCTGACTATATTTTTTTTGAGGATTAGTCAAGCATGATTCTGGTTTGCGTCTGCCGTGAATGAGGCGTCGTCATAAGTAAAAAATGTGGTTGCCTCCGGGACGGTTGTTATGTATGATGCAGCCACTTTATTCACAGGGGGGGATGAAAATGATCAACAAAGCGATATTGGTCGGCAGACTGGGCAAGGACCCGGAAGTTCGCTATACACAGGACGGAACAATGGTTACAAATTTCAATTTGGCTACGGACGAAAATTACAAGGATAAAAACGGCGAAAAAGTTCAAAAAACGGAGTGGCATCGCATCGTTACTTTCGGCAAGCTGGCCGAGATTTGCGGCAATTATCTGGTCAAAGGAAAACTGGTGTTTATTGAAGGTAAAATTCAAACCCGTGCATGGGATGATAAAGACGGCGTAAAGCGTTACACAACGGAGATCGTGGCTAATGACATGAAGATGCTCGATTCGAAGGGGCAGGGCAAAGCCGACGAGGCGGTTCCCAATGCGGCCTCCGCACAAAATGGTGGGACGCCGATGGAGGATGTTCCCTTTTAGCGTTTAAGCATTTTTGATAAACTTTAGCAGGGAGACAGAAACTATTTGTCTCCCTCTTTTTTTGCCGGCGTGTCGTTTGCGTCGTGACTATCAGTAGAGACGGATTTCTTGAAATTCTTAATTCCCTTGCCCAGGGCCGAGCCGATTTCCGGCAGCTTGCCAACGCCGAAAATGATCAGAATAATCACCAATATAATCAGTAATTCCGGTATTCCTATCCCAAACATAATCTCCCTCTTTCGTTGTTTATTTTATGGTAAGCGCAAGTGGATGACCTGTCCCGACTTGCCTAAATTCTCCAGGTTTTTACCGTCAAACTGTATTCGGACGCCCCCGGCATTGCCGATGTCCATATTAAAACGCGCCGCCTTACGCGAGATTTTTTCGCCCGGTCGAAGTAAAACCTGAAAAGGTTCTTTATCATCGGCTTGAATCCGGATCCATGTTTCTTCAATAGCGTAAATCATCAGCGTTGTCGATTCTTCATCGTCAAGCAGCGACTCCAGTTCCGTTTTGCCGTTGGGGACCCCCGCTGCGGAGGCGCTCTGGATTTGCTGCCCGGCTGCTTTCTGCTCCGGCTGTTTTTGTGCGGCGCCTGCCTGTTCCTGATCGGGCGGACTCATGGCGCCGGGAAGATTTCCCGACTGCGCCGTGTTTTGTGCCGGGGTGTCAACCGTCGCAGTCTTTGCAGGCGGCTGTTGTATTTGAGGCGCTTCCGGCGTCGGCTGATTGGTCATGCTGACAAAAAAGGCCACGCCTGCAAAAACAATGATGATTAACAAAGCCCACAGGTAGGCCTTATACCGGAGCACCAGGTCAAACCAGGACGCATCCGGGGGCTGTTCCACCGTTTGTTGTTGTTCTTCTTTTGTTTGCAGCGTTTGCAGGTAATTTTCGTAGCGCTGCAACACAGGCTTGCCGTCCACGCCTAAAGCATTGGCGTACGTTTTAATGAAGTTTCGAGTGTATATCGGGACGGGCAACAAGTGAAAATCGCCGTTTTCAATGGCCTCCAGATTGACCACACTGATCCGTGTGCGCTCAAATAGCTGTTTCAGGGTCAACCCCGAATTTTCCCGCGCGGTTTTAAAATCAATCGTATTGGAATCAGCGTTGTTTTCTGTCGTCATGAACCTGTCGCAAATAACGTTATTTTGGCTTGTTTAGCACTATTTACCGGACAGCGCAACTTTTAAGATTTGTCTTACTATTTGGCGTACTTTGTGATTAAAGCCCTTACAGCAAACGCTTATAAGGAGTTGATCCTGATGACGGAGATGATGGATTTTGCCCAAAATCTGGCGCGCCAGGCAGGAAGGCTGCTGGCCGAAAAGCTCACCCGGCATAATGAAATTTATTATAAGGGAGCCATTGATCTGGTGACGGAAGCGGATAAAATGTCGGAAGAACTGATTCTTGCGGAAATCAGCCGCCGGTATCCCGATCATGGAATTTTGTCCGAAGAATCAGCCCAGAAAAATGAGCAGGCCCCTCTGCGCTGGATTATCGATCCCCTGGACGGGACAACCAATTATGCTCATGGATTTCCTTTTTTTTGTGTTTCCATCGCTCTGGAAAAAGAAGGTGTTGTCGAACTGGGCGTGATTTACGATCCGACCAGAAATGACCTGTTTTTTGCTGAACTCGGCGGCGGCGCGTATCTCAATGGCAGGAAACTGCAAGTCTCTTCCGTGAACGATTTATCGCATGGCCTTCTGGCCACCGGTTTCCCTTATGATATCCGGGTGAGCCAGGAGAACAACCTTAATTATTTTAATGTGATGGCGAAGAAAGCGCAGGCGATCCGGCGCGCCGGCGCCGCGGCTCTGGATCTGGCCTGTCTGGCTGCCGGACGGTTTGACGGATTCTGGGAACTGAAACTCAAACCCTGGGACACCGCCGCAGGCTGCCTGCTGGTTACAGAAGCAGGCGGAATTATTTCAGATATGGCTGGCGAGCCATGGAATCTGTCTTCGCCGGGCCTCGTTGCCAGCAACGGGCTGATTCAGGGGCAGATGATGGAGGTTTTTAAAAAATAATTCAGCCCCATCGCCGTTTGTAAGCGATGGGGCTGTTATTTCATTGGAAGATTGTAGAATCTTTTCCGCTTCAGGCTTCCTGTTCAATATTCAGATTCATCAAACATAGAAGCGTCCGGATTCAATGATCGGCGGGTCGTCATGATCAATCGCGTAAACGATATCCTTGTTCAGTTCCTCTTTAATGGCGCCAACGATGACCCGTCTCTTGTTCTGCAATTTGGCGAAATTCATGACTTCTTCCATTAACTGATCGATGTGGCAGGCCTTGGTGATAATGTGATGCTCCTCGCATTCCTGCGCGGTGAGGCGCTTTCCTGTTAACGTCATCTCTTCGAGTTTATAACGCGGGATCGCCTTGGCCATCGCGGTCATCATGCCAGGCAGAAACGGAATGCCCAGATCGACTTCCGGAAAGCACATAAAGCCCCGGTCCGACCGCATGAAGCGGAAATCAAAATAGCAGCACAGAATCGCGCCACCGGCAAAGGCGTGCCCGGTCATCGCCACAATCGTGGGCATCGGATACAGGACAATCCGTCTGAACAGCGCCATCATGTTTTCAATAAATTTCCTGGCTGTAGCGGCGTCATTTTTCTGCATAATCGGCATCAGCCACTCCAGATCGATTCCGTTGCTGAAAATTTTAGCATCTGCGCCGCGCACGACCAGCACATTGGCGTCCGTCTGCTTTTCGACATGATCCAAAGCGTCCATAAACTTCTGCAGGAAATCCAGATTCAAACGGTTTTCCCCTTCATTCAACGTAACCACGGCCACCTGGCCTTCCATCTTGACATCAATCGACATAGTTCTTCTTCTTTCTCCATTTTTTTTGAAACTGCCCGCGGCAGTCTTCATTGGCTTGTTATCCGTCGTCGGCGGATGATGTTTCTTAACCCTTTAAGGCGTTATTTTCAATAATAATTTTCAGACTGCCGTTGTTTCTCCTTCCGCCTTCATTTCCGAACATTGAACTTAGCGCTTGGAACATTAGGCTTTTTCTCACCCTTTTTTCTCCAGCGCCTCCTTTGCTTCTTCTTTCGACTGGAAGATATGCGGGGCCAGTTGTCTGCTTTTCAATTCGTCTCCCAGTTTCATCCGCAGGAACGCGCTGGTGGTATAGCGGGTCACATCGCTGTAAAATTCGGACACGACATATTTGACCATGTTGATGTATTCGTCTTCCAACTCCGGCACAATCGAGAAGTTGTCATAATTGACAATTGTTTTCACACGCTTGTTCAGCGGGCGGCAGATTTCCGTGACCCGTGAGCGGATCGCTTCAATATCGTTTCTGTTTTTAACGGCCAGGCCCTCAAAATTAACGTAAAAGATATTGGTCGCCGGATCGTAGGTAAGGCGCTCATTGATCGGAATGCTTAAGAGATCGTCCTTGAGTCCCATCGGCGCCGGCTTGAAAATCCGTTCATCCATCAAACGGGGATTTTTTATGACGGGTTTAAAATCCATCAGCGACAGAATATCTTTTTCCAGGTCGATGCCGGGAGCGATCTCGATGAGCTCCACGCCTTCCGGCGTCAACTGAAAGACACACCGTTCGGTCACATAAAATATCTGTTGACTGCCCTGTTGCGCGGTCTTGCCGCTGAACGTAATCTGCTCAACATCCCGGATAAGCTTTCTGGCGCTGCCTTCCTGGACAATTTTCAGTTTGCCGCCTTCCAGGGCGAGTTCGGTTCCCCCCGCGGTAAATGTTCCGGCAAAAACAATTTTCTTGGCGGTCTGGGTAATGTCGATGAAACCGCCGCAACCGGCCAGTTTGGGACCGAATTTGCTGACGTTGACGTTGCCTGCCGCATCCAGCTGGGCCATGCCCAGACAGGCCATATCCAGTCCTCCGCCGTCATAGAAATCAAACTGAAAATGCATGTCGATCAGGCAATCCATGTTCGTGGCCGTGCCGAAATCCACGCCGCCGGACGGAATGCCGCCGATGGACCCGGCTTCCGCCGTCAGCGTTAGATAATCAAAGATGCCTTCCTCGTTGGCGACATTGGCCACGCCTTCCGGCATACCGATGCCCAGGTTGACCACCATGTTCGGCCGAAGTTCAAAGGCCGCCCGACGGGCAATGATCTTACGCTCATCCATGGGCAGAGGCTCCACGGTGGCCGTGGGAACTTTGAACTCGCCGCTGAAAGCCGGATTGTATTGCGTGTTGTAGGTTTGCCAGTGATTTTCGGGTTTGGCTACGATGACGCAGTCCACCAGGATGCCGGGGATTTTGACCTGCCTTGGATTGAGCGCGTGGCGGTCGGCGATTCTCTCCACCTGTACCATCACGAAACCGCCGGAGTTTTTGGCCGCCATGGCGATGGACAGGACTTCCATGGTCAGCGGTTCCTTTTCCATGGTGATGTTGCCGTCCATATCCGCCGTTGTACCGCGCAGCAGCGCCACCTGAACCGGCATGGTTTTATAGGCCAGATATTCCCTGCCGTCGAAGGTAATGAGTTCTACAAGGTCTTCCTCAGTGATGGCGTTGACCTTGCCGCCGGTCAGGCGCGGATCGGCAAATGTTCCCAATCCCACGGCCGATATGGTCCGCGGATTATGCGCGGCGATATCACGAAAAAGATGGGAGATCACTCCCTGCGGAAAATTGTAGGCTTTAATTTTTTCCGCCAGCGCCAGCTTCTGCATCTTCGGGATCAGGCCCCAATGACCGGCGATCACGCGTTCGACCAGTCCTTCCTGCGCCAGACGGTTAATGCCCTTTTCCTTTCCGTCGCCGATGCCGGCCGCGAAGATCAGTGTGAGATTCCTGGGTTTGCCCGTTTTTAGAAAACGGTCCGCCAGCGCTCCCAGTAATTCTTCCGGGGAGTAACCCACAAAACCATCGATGGCCACCGTATCGCCATCCCGGATGACACGCATTGCGTCCTCAACGGATACGATTTTCCCCCGCTTCATGCCGGCGCGAATGTCTCCGATGACCGGACTGACAAGGTTTCTTGAATTCATGAATTCCCCTCCTGCCTTAGCTTAAGCCGTTATTTAACAATAACTGTAACATTGTCATATCAAACCGGCATAAGGGGCCGTAACGAAATGGTTAGAAATGCAGCTGTCATTTCTTAACGGCCCCTAAGTGGTCATCGTTCCGCCGTCAACGTAAATCGTATCGCCGGTAATATAGTCTGCGGCGCTCGACGCCAGAAAAAGCACCGCCCCGACAACATCTTCGGGTTCGCCGATTTTTCCCTTGGGAATGGTCTGACAAATCAGTTTTTCGACATCGGGATTGGACCAGAGGGGCTTGCTGAAATCCGTGCGGGTCAATCCGGGCGCGACCGCATTCACATTAATGCCCAGCGGCGCCCATTCGCGCGCCATGCACCGCGTGAGCATCTTGAGCGCCGCCTTGCTGCAGCCGTACGCGGCCATTCCCGCTTCAGCCTTGTCCGCCCCGATGGTTGTGATGTTGATGATTTTTCCGCTTTTCTGCTCCATCATCCGGCGTGCGACAAGCCGGCTCAGCAGCCAGACAGCCTTCACGTTGGTATTGAAGCACTTATCCCATCCGTCCTCGCGCAGGTCCAGAAGACCGCGCAGAAAGCTGCGGGCGGCGTTATTGACCAGAATGTCGATCCGGCCGAAATGGCTGATCGCGGCATTGACCAGAGTCTCCAGTTGTTCATGAACCGTCAGATCCGCCACAACGGGCAGGGCTTTGCCGCCTTTTTTACCGATTTCCTCCGCAACAGCGTCAATTTCGGCCTTTGACCGGCTGCACAAAACAACATTGGCGCCAGCCTCGGCCAGTCCCAGAGCAATTGCGCGACCAATCCCGCGGCCCGCGCCGGTGACCATTGCTGTCTTACCCGATAAATTAAAAACATTGCCCATAGTTTTTTTCCCCTCCTTAATCTTTAATGATCTGTGACGATGTTGTGTTATGGCTTGTTCATATCGTATGGTATTGGTAATTTTTCACCCTTTTATAAGCTTAAAAAAACCGGTTTGCAAGCAATGAAACAAATATTTTTTCGACTTATCCGATGATTCTACATGATCCTTGCATTCCCGCTTTGCATGCGGTAAAATTAACTATATTTTGATTCGTTGTTTATTGGCCAGTAAATGGTAAACGGCTCCCGGAATGGAGGTTTTCTTTGATTCACGAGGCTGTCGAATGTTGCATGTTCTCCGTCAGGTGACAAGGAGGCTTGACTTGTAAAACAGGGAGGGACGGACCATGGCCACACGCGTTTTAATTGTTGACGATAACCGCGACAATCTATACCTGCTGGAAAGCCTGCTTGCGGGATATGGTTTTGAAGTGGTCCCGGCGGAAAACGGCGAGGACGCTCTGGTGAAGGCCCGCCTCAGCCCTCCGGCTCTGATTGTTTCAGACATTCTGATGCCCGTGATGGACGGTTACGCCTTGTGCCGGACATGGAAACTGGATGAGCGTCTCAGACAAATCCCCTTTGTATTTTACACGGCCACCTATACGGATCCTAAAGACGAGGCGTTTGCTTTAAGCCTCGGAGCGGAACGGTTCATTCTCAAACCTCAGGAGCCGGATCTATTGATGAAAATCTTAAAAGAGGTTTTGGAAGAAAACCATGCGTTAACGCCGGACACGGCAAAACCTCTGGGAGAAGAAATGGAGTTTTTCCGACAGCACAATGACGTCCTGTTCCGGAAGCTCGAAAAGAAAATGTCGGATCTGATGAAGGTCACTGAGAAACTCAGGACATTGGAGGAGAGATATCGGCTGACTTTTGAGAATGTAACGGATGTCATTTTTTTGATGGACGCCGACCTCAATGTTTTAAGCATGTCTCCGAGTGTGGAGAAATTACTGGGATACAAGCCCGAAGATTTTGTCGATCGACCTTTTTCCGATTCAAGGCGTATCTTTACCCCGGAATCTTTTGAGCGGGCGAGTTTCAACTTAAGCCTGATTCTCAAAGGTGAGCCAGTCCCGGCGATTATTTATGAATTTGTCTCCAAAGACGGAACCATAAAGTATGGAGAAATCAATGCGGCCCCCGTCATACGGGATGGACAAATTACGGGCCTGGTTTCCGTGGCCCGCGATATCACGGCGCGCAGGCAGGCGGAAAAAAACCTTCAACAGGCTGAGGAAAGATACCGGAGCATTTTTGAGAATGCTCAGGAAGGGATTTACCGAACAACGCCTGAAGGAAAGTTTATTGTGGCCAACCGGGCCATGGCGCGGATCCTGGGCTACGATTCCCCGGAGGACCTGATGAACAGCATAACCGATATCGCCAGTCAGCTCTATGTCCGGCCCGGGGAACGCGCAGAGCTTATGGAACGGATAAAAAGGCAGGGCTTTGTCAAGGACGAGGAACTTCAATTCCACCGGAAGGATGGAAGCCATATCTTTGTATATCGGACCCTGCGGGCCATTCGGGATGAAAAAGGGGTAATTTTATATCTCGACGGGCTAGTAGAAGATATTACGGACCGGAAGAATAACGTTGCTCAACTGAGAAAGGCCCTTGGAGGAACCGTTCGGGCAATCGCCTCAATGGTGGAAGCGAGAGATCCCTACACAGCCGGGCATCAGCGTCGTGTAGCTGATCTTGCCCGCGCCATTGCCGCGGAAATGGGTCTTCCTGATCAGCAGATCGAAGGCCTTCGTATGGCCGGCACGATCCATGATATTGGAAAAGTCTCCGTTCCCGCTGAGATCCTGAGTTCGCCGAGAAAATTAAGCGCTTTAGAGTTCACCCTGATTAAGACTCATGCTCAGTCCGGATATGATATTCTGAAGGATATTGAATTTCCCTGGCCTATCGCGAGAATTATCCTTGAACATCATGAACGGATGAACGGGTCCGGGTATCCCCATGGGGTGAGCGGGGACAAGATTCTCCTGGAGTCCCGGATTCTGTCGGTAGCCGACGTGGTGGAAGCCATGGCGACGCACCGTCCTTACCGGCCTTCCCTGGGAATCGATGCGGCTTTGAAAGAGATCGCCCAAAACAAGGAGGTTCTTTATGATCCGAATGTCGTGGATATCTGCCTGATTCTTTTTAAGGAAAAGGGTTATAAAATCAAAGATTAATCAATACGTCGTCTAAAGATTGCACAAAAATCTCCGATGAAGTATGCTTTGCAAAGAAAGTACATCAGTTTTTTGGCCCCCCCCAATCATTCCAGGGACAAAGACAACTGATAATATTATATTTGTGAAGGAGAGCAACGTGTCCATCGATCCTCAAATGAAGCAGTGGAATGAAAATGCAGCCAGGGAACTCAGGGGAAAACCTGTGGAGTCCCTTGACTGGGAAACGCCGGAAGGCATTGTCGTCAAACCCATCTATACCGCCGAAGATCTGGAAGGGCTGGATACCGTCAACGGTCTTTCCGGCATGGCTCCGTACCTGCGGGGGCCGTCGGCCACCATGTATGCCAATCGCGCCTGGACGATCCGCCAGTACGCGGGATTTGCCACCGCCAAAGAGTCCAATGAGTTTTACCGGAAAAATCTGGCGGCGGGGCAAACGGGTTTGTCCGTGGCCTTCGACCTGGCCACACACCGCGGCTACGATTCCGATCATCCCCGCGTCGCGGGCGACGTCGGCAAAGCCGGCGTGGCCATTGATTCCGTCGAAGACATGAAAATCCTTTTCGATCAGATCCCCCTGGATAAAGTTTCCGTTTCGATGACGATGAACGGCGCGGTTCTGCCGGTCCTGGCCGGCTATATCGTGGCCGCCGAGGAACAGGGCGTCGAGCAGAAGCTGCTGGCCGGCACCATCCAGAACGACATTCTCAAAGAGTTTCTGACCCGCAATACGTATATTTATCCGCCGCGTCCTTCGATGCGGATCGTGTCCGACATCATTGCCTACTGCTCAAAAAATATGCCGAAGTACAACACCGTTTCCATCAGCGGTTACCATATCATGGAAGCGGGCGCCGATTCCGTTTTGCAGACCGCTTTCACCCTGGCCGACGGCAAGGAATATATCCGCGCCGCCATTGACGGAGGCATGAAAATTGACGATTTTGCGCCGAGGCTTTCCTTCTTCTTCGGCGTGGGGATGAACTTCTTCATGGAAATTGCCATGCTGCGCGCGGCACGGTATCTGTGGTATAAAATTGTCGGAGAGTTCCATCCGGCCAACCCCAAGTCTTCCGTCCTGCGCACGCATGTCCAGACCTCCGGCTGGAGTCTTACTCAGCAGGACCCATACAACAACATCATCCGCACCACGCTGGAAGCGCTGGCGGCGGCGCTCGGCGGCACGCAGTCGCTGCACACCAATTCGTTTGACGAGGCGGTCAGCCTTCCCACACCTTTGTCCTCGCGCGTTGCCCGCAACACACAGATCATTATTCAGGAAGAATCGCAGATCTGTCACGTGGTCGATCCCCTGGGTGGTTCCTACTATATCGAATCCTTAACGGCGTCGATTATCCGGGAAGCACAGAAAATTATGGATGAGATCGAAGCTTTGGGCGGCATGGCGCGCGCTATCGAAACCGGCATGCCGAAGATGAGAATCGAAGAATCCGCCGCCCGCAGGCAGGCAAGAATCGATCAGGGCAAAGACACGATTGTCGGCGTAAACAAATACCGCATCAAAGAAGAAACACCGATCGAAGTATTGGATATCCCCAGTTCCGTTCGTGACGAGCAGATCGCGCGGATTCATCAGATTAAAGCCACACGCGACAACGCTGCCGTAAAAAGAGCACTGGAGAAGATAACCAACATGGCGGAAAAGGGCGGCAATCTTCTGGAAGCATCCATCGAAGCCGTAAGACTGCGGGCAACCGTGGGGGAAATATCCGACGCCATGGAAAAAGTATTCGGTCGCTATGTCGCCACGACAAGAGTCATTACCGGCGCTTATGCTTCCGAGTACGGCGACAGTGAAATCATCAATGATTTGCGCGGACGGACGGAGAAGTTCCTGGAAAAAACTGGCCGCCGTCCCCGGCAGCTGGTGACCAAGATGGGGCAGGACGGTCACGACCGGGGCATCAAAGTGGTCGCCACGGCTTATGCGGATATCGGCTTTGATGTGGATATCAGTCCGATGTTTCAGACGCCGGAAGAAGCGGCCAGAATGGCCATTGAAAATGATGTGCATGTGGTGGGCGTATCCAGCCTGGCCGCGGGCCACAAGACGCTTGTTCCGGAGCTTATAGAGAATTTGAAAAAAATGGGCGGCGAGGATATCATCGTCGTTGTCGGCGGTGTGATTCCCCCCGCGGATTATGACTTCCTCTATTCCAAGGGCGTCAAAGGAATTTTCGGCCCCGGCACCGCCGTTACGGATTCTGCGGACAGGGTGCTGAAGCTGCTGGAAGAAAAGTACCTGTAAAATAAACACACTTAAGGAGGATATTCATGAAAAAAAGGATGATTTTGTTAAGCATTGCCATGTTGACGATGTTTTTTGTCGGGATTGCATCGGCCCTTGAGTTTTCGGCGGACACGATGATGTCGGCATCAGGCCGCGCCGTAAAGGGCAAGATATTCATGAAGGATAAGAAGATGCGGATGGAGAGCCAGGGAATGCCCGGTTATAACATTATGAGAAGCGACAAGAACCTGATGTGGATGGTCATGCCTTCCAGCAAATCCTATATGGAAATGAAGGCCGACCCTGCAAATTCGCCGAAAACAGAGGAAAAGATACCAGGTGAGATCACCAGAAAGAAGATCGGGTCGGAGAAAATCGACGGCCACCCCGCTGATAAATACGAAATTACTTACAAGCATCAGGGGAAGACCGACAAAGTATATCAGTGGATGGCCACGGATATCAAGTTTCCCGTAAAGACTGCCGCGGTCGATGGCAGTTTCACCCAGGAATACAAGAATATCAAGATGGGCGGTCAACCGGACAGTCTGTTTGAGGTGCCCGCTGGTTACAAGAAGATGCCGATGCCGGCCATGCCGAAGGGTTTCGGCGGCCGCTGATTCGGGGTGACAATCCGTATCATGAGATTGCTTCACTTTCCTGCCATGACGTGTTCATGTTTCTTAAGAATCATCTGAAAAAAAAAGGGACGACCGCCAACAAGGCCGCCGTCCCTTTATAATGAAAGGTATAAACAGTTCTACCTATCGCCTATAACCCATCGCCGATTGCCTGCTCTACATCTTCATTCCGCCGTCGCAGAAGATGACCTGGCCGGTGATGAACGAGCTTTCATCCGACGCCAGGAACAAGGCCAGATTGGCGATGTCCAGGGGCGTCCCTTTGCGGTTCATCGGAACGAGAAACGGCAGAAAGGCATCCATTTGCTGGATGGTCTCCGGCGGCATGCTCTTCATCATGTCCGTCCAGATCATCCCCGGAGCAATGGCGTTGACGTTGACGCCTTTTGCCCCCAGTTCTTTTGCCGCGGTTTTGGTCATGCCGATCACGCCCGCCTTGGAAGCCGAGTAGTTGAGCTGTCCCGTGTTGCCCAGCGCGCTCGTCGATGAAATGTTGATGATTTTGCCATAGCCTTTTTGACGCATCACACGCGCCGCGCACTGAATGCCGTAAAATACACCGGTCAAATTGACCGCGATGACGGACTCCCACTGTTCGTCGGTCATCTTGTGTAAAATGCTGTCGCGGGTAATTCCCGCGTTGTTGATCATAATATCCAGTGTGCCGAATTCTTTCACGGCCGTATCCACCATCTTCTGCGCCACCGCCCGATCAGACACGCTGCCCAGGACGGCGACGGCCTGACCGCCGTTAGCCTTGACCTTTTCCACTGTCGCCTGCGCGTCCGCCTCGTTGACGTCATTAATAATCAATTTCGCGCCTTCTTCGGCAAAACGCAAAACGATGCCTTCTCCAATGCCTCGTCCGGAACCCGTTACAATCGCTACTTTGTCTTTCAGTCTCATACCATCTCCTTTTCTATTTTTTCAGTTGGTAAACCGCAGTGGCCTCTGTCCAGTCCGAAAGTTCAAGCTGATTCAACCGCCGGACAAGATCGCCGATCATGCCCGTCGATTTTTCATCATATACCTGAAAAATGCCTTCCTGGAAACCCAGAGGAAGCAGGGCTTCTTTTTTTCGCGTGGCGATAATTTTTATTCTTTCCTCGGCAAAATCACCCTGATGCTCGGGCAGAAACAGGGCTTTCAGTTGAATGCGGCTGTCTGCCGGGGGGAATTGATTTGCCTTGCCCGACCGGGTGAAATGATCGGGCATATTGGCATTGGGCAGAAGCAGGGTTACGGAACCATCCGCCGCGACGGAGAAGATGTAAACATAGGCATCTTCGCTGATCGAATAGAAGATTTTCACTTCATCGCCTTCCTTCAAATCCGTTTTGGAGAGGGACAGCTTCGCGGAGAGCCCCCCGCCCTTTTCCGGATAGACGGGTTCGACCAGGGCCTTGATCGTTATTTTATACAGATGCCGATCCTGAGCGTCCCAATCCGCGGCAATCGTTTTTTCTTTGGTAATTTTCCCCCGCACCGCGGCATAGATGAGGTCCTCGGCCACCTGGCTGTTGGAGACCAGCGTATGCGATTTGATGAAAACCCCTACAGCCTGTTCCACCGCTTTGCTCTGGGCGTCGCGCCTGGCCCGCTGTTTCACTTCCTTTACCGTATCCACATCGCCCAGCCGGGCTTCACCCGTCGCCTCCACCCAGAGAGGTTTTTCCGCCGCCAAACTAATAAAAGGAAGAAGGAATAATATAAGACATAATGAGACGATATTTCTCATAAGCAATCCTTAATTTCTATCCGCTCCCATCAACTGCGGCGTCTGTTCATTGTTAAATTGTTTCCGTGCAATACGCTCAACCTGGGGTTTGATATAGGCAAAAAGGTCGTCCATCGTGATTGAACCATCCGGCTTGACTACATCCTCATTCTTAATTCCTTTCAGCAGGAAGTATGTGAACAACCCATGTCCTTTTTCGTTATAGGTCGAACTGGTCTGGTCACCCGACGAAGCAGACAGGACAGTCATATTCTTTGACAAAGCCATATTCCCCTGCAGATTCATCACCAGCGGCCGCGCCCCTTTTGCAATGACCGACCTTCCACCGGCTCCGGAGAAACAGGAATCCAACACAACGACAATTTCTTTTGCCGGAAGTTTTCCTAATGCATCATACATCCTTTTGAGTGAATAGCCGGTTTCAGCTATAAACGACGGGTCTCCATCGTAAGGCACAAGATAAGCATCGCCTGTCTTTGCATTCGGTGCGCCGTGGCCGGAAAAGTAGATAAAAATCGTGCTGTCTTTTTCTGCGACATTAGAAAGCCATTTTTCGAAATATTTTTCAAAATCGCTCTTGGTTGCATGTTCATTCGTCAGCGTCACGATGTTCTCTTCCGGATAGCCCATCCTATTGGCAAGGTAGGCGCCCATAAGCTTAGCGTCGCTTGTGGCGAAATCCGCCTTGGGGAGCTTCTGGCGGTAATTCTCTATGCCAATGACTATGGCGTAGGCATTTTTATTTTGTTTCGTTTTGATTGCAGGAAGTTCATCAATGTCGGACTTGATGACTGGAGGAAGGGTTTCTTTATTGACTGCAACCTGCGTTCTTGTTTCTTTCACACTCTTTGCCGCCATTTCAATAAGTTGAATGGCAGCATCATATTCCTTTACTTTCTTATCGGTATCGGAAGTGTCCCAGTCAACTTGTAATTTTTTATCATTATTAAAGCATACTATTGCCTCATAAGTGTCAGCACCATTTTCAATTAACAGCCTTACCGTAGAGCTATGACCTCTATTGGCCGCAATATGGAGAGGTGTGTAACACTCCTCTCCATAAAATTTACCGCCGACATAGATTTTAGAAACATATCTGGCATTAATGTCAGCGCCTCTGTCAATAAGGAGTTTTACTACTTTGTCACACCCGTAGGAAGCAGCAGCGTGAAGAGCAGTCGAACCGGAATTATCCTGATCTTTTATTTCCGCGCCTCTATCGAGAAGCAACTTCACCGCCTCGAGTCGGCAGTTACTTGCTGCGAGTCTAAGGGGCGTCAAATAACCAGAGACTGTCTCGTTGATCTTTGCCCCGCCATCAAGAAGTTCTTTCATGGCTTTTATATCACCATTTTCTGATGCAATATGGAGCGGCGGCATCGGTGTTGGAGGGGCTCCTGCGCATCCCGCCAGCAGGGCGAATAGAAATAGGACAAAAATGGCTGCCGACATTTTTTTCATAATTTCCCCTCTTTGTGAAGATATAACATGAATATTATCCCGCTTATTTACCAATTCATTGCATCGTCATTTAGCTTCTTGAGCTTGATGTTTTTACGGAATTTCCAATAGCTGGTCAGATTAACCAGTGGGCTTTTTGCGGACAATTTCCGTGCATAATGCAAGATAGTCTTCCGCGCCGTGGCTTTTCGGAGCGTATTCAAAAATGGACTGGCCGAAACTGGGCGCTTCCGCCACGGCGATGTTTTCGCGGATGACCGTGTTGAACACGCGCGCGCCGAACCGATCGCGCACTTTGTCGATGATGGCGTTGTTGAGCCGCTTGCGCCCGTCAAAGCGCGTGGCAATGACCCGATAGGTCGGTGTATCCTGATGATATTTCTTTTTGACGTCTTCCATGAGCGTCAACAGTCTGCTCATGCCCTTGAGCGCCAGAAACTCCATCTGCAGCGGAATAAAAACCTCCCGGCAACTGACCAGAGCATTCACGGTCAGCAAACCCGAGGAAGGCGGACAGTCAATGATCACGTATTGCACGCCGGAAACAGCCGACAATCTGTTTTTTAGAACCATTTCCTTTTGGGGAAAGTTGGCCATTTGAGCTTCCAGCAACGACAGGTCCAGATTGGCCGGCAGAACCTGCAGGCCTCCCGCCTCCATGACCGCTTCGGCAAGCGGCGCCGTTCCTTTCATCACGGCGTAAATCGTTTTTTTCAAATCATGGGCGTCCAGCCCCAGAGAATAGGTCAGATGCGCCTGCGGATCAAAATCAATGACCAGAACTTTTTTCCCCAGTTGCGCCAGACCGACGGCGACATTGAGGGCGCAGGTCGTCTTGCCGACTCCTCCTTTTTGATTGCAGAAAGCGATAATCTCCGGAATGGACATGCTAAAATCTCCTTTGCATCACAATTAGAACAAGGGGTTGCAACCACCACTGAAGGGTGGCAAGCCCCCTTGTTCTCGCCGGATGACAATCCGCTAACCATTCAGTTTTGCCACAAATTCCTTGACGATCTGCGCGATTTCAGCCGGTTTTTCCATCGGAATCAAATGACCGGCCCCGGCGATAGACTCGTATTGCCCCCGCGGAAAGCGGGACACGGCCTTTTGAATATCCACCAGGCCGATGTTGGAGCTTTTTTCCCCCTCAATCACCAGCACGGGGCATTCAATTTTTTCCAGCAGCGGCCAGGGATCTCTGCTCCAGCCGCCCATGAACATGGCCGCTTCGCTTTCGGGTGCGCAGGTCAGCCGCATGCTTCCCGTCGGCAGTTTTTCCATGCCGTATTTCATATAGAGATGAAGGATTTCTTTGTTCCAGTCCGAGAAGAGCGGACGTGATTTTAAATAAGACATGGCTTCATCTTCGTTTTGCCAGGAATTGACTCTTTTGATGGACTTGGAAGCCAGCGGATGATCCTGCAGGCTGATTTTCGTTTTGTAAAATTCCTCCGGCAGATAAATCGGTTCAACGAGAACCATGCCGCGCGGCTTGACGCCGTAAACGGCGGCGGCAATTGTCAGCACCGTTGCGCCCATTGAATGTCCGATCAGGACGGGATGGTCAATTTTCTGTGCGCGGCAGAATGTGGAAATATCTTCCGCGATCACATTCCAGCTCAATCCGCCTTTCTCCGGGTCACAGGAGCGATAATTGCAGACATAAGGCGCCCAGATGGAATATTCGGGTATGAACGCTTCGATAATCGGATGCCAGAGCCAGGGCAGAAATCCGGTGGCATGAGCAAAAAGAATCTGAGGCGCGCCTCCCTCATAAAAAAGGTAGGACAAGTCTGCGCCGCCAACGTCCTGCGTTTTTAATTCAGGTATTGTGCTTTTCATTTTTCTACCCTGTGCGCTGTCAATAAACGCGAATGAATCACGTTATCTGATCACGGGGCAACGCTGTCCGCGGCCTGCAGTTCTTCGACGGACAGGATTTTATCAATATCCAGCAGGATTTTAATAGTCCCCCCCGTTTTAGCCATGCCCAGGATGTATTCCGTATTGAGTCTGGTGCCGAAAGACGGTGTCGCTTCAATATCGGCGGCTTTAATATTGAGCACTTCCGATACGGAATCCACCACAATGCCCATCAAAATCGTGCGGCCTGCCGCTGATATTTCGACCACGATAATACAGGTTCTTTCCGTAAATTCCGCGGCGGTTATCGAGAATTTCAGGCGCAAATCAATGACGGGGATCACTTTACCGCGCAGATTGACAACGCCTTTGATATATTTGGGCGTCTGAGGAACGATGGTAATCGGCATAATCCCGATAATTTCTTTTACCTTCAGAATGCCGATTCCGTATTCCTCACCCGCCAGACTGAACGTCAGATATTTTCCTTCTTTATCAGTCATTGCGTGAACTGCCTGATCCATGATCCTGGTTTGCGCCATTGTTTACCTCCTCATTGAAACCGGCTATTTAGCGTTTGTTCTTCTTATAAACATGAAAACGGTTTTTTCCCTACTAAAAGTCCGCCATCCATCAGAAAACAAAAACAGCGGCCGCAACCACCGTTGTATAATTATTGTCCATGCAGATTTTCGACTGGGTCACATTCAGCGTCCGGACTATCTTGCCGCTGATCTTAAAAATTTCTTTTTTCTCATCCCAACTCTCATCGACATTGAAATCAATACCCAGGGTGGAAGCCAGCATGGCCGCAGCCAGATCTTCGGCATGGTCTCCGGTCTGCTTTTCAGTCATTCCGAAAGCGTGATGCTCGCTGATGTATCCATACGATGATTTGTCAGCGGGGATTGCGCAACCGACCGACGAGGCGAGCAGTCTTTTAGGTTCATTGCTGCAGCAACGGCTCATGACGCAGTAAGTGATGGCGCCGGGAATCAGATGTTTCAGTCCCTGCGACTTGGAAATCATCTTGCAGCCGGGAGGAAAAATGCTGGACACTTGAACCAGATTGCATTTTTCAATGCCGGCATTGCGCAAAGCGCGCTCAAAGGAATGCAACTCATCCTTGTGCGTGCCCACGCCTTTGGTAAAAAAAATCTTTTTGGGAACAAAGGTTTGCATGGATATCTCCTTATGCTTAATATTCGGTCAGCGTCGTGCTTATACTACAAATTTATAAAATGCCCAAGATATTATGGTTGTAATTTACACGAAATTCCTCAGAATGCAAAATAAAATGATGAACAAATAAAATGATGATGAAATCCGCAAACCGTTTACCTTGCCGGATGCGTAAAAAAGGATTATAGAGGGCTGTACATAAAATTTCAGGATATCTTTATGAAGAGAATTTTTGGTTTAACGGTTGTTCTTCCTTTTATTTTGTCAGGTTGTCTTGCCGTAGCGGATACGATTCGCGATGTCCGGGAATTGCGTCAGGACCATGCCGCTTATCTTACCGAAACCGCGCAAAGCGAAGAGCCGTTAACCGCGGCAAATCAAGCCCTGATGGATGAAGATTATAATATTATTTATTTTTCCGTCTGGCATCAGAAAAATCCGCTGCACGCCCTGCCGGATAGAGTTGCGCAGGATTTCAAGGATTTTGCCGCTAAACCGGGGTATGGCGAAAATAAAAAGCGGCATGCGCCTTCCTGGCTGAAAAAGCTGCGAAGCAATGCTTCGCTGAACGCCTATCCCAACGCATTGTATCGCGGGATCACTATCCGGAATACCGATTTGCGGGTGCTGCCCACCGGTAAGCCTCACTTTTACGCGAAGGATGGCGACAGTGACGCCTGGCCGTTTGATAATCTGCAGCGTTCTTCCGTGCCGGCGAATACACCGGTTTTTGTCTGTCATTTCAGCGCGGATAAATCCTGGGCGCTGGTGGAGACTTCCTTTACGTATGGCTGGATTCCAACGGAAGATTTCGCCGCCGTAAACGGTGATTTTGTGAAAACATGGGAATCGGGACGCTATGCGGCGATTCTCCGCGATTATACCTCCGTTCTGGACGGGAAAGGCAGGTTTCTGGTACGGGCGTCGGTGGGGCATATTTTTCCTTTAACGGCAATCGCGGCGGATAAGATGCAGGTATTGATTGCCGTGGCCGGTCAGAACGGGCAGGCGGTGATCAAAAACGGGTTTGTATCCGTGGAGGCGGCTGCCGAAAAGCCGTTGCGCTTTAACAGGGTCAATGCGGCCAGGATAGCGAATGAAATGATCGGCGAACCTTATGGCTGGGGCGGACTTTACGGCAACCGGGATTGTTCTTCCATGACCCGCGACTTTTTTGCCGTCTTCGGAATCTGGCTGCCCCGGCACTCGGCAGACCAGGTAAAAGAAGCCGGTTTTTATATCGACCTGCAGGGTCTTCCGGCTGAAGAAAAAGAAAAAACCATCATTGCCAGGGGAATCCCTTATCTGAGTCTGCTGTGGCGCAAGGGCCACGTCATGCTGTATATCGGCCAGAAAGACGGTCGAGCTCTCATCTTTCATAATGCCTGGGGCGTCCGGACAAAAGATTTGCAGGGGCGCGAAGGACGGAAGATCATCGGGCAGGCGGTCATTACCACTTTGCAGCCGGGACGGGAGTTGCGGGATGCTGATTCGGCAGCCGGTTCTTTGCTCGACAATATTGCCGCCATGAATATTCTTGATCCCGCCATCCATGAGAAACCGGTAAAATGAAATATAAAATCATCCTGGAATACGACGGCACCAATTACAGCGGCTGGCAGGCGCAGAAAAACGCCAGAAGTATTCAGGGTGTTTTGATTGACGCGGCTCAAAAATTTCTGGATTTGCCCGTGGAAATTCAGGGGGCGGGACGCACCGACGCCGGTGTGCATGCATTGGGGCAGGCGGCCCATCTGGAATGCGGCCGTAAACTCCATTGCGAGACCCTGCGCATCGGCCTCAACGATTTGCTTCCCGCCGGCATCAATATCCTGTCTTTAGAGAATGCTCCCCCGCGCTTCCACGCGCGCCATTCGGCCGTAAGTCGCAGCTACCTGTACCTGATTGCCGCCCGGCGCACCGCCTTCGGCAAGAAGTATGTCTGGTGGGTCAAAGACAAACTGCAGATCGGCAGGATGCGGCAGGCGCTGGCCGTTTTTGAGGGATTTCATGATTTTGCGTCTTTTGCCGACAAAAGAATGGACAAGGATACATCCACAAAGGTTGATGTTGAAGACGTGGCGCTTGCGGAATTTGACAATATGATTGCCCTGCGGCTGGTGGGTTCGCATTTTCTTTGGAAAATGGTGCGGCGCATCGTGGGGATGACCGTCGAAGCCGGACGCGGCAATGTTACGGCCGGAGACCTGGAGCGGATGCTCCATGACTATTCCGACGTTCCCGCCCGTTATACAGCGCCGCCCTCCGGGCTTTTTCTGGAAAAAGTTTTATATGAAGGCGATCAACTGGCGGAAATACAACCGCCGATCCATTTGTAAAAAAGCAGGGCAGCCCTATGACAAAGGCCAGAGAAAAAGAGTTGACGATGTTAGAAACCCTCAAGGAGCTTATCGCTCATAACCTTGAGTTTGACATTATCGATCTCTTTTCCGACATGCATCCGGCGGATATCGCCGATCTGATCGACGAACTCGATGAAGAAGACCGGCTGCACCTTTTTTCACTGCTCGATGTGGAAAAAGCCTCCGATGTTATTCTGGAGCTTTCAGATAACTCCAGAGAACAGATCATCGAAGATTTGTCCAACGAACAGCTCACCGATATTATCGAAGAGATGGAATCGGACGATCAGGCGGATATCATCGCCGAACTGTCGGACGATCAGGCCAGGGCCGTTCTCGATGCCATCGAACCGGAAGACTCCCAGGACGTTAAGGAACTGCTCAAATACCCCGAGGATACCGCCGGCGGCATCATGCAGTCGGAACTGGTTTCCGTGGGGAAGCAGGCAACCATTAACGACGCCTTCCAGGCGGTTGTGGACGCCAAGAATGAGATGGAAAACATCCATAATATTTTTGTGGTTGACGAAGACGATAAGCTGGTCGGCGCCGTTCCTTTGCAGCGATTGATCACCACCAAGCGTTTCACGCCGATTGTGGACGCAATTGACGAAGACATTCCCAGTGTGCCCGCCACAATGGACCAGGAAGAAGTGGCGCGTATTTTCAAAAAATACGATCTGGTATCCATCGGCGTTGTGGATGAGCGGCAGCACCTGCTGGGGCGCATTACCATCGACGACGTTGTTGACGCCATTCAGGAAGAAACATCGGAGGATATGTATCGTATCGCCGGTTTGGGCCACGACGATACCATTTTCAACAAGACCATCGACTCTGTCAAAAAACGTCTTCCCTGGCTCTACCTTAATCTCCTGACGGCGCTGACCTCCGTGCTGGTCATCGGTTTTTTCGAGGATACCATCAAGCTCATGGTTGCGCTGGTCTTTTTCATGCCCGTGATCGCCGGCCTGGGGGGCAACGCGGGAGGCCAGACCCTGGCGCTGATCATCCGTGGCATTGCGCTGGGAGAAATTACCTTTGAAAATGCCAGACGTGTGCTCTACCGGCAAATCGCCGTGGGCGTAACCAACGGCATTGCCGTGGGCGTTGTTATTGCCGTGATCGCCTATTTCTGGAAGGGCATTCCCGTTCTGGGACTCGTCATTGGTCTGTCCATGATCATCAGTGTTTTCATGGGGACGATGGTCGGTGTCCTGATTCCGCTCGTCCTCAAGCGGCTTGATCTTGACCCCGCTCTGGGTTCCAATATTCTGCTGACAGCCTTTACGGATGCTTTTGGATTTTTTTCATATCTGACCCTGGCGACGGTATTTCTCAAGCTGTTGACGTAGTTGCCGGCGGTTTCATTTCATATCGGAAAGAACACCCGTGAAACCGGTATCAGATTGACATCCGTCCAAGGCATTGGTAAAAGAAAAGGCAATGAAATAATTGCATCCGGCAGGCAACCGGGAGGGACAGCGCTCCATGAAATGGACCGGAAAAAAAGTCGGCCTCGCCCTGGGCGGCGGAGGCGTCCGCGGCCTGGCGCATATCGGCGTCTTCAATGTTCTGGAACAGGAAGGCATTGAAATTGACCTGATCGCGGGAACAAGCGCGGGCGCGCTGATCGGCGGCGCTTACGCCGCGGGTCTGACCACGCGGGACATCGCGGCAAGAGTGGATGCCTACCTGAAGAGCGCTGAATTTGAGGAATCAGCCATCAAGTCCATTGGCCTGTCGTTTTCCCCGGGACAGAAAAGTTTTGTGGAGAAAGCGAAAATCTTCGCCAGAAAAAAATATTACCTGGCCCGGGCCTTATTCAGTCCTTCCATTCTTCCGGTCGAAGATTTCCAGTGGCTCATCAATTGTCTGCTGCCGGATATCGACATTCGTGAGACGCGCATCCCTTTTCGCGCCGTGTCCACGGATTTGATCACGGGCCGTCAGGTTGTTTTAGCGGAAGGTTCGCTGCGTCAGGCGGTGCTGGCCAGCAGCTCTGTTCCCGGCGCGGTACAACCGGTCCGGCATGGAGACTGGCTGTTGTCCGACGGCGGCGTGACCAGTTTAGTTCCGGTCCATGCGGCGCGGAACGCCGGAGCGGACGTGGTCATTGCCGTCATGGTGGACCGTGAACTGCCGGTGAATGACGTCATCGAAACGGCCAAGGATGTCGTCTATCGGGCCGGCGAAATTACAGCCAATGCGCTGGAAGCAGCCGAACTTGAACACGCGGATGTCATTATCCGCCCTGCGGTGGGAGATCTTCACTGGGCGGATTTCAGCCGGTCGCATAACCTCATTAAAGCCGGAGAAGAGGCTGCCCGTGAGTCTCTGGGAAAGATCAACGACGCTCTTCCCCTGTCCCGGCGGTTTTCCCGATTTACCCGGCGTTTTCTGAAAACGAAAAAAAAGGATGCGATCTGGACGTCAAATGAACCGGATGATTCCGGAAGTTCTTCATCATCCGGACAGCACCGTTGAAGCATCTCATCTCGTTATCCGCTATTGATCCGCTATTTCGATCATCACGGTGACGCGTTCTCCAATGTCCGCCGGTAAAAATTTTTCTTTCACGGTTCCGGTTCCTTTTAATTCCGCCAGAATATTTTTCCAAACCTTGCCGGAAACATCGGCCTTTATCCACAGACTGCCTTTTGCCGACTGTTTGGTCACTTTTCGGGCATCATATTTTGCCAGGGTTTTTTCTACTTCCGCAGCGGCGGCATTTGAATCGTCAACCTGCAATAAAATACCGGCCTGCGGCGGCAGCGCCGCGGATGCCGCCATCGGCCTCGTCGCAGCGGGCGCGACCGTTTTATCATCATTTCTGCTTTTTGCCATACCGGTTAAAGCATGATCCTCCGTTTTTTTCTCCGATTCCGCCATCTGCGCCTGAACAGCCGGCAATTCATTTTGCCTGGGCGGAAGAGCCCTGCCGGCTTCATCTTTGCGTTCCGCGGATGCTTCTGCTCTGTAAGCATCCGCTTCGCGCCCTGTTTTTATTTCGCTGTTCCACGCCGTTGTTTTTTGCTTACCGTCGCCCGTGCCTTTATCCGCCATCGCTTGTCTGTCCTGCCTGACGGGTTCCGGGAGGGAAGCTCTTTTCCCGGAAGGCATCGGCGCAGCCATATCCACGGTCTGCGGACTCTGCGGGGGCGTCTGTTCCTTCAGAATTTCCATGGCGGGTTTTGGAGCTTGCGGCAGAATTTGCCGCGCCTGCTCATCACCCGAACGATAAATATAAACGGCCAGCACCGCAATAACCAGCGTTGCCATAATTTGAACGGGAATCTTCATCCGCAAGGAATGGAACCATTTTTGCGCCATACTTTTCTTTCCGGATGCTTCCCGCACCCCGGCCATGATTTTTTGTTGAAACCAGGGCGGTTCTTCCACGGCGGAAAGATGATCCATCATCTCGGATGTTTTCCGCAGATAAGCCAGTTCCTTTCGGCAAGCCGCACAGTCGGCAAGATGCTCCTCCACCACTTGCTTCCGGGCGGCAGAGAGAGCCCCTTCGTCATAAAGAGGCAGATCATTTTCGATGTGTTTGCATTTTTTCATAATTCACCGATAACTTTTTTCAGGCAATCCTTGAGCGCCAGCCGTGCGCGTGACAGCCGGGACTTTACGGTCCCATCGGGTATCCGTAAGATATCCCGGATTTCTTCATACGAGAATCCCTGAATGTCCCGCAGGACCACTACTTCCCGATAGTCTCCATCCAGTGCGGTGATGCATTGCTGCACAGCCGCGTCCAACTCACGGCGCTCCATCAGTTGCTCCGGATGGTCTCCGTTTACCGCCGCAAGGCAAGCCGCGCAGCCGCCCTGTCCCTCCTTCATTTCATCAAGCGACGCGCTTTCGTGCCGGGATAAACTTTGACGTTGCTTGAGCCGGTTTTTGGCATAATTGACGACAATCCGATACAGCCAGGTGGAAAACATTGCCTCCGCCTTAAACGTACTGATCGACCGAAAGGCCGCCAGAAACGCCTCCTGCGTAATGTCACAGGCTTCATCGTAATCGTCCAGCATCCGGTAGGCGATGTTGAGCATTTTTTTTGAATGCCTTCCGACCAGAACGGAAAACGACTCCGTATCGCCCTTTTGACATAAGACAACATATTCCAGGTCGGCATCGGCGGTCGGCGCTTTTTTGTCCTCTATGATCTTAGACATTCCCGGCAACTTTTTTGTTCCCCTGAATGGACTTTTTCATGGTAAGATGTTTACCACAACACAAGGGCGCGTTCATGGTATTTTTTACTCTTCAAATGAGAACAGCATTCCTTTTTTTCGATTGCCTGTATCCTGCCGACGGTGTTATAGTAGGGCCAACATCCGGCACAGCACCATTCAACAGGGGGGGGCTATGAGGCAAATTAAGAGTCCTTTACAGTGTGGCATTAAGATTATTTCATGCCTGCTGCTGGTTTTTTTTAATGCGTCATACCTTTATGCGGACCATGACACGTCGCTGCGGACGGATTTGAATTTTTCCTATACATTCAATGAAAAGTTTCAAACCGTATCTTATGTTTTCCTCCAGGCCAATGATGAAATGTCAAATTATGACTATACGGAATGGGGGATCGGTCTGCGGTATCAGACGCCAATTCCCTGGCTTTCATTTCTGGCTTACTATCAACAGGGATATTCGAAAGATAAAGATCGTCACTGGGCGCTGGAACAGAAACCCAGCATCAACCTGAATACATCGACTACCTTTTTTAATTTCAAAATAGACAATCAAATCCGTTACGAATACAGAATAACGCCGGACTGGAACGATTTCAGACTAAAAAACACACTGACCGTCTCGCGCCCCGTTATCTTCCTGCTGCCCTATGCCGGATGGGAACTATTTTACGAAAACCACGATAAGGCGGTGATGCTTAACAGAATAAAGCTGGGTGTGAATAAGGATATTGGCGGCCATGTTTCCGTAGGCCCCTATTACCGGGTGGATTTTTCCAACGTGAACAGTTCCTGGGAATGGACCCGACAACTCATCGGACTTCAGATGACCATCAAATATTAGGAATGAGTGCTATGCCGACTGATTCAAAAAGTATCACCCAGCAACACAGCAAATCGTTTTTATTAAAATTTTCAAGATGGTTCCTTCTGTTGTTTCTTTTTTTATCTCTTGGCCTTCCATTGGCGCAGGCCGACAACCGGGTCGTGAAAGTGGGCGTCTATGAGAATGCGCCCAAGGTCTTCACGTCCGAATCCGGTAAACCATCGGGCATCTTTATTGATATCATTGAGCATATTGCGGCGGCCGAAGGCTGGAAACTGCAATATGTATCAGGCACATGGGCGGAGGGATTGGATCGCCTGGAGAGGGGCGAAATAGACTTGATGCCGGACGTGGCTTTTACAGCCGAGCGGGAAAAGAAATTCTCCTTTCACAAGATCCAGGTGCTGTCCGCATGGTTTCAAGCATATGCGCTTAAAGGCAGCGGACTTCAATCGATACTGGATTTGAATGGCAAGCGGATCGCCATTTTGGATAAATCGGTCCAACAGGAGGCATTTAACCGCTTCAGTAAAGGCTTCGGATTAAACATTACCCTCATCACCGTTCCTGATTATAAAACGATGTTTGAGATGGTGGCCCGGGGGGATGCCGATGCCGCCGTCACGAACCAGTTCTATGGCGCCATGCATGCAAAAAAGTACGGCCTGATCGATACGGCGGTTGTTTTCGAACCTTCCTCCCTCTTTTTTGCCGCGCCCAGAGACGATTCCCGTGAGTTGCTGGACGCTATTGACCGGCATCTTTCCGCGATGAAAAAAGACACGCAATCGGTATATTATGCGTCACTGAAACGATGGACATCCGAAGAGGTGCGCTTCAAGCTGCCGGCCTGGCTGAAAATCCTTGCTCTCATTGCGGGCGTTGTGCTGCTCATGAGTCTGATGGGAAGTTTTGTTTTGAAGCATCAGGTGAATGCGCGGACGCTGGAATTGAAAAAAATCAATTCGGAAATGGAGCAGCGCATTGTCGAGCGGACGGCCGAACTGGCCGCCGCCATGGAAAAGGCGCAGGCAGCCGACCGCCTGAAATCCGCCTTTCTGGCCACCATGTCCCACGAACTGCGCACCCCGCTCAATTCCATTATCGGTTTCACGGGCATTCTGCTTCAGCGACTGGGGGGGCCGTTGAACGGTGAACAGGAGAAACAGTTGAAGATGGTTTACAACAGTGCCCGGCATCTGCTGGATCTCATCAACGATGTTCTGGACATCTCCAAGATAGAAGCCGAACAGCTCAACGTGGTCAGCGAAGATTTCCCTCTGCGCGATTCCGTGGAAAAAGTCATCAAAAGCTCGCAGCCCCTGGCCGATAGGAAAGGGATTGAACTTTCCGCGAATATTGCTCCCGACATTGGACAAATCAAGAGTGATCGCCGCCGGGTGGAGCAGATTCTGTTGAACCTGATCAGCAACGCCGTCAAGTTTACGGAACAGGGTTTTGTCCGGTTGGACTGCAAAGTCCTTGAAAATAAAATCGTCCTGGCCGTTTCGGATTCGGGGATTGGCATCAAGCAGGAAGATATGGGGATGCTTTTCAACGCTTTCCGGCAGATTGAATCCGGGATCACCCGGAAATATGACGGCACGGGATTGGGCCTGTCCATCAGCAGGAAGCTGGCCCATCTGCTGGGCGGTAAAATCGAAGTGGAAAGCACATGGGGCAAAGGCAGCACCTTCAGCCTGATATTGCCCCATGAAGGAGGAGGCGTATGAAAGGGAATATTCTGGTGATTGAAGACAATGAACAAAACCTGTACCTGGTCAGGTTCATTCTGGAAAAGAACGGCTATCAGGTTCATGCCGCCATGGACGGACAAGCGGGCATTGACATGGCGGCTCAGTTAAAGCCGGACCTGATCCTGCTGGACATTCAACTCCCGGTCATGGATGGCTATACCGTGGCGAAAAACCTGAGCGCCAATCCTGAGCTTGCAAGTATCCCGATTGTCGCCGTAACGTCCCATGCGATGGTCGGCGACCGCGATAAAGCCCTGGAAGTCGGGTGTAAGGGGTATATCGAGAAACCCATCAATCCGGATACTTTTGTGCGGGAAGTTGAAGCTCATCTGATGAAGCAATAATCGCAGGCCGATGAAGCGATGCACAAGTTCATTGCAAATAAAGAACAGGCGGCGCCGGTTATGCCCGACGCCATCATGCCAAAAAAACGGCAAAGAGTGTCAACGCCTGATGTATTTCACCACCGGCCGGTAGAGGAAAAGATTCCTGCGAATAAAGCTCGTTGGATGATTTGCAGCTTCCAGGGAGTTGCAGACGTATGTGACAACAAGGTCTCTGCCGCGCGCGAACTGGCGGTGCTCTTTGCCGGCGTAACAAAAATTATGCTGATCGTACAGAGGACTTGCCGGATCCACTTCGGAGACAGGGTCGATCAGAACCGCGGGGTGACTCCAGGGACCTTCAGGGTTTTCGGCTGTCGCATGGAAAAGCTGACGTCCCCTGTTTTCGGGGGATAAATAAACGGCCGTCCATTGCCGGTCCTGCGGATGATAGCGAACGCTCAGTTCGGATAAGCCTTCGGGGAAAATAATCTTCACCTTGTCCGGGGTCAGTTCCTTCTGCCAGGTGTTGTCCGAAGTCCAATACTCAAAATAGCCTGCCGGGTTGTCTAAATGATCGATGCCAATCCGTGCCAGGATATTTCCGGTAATCGTGACATTGGCATTCGCGGAGCGGTATAGAGGGTAAAAATATACATGATCGTGATGAACGACGGATGTTGTCGCCAGAGCATCAATGCCTGCGGCCAGCGCATTCGTCCAGTCCAGATAGTCAACGGGCCATTGATGGGGATCATCCGCCGTATAATCCCGAATCCGGACAATTTTATGCCCGGCGACTCGGAAATTGAAGGGCGGCGGCACATCCGGCAGGCTCCGGATAACGATCAGGGGAATATACAAAATGCCCTTTGTCGTGAAAGGGTCCTGCGGCCAGAGCCATTCATTCCGGCCAAATGAGGATACAAACTTGCCATCTTTTCTGTTCAGATGGTATTGAATTTTAAATGCGCCATCTTCAGAGCAGGTGGAAACAGCCAGTGTGGTTCCCAGAATCACATCCATGCCAATCCGGTCTTTCCTTCCGGTTTCAGTCGAAACAAACGTGTCACCGAAAAGCCAGAGCGTGCGGTTGTCGTTCAGTGGAATGGAGTATGCGCCGTCCCCGCCGTACCAGCCGTCGCGGTCTGGAAAGCTTGGAAGACAAAGGGACTGCGGCAATAACCGGACCGGCTGTTTTGCCGGCCAGATTGTTGAGCAGGAGGCCAGCAAAACGCTCAGACCCATCAGAAGCAGCCGGAATTGTATTTTCGTCATCATTTCAATTTAATCCTGCCCGGCTGTCCTTCACTTTTTCATTAAGGATCTCCGGCCGGCGGTTATTCCTAAAAGAAGACGCGCGCGTCCACCAGACTCAATCCCTGCCCCTGCGGGTGAACAATGACCGGATTGAGATCAATTTCAGTAATATCCGGGCAGGCAGCCAGCAACGCGGACACACGGCACACGACTTCAATCAATGCCGGACAATCCGACGGGCCTTTGCCTCTGGCGCCCGCCAGCAACGGCCAGGCCTTCAGCTCCTGAAGCATTGCCGCGGCTTCGTTTGGTGTGACGGGCGCCAGGCGGATAGACGTGTCTTTGAAAATCTCGATAAAGATTCCTCCCAGCCCGACCATGATGATCGGACCGAATGCCGGATCGCGCCGTCCCCCGACAAAGCATTCCACCCCGGCGGGGGCCATCTCCTGAACCAGAAACCCGTCGATAACCGGCGGCTGCTTCAGATTTTTCATTTTGTTTTTCATGGCGGCAAGGGTTTCGGACAGTTGTTTCTTATGACGAATGTTTACGGCCACACCGCCCACGTCGGATTTATGCGAGGCGTCGCGCGAGATGAGCTTCACGGCAAGCGGGTAATGCAGGGGGATTTTCCCCGGCACGATTTCATCTTTTAACAGCAGGTCCCTGACCGGCTTCAGTCCGGCCGCCGCACAAATCGTGAGCGCTTCATCCGTCAGGGGAATGCGCTTCTGATCCAGACAGCGGGCGCGGATGCGCTCGATGGTTTTCAGGTCCGGTGAATAATCCGGAAGTATGCCGCGATGGTCGCGCGCCGTTTTTTGCCCGTAATACGTCCGCGAGACGTGGAGCGCCGTGGCCGCTTCCAGTGGAGAAGTGAAAATGGGAAAGGGCTGGCTCTGCTGCACTTTAAGCGTTTCATCCCGGTCGGAAATCATCGTCAGGCAAACCGGCTTGTCATATTTGGCCACAAGCTTTTCCACGCCCTGCAGGAATGTCCGTGACATTTCCGCTTCAAAATCCGCGGAATACAGGTGGTTGAACAAAACGCCGTCGTAAGTGTCGAGTTTAAGCGCTTCTTCCAGAATATCCGTAAAGATGGTGTAGTCAAAGATTTCCCCCAGATCCAGCGGGTTTTGATGCGCGATGACACGTGTATTGTAAATCGTTTTGAGCTTTTCCAGAAAAGACGGAGGAAAGGGAACCATCTCCAGACCATACTTCGCACAGGCGTCGGCGGACAAGACCGCATGGCCCCCGGAACGCGATAAAACCGCCACGCGGGAGCCTTTCATCAGCGGCAAACGGCTTATTTGAATGGCGTCAATGAACCCCAGTTCATCCTCCACCCGGATGATCGCCGCCTGTTTCAGCGCGCCATCCACCACGGCATCGTCGCCGGAAAGCGCCGTCGTGTGGGACTGCGCGATTTTTGCGCTGATCGGCGAGCGATTGGATTTTTGAAGGATGATGGGCTTGTCGCAGGCGCGGGCCAGATCAAAAAAAGTCCTTCCTCTTTTGAACCCTTCCAGATACATGGCGATAATGTCCGTTGTGGAATCCGAAATAAAATACGACAGAAAATCCGCTTCATCGAGCTGGAGCTTGTTGCCGGTGGCCGCGAATTTGCCAGGCATGATGCCGAAGCCCGCCACCATTCTCAGATAAGTGCCCCCGACGCCGCCGCTCTGGGCAATCAGTCCCAGTCTGCCGCCGCTCGGGACCTCCTTGGCGAAGGCAAAAGGCATCATCATCTTGTGATCGAAGTTGATCGTTCCCACGCAATTGGGTCCGATGACCTTCATGTTATATTTTTGCGCAACGGCGAGAACGTCTTCTTCCAGGGTATGATCGCCATGCGAGTATTCACTGAATCCGCCCGCTTCAATCACGATGTGCGTAATGCCTTTCTGACCGCATTCCTCCATCAGGCCGGGCACGGTTTTCGCCGGGGTGAGAAAGATGGCGACATCCGGTGTTTCCGGCAGATCGGCAACTTTTGTATAAACAGGGATGCCGTTGATATCTCCTTCCCGGGAACCGACGCCATAGAGGTTTCCCGGATAACCGATTTGTTTATTGTTGATTAAAACGATTTGGGCCAGATTCATTTTGGTGACGGATGCGCCGAAGACAACCATGCTGCGGGGGGTGAAGAATTTTTCCATAATCAGAGTGCTCCTTTTGCCCGGCAACACTGATTGGGTATGGCATGTCCTAAGCCTGCATGAGCGAAAATTTACCACCTTCCTCCCTGCCGTTTGGTCTCATTCAGAATGCACAACGCCAGAAAGAATCGCAGGAAAACGAGCATTGATTCCGGTTACCGGACTGCGAATTTTATAGGACAACCGGGCAGGCGTGTCAAGATGTAATCGTCGGATATATTATCGATAACCATTTCAAGTGCTTCTAAGGATGACATCATGGATGGACGGGCAAGAATAAGATTGCAAAATGGAAATCAAGGCTTTATAGTTCGTACCACGATTCGGCAATACCGGGAGTAGATTTACATGGCATCTGATGAAAGTTTCGTTAAATTTATTGCAGACCAGATGGGAGACGCCGGGCATATTTCCTACAGAAAAATGTTCGGGGAATATGCCCTGTATTGTGATGGTAAAGTTGTGGCATTGATCTGCGACAATCACCTTTTTGTAAAACCGACCCACGGCGGTAAATCCCATATCGGCTGTATTTGTGAAGCTGCGCCGTATCCCGGAGCCAGGTTGTATTTTTTAATAGAAGATGCATTCGAAGATCGGGAATGGCTGAGCGGTTTAATCAGAACAACGGCACAAGAACTGCCGCTTCCCAAACCCAAAGGAAGTAAAAACAAAAAAAGAAAGTAAATCAGATTTTGTTTCGCTATGATCATGATTTTCTAACGCATCTAAAAATATGTGTAATAGAGAGGCCTGTTTGAATTCCGGAGGGAATGGTCTCACTCCCGCATGTACAGGTCATCAGGCGCGCAGATTGCTCAGCAATCAAAATACCTTCAAGACGGTCATTCATGCTGCACACTACATTTTGCAGCCTTTTTTTCTTGACATGCAAGAACGCATTTTGTATCGTGCCTCACTGGAAAATTAACATTTTATCAAGTAATCAATATTTTCACAAAGTGCCGACCACAGCGGGATGGATTAAGGAACATGCCTTACGGTGAAAAACACCGGAAAGCCGTGTGCGGAAAAATTGTATGCACGGTTTGATGAGAGAGGACTGGAATAGCAGTCATGGAAAGGCTATTCAGGCACCCCAGACGAAAGAGGCGGAAACAGATAAGCAGAACCTAAAGCGGGTTAAACCAGTTCTCTCCTCTGCCCGGGATCAGCAGAATCAGTGAATTAACAGCAGAGGAAACAATAAAAACATGGAATTGTAAAAAGAAGCTGAAATTGGTTCAAAGTGTGCGTGAAATTAAAGCAACTAATGAAAAGGGGGAACAAAAATGAAAAAACAAAAATGGTTATGTGCTTTATTGTTGGTTGTCCTTTTTGGGGCTATAAGTTCTTTCACAGCCTACGGAGAACAACCGCACATTCAGCGTAGTGGTCCCAATCTTCTGACCAATCCGGACTTTAATGGTTTAGGTGGCTGGCCGGAAGGGAATAGGAGCGGCACCTATGATTCAACCGTAACGCGCGATAGTGGCACCGGTTCATTTAAAATGACAATACCTTATCCAGAAACCAATTATAGTTATATTGTATCCGGCCTGATAGCGGTTACTCCTGGAAAGACTTATACATTATCACATTATATGCTCAGCGATATTTTTCCGTCACCCAGCCAGACAATGTTTGTTGGGTACTTTGATGCAAGCCAAAACATGGTTAGAAATTCTTACGGTTCTCGCCAAAGCGTGACTACTTCTGGATCATGGCAGGAATGCGTTTTGCTATTGCGCCCTCAACCGGGTGAAGTATATGCTCAGATCAAGACAGTACTTGCGTTTCAGCCACCCGTCTATAGCGGTTCGATCTGGGTAGATAACTATTATTTTGGAGAAGGTATTGGTTTCGAACAGGCTCCGACAGCAAAAGTTCCGTTTGATGGGTCTCAGATAAAAGTCGACAGTTTGGGAAATATTGAAATTAATAAAAATAGTAACTGGATACCGTTTTTCCCAATTTGCGTTTATGCAGATGTCAATCGTCCGGATTGGACAGTTTACTCTTCACAGGGCTTTAACGCTGTAATGGAGACTGGTTCATATGACTATATCCAAAAGGCAAAAAACGCTACATCAGCATTCAATCCGGACGGCATGATGGCCGGACTTGAGTTTAACAGATTCATATATTCTGGTCACCCATATTATAATAATCTTTCATTGCTGACCAATACAATAAACGATATAAAGAATAATAATTTAATGAGTAATTTATTATGGTATTATTGGGATAACGAATATTATGGGGAGTGGCAAGTTGCGGCGGACGTAACCAACAAAATTAAGGAATTAGATGTAGATGCAAATGGGTCCCGCATGCATCCCATTTATGCGCTTCAAGGCAATGAAGGCCTTGCCCGGAAATATAAGAACAGCGATGAAAATATGACCAATATTAACACCGGTGAAGTAAATATGACCGATATTGTCGGCAGTTATGTGTCTATGGGTAATCCAGCGATATATCCCGATGACCGTGGCGCGTTCCAATTGATCACACTGAATAACGTGGAACGGCAGAAGAATCCGGTGGTGATTGCGCAGATTAATCTTGGTGTGGGAATGCTGTTCAGGCCCAGAGTATTCACTGCAATTGCCAAAGGCGCCAAAGGCATCGGCTTCTGGCGGGATTATTATCAAGGAAGTGATGATATTACCATGCAGCCATGGTGGGATGACCTTCCGAATATTCGGCGCGAAATAGACCAATTACTGCCAATTATCCAGATGCCACACTGGACGAATTGGAGTTTGAATTCCAATAACAGCCTGATTGATTTCGGCACTCGCGATTATCAGGGCAAAGGTTATATAATCGTTGCCAACGAGCAGGCCTCAGCCCAAACTGTCACGTTTACCATTTCAAACCTTACTTATACCCCATCCATGGTCAGGAATTTCTTTACCAATAATTTCGAAACGGAAATTTCAAATGCTCAATTTACGGTAACAATACCTGCTTACGGTTCACGTGTGTATGTGCTGGAGAGGAATATTGAGGCGATGCTTTCCTTGAAATTGCTTTACAATGAAAATGGCGGATCAACCGCATATGACGCATCCATGTATGCCAATAACGGCACGTTAACCGGCAATGCTGCTCTGGGAAGCGGGGTGTTGACTCTGGGCGGTACTTGGCATTTTGTCGATTGCGGTAATGGCGCCAGTCTGGAAATGGGTAACCTGGATTTATCCATCGTTGCCAGAGTTAAAATCTCCACCTCTCAGTCCGGACTCTATGCCGGGATTGTTACCAAAGGCGCCGCAACGCAAGCCAATATGGGCTATTCCTTTGTGTACCGGGTGGATATTCAAAAGTTGGTACTGGTAATTTCAGATGGCAGTACCAGATCGTTTCTGATGGCGCCGACGACTTTCAATCTGCAAGACAATATATGGCATACGGTTGGGGTTTCACTGGATCGTGACGGTAATGCGGTATTTTATGTGGACGGCGCGTCCATGGGTGCGGTAAACGCAGAGCTGGCCTCTTCAGATATCACTAATTCGGCCCAACATTTGCTCGTTGGCAATTGGGAATGGGGTCATTACCTCAATGGGCAGATGGATGATGTCCGTGTTTACAAGAAAGCATTGACTTCACAGGAAATGGCAGACATTGCCAGAAACAGTGTTCTCAATGTACAGTTTAATGAGGCTTCCGGAGCAACCGCATATGACGCATCCATGTATGCCAATAACGGCACGTTAACCGGCAATGCTGCTCTGGGAAGCGGGGTGTTGACTCTGGGCGGTACTTGGCATTTTGTCGATTGCGGTAATGGCGCCAGTCTGGAAATGGGTAACCTGGATTTATCCATCGTTGCCAGAGTTAAAATCTCCACCTCTCAGTCCGGACTCTATGCCGGGATTGTTACCAAAGGCGCCGCAACGCAAGCCAATATGGGCTATTCCTTTGTGTACCGGGTGGATATTCAAAAGTTGGTACTGGTAATTTCAGATGGCAGTACCAGATCGTTTCTGATGGCGCCGACGACTTTCAATCTGCAAGACAATATATGGCATACGGTTGGGGTTTCACTGGATCGTGACGGTAATGCGGTATTTTATGTGGACGGCGCGTCCATGGGTGCGGTAAACGCAGAGCTGGCCTCTTCAGATATCACTAATTCGGCCCAACATTTGCTCGTTGGCAATTGGGAATGGGGTGAGTACCTCAATGGGCAGATGGATGATGTCCGTGTTTACAAGAAAGCATTGACTTCACAGGAAATGGCAGACATCGCCGGAAACAGTGTTCTCAATGTACAGTTTAATGAGGCTTCCGGAGCAACCGCATATGATTCCAGCATCAATAGCAACAACGGAACATTGGTTGGTAATGCTGTACTTGGGGGCGGATACATGGCGCTTGACAACAGCGGAGATTATGCTGATTTCTCCAATTCTTCCACTTTGGATATGGGAACTAATAACATGACCATCGTTTCCCGCATCAAGCTTGATCCGACTCAGAATGCTTATACTGGTATCGTCACCAAGGGCGCCGGCTGTCCCAGCAATGCCGGATATGCGCTGTTTATTTATGGTGGCAGGTTGGTGTTTGCGCTAAGCAACGGCACTTCCAGACTGTGGCTGAGTTCAGACCTCGTCACTTTGAATGACGGTATCTGGCATACAGTTGGTGTTTCCGTGACTCGTAATGGCAATGCGGTATTTTATGTCGATGGCAGTTCCGTTGGTAGCGCCAGCGCCAGTTCACTTTTCGGTTATGACATTGTTAATACTAACCAGAATCTGTTAGTTGGTTCATGGCTTGGCTATGCCCCATATAGCCTCCACGGCAGCATGGATTACGCCATGATTTTTATGCGTGCACTCAGTCCCAGTGAAATGGAAACGGCTACCCGTTAACAACAGTTTAGTTCCTTTTTGCGATCGGTGCAGGTAGTCAGCTTGTGAATCATTTTTAATCAAGAGGCTCTTTGCTGGTTCAATCATTCTGGTTGAACCAGCAAAGAAGTCATGACTTTGATCATCGCTCGTCCATGAGGAGAATATGGAGATCTTCAATAAACGTAATTCGCAAAATACCGGCAAGTTAGAAATCCTGACTTCGCATATGCTGATCGGCACGCAAAACTCATCCGCGAGGAATCTGTCTATCCAGATATCCACGATACCCAAGGGATCGGAGCAGCCGATTCACGCACATGATCCGGAGCAATGCTATTATATCATCAACGGAACAGGTCTCATGATGATTGAAGATGCGACCAGGGAAGTGACATCCGGAGACGCAATTTATATTCCCTCGAATAAAAAGCATGGGATCAAAAACATCGGAGATACTGCGTTGGAGTATTTGACGGCAAACTCACCCGTCTTCACCAAAGATTACGAAAATACTTTCTGGCCATCAGATCCGGTTTGAACAATAAAGTTGTTGTTCCCATTTTCTTGCCGGATTCCCGCCCACCAGGGGCGGGGGAATTTCATGCGAGGTAATCAGTCTCTTTTGCGCTTGCGCGCAAAAGATTTGTTTGACTTCTTCGGTAAAGCCAATATAATTATCTTCAAAAGTTATTATTCGGATAGATTCTTCATCGCGATGCCATCGGGTTTCCATAACCATTAGCTTCAAGTTCGTTCTCAACTTCAGGTAAGGGACGGAATCATGACGGACAGACGAAAGAGCGACAACGATCCTGCCCGGGAAATCCAGTCATTGCGCCGCCAGCTTAAAGAGCTCCGGCAATCGGAAGCCAAAAGAAAACGTGCGGAAGATGAACTCACGGAAAGCGAACAGCGCCTGAAGAGCGTCGTCAGCCGTTCCCCCATTCCCGCCTTTGTGATCGGTAAAGATCACAAAATTCTATACTGGAATAAAGCGCTGGAACGGCTTACCAAAATAAAGGCCGAAGACGTGATCGGCACCTCTCAGCAATGGCGGGCGTTTTATAATAAAAAGCGCCCCTGCATGGCGGACCTGCTGGTGAGCCGTGAACAGGAAAAAATTTCCAAATGGTACACCGGCAAATACACCAGGTCCAAGCTGCTGGATGAAGCCTATGAAGCCATAGACTTTTTCCCTGAACTGGGCCATCAGGGCAAATGGCTGCGGTTTACGGCGGCGATTATCCGCAATGCGGCAGGCGGTCTGATCGGCGCCATTGAAACACTGGAAGATATTACGCGGCGAAAGAAAGCAAAAGAAGCGTTGCTGAGGGCGCATCAAGAGCTGGAAGAGCGCGTCCAGTCCAGAACGGCGGAACTGGCCCAGGCAAACGAGGCGCTGCTGAACGAACTGATGGAGCGCCACCGGACGCAGAAAGCCCTTAAGCAAACCACCGATCATCTTTTCCTGCTTCTGGAATCGCTGCCGATTATTTCTTATACCCGGAAGACCGAGGGTGATTTCGGCATCACGTTTGTAAGCAACACGATTGAAGAGATTACCGGCTATCCACCGCAATGCTTTATTGAAGATGAAAATTTCTGGAAAGATCATATCCATCCGGATGACCGGCTGCGCATTGTCACCGCTCTGCAAACGGAGCACGCGAAAGGGACGCACCGTTACAGTTACCGGTTCAGAATTATGGATGATTCTTACCGCTGGTTTTCAGATTACTGGCGGATTGCTCAGGTTCCGGCGGGATCAACCAGTTATATTGTCGGCGCCTGGCAGGATGTTACGGAAGACAAGAGAATCCGTCAGGAAGGAGAGTTGCGGCTTCAACAGATGATTCAAACGCATAAGCTGACCGCGCTGGGCGAAGTGGTTGCCGGCGTCGCGCATGAGATCAATAATCCCGTCAGCTTTATTGCCTATAATGTTCCGGTTCTGGAAGAAATCTGGAATACGGTAGAAACCATTCTCTCCCACTCGAACGTCCGCCATCCCGACTGGGAAAAAAAAGGGCTTTCTTATGAGGATGTCCGCGGCAACATGCGGGAGATCATCCAGGCGTTTAAAATCGGGGCCAACCGGATCAGCCGGGTCGTGACCAGTTTGAAGGAATTTTCACGCTCCGATGAGACGACTCAGAAGAAATTGGTGTCCGTGCAGGATGTGATCGCGGGCGCTCTGGTCATTGTGGGCGCCCAGGTCAGAAGGACCGTATCCAAAATTGATCAGGAAATTGCCGAAAACATTCCTCCTGTTCCCGGGCATTTTCAGAAAATTGAGCAGGTGATCGCCAATCTGCTGATTAACGCCCATCAGGCGATTCCATCGGGACAAAAAGGCTTCATCACCATCCGTTGCCGTTACATCGAACGCCTGAAATCAGTGGTGGTCGATATTGAAGATAACGGGAAAGGTATTGACCGTAACGTCATGGAACATATCTTTGATCCCTTCTTTACCACCCGGAGGGAATTTGACGGCACGGGCCTGGGGCTTTCCATTTCTTACGGGCTGATCAAGGAGCATCATGGCCTGATCAGTGTTTTATCGCGGCCAGGCCATGGCAGCCGGTTTTCCATTTATCTTCCCGTGGATGGCGAGATGAATCTCAGTTTGTATCCCGCCATGTTGTGTATTGATCATAATGTAAAATATCTCAAGGAACTCAAGGCCAACTTTGTGGACGCGGTCATCTGGCGTTCGGAAGCCGAAGACAAACCCGAAGATATTCTAACCTTTTTAAATGAGAATCCGGAAGTGGATATGATCGTTTCCGAGGTCCGTTTGAAAAGTTTTGGCGGGTGGGAACTCATGGAAAGAATCAAGACAAAACATCCCCTGCTGCCGGTGATTCTCTACTCGGCCGATCGCAAGGCGCTCAAGCCGCCGCCCAAGATCAAAACGATGCCGGATTACACGCTGCACAAACCGTTTAACATGGATAAACTCCAAAAGATTATCCACGAACTGGGGAGACAGCATTTATGAAAATTTTAATTGTCGATGACGAAGAAGTGTCCCTTTCTTCCGTCAGGAGAATTCTCAAATGGCATGGCCTGAAGAATGTCGAAATCTGTGACAACGGCAAGGAAGCGATGACAAGGATCCGCCGGGGAAATTTTGACATTGTCCTTCTGGATCTGCTCATGCCTGAAGTGGACGGGATGCAGGTGCTGGAATCCACCAGACCCTTTTGTCCGCAGACGGAGTTTATCATCCTGACCGCCGTCGATGATATTCCCACAACGGTCAGGGCCATGCGCCAGGGCGCATATGATTATCTGGTCAAGCCCGTGGACAACGAACTGCTCTTTTTGTCCATTGAAAGAGCCTATGAGAGAAAGGGGCTCCTGGCCGGTTTATCCATCAACGCCGGTTGTGAGGCCGTCGATATCCCGGAGGCCTTTGCCGACACGCTCACGCAAAGCACGCAGATGAAATCTCTGATTTCCTACGCTCAGGTGATGGCGCGCAGCGGCAACCCTGTTTTAATCACGGGCGAGTCGGGAACCGGCAAGGAGTTGATGGCGCGCGGCATTCACCGCGCCGGCCCCGCGCCGGCCGGTCCTTTTGTGGCCGTGAATGTGTCCGCCATTCCGGCAACCATGTTTGAAAGCCAGTTTTTCGGCCATGCCCGGGGCGCGTTTACCGGCGCGGAAGGGAACCACGCGGGATTTTTTGAACAGGCGGACGGCGGCACACTGTTTCTCGATGAGATCGGCGAATTGCCGATCGGTCTGCAATCAAAGCTTTTGCGCGTTCTGGAAGACAAGACGTTTACGCCGCTGGGCGCCAGCCGTCCCGTGCGTGTGGATATCCGGCTCATCTCGGCAACCAACACGGAGCTTGACCGCGCATGCCAGGAAGGGAAATTCCGCATCGACCTGTTGTACCGTTTAAAATCCGCCCACATCTGCCTGCCGCCCCTGCGGGACAGACGAAACGATATCCCGATCCTGGCCGCAAGCTTTCTTAAGAAGGCCTGCCTGCGCCACAGCAAAAACATTTCCGGATTCAGCGCCGAGGCCATCAATCTGCTGACGCGCAGAGATTATCCGGGCAATATCCGCGAGTTGTCCCAGATCGTCGAGAATGCCGTTTTACTGTCCGACGAGCCGGTTATTTTACCTGCGCATCTGGGTGGGAACGGGGCGCCGGAAGCGCCGGTTTCCCCGGCGAGCCGCAGCCTGTGCACCCTCAAGGAAAATGATGCGGCCCAGGTGATGTTTGTTTTAAAGGCCACCGGCGAGAACCGCCGGGAGGCCGCCCGTATTCTCGGCATTACACTGCGGCAGTTGCAACGCAAACTGGCCGAGATGAAAGTTGCAGACTAGAAAAACAAAGTGCCGACAAAAACAGTCATCGGATGGGGGTAATTTATGTCTGGAAACCCGGCAGGCTGATATGCTTTTCCAGTTTGTGCGCTGCGAGAACAATGATCGAAACGAGCGCCAGATAGACCAGTCCGGCCGTCAGATAGGCCTTGAAAAACTGGAAGTTGGTCGAGGCGATTTCCTGCATCTGGGCAAAAAAATCATGGTACTGGATGAGAAAGGCCACCGAGGTGTCTTTGAGATTCTGGATGATCTGGTTGGTCAATGACGGGACGGACAGGCGCAGGACCTGGGGCAGGATAATCAAACGGAATGTTTCCGTTTGCGTGAAGCCCTGGGCCCGGGCTGCCTCCAATTCCGTCTGGTCCAGACCGTGATAGGCGGTCATCAGATAGCGGGCGTTATAGGCGGAAACATTCAATGTAAAACCAATAACGGCAACGGTAAAGGCCGACAGGTGAATGCCTAATTCCGGCAATCCATAGTACATCAGAAAAAGATGCACCAGGAGGGGAGTGCCGATAAAGAAGGAGATGTAACGCTCCGTCCATGTCCGCACGGCTTTATTTCTGCTGAGAGTCAGGTAAAATACGGCGATCCCGCCAAATAGTCCCGTGACCGACATAATGACCATGAGAAGGACCGTATTTTTCAGACCCGCCAGAATCTGGGGCGAATAAGCGATCAGGTCGTTGAGAAAAGCATCCATACCGGTTACCTGTGGTCGATCACGCTCAGGAAAAACTTCCTGATGCGCGGATCTTCGTGATCGTAAAAGAGCCGCTCGGCAATATCCTCCGCCACCACAACCCCTTCATCCAGAAAAACGATGCTGTCGGAAATGTACTTTGCCAGAAAGGGATCATGGGTAACGCAAAACATGGTGATGTTGTCCATGAAGAGTTTGTTGATGACGGTGACCACTTCCCGGGACATTTGCGGATCAAGGGCGGACGTCGGCTCATCCAGAAAAAGCACCGCCGGATCCATGGCCAGCGCCCGGACGATAGCCACCCGCTGTTTTTGCCCGCCGGAAAGCTGTGCGGGATATTTTTTTCGGTGCTCAACCATATCGACGCGTTCCAACTCATACAAGGCTTTTTCGACGGCTTCCTTCGCCTTCATTTTCTTGAGTTTGCGCAGCCCCAGAGTAACATTGTCTTCTACATTCAGATGCCGGTAGAGGGCAAAGTGTTGAAACACAAATCCGATGTCTTCGCGAACTTTACGGATGTCCACCCCCGGACGGGTGATGTCCTCTCCCTTGAAAATGACCTCTCCTGAGGTGGGTTGGATCAGAAGATTCAAACATCTGAGCAGTGTGGACTTCCCGCATCCCGACGCGCCCATCACCACTTTGGACTGACCTTCGGAGAGTTCCACGTTAATCCCTTTGAGAACATCCTTGTCATCAAATTTTTTCACCAGATTTTTAACTTCGATCAAGGCCATAGTCGTTCCTTCTTACTCATGAGCCAGTCCGGGAATCCGGAACTTCTTTTCGAGAGCCATGAAAAACATCACAAATGCCTTGTAGATGGCAAAATAGATGATTCCGACGGCCAGATAAATTTCCAGCCCGCGCAAGGTCACAGCGGCGAGGCTCATCGCCTCCTTCATGATTTCAGGTATCCCCACCGTGTAGGCGAAAGGGGTGTATTTTAGAATGGAGGTAAACTCATTGATCATGCCCGGAATGGACATACGGAACATTTGCGGGAAAATGATGTAGAGGAAAATCTCTACCCGGTTCATGCCCATGGCTGCGGCGGCCAGGATTTCGTCTTCGCTCACGGCGGCCATGGCGCCCCGGAATATCTCCGCGAGGTAGGCGCCGGAGACAAGCCCCAGGCTCAAGACCATCGCGGCAAACGGAGGAATCCGGATGCCGGCGCCGGGCAGGCCGAAAAACACGATAAAGAGGAGGACCAGAACGGGGATGCTGCGAAATACATAGGTATAGGCGGCCAGGAAAAGCCTGACCGCCTTCCAGTGCACTCTGCTCAACACGGCCATCAAAAGCGCGCTGGCCAGGCCGGCACTGATGCTGGCCAGCGTCACCAGGATCGTATATCCCGCGCCCTTGGCCAGCGTCATGAGGATGTCCCAGAAAGTCATCTGTCCGGTTTTTGCCCTTCTATTTCATCCATTTGTCAACAATGGCTTTGAGTTTCTCCGGACCCAGTTCGGTGAGATAACGGTCGAAATCATCCCGTAGCGGCGACCCTTTGGGGAAGGCGAACCCGAACTTGTCGAACCCGGAAAAGACGTAACTGTCCTGAATATCCATTTTTTTCTTGTGAACCATGGCAACCCCGCCTTCCACAAAGGCCAGATCCAGGTTCCCGTTTTTCAGGTCGGCCAGAACCTCGTTGTAGGTCGGATACAGTTTGACATCGCTCAGCTTATAAATGCCCTTTGGTTCCAGTGTGTCCTTGATGAGACCACTGTAAGCCATGCCGCGCGGATAGCCGATGGAATATTTCTTTAGTTCGGCCAGGTCTTTGATCAAAATGTTCTTGCTTTTCAGGCTGATCAGATTCCAGGTATTGTCCATGTAGGGCTTGGAAAAATCCATCACTTCTTTGCGTTTGTCGGTAATCGAAATGGCCGAAAACGCCACATCGGACTGTTTCCCGATCACCGATCCGAGCATGCCCTGCCAGTCGTAAGAGGTGATCTTGTACTGACGACCGCGGGCCTTGCAGAAACCTTCAAATAATTCCAGATCCATGCCCTGGTACTTTCCGTTTTCCTCAAACATATTCGGCGGCGACGTCGGGCACACGGCTACCTTGATGACGGAGGTTTCTTCTTTTTTGCCGCAGCCGCAAACCAACAGGGACAAAACGCAAAACAACAATATAATCTTTTTCATACAATACCCTTTCATGAATGGCGATCATTTTCTGTGCAAATTCGGCGCGAGTATAGGTGTCCCAATCGGATGTGTCAATAAATTTGTGAAAGTGCACCCCATCAGCAGTTTTCCATCCTGCCACGGATCAGTGTCATTGATGATATCGCCGGGGGATCCCCGGCACTGGTCCGTGCAAAAAAAATAGTTCGATTACGGATTAAATTGTGATATAGGCACGGACGGACGCTGATATAGAATCATTATAAATAATAAGATTGGCATGTTGCATCGCTCATCGCAAAATGGCACGAGTGGTTTTTAGCGCCTCCCACTGCAGGAACTAAGAATTTTTGATGATACCGGGAAATGTTGAACGCATTGCCTGATTGAGAGAAATATTTGATGAAGTTATGAAAAATAGGGAGGGTTACCTTGTATAAAAAAATATCAGCTGGCATTATATTGATCCTGCTTTTTGCGCTCCACCTGGCGTATGCCCAGGAACCGTCACCGCAACAGCTCAAAGAAATGTATAATACTTTATCACCGGAACAACAAAGCTCTCTCCAACAGGAGATCCAACGGCGGGGAGTTCAACAGCAGGCGTCTCAGACGGATGTTGTGCCGGCGAAACAACAACAGCTTACCGCTTCTGTTCTCGATAATTTGACATCGGCGCAACTTAGGATGGTTCAGCATGTTCTGAACAAAACCGGTGGTATTTTAACACCGCAGGCCATCGAAGCGTTAAAACAATCGCCGGAGTTTCAATATTTCACGCAGGACAGCATTGCCAGAGCGAAAGAGATGATCGAAAAAAGTTTTATACAGGATGCGAAAAAACGTCCTTTTTTTGAAAGATACCGCCAGATCGGAAACTATCAGGGCATTGATTTGAAACTGGTGCCGTTTGGTTATGATTTTTTCAATCCCTCGACGATGGCGGTCATGACGGCCCGCAATGATGTCCCGATTCCTTCGAAGTATGTTGTCGGCCCCGGGGATGAAGTCAGAATATTGTTCTGGGGGCGCGTGAATGCGCAACACAACCTCATCGTTGATCGCAAGGGCAGCATCAATATTCCCAACGTGGGCCCGGTTTATGTTGCCGGTATGACTTTTGAGAAAATGGCCACGAATTTGATTCAACAGGCCTCACAGATTGTCGGAGCGAACATCGACGTTTCGATGGGGGCGCTCAAGACCATTCCCGTTTTTGTTCTGGGGGATGTGCAAAAGCCCGGCGCTTACACGATCGGTTCTTTCGGTACCGTTACCGACGCGCTGTTACTGGCCGGCGGTCCTTCGGAAATCGGATCCATGCGCAATATTCAGTTAAAAAGAAAAGACGGAGTTATCGCCACTTTTGACCTTTATAAACTTCTTCTGAGAGGGGATAAATCGGCGGATTTGATTTTGCAGGCCGGCGATGTTGTTTTTGTTCCCATAACCGGTCCGCTGGTCGGCATTGCCGGCAATGTCAAAAGGCCGGCCATATACGAGTTAAAGGATAAATTTGATCTTCAGGAATTGTTTGATCTGGCCGGCGGGATCGTCCCGACGGCCTATACGCAGCAAATCCAGATTGAGCGCATTATTAAAAATGAAAAGCAGGTCATTGTCGATATTGATGATAAACATCTGGATCAATCTGTATTGCATAAATTACAGGATGCCGATTTAGTAAAAGTGTTTTCCATTGTTGACGCTGATACCAATGTTGTCTATTTAGACGGTCATGTAAAAAAGCCCGGCAAGTATGCAATGAAACCGGGGATGAAATTAAAAGACATCATCAAAACCGCCGCCGATCTGCAATTAGAACCCTATTATGAATATGCTTTAATCAAAAGAATTGTCGAGCCGAGCGGTGAAACGGTTTTAATTCCCTTTCACCTCGGGAAACTGGTTTTGAACAATGATCCGGAAGCCAATTTAATTTTGATGCCAAAGGATCATATTCACATATTCGGCGCCTGGACATTTAAGGATAAGCCCTCATTTTCGATAGCCGGTGAAATCCGCAAGCCAAACAAATATGAATGGATAAAAAATTTAAGAATCAAGGATGCTATCCTGATGGCCGAAGGTTTAACGAAAGATGCCGATCTGCAAAAGGCGGAGATTTTGCGCCGGGGGAAAAATCAGGGGGACCATGAAAAAATATATTTTAACGTGGCCGGCGCCATTGCCGGAAATGCCCAGGATAATATTCTTCTGCAGGATGATGACAAAATTACCATTCATTCCGTAAACGAGTATGCCTATCCAAGAACCGTATCCATAGAAGGCGACATTTTAAAGTCGGGCAATTATCAATTTTTCGAGGACATGAGGGTCAAGGATCTGGTGTATGCGGCCGGTAACATCCTGGAATCCGCTTACCTGGAGGATGCGGAAATCACGTCCATGAAAATTGACCAGGGGAAAACGGTTAAGCTTGTTCAGAAAAAAGTTAACTTGAGAAGGGCTCTGGCGGGCGACGAAAAAGATAATATTAAGTTAAACCCTTATGACCGTGTGTTTGTCAGGAGAATGCTTGACTGGCGTCGGGAGCAGTTCGTTGCCGTCAGCGGGGAAACAAAATTTCCGGGACGCTACATGATTACGAAAGGAGAAAGATTATCTTCTTTAATTGAGCGGGCCGGCGGTTACACGGATGAAGCGTATTTGCGCGGGGCGGTCTTTACCCGGGGAAAGGTGAAGGAAATGCAGCAAAAAAGCATTTTTGAAATGACGGAACGTCTGGAAAAAGAACTGTTCGCCTCAAGTGTTGCTCAGGCTGCAAAGGCTGTTTCTGCGGGAGAATTAGAGGGTAAAAAAGTTGAAATCGAGCAGAAAAAACAACTCCTTGAAAAGATGAAACAAGCCAAAGCCTTGGGAAGATTGACCATCAAACTGGCGCATTTGCGTCTGCTGAAAGGCAGTGAATATGACATTGAACTGGAAGATGGCGATACGCTGTTTATTCCGGGGAAAAACAATGTTGTTGGTGTTTCCGGCGCGGTCATGAGTCAGGGGGCGTACATTTTTTCATCAGGCCTGGACTATCAGGATTATATCGATATGAGCGGCGGCTATTCCCGATATGCGGATACCGGAAATGTTTTTATTTTGAAAGTTGACGGCAGCGCCCGCAAGGCCTCTCGCGGTCTCGTTCATTGGAATGCGAAGAAAGATCGTCTGGAGATGGCGGCATTTTCTGATATGGAAACCGGCGACATTGAACCGGGCGATATGATTGTTGTGCAGGAAAACTTTGAACATGTCGCCTGGTTGAGAGAAATACGGGATATAACGGAGATATTAATGAATACGGCCGTTACGGCGGGTGTTGTGATTAAATTATTTTAGTCCGGGTTTTTTCCGTTTTATCCGCCGAGATAGGCTTCTTTGACGCGCGGATTTCCGGTCAGGTCCGGGCCTGTGCCGGAAATCACGATGCGGCCGGTTTCCAGAACGTAGCCCTGCTGCGCGATGTGCAGGGACATGTTGGCGTTTTGTTCGACCAGCAGAATGGTTTTCCCCGCCTGATTGATTTCCCGGATGATCTTGAAAATATCACGCACTAAAACGGGAGAGAGTCCCATGGATGGTTCGTCCAGGAGCAGCATCTGCGCGTCCGTCATGAGCGCGCGGCCGACGGCCAGCATCTGCTGTTCGCCGCCGGAGAGCATGCCGCCCATCTGCTTGCATCGTTCGCCCAGGCGCGGAAACAATTCAAATACGTGTTTCAGGTCGGAGGCAATCCTGATTTTATCCTTTCGCTGCCAGCAGGCAAGTTTAAGATTTTCCAGTACGGTCAGATTACCGAAAATGCCCCGTCCTTCCGGCACGTGGGCGATGCCCGCGGCAACAATCTGATCGGCGGCGATGTTTTTTAAATCTGTTCCTGTGTATGTGATACTGCCTTCATACGGAATCAGGCCGGAGATGGCCCGCAGGATGGAGGATTTCCCCGCGCCGTTGGCGCCGATGAGGGTGACGATTGCACCACGCGCGACGTCAAAGGAAATGTCATGCACCGCTGTGATATTGTCGTAGGAGACGCGCAGGCCGGAAACGGATAAAAGAATATCGTCGTCGGTCATGAAGCGACCTCCTCGCCCAGATAGGCTTCCATGACCTTGGCATTCGCTCGAATTTCGGCAGGCAGACCGGTCGCGATGGTTGCGCCAAAATCCAGCACGACCAGGCGTTCGCAGATGCCCATCACCAGGCGCATCTGGTGTTCAATCAAAATGATGGTGACGGAAAATGTCTGACGAATCCAGCGGATGAATTCCATGAGTTGGATAATTTCATTGGGGTTCATGCCGGCGGCCGGTTCGTCCAGAAGCAAAAGCCTGGGTTCGGTAGCCAGCGCCCGTGCAATCTCCAACCGTCGCTGCAAACCGTAGGGCAGGTTTTTAGCTTTTTCATTGGCTGATTCGTCAAGTTTGAAGATGGCCAGTAAATCCAGCGCCTGACCGGTAATGCGCTTTTCTTCAGCCCGGAAACGACCGATGTGTAAAAGCGCCTCGGCGGGTGTATAGGCAATCTGGCCATAGTGAGCGATACGGACATTGTCCAGTACGGAGAGTTCCTTGAAGAGCCGGATATTCTGGAAAGTACGGGCAATGCCCAACCGGGTGATTTGATGCGGCGTAAGGCCTACCAGTTCCTGACCCTCCAGTTTGATGCTGCCTGTGGATGCGCGATAGACGCCGGTCATCAGGTTAAAGACGGTGGTCTTTCCGGCGCCGTTGGGGCCGATGACACCGACCAGTTCATGAGGTTCGATGACAAAGTTGAAATCGGATACCGCGCGAAGGCCCGCGAAACGATGCGTGAGTTTGGATATTTCAAGAAGCGGCATCCGTGGCCTCCTTTTTCTTCTGCCTCCAGAGTTTTTCCGTTGCCAGATCGCGAAGCGGCGTAAACAGGCGGGCTTCTTTCATGCCCATGATGCCGCGTGGACGGAAGATCATCAAAAGCACCAGCATCAGCGGCATGAGCACCATCCGCCAGACGCCCAATGGACGAAGGATTTCCAGAAGAACCGTATAAAGGACCGCGCCGATGATCGATCCGGAAATGGACGCGATGCCGCCCAGATAAACCATGATCAGAACATCGGTGGATTTGAGAATATCGAACATGCGCGGATTGATGAATTGCAGCGCATGGGCAAACAGTCCCCCGGCAATGCCCGCGAAGAATGACGAAACGACAAAAGCGATGATTTTCACCTGGCGTGTGTTGACGCTCATCAGGTCGCTGGCGATTTCATCTTCACGGATGGACAAAACGCCGCGTCCGAAATTGGAATAAACCAGGTTGCGGATCACCCAGACGGAAAGCGCCGTCCAGAAAAAGACCCACGGCAGCGTGGTAAGCTTTTCCATACCCAGAAGACCGCGCGGCCCGCCCACGGCGTCGATGTTTTCCAGAACGGATTTGACGATCATGCAAAAGGCCAGCGTGACAATAGCCAGATAATCGCCGCGTGTTTTAAACGAGGGGATGGCTACCAGGAAGCCGACCAGCGCCGCGCCGATGCCGCCCGCCAGGATCGCGAACGGGAAAAGAAAATTTTGCGCGCCCGCGGGAAAGGCATGGACGGTTAACAGGGATGCAATGTAAGCGCCGACGGCCATGAATCCGGCATGGCCTACGGAGAATTCGCCCATGTAGCCGTTAATCAGATTGAGGCTGACGGTGAGGATGATGTTGATGCCCACGTAAATTAAAATCAGTTGCAGGTACAGATCCAGAAAATCATAGGCATTCACGGCAATGCAAAAGGCAAGACCCGCGGCCATGAAGGCCGGCCAGAAAAACTTGCAGCCGGTGAGTGTATGCCAGGATGCAAGCAGCTTATGGTATGCGGATTGGATGGAAGGCATCATTACACCTTTTGCGGATGGGGCTTGCCCAGGATGCCGTAGGGTCTGACAATCAACAGAATAAGAAGCAGCGTGAAGGCGACAAAATCACGGTAGGTGGAAGGGAGAAACGCGGCTACCATAATTTCCACCCCGCCCAGAATAAAGCCGCCGATCATGGCGCCGCGGATATTGCCGATGCCGCCGACCACGGCGCAGATAAATGCTTTCCAGCCGACCATGATGCCCATGTAGGGATCAATCACGGGGTAGGCCAGACCATACATCACCCCGGCTGCTCCCCCCAGGCCGGCGCCGAGGGCAAAGGTGAGGGAGATGATTTTGTTTACCGGTACGCCCATCAGCGGAACGATGGTCTTATCCCACGAAATGGCGCGCATGGCCATGCCCGCTTTGGTGTGCTGTACGACAAAATCCAGAATAAGCATCAGGACCAGCGAAAGAACGATGACAATAATCTGCAGAGAAGAAATGGAAAGGGACCCCACCGTCCAGGTGGTGTTTGTAAGGAGCGCCGGAATGTGTTTGGGATAGGGAGAGAGCGCCAGGGTGAAATTCTCCAGAAAGAGGCCGACGCCCAGCGCGGTGATGATGGCGGAAACACGCGGGGCGTTGCGCAGGGGTTTGTAGGCCAGTCGTTCAATCACGACGCCCAGACAGGCCACGCCCAGCATGGATAAAAGCAGTGTCGGGACAAACGAAAGGTGGAGATAGACGGCCAGAAGAAAACAGAAAAAAGCGCCGACCATAAACAGATCGCCGTGGGCAAAGTTGATCATGGTCAGAATGCCATAGACCATCGTGTAGCCCAGGGCGATCAGAGCATAGATGCTGCCCAGCTGCAGGGCATTGAGCGCTTGTTGAAAGATATAGGCCATAAATGCTCAGGGTTTGGCGTTGGCAAACCACGTAAACTTTCCATCCTTTATCTTTAAGATGACGGCGCTCTTGATCGGATCGCCGGATCCTTCCCTGAACTGCATATTCCCTGTCACGCCTTCATATTGCGGGATTTTAGCCAGCGCGTTGCGCACGGCCTGGCGGTCGTTTTTCCCGGCGGTTTTGAGCGCCTGCCACAAAAGCCCGAACGAATCATAGGTCAGAGCGGCCACGTCGTCCGGCGTGGCGCCGTATCTGGCTTGATAATCGGCAATGAATTTTTTGGTGATGTCCGTTGCGGCGTCGGCGGCGTAGTGGGTGCTGAAGTAGTAATCGTTGCAGTCGGTTCCGCAGAGTTTGATCAGTTCGGCGCTTCCCCAGGCATCGGCGCCGATGAACGGCACGGTAATGCCCAGACGCTTGGCCTGCTGGATTTGCAGAGGCACCTCGCTGTAATAGTTGGGCAGGAAGATTATTTCCGGTTCGGCTTTTTTGATTTTCGTGAGCTGCGATGAAAAATCCTTATCGTTGGTGGTGTAGGTTTCAAAGGCGACCACCTTGCCGCCGTTTTTCTCATAGACGTCCTTGAAAATTTCGGCGATGCCCTTGTTGTATTCGGAAGCGACATCGTACAGCACCGCCGCTTTCTTCAACTTTAAATTCTTCAGCGTGAATTTGGCGAGCACGCCTCCCTGGAACGGATCGATAAAGCATGAGCGGAAAACATATTTTTTGGAAGCGCCCGTTCTGGAATCCAGGGTAGCTTTCGGTGCGGTGGACCAGGGTGTGATGAGCACCACTTTACCCGATTCCGCAATTTCAGCGGCGGGGAGAGCATAGCGGCTGGCATTGGGGCCGATAATTGCCAGAACTTTATTCTGCGTAATCAGTTTTTGCGCGGAAGAGGCCGATTGATCGGCTTTTCCGGCGTTGTCCTCAATGATTAATTTAATGCTGTATTTCTTATCGCCCAACTGGATGCCGCCGGCATTGTTGATTTCCTGTACGGCCATTTCAGCCGCATTTTTGCAGGATGCGCCCACAGCCGGAATATCCCCGGTCAACTCGGCAATGACGCCGACTTTGATCTGGGAAGCGTCCTCTTTGCCGCAGCCGCCCAGTCCCAGAGAAAGAATCACCAAAAGAACCATTAAAACAGCTGATTTTTTCATGGCAGGTCTCCTTGTTTGGAGCAGTATTTCGCTTGCCGCTTATAGGGGAATGTTGTTGCTCTGTCAACGAAAAAGAAGGAATAAATGAGAAATGTGCAATAATTGATTTTTCTTTTGTGGTGTGCTAAACAGCCCTATGATTTAAAGATGTAAAGATGCTGTGCATGTCCGATAGAATGTTTGCTGTGCATGTTGAATAGTGAACAGTGAGTGGTGAATGGCTCCAAACCATCATCAATTATTCACGATTAACTATTCACGGCCAGCCGTATTTCATTAAGGCTGCGGGAAAAATAAATAATGGAAAATCGATTTTTTTATAATCTGACTCACGCATCGTCCCTCAGTCGTCTTCTTTTTTTTCTCCTGGTGGACACCCTTATTGTCACCCTCTCGCTTTACCTTTCCTTCCTCGTGCATTTTGACTTCAATTTTCGGGTGCTCTACCCAGATCTTATTCGGGAGGTTCTTCTTTTTTTTCTGGTTTTAAAGATTAGTTTTCTCGCGGTTTTCCGCGTTTATAAAATTACGTGGCGCTATGTTGGCGTGGCTGATGTTCTGAACATCGTCCTGGCCGTCTTGATTGCTGAAATGAGCCTGCTGATTCTGAGCCTGCCCAATGAATTATTTATTAACCTCCCCATTACGAATCTTCCGAAACGGATTTTCCTGGTGGACGGATTCTTTACACTGGCGTTCATTTCCGCTCTGCGGATTTCCAAGAAGCTTTACATGGAGGTCATCCGGGAAAAGGGAATGACACGACAGGGGCAGCGGACGCTGATTATCGGCGCGGGCAATACGGGGGATATGCTCCTGCGGGATATGGCGCGCAACGGATTTGAGAATTTTTACCCGATCGGGCTTCTGGACGATGACCGGATGAAGATTGGGAGTTACGTGCATGGCGTGAAGGTGCTGGGCAAGCTGGAAAAACTGGAGGACGTCATCGCGCGGGAAAATGTGGAGATTGTCATCATTGCCATCCCGTCGCTGGACCACAAGGCCATGCGCGGACTGTATGATTCGGCAAAAAAATGCAAGGTCGGCACGATCAAGGTCGTGCCGAGAATCTACGATTTCGACCGGCCGGACGTCAACCTGAAGGGGTTGGATGATATCAGCATCGAAGATCTGATCGGGCGGCAGATAATCAAGGTTGATTACCGGGGCATCCGGACTTTCATAGAAGGAAAGACGGTGCTTATCACAGGCGCGGGAGGCTCCATCGGGGTGGAGATTGTGACGCAGGTGTGCGCGTTCGGGCCGCGGCGTGTTGTGCTCTTTGAGATCGACGAGACGGAGCTGCACAACCTGTCACTGCGCCTGGGGCGTCTCGTTCCGCTTTTTTCCGGGGAGATTGTTTATGTTACCGGCGATGTCCGCGACGAGGATCGCGTACGGGAGATTTTCATGAAATACCGGCCGGAGATCATTTTCCACGCCGCCGCTTATAAGCATGTGCCGATGATGGAGCACAATCCGCGGGAGGCCGCAAAGGTGAATATCTTCGGGACGTTCAATATTGCCCGGGCTGCCCTGACCTGCGGGGCGAAGACATTTGTGATGATCTCGACGGACAAGGCCGTGCGCCCGACAAGCGTTATGGGCGCAACAAAGCGCATGGCCGAGTTCATCTGCCGCGCATTTGGGGAGGGGGATAAAGCTCATAGCTCATGGCTCGTAGCTGGTAGCGAAAAGTGTGAGGCGACAGGAGTGAGGAGTCAGGAGTTAGGCGAGGGGCAATGGGCGATAGGGGGAAAAGAAACGAGCGACGAGCAACGCGCAATGAGTGCCGAGGGACGAGCGACTAGTGAAAAGAAAGTGGATGGTGAAAAGACAGGTGGGACCAGGTTTATATCCGTCCGGTTCGGTAATGTGCTGGGCAGCCGGGGCAGTGTCCTGCCGCTTTTTCTGGAGCAGTTGAAGCACGGCGGGCCACTCACGGTGACGGATCCGCAGATGAAACGCTATTTCATGACGATCCCGGAGGCGGTGTCGCTGGTTTTGCAGGCGTCCATTCTGGGGCAGGGCGGAGAGGTCTTTGTGCTGGATATGGGCGAGCCGGTGATGATTACGCACATTGCCGAGGAGTTGATTCGTCTCCACGGTTTAGAGCCTTACCGCGACATCGATATCAAGTTTACGGGGTTGCGCCCCGGTGAGAAGCTTTTCGAGGAGATTCTGACGGCGGAAGAAGGTACGGACGCCAGTTGTCACGAAAAGATCTTTATTGCCCGGAACAGCGGAAAATACACACTGGCCGAACTGGATGCAATGCTGGCGGAATTCTCCGCCGCCATCCGCGATCCTTCCGCTGAAAGCGACGAAAAAATGAAACAGCTTCTTCGAAAATATGTCAAGCACTATACCGTCAGTCAGGAGAAGGCAATTTCGCCGTCATGCGGGGGAAGCAGGTCGTAAAGCGAACGGAAAATGGGGAAACCACGGCCACATCAATGTTCCAAGGGAGGGGAAGCATGGGACAGAAACGTTTATTGAGCGTTGCAGCGGCATTTTTCTTATTAATGACTTTCGGGGTCGTGCCGGGCGGGGCGGAGGATTCGGAGAGCAGCCGGGCGACGCTGGCCGGCTTGCAGGGGGTGGCCGTTGTGATCGAGGATTTGCAGCCCAATGTGCAGAAATATGCGGCAAAGTCCGGGTTGACGAAGGAGCAGATCCTGCGGGATGTTTCGCAGCGGCTGAGCGCCGGCGGCATTCGGATGGTCTCCGGGAATGAATGGTTGACGATGCCCGGACAGCCGGTGCTCTATATCAACATCAACACACATGAGACGGAAAAGTACTGGTACGCCTATGATATCAAAGTGGCGCTTCGGCAGATTGCAACACTGGATGCGAATCCCCAGATGAAGACGTCCGCGATAACGTGGTCTTTGAATATAACCGGACAGGCCAATATCGGAACGCTGCAACTGATCCGTCAGGACACCGCCGTGATGATGGGAAAGTTTGTGCAGGCATATTGGACGGCGAACAGGAAGTGAACGCAATCAGGGGATGTCAAACCGCCCGGTCGGGTCCAACCTTTGGAAGCCGACTGAAAATGCGGGGGAGCGAAAATATTGATCGGGGAATAGCTTATTATGAATGAAGAATTGCGTAGTGGCGCAAAAGTTGCGTCGGAGATATTTTCTAAAAGACGCTGGCAGTGGCGGCCGATGCGATGGAAGGCCGCCCTGATAATCATGGGTATTTTTCTGACGGTTGGAAGTCTCATCATCCTCTTTTCAACCGGGGAGCCATTTACCTTCGCCGGAAAGCCGCCGGATTATCTTCTGTTATATAATTTCAATGTCATCGTGTTTCTCTTGTTTGCCATCTGGACGGCTTTTTCCGATCGGGAGTGGCCGGTTTGGATACGAATATTATGGATTATCGGTTTGTGGCTTGCCCACGGTTTTATGCAAATCCTTCCCTTCGGCAACATAGTGGATCGGCTGGCGGGAGGATTTATAACCAACCCCACGACGGTGGCGATCATTCTTGCCTGTTTTGCGATGCGGCGTTCCACCTTTTTTGTTGAACCTGCGCCGCCTGACGCAAAAAAACAAGAATCGCTTGTTATGTCCGAAAATGAAAATCAGGGGGACAGTAAACTTTGTCAAAGTGGCGGGGGGCGGGAAGATAAAATCGACCTGTTTGCGCTTTGGCAGGTAATCTGGCGGCGGCGTGTGCTCATTGCCTATATTGTCTGCACAATGGTGGCGATGACCGCCCTGGGCGCATTGTTCATGCCCAATATTTATACGGCGCAAGCCATTATTATGCCTGTTGAAAAAAGTGGTGGAGGCATGGCCGCCTCTCTGATGGAACAAATGGGCGGTTTGCCCGGGCTTATCGGTCTTTCTGAAGCGACGTCTTCAACGGAAATAGTCCTTCTGCTGCAATCAAATGTTCTCCGGGAAAAAATCCTCAAGGATTATAATCTTATACCTGCTTTCGTCAGCAGACAGAGGGGTGGAGAGAAAAAAGCATGGAAGACAGGGAAGGAGAAGGGCTTCACGCTTAATGCTCATTCATTATTGTTCATACTTTTAGAACCGGTAATACCTGCTAATAAGAAAATCGTTAAAAAAGATAATGTCTCGCTGGGTTTGCTTATGCTCGCCACGACCGTTAAAATTGATCACAACGTCATGGACAGGACGGTAACCATCTCGGCGGAATCTGATGATCCTGTTTTTGCGGCTAATATGGCCCATTATTTCCTTACCGCTCTTAATAACCATATGAGCAATGAGGCAAAAAGGGTCGCGGCCATCAACAAGCAATATCTGGAGGATCAGTTACTGAAAACAGCCGACCCGTTAATTAAACAAAAGATTTATAATCTGATTGCCCAGCAGGTGGAAACATCGATGATGGCGGAGGTAAAAGAAAATTTTTGCTTCAAGATCATTGATCCGCCGAGAGTGCCTGATGAAAAAAGCGGGCCGCAAAGATCGACAATGGTGGTATCCAGTTTTCTTGTTTCTTTGTTTCTGGCGGTGGTTATTGTATTTTTCCTGGAATTTCTGGAGAAAATAAAAAAGCTGAAGGGCCGGCAGATTTAAAAAATGTCATAGAAATTCGGAGATAATTTTACTTGACAAACGAAACTCAGCTAATGTACGTAAGAGTCGACCTTGAAAAAATGGGATGATTGTTGTTCTTCATTGAAGAAATGTTTGAAATAACAGGAGGGGGATAAAATGAAAAAGATTAGTAAAATTGCTGGTGTATTCACTCTTTTAATTTGTCTTGTGGCGTTTGTACCGTCAGTGGCGCTTTGTCAGGCGGGTGGAGGTGCGGGAGCAGGATTCGGCGCAGGCGCAGGCGGCGGCGCAGGAATGGGCGGCGGCGCGGGATTCGGCGCGGGCGCAGCAGGATTTGCGGCTGGCGGTAATTTGCTGGCCGGTATCGGTTTTGGAACTCTTGCGGTAGGTTTAGGCGTTGCGGGAGTTATAGGTGCTGGCATCATTGCGGCTGGCAGCGGTCAGGGTACGGCGGTTCACCACTAAATCTTCGCGTATAGTGTTTTGTATTATCCAGGCGAAAACAGGCCGGTTTTCCGGACTGTTTTCGCTTTTTGGGATTCAAGGAGAATAGCTGTTTTTTGCAAATAAAGTGGCCCTATGAAACGTATCATATCGGTAATATTAATATTTTCTGTTTTATTATTTTTGTTCAATGATGCTGAAGCGGCAGGGAATCGCGATCAGGCGCAGCAGGAACAAATTTTATCCGCAGCCGAAAATCTTTTTGTCTTGATGAAAAATAAAAACTACACCGCGATTTGGAGCGTTCTGTCGAAAAAAACCCAGGCTACCATTGTCAATGATGTCCGCAAGGAAAATGAGAAGGCCAATAAAGAAAATAAGAAAGCCAACCTGGAAACCAATAAAGACGCAATCTTCAATGACTTTTTAACCGGTGGTGATAATGCAAAAGCCTATTGGGATGGTTTTTTAACGGTTTTCAATCCTGATATTGTTCTGGAACGATGCAAATGGGAAATGGGAAAAACAGGGAAAAATGAAGCGGAAATTCTTCTGCTGCACAAAACATCGGAAAAACCGGCCATTATCAAAATGTTTAAAGAGAATGATCAATGGAAAGTCGGATTGGATGAAAGCTTCAGCGTCCGTAAAAATATGCTGTTTTAACGGCCCGTTTTTTTGCTGAAGTCTTGATGAATGTGCGTCATCATTGATCAAAACCTGTTCGGGGAAAAGCCCATGGCGGTATTGGCGACAATCATGGTGTGCATGTTGGATGTTCCTTCCAGTGTTTCAAATTGCTTGGCGTCACGCAGGAACCGACCACAGGGATATTCATCGGAGTAGCCAAACGACCCATAGAGTTTCATACATTCGTTAGCGTCGTGCACAACAACTTTCGCGCCGTAGAGTTTGGACATTGATGTTTCCATCACATTAGGCAGCCCTTTATCCTTGAGCCATGCCGCTTTATAAACCAGCGCGGCAAGCGTTTCATGTCCGATTTTCATCTCCGCAATCTGCTGTTGAATCAACTGATATCTGCCGATGGGTTTGCCGAACTGGCAGCGTTCGGTCGCATATTTTGCGGAAGCATCGAGGATGGCGCCGGAAAGCCCCAGCGCGCCCGCGGAACAGCCCAGACGCGTGGAGTTGAGTTGCGTCATGCAAATCTGGAAGCCGCGGTTGAGTTTTCCCAGCAAAAGATTTTTCGGAACCTTGACGTCTTCAAACGTCAGTTCCGCCGTATCGGACGCCCACAGCCCGACCTTGTCATTAATTTTTCTGCGGGTAATGCCGGGAAGAGAATAATCCATGATCAGGCAACTGATGCCGTTGGCGCCCGCGTCCTTGTCCGTCTTGACATACAGCAGCCCGTGATTGGTCACCGTGCCGTTGGTGATCCACATTTTGTTGCCGTTGAGCAGATAGTGGTCGCCTTGATCTTCGGCGCGGCATTTCATGGAGGCGACATCGGAGCCGATGTCCGGTTCAGTCATGGCAAAACTGCCGATGTATTCGCCGCTGACAAATTTGGGAATGTAGCGCTGTTTTTGCTCTTCCGTGCCGAATTTCTGAATGGTGAGCGCCGGGCCCCAGCACTGCATGTTAAAGGCCATGCGCCAGGAGGTATGCACTCTGGCAACCTGTTCGACGGCCAGGGCGCCTTCCAGAAAACCCATGCCGTTGCCGCCGTACTGTTCGTCAATGGCAAACCCGAAAAATCCCAGGTCGGCCATTTTCAGAAATATCTCTTTGCGCCAGAAATGATTTTTTTCGTCTTCTTCGACATGCGGTGCGATTTCCTTTTCGGCGAAGCTCCTAGCTGTATCCTGAATCATCTTTTGTTCTTCTGTGAAAGCGAAATTCATGGTCATTTTCTCCGAATATTTTACAAACCGCCCGCAGGAGCCGCCTCCCGCGGATTGATGATTACTTCCTTTCGACAACAAGACAAATTCCCTGTCCGCCGCCGCCACAAATGGTTTCCAGGCCGAAGCGGCTGTCACGGCGCGCCATTTCATTCATCAGCGTGATCAGCCGCATGGTTCCCGTGGCGCCGATGGGATGTCCGAGCGAAATGCCGGATCCGTTCACATTGACTTTTTCTTCCATCTGTTCGTCGGAAAGACCGGAAAGCCGCGCGTCCGCAATGCACTGGACGGCAAAGGCTTCCTGGACCTCAATCAAATCCATTTGATGAATGGCCGCGTTGATTTTTTTCAGCGCTTTTTCCACGGCTGCCGGAACGGCGGGATAGGTGACGGTGGGGTCCGTGGCCGCTACCGCGCAGGATCGGAACCAAGCCAGCGGTTTTGCGCCCAATTCTTTCGCTTTCTTTTCTGAAGCCAGAACGACCACCGCCGCGCCGTCATTTTCGGATGACGAATTTCCCGCCGTACAAACGCCGTCCGGATAAACCGTTTTGAGTTTAGACAACCGTTCGAGGGTGGTTTCGCGGCGCGGGCCTTCATCGGTTTTCAAATAAACGGTTTCGCCATTTTTGTCTTTGCCGATGGGCGCCGGAACGATTTCATCTGCGAACTTGCCGGCGTCCTGCGCCGCAATGGCCCGCAGGTGGGAGCGCAACGCCCAGCGGTCGGCTTCTTCACGGGTGATCTTTTCTCTTTTGGCCGCGGTTTCCGCCCAGCTCATCATGGAGCTCAATTCCCCGTATCGGGCGACGGGCTGGGACATGACGCGAGCCCGCTGAATGCGGTCGTAAAAGGGAATTCCCCACATGGCCAGCGCGCCGTGGCCGCGCGGCATGAAGCCGTATTTTTCGTGGCTTTTCCCGCCCAGCCCCCACTTGATGTCGCCGGGAATATAGAGTTCGCCCTGGCTCATGGATTCCATGCCGCCGGCGATGACCAGATCGGCATTGCCGGTCTGGATTTTCATGACGCCGTAAAAGAGGGCGTCCAGTCCGGAACAGCAGCGCCGGTCGAGCATGACGCCGCAAACCGTATCCGGCCATCCGGCATCGAGCACAGCCATCCGCGCGCCGTTGGCGCACTCGCCGTTCTGATAAGCCGACCCCATGATCACATCATCCACCATGGCCGGATCGATTCTGGCTTTCTTTGCCGCTTCCTGCAGGACCAGGGCGGCCAGCCGGTAAACCGGAATATTTTTGAGCGCTCCTCCGTAAGCGCCGATCGGCGTACGCGCGCAACTGATAAAAACGACATTTTCCATATCCGCACCTCTCCGAATCCTGCCAGAGTCTATAGCTGCAATCCTTTTCTGATCTTTTCGACCATGCTTTTTTCAACGTCGCTGTAAATGCCGTCCGCCAGGCAGAGCCTGCGGGCGATGCTCAATGCCTCCAGGCGATCGTCTTTGCTTTTAATCAGAACGGATAAGGCATTGATGGCTTTATCCTCATCGGCGTCAAGAATCGCCATTTGTTCATGCATGATTTTTTTAAACTGGCTTTCCCGCAGTTTTTGCAACACTTTATGGGTTCTGGCGATTTCATCACCCATATCAAAATGCTCTCTTTTTAAAGCGAGGTTGGCTTTGGCTATGGCCATAAATACGCGGATCAAACCGGCCGCCAGGCCCCCTTCCTCCATGGCGGCCAGACGTTTGTCATAATCGGCGCGCTCATATTCCGGTGTTTCCAGGAGGGGTTCCTCCTGCACGGGCGGGAAAAACCGTCGAAGCCAGTTACTGCCGTAGATTTGTTGAAATAAACTCTCCTGACGGAGATCGCGATAATCGCGATAAATAGTGAGAACATTTTCAGTGTATTCGGCGAAGGATTTTTCCATGGCCGTAAACGGGTTATCTTCCGCTGCGGGCTTGCGGTTCTGCCGCACGATGGAGGCGATGTTTTTCACCGGGCGCATCAGAGGGTTGATGTCGGCGAACAGATACCGCTGAGTGCGCAGCGGGTGAAGATAGCGGCTGATTTCCGCATGCAGTTCCGTTGTCCAGAGCTTTATCCAGGGGCGCACAAACAGTTGATACAGATTGTCGTTGGTTTCAGACACTTTGGCCACCACGCTGAAATCCTCTTCATCTTTTACGCTGTCGTCATAGGCGGCGATGTCGGCAAAGGTGCGCGGTACGAAACGGGCGGTGAACTTTTCGGCGCGGACATCGCCTTCAATCACCATTTCAAAGAGCCCCGGTGGAAGAAATTCAATCATATCGAAATTGCCGATAATATTGTTATGCTCTTTTTTGGCCACGGAACCGGCGACAAAAATTCCCAGATGGCCGATATCTTTATGGATAATATAGACAATGACCTGCCCGTGTCTTTTGATGTCTTCCACCGAGCTGTAAACGCGGGGGATCCAGTTGAGCGCCTGCTGGGCCGGGGTGATATTGTCTCCCTGTGACGCGAAAACGATAATCGGATTGTCGATGTTTTTAAGGCTGATTTTTTCGCCTTCACGCAGTTCGAGCTGGCCTTTCTCCAGTTTATTACCCACGAACAGGTTGCGGACGATATAATGGATTTCATCGTCGTTCAGCAGAAAGAAACCGCCCCACCAGCGCTCAAAGTTGAGATAACGTTCTTCTTCCGTGTCCACCTGCGAATAGACATTATACTGCTTGCTCCAGAACGTGTTGGCCGGATTGAGCAGCTCAAAATTCAATACCAGATTGGCGCCGTCAAAAACGCCGTTGCCCAGATCGCTGAGAAAAGAGTTTATCCAGACGCCGCCCACCAGTCCGCCCTTGTAGCGCATGGGATTGACGCCGGCCACCCCGCTCCAGTAGGACAGAGGAGCGCCATTGAGCACCAGCGGTCCCGTCACATCGGGCCGCTCGGCGCACGCCAGCGCCGCCGCCCAGCCCGCCTGACAGTTGCCCATGATGGCGGGCGCGTCGGCGTCTGGGTGAAGCTCGACAACCTTTTCCATGAATTTCTCGATGGCTGCAATTACATCCGGCATGGTCTGGCCGGGAATGGGGTCGGTGTAAAACAGGATAAAATAAACCGGATGGCCGTGTTCCAGGGCCATGCCGATTTCCGAATCGCGCTTGGAACCGCCGATGCCGGGGCCGTGGCCGGCGCGGGGATCAATAATCACGATCGGCCTTTTAGGCTTGGCCGGAGATTCCCTGCTTTCACGACGACGATTTACTTTATCGGGCGCCTCATCATTTTTGCGGCGGCGATCCGAGATTCTGACCAGCGCGTAATTGGCGGGGCGTTCAAAATTTTTGGCATTGAGGATCATTTCATAATTGAACGTCAGCACCGGCGGCTGGCCGCCGCGAATATGTTTAATGTAGTTATTGCCGCGTTTGCGGAGAATATCCGTAAAAATGATGGATCGCTGCATGGAATCAAAGAGATATTCGCTCAGATGTTTCTGCCAGTCGGACCATGGTGCAGTCTGCTTGTTATCCGGCTGTATATTCATAAAGGTTCTCCTTCATTGGCAGGATTTATATATCGGTATTTACCGGAGGCACTTTAGCGATATGCGCCGTCATTGTCAAGGCGCTCCTGTTGCCGCTTCGGTTTTTTATCCGTATGGTAAATTCATGAAAGTTCTGTTATGAATCAACGACGTATTCATCAAAACCCTTAAAAAGAGGAAAATATGTCGCAAGAAGATTTGACAGGGCTGCAAATTGACAAATCCGTTAAAAAAAGCGTTACGGCCGGCCGCAGGAAAAAACCCCTGATTATTTCCGCGCTGATCGTCCTGCTGGTTATCGGCGCCGTTCTTTACCGGCTCGGCGTGATTTCTCCGACGGCCACGGTGGATGTGACGACCGTTTCCATGGTTTATCCTGCGCAGTCTTTGTCCGTCCTGAACGCCAGCGGTTATATCGTGGCTCAACGCAAGGCGGCGGTGGCCTCCAAAATGACAGGACGCCTGACGGCATTGATGGTCGAAGAAGGCAGCCGGGTGCAAAAAGGGCAAATCCTCGCGCGGATGGAAAATGCCGACGTCACCGCCGTGAAAAGTCAGGTTACCGCCAATCTGGCCAACGCCAGGGCGATGCTTCAGCAGTCCGTTGTAGAGCGGGACAATCTTCAGCGGGATTATAACCGCTATCAAAGGCTGATTGCGGGCAGGAGTGTTTCCCAGTCGGAATACGACATGATCCATACCCGTTATCAGCGCTCGCAGGAAATGGTGAAAGCCGCACAGGCGGCCGTCGAATCGTCAACCGCGGCACTTGAAGGCGCCGAAGCGAACCTCGATTTCACCTTAATCCGGGCGCCGTTTGACGGTGTGGTGCTGACCAAGAACGCCGATGTGGGCGATATCGTCACCCCTTTGGGCGCGTCCTCCACATCGAAAGCCGCCGTCGTTACCCTGGCCGATATGAATTCTCTGCAAGTCGAAGTCGATGTTTCGGAAACCAGTATTACGTTGATCAAAGTCGCGCAACCCTGCAATATTCAGCTGGATGCCCTTGCCGACAAACGCTTCCGCGGACAGGTCCACGCCATCGTGCCGACCGTTGACCGCGCGAAAGCGACGGTTTTGGTGAAAGTGCGTTTTCAGGATCGGGATGCCCGGATGCTGCCGGACATGAGCGCCAAGGTTTCTTTCCTTTCCCGCGAACTTACCGCCGCAGAACTTCAACCCAGGCTGGCCGTCCATCAGTCGGCGCTGGTCCACGTGAAAGGGAAAAACATCGTCTATCTGATTCAGGGTGATGCCGTGCGGGAAACAACCATTGCCACCGGCGGCAAACTGGGAGACATGCAGGAAGTCACGGCCGGTCTGAAACCCGGCGACCGCGTGGTGCTCAAGCCGGAAGGATTGAAGGACGGGGCGAAGATCAAGGTGGCGGAGAAGTAGATTGGTTCGTAGCTCATAGTAAATAGCTCATAGTTATTTTGTCAGTTTCTATCGAGATAATGGATGCGAACCATGAACTACGAGCTACGAGCTATCAGCCATGAGCTATAAACCATGAACGTCCGGGGAGGATTGCCATGCGTGTATTTAAAAATGCCGGGTTTATATCCTGTGAAGATGAGAGCCGGGTCTTCAAATACCTGGTGGAAAAGGACGGGATAATTCTTTTTTCCGGAGATCAGCTGCCGGAAAAATTTAAGGCGTGCGCATCGGTGGATTTAAAAAACCGATGCGTTGTTCCCGCTTTCGGCGATACCCACATGCATTTCAGTTCCTTTGCCTATTTCAATTCCGGTTTGGATTGCCGCGCTGTGGGCAACTTTGAAGAACTGGGAGAACTCATCCGCGCTTACATTGCCCGGAGAAAAAATGAAAAAGTTATTCTTGGCTTCGGCTGTTCGGCGCACACCGTCAAAGAAAAAAAGCTTCCGGACAAAAACGACCTGGATCGCATCACCGACCGCCCCCTGATGATCGTCAAATACGATGGCCATGCCGCCGTCGGCAATTCCGCGCTGATTCGTAAAATGTCTGCCGGCATTTTAGCCGATCCCGGATTTGATAAAGACACAGGCTGGTTTTATTTAAACGCTTTCTACAAGGCCGTGAACTCCATTACGCAATCCGTTTCACTTCCGGCGGTTTTTAAAAATCTGATCAGGGGAAGTGACTATCTGGCCCAAAAAGGCATTGCTCTGGCGCATACGGCGGAAGGGGTAGGGTTCCCGCTGGATCTGGATGTTGATTTCATGCGCTTTGCCAATCGAGGCTTACCGCAGACGTTTCAGGTTTTTTTCCAGACGATGGATGTCAAAAAAGTGCTGCGCCGAAAGCTGCCCCGCATCGGCGGCTGCTTTGCCAATGCGCTGGATGGTTGTTTCGGCTCGGAGGACGCGGCGCTCAAAGAGCCTTATTCCAATAATCACCAAAGCCGGGGCACCCTTTTTTATTCACAAAACGAAGTCAACGGTTTCGTCATTCAGGCCAACCGCGCCGGTCTGCAAATTGCCGTGCATGCTATCGGGGATGCAGCCATTGATCAGGCGCTTACCGCCTTTGAAGCAGCACTCACGGATTTTCCCCGCAACGACCACCGCCACATTATTATCCACGCGGACTTGATGGACGAAGCGGCCATGGCAAGAGCCGCAAAACTTAACCTCTGTATCGCCCTGCAAACGCCGTTTTTGTACTGGCCGCAGGAGCCGGTTGAATACCTTGAACGCATTCTTGGATCGCGCCTGGAAAATTTGATACCTCTCAAAAGCATGCTGACGGCGGGAATCACGATTGCCGGCGGCTCCGATGCCCCCTGCACACTGCCCGATCCCATTGCCGGGATATATGCAGCCTGCAATCATCCCAATGCGAATCAATCCGTCTCCGTTTTAGATGCTCTGCGCATGCACACATTATCGTGTGCCAGACTTTCTTTTGACGAAAACACACGGGGGACGCTGACCGACGGCAAACGTGCCGATTTCGTTGTTCTGGACAAAAATCCACTTGAGGTGCCGGTGGAAAAACTTAACACCATAAAAATTGAAGCCCTTTATTTGAAGGGTGAAAAATATACCGGGCAGGAGGACCGAAGCATTGGCGGTCTGCTGATGGATTCCGTGAGCAACAGGTACGGCGGGTGATAATAATAAAGCACCAATTGTCGCCGTTATGATGAATTTGTTAATGACAAGGAATAATGATGACTGAACCCAAAAAAACGATTGTTGAAATCAGGAATCTTTACAAATCCTACCACCGGGAAAGCCTTGTTGTCCCTGTGCTGTATGATATTACCTTTGACATTGCCGAAGGCGAATTTCTGGCGCTGATGGGACCGTCCGGCTCCGGCAAAACCACACTTTTAAATCTGATCGCGGGCATTGACAAGGCGGACAAGGGAACCATCCATGTCGGCGGCATTGATATCACCACCCTCGCGGAGACGGAGCTGGCCGCCTGGCGCGCCAATTCCGTCGGTTTTATCTTTCAATTCTATAATTTGATTCCCGTCCTCAAGGCGGTGGAAAATGTGGAACTGCCGCTGCATCTCACTACGCTGACCAAAAAGGAAAGACACCGGCATGCGGAAATGGCGCTCACGCTGGTGGGGCTGAGTCACCGCATGGACCATTATCCCGGTGAAATGTCCGGCGGCGAGCAGCAGCGTGTGGCCATTGCGCGCGCCATTGTGACCGACCCGACGATCCTGGTTGCCGATGAGCCGACGGGTGACCTGGATCGTGCCTCCGCCGAAGAAATTCTTTCGATGATGGAACGTCTCAACAGCGATATGGGCAAGACGATCATCATGGTCACACACGATCCGCGCGCGGCTGCCCGCGCCCACACGCTGCGCCACCTGGACAAGGGGTATCTCAACCATGATGCTGTTCAAAATCCTCTTTAGAAATGCCTTCCATAACAAGCTTCGGAGCTCGCTGACCATTCTCGGCATCGCGGTGGCGATTCTGGCCTTCGGCCTTCTGCGCACGGTCATCAGTTCTTTTTACGCAGGCGTGGAGGCAGCTTCCACCATGCGCCTGGTGACGCGCAACGCCATTTCCATCATCTTTCCGCTGCCCATTTCCTACACCGAAAAAATCCGTCAGATCAACGGCGTGAAAACGGTTTCTTACGGCAACTGGTTTGGCGGCATTTACATTAATGAAAGAAACTTTTTCCCCAATTTCTGCGTGGACCCTACCACCTATTTTGCTCTGTATCCGGAATTTGTTCTGGACGAAGCGCAGAAAAAATCTTTTCTGACCGATCGCAAAGGCGCCGTGGCCGGCAGGAAACTGGCGGCTAAATACGGCTGGCGGGCAGGCGACACGATCACACTCAAGGGAACCATTTATCCCGGTACCTGGGATTTTGTTTTGCGGGCGATTTATAAAGGCCGCGACAACACGGTTGACGAGACCCAGTTTTTCTTTCACTGGGCCTACCTCAATGAAGGGGTCAAGAGAATTTGGCCCGGTTATGCCGACAAGGTCGGCTTCTACATGGTCGGCGTGACGAGACCCGACATTGCGCCGGAGGTGGCTTTTCAGATTGACGAATCCTTTAAAAATTCTCTGGCGGAAACGCTGACGGAAACGGAAAAAGCCTTCAACCTGGGCTTTATTGCCATGAGCGAAGCCATCGTAACGGCCATTCAGATGGTGTCGTTTGTCGTCATCTTCATCATCATGGCCGTGGTCGCCAATACGATGGCCATGACGACCCGGGAACGCACCGGCGATTATGCGATCATGAAGACGCTGGGGTTTGGCGCAAAAGACATCATCATTCTGATCTTCGGTGAAGCGCTGGTCATCACGTTTACCGGAAGTCTCATGGGGATCGTTCTGACGTTTCCCGCCGCCAAAATCTTCAGCCGGGAGCTGGGAACGTTTTTCCCGGTTTTCCTGGTTTCCGCAAAAACGATTTACATGGATATCGCCGCCGCGTTTCTCATTGCATTTCTCGCGGCGATCATCCCCACGCATCATGCGATCCGCATCCGTATTGCCGACGGGTTAAGGAGGATCGGTTGATGGCGATTCCTTTTTCCTACAGTTTCCGCAATCTCTGGAAGCGCCGCCTGACCACAATCCTGACGGTTTCCGGCATGACGCTGGTGGTTTTTGTTTTTGCCACCGTGCTGATGATGGCCGCCGGCCTGCAAAAAACGCTGGTGGAAACCGGTTCGCCCGATAATGTCGTGGTGGTGCGCAAAGCCTCCTCCTCCGAAGTGATGAGCACAATTGAACGCAAAGCCGCTTCCATTGTGGAAATGCTGCCGGAGGTGGCCGCCGGGAATCGGGGACAGCCCATGATCGCCAAGGAATGCGTTGTGCTGATTGCCCTGAAAAAGAAGGGCGCCGGGCAGTCCTCCAGCCATTCCAATGTTGTGGTGCGGGGCATCGGGACGGAATCCATGGAACTTCGGCATCAGGTCCGGCTGACGGCCGGCCGCATGCTGCGGCCCGGTTCGTCGGAAGTGGTGGTTGGAAACAGCATTGCCAAAGGGTTCCAGGGGGTTGGCCTGCAGCAGACACTCACCTGGGGGATGCGCACCTGGACGGTTGTCGGTATTTTTGACGCGGGCAACACGGGTTTCAGTTCGGAAATCTGGGGCGACGGCGATCAGGTCATGCAGGCTTTCCGAAGGCCGGTTTATTCTTCGCTGATATTCAAACTGAAAAGTCCGGATGCTTTTGACGCCGCAAAAACCGCCATCGAAAATGATCCGCGCTTTACCCTGGAAGCAAGACGGGAGACGACCTATTACCGGGATCAGTCCCGGGTGATGGCAAAGTTTTTAAGGATTCTGGGCCTGTCGCTGACGATCATTTTTTCCACCGGCGCGATTATCGGTGCAATGATCACCATGTATTCCGCCGTCGCCAACCGCACGGCGGAAATCGGCACGCTGCGCGCCCTGGGATTCCGCCGCCGCAACATCCTGTTGGCCTTTCTTGTCGAATCCCTGCTGCTGGGTTTCATCGGGGGCTGTGCCGGGCTGTTCTTTGCCTCGTTCATGCAGTTCATCACGATTTCGACGGTAAATTTTCAGACCTTTTCGGAACTCGCGTTTAAATTCACGCTGACACCCGGCATTATTCTTCAGTCCATGATATTTGCGCTGGGGATGGGATTGATCGGCGGCGTGCTGCCGGCGCTGCGCGCGTCACGCCTGAAGATCGTGGACGCCCTGCGGGCGACTTAGAAATACAGGAAACAATTTGAGACCTCTCGTTATCTCGCGTGCCCTTTCCCGGCACTTACTTTTTCGATCTCATTATCATGATAGAGAGAAGGGCGGCGAATATCCAACCCATAAAAAGATTGGCTGTTTGTTTCACAAACAAACGATTTTGAAAAAGATTTAATCTGTGAATTACGGTTCAAAACATACATGACAGCATTCATGTTTATTTCGTTAAAATCATATTACCCTTCCCTGAAAACGATTTCTCTGCCCTTCCAACTTTTTACGCCTATTTTTTCAAAAAAGCTGCCGCAATAATAACGCCATGAAATACCATAAACCGGGTTCATGGTTGGCCAGAAAGAAAGAATATCAACACCGGCAAGTTTAGCCATCTCAATGGCCCTGTGAATGTATTCCGGTTTATCGTTCCAATTGAAAAGAACATATTTCCATTCTACGATAGGTAACTTTAATCCTTTCTCTGTTCGATACTGTGCAAGTCTCTGTATGTTCTCATATGATTTGTCAAATGATCCATTCCTTTGATATTTTGCCAACACTTCATTGGAAACACCATCGATAGAAAACAAAACATGGTCCATCAGCATGGCAGCGTCCCTTTTTATATCCGTATCAAGGGAAAAACCATTCGTTGATGCAGTGATTCTCAAAGACGGGTTCATATCTCTGATAATTTTAACCTCATCGTAAATCGTCGTTGAAAAAAAAGGTTCCCCCAGATTAAAAAAAGCCAGTGACTTGATATTGTGCTTTTTTATAAGCAGAGAAACCTTCTGCATATCGTCCAGACTCAGATTTCTTTTCCGCCTTATTCGTTCTATGCTTTTCCGTGAGCAGCCTCTGCAATTCATCTTACAGTTTATGGTATTTTCCAGCATGATACCTCCATCTGGAATTTTAAAATGAGTTACAAAATAGTCGGCTTTATCTTTAGGAACAGCACGTAATTCAGAACACCGGGAACAAACAAGAACAGGTAATTTACCTCTGGATAATTTTATCCTGAATTCATTTGCTTTATCTGAGCGGAATATTTTTTCAAAAGAGTCCATCAATAAGTCGCCGATCTGTCCCTGCCCATCATAGTCCTGGGCATTACAGGAAACCGACATGTCGGAGTTAATGCAAATGTTATAGGTAGAATTACCGGACAATGCATCACAATAAAAAGACTGACATCTGTTTTTTGCGGAATACTCTGTATAAAGTTTCAAGATATATCTTATAATATATTGCACATAGTAGTATCTTCTATTCAAATTATTTGCCTCAACGTTGATTGCGAAGAGCATGCATATAAGCCCTGGTGGTTGTCAAAAAACAGCAGCCTTCTCTTATTTCTCTGAAACTGTGATAACTGATGACTCTTAATTGATACTGATAAGAAATTCCTTTTTGTGGAACGAAGTATAAGAACCGCCGTCTTGCATGTCAAGGAAATCTTGGCCACAAAATGGGGAGGGGCAATTTTGCTTGTTACTGATTGAAATATCGTATCACTTTTAAAGGTTGACGATTTGTCTGCTACAGGGAAAATACAGGTGGCAAGACCGTTTCCCGATTCGATTACGCACACAATGTCTTGATAATATCCCGGGTCATCCGAATGCCCAGAAGCAGATTGTCGATGGAGATGCGCTCGTCGATGCCGTGGATGCGGCCGACGTCCGCCCGCTCCAGAATCATCGGTGTAAACCCGTATGCCGGATAGCCGCGTTCACGCCAGTAGTGGCCGTCAGACGCCCCGGCCAACAGGAGAGGAAACACACCGGCCTCGGGTGAATGCTTTTTAACAGTCTGTGTGACAACCTGATAAAACCGGCTGTTCAAAGGCGCGATGCCCGAAGGAGGCGACGTCTGGATCATTTCCAGTTTGATGCGGTCATCGGCAATGCGTCCGACAAGCCAGCGATGAAATTCTCTGGCATCCGTTTCGGGAAGCAGGCGGCAATCCAGTTGGGCTTCCGCGCGTTCCGGGATGACATTGATCTGATAACCGGCCTGAACGATATTGACGCTGACGGTATCGCGCAGCACGGCGTTGGTAAATTTATCAGCGGTCAGTAATCTGCCTGCCAACTTCAAAATTAGAGGATTTCCCAGATGGCGGAGTATCAGAGAAGCGGGGAATTTTTGAGTGGCGGAAAGTCCCGCAAACATGGCGGTGGAAGCCTGCCCCACTTTCAAAGGCCGGGGCGCTGCGATGATTCTTTGCAGAGCGGCAACGAGCAGGTTGTTGGCGTTGTCGGGGTGCGGCATGGAGCCGTGTCCCGGCTCTCCTTCAGCAATGAGCTTAAACCGGTAAATCTGCTTTTCCGCAATGACAATGGCAAACATGATTCCTTTCCCGATAACATCTTTCAGGCCGCCGCTGCCTTCATCCCAAACCCATTCGGGATCAATTTCCTTCAAGTGATTTTCCACAAGCCAGCGCATGCCGTTAACGCCTCCCGGCTCTTCATCGGGAACAGCCGTAAAGACAATGGGACGGCGGAATTTCACGCCTTCTTTGAGAAGCGATTCCAGAGCCAGCAGAAACATGACGCCCAGCCCCTTGGTGTCCAGTGTGCCGCGCCCCCAGACAAAGCCGTCGGCCACCGCGCCGCTGAAAGGCGGATAGGACCATTTGGCCGGATCGGCGGCAACCACATCCAGATGGTGGTTGATCATCAGCGGTTTGAGGGCTTCCGTCCCGGCGATGCGCGCGACGACCAGACCCCGCCCGGCAACAGGTTCATGGATTTTGATATCGGAGGTAATTTTGCGGCTGACCAGTTGGTCACGAACCCACAACGCCGCCGGCATTTCATGGCCCGGCGGATTGGTCGTATCAAACTGCACATAGCGGCTCATCGTCGCCACGGCATCTTCCATTAACTTATGTTCATCCATTTTTCCAGACCTCCGGAACCCCGCATAACCTGAGTAAGAATAGAGAGAAGGGCGGCGAATGTCAAATCAATAAAAAGCCGGATATTTTTTACACCTACAAGTCAATGGTATTCGTTTTATAATTGGAGTAAGGATTACCACTTGAAGTCTTCAAAGGTGTCACAGGTCTCAGATAAAAAACTTATTTTTCAAGACCTGACCCCCATTTCCTTCGGTTCGGTCGAGTCTTTTTGACTCGACCGTTCATGTGGCGGCATATCAGTAGCCAAGTCAAAAAGACTTGGCTGAACAGAGGGTAAAACAAAATCTCCCCTGCCCCCTCTTTAAAAAGAGGGTAAAACAAATGCTGTTGGAAATCAATACTGGATACCGGCCTGCGCAGGTATGACGGTTTTTTCCCGTTCAGTAATTTCTTTTTTTCATGGCCGCTGATCATTATCGTGTAAAGACAAACAAAAGAAATTGTGGTAAGCGTGAAAGCACAAGCGCACACAAGCATAAAGCACAAGCACCACAAACAGCTTCAATGATCCATATCCATAAATCTCAGGAGGGCGGCATGAAAAGAAACGACGCTGGAAGAGCCGACAGATGTATTTGGGATATCCGCAAAACGCATAGCCGGAAATCACTCATCAGGCCGGTTTTACACTGCATGACGGGAATCATTTTCCTAATCCTGATCACATTCATAGCAGGCTGTTCCGCCATAGAAAAGGATTCAATCGACAACCTGAGCTTTTCGCATGATGGGAAGAAAGTCGTCTTTGACCGCTGCCGTATAGGAGGCTGCCAGATACAGGTCTATGATCTGGAGACGGGAGAACTGGCCGCCTACCAATCGCCGAAGAATGAACAATGGACCATGGGAAAGTATTCTTTCGACGGAAAAAGAATTGCTTTCTCCGTAATTCCTAAAAAAGCCAAGGGCGGCTTTGATCTGGGCAATATGCAGATCGCCGTCATGGACCCAGACGGCAAGAACCTCAAAAAGGTCACCACGGGACCGGGGGCCAAACTGTATCCGGCCTTTTCGCATGACGGGAAGAAGATCCTCTATGCCTGCGCGGCGTATATCCGGACGAAAGGCGGCACACCCGCCGCGCAATACGATGCCTGGGAAGTCCATCTGGACACGGGCGCTCAGACCAGACTCACCCACTTCAAGTATTTTAACATGAGCAATCTGACCTACTTTCCGGATGACGAGCGGTTTATCTATTGGGGATACATGCCGGACGAATATGAGGGTGTTGGCGTCATGGATGGCCCGGCCTTCCAGGGGAAAATGATCGAGCTGGGGAAAAAGGGAATCAGCATCATCGGCATTGCGGTGATGAAGGGCAAGGAGTTGACGCCGTCGCCCTATCACTCATTTCCTTCGGAGAGCTTTCCGCAAAGGCCCCTGCTGAGCAAGGACGGTTCCGTGATGATCTATGAGAAATCCGGATCGGGAGACTTTTATCTTTATTCGGAGGGTGGAAAACATAGGTATGTTGGTGGGGGTGGATCTATTGATTCTGCGGCCATGTCGCCAAACATGGAATTGTTAGCGGTGAATTGTGATACATCAATAAATATCCATACGATTCAAAATGGAAAACTTAATCAAATTCTTTATGTATCTTACGATAAAAAGGCAACTGAAAATTGGGAAGAAGCATACAAGGGAAGTGAAAAGTTGTACAAGATGATACCGGAGACACCATTGCGTATTCTTAATAGATAGTATGTGAAAAAGTATTAAAAATTATTCAGAAAATAATTATCGTGTTGTTTCAAAGTAAAATAATGGCATACCTTAAAGGAGATAATGACTATGTCAACTACAAGATGGACAAATCCAATAACTAAGAAATGGTACGACATCGGCACGATCAACTGGGGAAGCACCGCTGGTGCGATAAACGAGGCCGCTAAAGTAATAGAAGGTGAGGCGAACAACTTTGGACTTAGTGAGGAGTATAACTCTGAAATTGTGGGCGCTCTTATCAGGGGCTTTTTTTCCAAAGGCGCGGGTTGTCCCGATTACGGTTTATGGGGCGGCGCCGGTTGGGCGGGCGGTGAGCGCTTGTCGGAAAGTGAGAATCCGAAGATCGGGTGGGCAAAAGAGCCATGCTATAATAACAGCATCCGGCAAATCGCAACAAATCCGAATCCCGGGTTCGGTCGAGTCTTTTTGACTCGACCGTTTATATGGCGGCATATCAGCAGCCAAGTCAAAAAGACCTGGCTGAACAGAAAAGATCTGGCTCAACAGAGAGAAACTTTACTCCCCTTGCGGGAGGGACCGAGGGAGGGGGCCAAATCAGAACAAGACATAATGGTTGTTAACTAGAGGAGCAAAAAAGACCTGCCAAGCTTGCAAACGTGGGTTATGCTATAGAGCAAGAAACCAATACGGCACAGAGCCACAACCAAGGAGGCAGGTCATGAAGA